>Ga0310811_10011486_pt1 | contig 11490 bp, 9 predicted proteins | sample YCmetagenome_FD_207642 | JGI IMG/M metagenome (GOLD analysis project Ga0310811, IMG submission 207642) | Soil microbial communities from experimental microcosm in Duke University, North Carolina, United States - YC | ecosystem: Engineered > Artificial ecosystem > Soil microcosm > Unclassified ... | reverse complement strand
AACCGCTACGAGGTCGACCCCGGCCGCTACGGCTTCCAGGTGGCCGGTTCGAGCGCGGACGTGGCGGGGCAGGCGTTCGTCCGCGTCACGGGTGCGCTGCGGCCGGTGCCCAGCACGGTCACCGCGAAGCCGGTCGTCGCGGGGGACGCCGCCCGGGGTATCGCGCAGCGGGTCTTCTTCCCCGCCGGCAGCCCGATCGACCCACAGCTGACCGTGTCGCTGAGCGATGAGAGTCTCTACGGCTTCGTCACCCGAGGCCAGAGCACACCGCTACCCCCGGGAATGCTGGTGCGGTACACCAGCGACCACCGCGACGTGGTCGCGGTCGGCCCGGACGGCTCGACGCTCCGCGCCGCCCACCCCGGCGTCGCGACCGTGACCGCGACGGTCACCTACCACGGCAAGCAGGCAACCGGCACCTTCGTCATCTCCGTCCAGTAACGCGACCCGCCACCCGCCCCGTGTCCCCCCGTCCCGTCGCCGTGTCCCCTGTTCCGGTCGCCGTGTCCCCCCGTCCCGTCGCCGAGTTCTCCCGTCGCAACCCGGGTCGCGCCAGAAAAGCCGGGCAGGCCCGGACGAACCGTGCCCGAGACCCGCGGTCAGCCGCGCTCCGCGCTTCGACCGTCCAGGCTCGCGGCGTGGTCCGGCACGTAGTTGCCGGACTGCCCGGGGCGCCGGTAACCCGACGGCGGAGGCCGCTCCGGCAAGCTGATCTCCGGCGGCGGCAGTTCACGGTAGGGAACGCCGGCCAGCAGGTGCGCCATCATGTTGATGCGAGCGCGGCGCTTCTCGTCACTTTCGACAATGAACCAGGGCGCCTCGGGGATGTCCGTGTAGAGGATCATTTCGTCCTTGGCCCGGGAGTAGTCGTCCCACCGCGTTATCGACTCGATGTCCACTGTAGACAACTTCCACCGGCGAACCGGGTCTTCGAGCCGAGCTCGGATTCGCCGCTCCTGTTCCCCTTCGCTGACCGAGAACCAGTACTTGCGAAGCAGGATCCCGTCCTCGACGAGCAACCGCTCGAAGATCGGGCATTGATGCAGAAAACGCCGGTGCTCCTCCGCCGTGCAGAACCCCATCACCCACTCGACGCCCGCCCGGTTGTACCAGCTGCGGTCCAGCAGGACGATCTCCCCGGCCGTGGGCAGCTGTTCGACATAGCGCTGGAAATACCACTGCCCGCGCTCCCGGTCGTCGGGGCTCGGCAACGCCACGATCCGGGCCACCCGCGGATTCAGGAACTCGGTGATCCGCTTGATCGTGCTGCCCTTGCCCGCGGCGTCACGCCCCTCGAAGATGATGACCAGCCGTTGCCGTTCGGCGCGCACCCATTCCTGCAGCTTCACCAGCTCCGTCTGAAGTCGCCGCAGCTCCTGCTCGTACCTCTTGCGAGGGACCCGGTCCGCCATCAGCCGCCGGGCACCGCGGCTCGGCCCGCGATCGGATGTCGTGCTGCGCGGTTCACCATGCACCCACCGTGGCCGTCGACGTCGTCGGCTTGCCAGGGCCACAGGGCCCTCGCGATGAAGTCGAAGGACCCCGTACGGGAGCCAACGGCCACGCCGAGTCACAGCGGGTCGGGTGGCACCGGAGCGTGCTCAGCCGCGCCGGGCGTCGCTGGTTCGCTCGGGCTTCGCGGGCTTTGTCCGAGTGGAGACCGGCTGAGCTCCGTGGACGATGGGCCCCTCGCCTTCCGCCGCGTCGGCCGGACGGCCGAGGACCGGCTCCGTGCGCGGTTTCGGGTCGGCCGGACGCACCCCGGCCTTGCGCATCTTCCACAGCTCGGCCCAGCGCCCCCCGTAGACCATCGCCGTGATGCCCACCAGCACGGCGCCGGGAATGACCACGAAGATCCCCACCGTCTGCAGAAAAGTCAATCCGGACGAATCCGTGGAATCAGCGAGAAACGACGACAGATGATACAAAACCGGACCCCTTACTCGGTGCTTTCTATCGGTTATCAAACTCGGCGGGCGATGAAGGCCGGATAAGGTTTCCGGCAAGGCGTCGAAAGGCGCTTTCATCTCGCCCACCAGGGTGATCGCGCCCACACCGCCGCCGGCTCGGACCCGGCGGAATTCGGCGGCGAAACGCCCGGAACGCGGTCACCGATATCGACCGGAAATCGCCGTCGAGCCCACAGCACCCGCCCTGGTTCATGGTCCGGACGAAACCGGCTGGCGATCCGGACGAACCGCGCAGTAGGGTCTGGCCGAACGTCCCCCGGATTCCGGGGCGAACCAGGCAGGGAGATTTTCGATGTCCGACGCGACCCCCGTCGATCCGTCCAACCTCGACCAGCTCCGCGCCTGGGACGGCGACGACGGCGAGTTCTGGGCGGCCCGGTCCGAACGCTTTCACGAGGGAGTGGCCCGGTATCACGACCGGTTGCTCACCGCGGCGGCGATCGACAGCAACGCGAACGTGCTCGACATCGGCTGTGGCACCGGGAAAACCACGCGGGACGCCGCCCGCCAGGCCAGTGCCGGGTCCGCGCTCGGGGTCGACCTGTCCTCCCGGATGATCGAGATCGCACGCCGGACCGCGGCACGGGAGGACCTGCCGAACACGACGTTCCTGCAGGCCGACGCCCAGGTCCACCCGTTTCCGCAGCGGCACTTCGACGTCGGCCTCAGCCGCAACGGGGCGATGTTCTTCGGCGACGCGCCGGCCGCGTTCCGCAACATCGCGCGCGCGATGCGGCCCGGTGGCCGCCTCGTGCTGCTGGCCTGGCAGCCGTTTGAGTGCAACGAGTGGCTCAGCACGTTCCGCGCGGTCTTCTCGGGCGGCCGCGATCTGCCCCCGCCCCCGCAGGAAGGTCCCGGCCCGTTCTCGCTGAGCGACCCCGACCGGGTGCGCAAGCTGCTGACTTCGGCCGGTTTCGCCGATGTCCGGTTCACGGGCCTCGACGAGCCCATGTACTTCGGACGCGATGTCGACGACGCCTGCGAGTTCGTCACCGGCCAGTTCGCGAAGGCGATCAACCAACTCGGCGAGGACTCCCGCGCCAGCGCGCTGGACGGCCTGCGTGCCAGCCTGGCCGAGCACCAGACCGCGCGGGGCGTCCGCTACAACTCGGCGGCCTGGCTCATCGAAGCCCGGCTCGATGAGCGGTGACCTTCTTGTCGTGACAACGTCTTCGCGACGATAGACGCCGCCACCGAAAGCTTTCCGGCAGACGGAAGGGACCTGGCGAAAGCGCTTTCCTGGTTCTCAGTTCTCGCGCTCCCGACGGCGGTGACCTCGGCGACACCGCTGGTCGCCCGGTTCAGGAAGTACATCAGCCGGCAAAGAACGCCGCCTTCTCGCCCAGGAATTCGCGAGAATACGACACGAAGGAGCCGACGACGTCCGGTGCATCACGAGTTCACCCATGGCGCGAACTTGTAAACGGCGCCGGAGGTGCCGGTCGTGATCGTCAGGCGCAGCCCGGAAAAGCGTGGGGCGCAGCCGGCCACCAGGAGCAGCACGCCGAAGGCCAGCAGGGCGCGATACGCCCGGCCACCCGTGACTGCGCATCCCCGCACCGGATTTCCCCTTTGTGAATCGCCCCGCACTCTATCAACCGGCCGGTCGGCGGCGGACCCGCCGAACCGCACCGGCCGGCACCGGCCGGCACCGGCCCACACTGTCCACTTGCGACAATCGCGCCGCAGGACCGCCCTCACTCGGTCAGCGCGCGGGCCGCGGCGCGCAGGGCGTCGTCCGGCCGGGGGTGTCCGGCCAGCCGGAGTACCCCGTCGGCGGCGTGCCGGGCGAAGTCGTCGACCGCCAGGTCCGGCTCGTCGCGGCGCATCACGGCGACGCTTTCGACCAGACCGAAGGCCAGATCCGCCCGGGTCCGCGCCGGGGCGGTGTCCGGGATCTCCTCGATGAGGACCCGGTAAGCACGCTTCAACTCGGCGCGTTCGGCGCGGAAGACCGCGAGTCCGGGCGCGGCCGCCTCCGGCAGCAGATAGAGCGCGCCGAGGTTGTGCCGGGCGGTGCCGAGCAGCCGGACGTCGGACCAGCTGAGCGCCCACAACCGCACGGCCGCCGGCTCGTCGGTGTCCAGCAGTCCGCGCGCGACGCGCAGCGACGGGCGGACGGTCTCGGCGAGCAACGCGCAGAGCATGTCCTCTTTGGCCGGGAAGTGGTAGTACAGCGAGGCCTGCCGCAGCCCCGCCCGCTCGGCGATCGCCCGCGTGCTGGTCGCGGCGTAGCCGGTGGTGGTGAACAATTCGGCGGCGGCGTCCAGGACGGCCTGCTTCGCGTCCTCGCTGCTCGCCGCGGCCCCACTCGCCCTGGGCCGCCCCACACTGCTGCTCACGCCCCCATCCTGCCAGCCGGCGGTGTTACGGGCGCCGGTGAATCCGTTAACACCACAGTGACCGAGTTCACCTGACGATGACGGCCACGAAACGCGGCCGTCCCCGCACGGGCTTAATTTCGGTCGGTCGATCGAAATTCCTGACCTGCACGGACGGGAGTCGCCATGTCCACCTCGGTCCCCACCGGAGAGCTCGCCGAATTCGGTTACCGGCAGGAGCTGCGCCGGACGCTCGGCGGCTTCTCGGCCTTCGCCGCCGGGTTCTCCTTCGTCTCGATCCTGACCACGGTCTTCCAGCTCTTCGGCTTCGGTTACTCGTTCGGCGGCACGCTGTTCTTCTGGACCTGGCCGGTGGTGCTCGCCGGCCAGCTCATGGTGGCGCTCAACTTCGCCGAACTCGCCTCGCGCTACCCGCTCGCCGGCTCGGTCTACCAGTGGGCGCGGCAACTCGGCGGCGGGTCGCGGGGTTTCCCCGGTTGGCTGGCGGGCTGGATGATGCTGCTCGGCTGCGTGGTCGCGCTGGCCGCCGCGGCGATCGCGCTGCAGGTCGTGCTCCCCTCGGTGTGGCGCGGTTTTCAGCTTGTCGGCGGGGACCCGTCGATCACCTCCGCCACCGGTGCGACGAACGCGGCGCTACTCGGCACCTTGCTGCTCGTGTTCACCACCGTGGTCAACGCGACCGGCGTCCGGCTGGTGGCCCGGATCAACGACGTGGGCGTCGCCGCGGAACTGATCGGTGTCGTGGTGCTGATCGGCGGTCTCGCGACGTTCGCGGTGCGGGGGCCCCAGGTTGTCCTGCACGCGACGCCGAGCGCGAGTGGGGCGCCGAGCGCGGGTGCCGGCGCGGTGCTGGCCTCGGCGCTGGCGGCGGCGTACGTGCTTTACGGCTTCGACACGGCCGCCTCGGTCGCGGAGGAGACGAAGAACGCTCGCCGCGCGGCACCCCGGGCGGTGATCCGCGCGCTGCTCGTCTCCGGACTCGGCGGTCTGGTGGTCGTGCTGCTCGCGCTGATGGCCGCGCCCAGCCTGACCGACGGCCAGTTGGCCGGGCAGGGCCTGCCGTATGTGATCACCGCGGTGTTCGGCGACACCTTCGGGCGGATCTTCCTCGCGGACGTCGCCGTCGCCGTGGTGGTCTGCACCCTGACCATCCAGACCGGCACCATCCGGCTGTTCTACTCGATGGCGCGCGACGGTGCCCTGCCCTTTTCGCGACGGCTCTCGCGCGTCAACACCCGCACCGGCACGCCGATCGCACCGGCCGTCGTCTCCGGTGTGCTGGCGATCGCGCTCCTGGTGGTCAACCTCGGCAACTCGACGCTGTTCAGCACGATCACCGCGACCTCGGTGGTCGTTGTGTACCTGGCCTACCTGCTGGTGACCGCCCCGCTGCTGGCCGAAAGGCTGCGGGGCACGCTGCCGCCGGCCCGGCCGGGCTGGTTCTCGCTCGGCCGCTGGGCGGTCGCGCTCAACATCGCCGCGGTCGCCTACGGGCTCGCGATGATCGTCAACATCGCCTGGCCGCGCCCCGAGATCTACGACCTGGGCGGCACCGGCTCGGTGTGGATGCTGCTCTTCCCCGTCGAATTCGTCGTCGCCGCGCTGCTGGCCGGGTTCTGCTGGTGGCTGCGGATGCGCCGCCGGGGCACCCAAGGAACCTCGGCCACCACCCCCGTTCCGGAAGGAGCACTGCCGTGACCAGGAACACCGCCGTGACCAGCACGGACACCACTTACGGTGCCCGCGACCACGCCCGCGCGCAGGCGGGCACGGTCGTGGAGACCATGCCGACGATCCCGGCCGGCACCTGGCCGGACCCGCCGCCCGGGGTGGACCGGGAGCGGCTGATCTGGGCCGAGACCGTGGCCGGTGGCGGCTACACGCACAAGGTGCTCGCCCGGGGCAGTGAACTCCGGCTCACCGACCCGCACGGGGACGCCTGCGCGCATTTGCTGCTCTACCACGCGGACGCCCCGTGGGAACGGCTCAACGTGGCCGACACGGTCAAGGTCCAGTGGAACGCCTACCTCGGCCCGTCGAGGGCCCTGCTGTCCGACCAGGCTCGCGTGCTCGCCACGATCGTCGCCGACGAATCGGGCCACCACGACGCGCTCTGCGGCACCTCCACGCTCGCCGGCAACACCGAACGGTACGGCGACGGCAGCCCGCAAGGCCCTTCACCCGCCGGGCTTTCGCTGTTCACCCTCGCGGCGGCCAAGCACGGGCTGGGCCCGCGGGATCTGCCGCCCAGCCTGTCGCTGTTCCAGGGGGTGCGGGCGAGCCCCGAGGGCGACCTCGAGTTCACCGGCAGCGCGGGCCCGGGCCGGTCGGTCCTGCTGCGGACCGAACTTCCGGTGATCGTGCTGATCGCCAACGTGCCACACCCGCTCGACCCGCGCCCCGACTACACCGTCAGCCCGCTGCAGGTGCTTGCCTGGCGGGCCACACCATCCACACCGGACAGTCCGGAATGGACGTCGACACCGGAGATCCAGCGAGCCTTCGAGAACACCGCCGACTACCTGACCGCGAGGGGGATCGCATGACGACCCTGATCGAACCGCGAACCGTGTTGGACGTCGAGGTCCCCGCCAGGGCACCGTTTTCCACCATCGTCCACAAGGGAGCGCAGCTGACGATCACCGACCTCGGTGGCAACCAGGCCGTCGACTTCCTGGCCTATGCGGCGGCGGACACCAGCCGGCGGTACAGCGCCGCGGCCACGATCGCGGCGCAGCGCAACATCTTCCTCACCACCGGCAGCGTCCTGCGCACCGGCGAGGGCGATCCGCTGATGACCGTCGTGGCGGACACCTGCGGCCGGCACGACACCCTCGGCGGCGCGTGCAGCAAGGAATCCAACACCCTGCGCTACGGCCAGCACACCCGTTACCAGCATGCCTGCGTGGAGAACTTCCTCATCGAGGGCGCGCGCTGGGGCCTGGGCAAACGCGATCTGGTGAGCAACATCAACTGGTACATGAACGTGCCGGTCGAAGCCGACGGGACGCTCGGGATCGTGGACGGCATCTCCGCCCCCGGCCTGATGGTGCGCCTGCGCGCGGAAACCGACGTGCTGGTGCTGGTCTCCAACTGCCCCCAGCTCAACAACCCGTGCAACGGATTCGACCCGACACCGGTCCGCATGGTGGTGACCGACACGGCCGGTGCCGCATGAAACTACTGGTCGCCAACCGGGGTGAGATCGCGGCGCGCATCGTGCGTACAGCGAAGGAACTCGGCATATCCTGCGTCGCGGTGTATTCCGATCCCGACCGGACGGCTCCGCACGTAAGGCTGGCAGACGAAGCCGTGCGGCTGGGGCCCGCACCGGCACGAGAGAGCTATTTGGACACTGGTGCGATCATTCGCGCGGCGCTGGAAACCGGGGCGGACGCCATCCACCCCGGCTACGGCTTCCTGTCCGAGAATGCCTCCTTCGCGCGGGCGACGGGCGAGGCGGGTATCACCTTCGTCGGCCCGGCGGCGGAGCACCTGGAAGTGTTCGGCAGCAAGCACAGCGCACGCGCGAAGGCCGTCGCGGCGGGAGTGCCGCTGTTGCCGGGCACCGGTCTTCTCGACGGGCTCGACGAGGCGCTCGCAGCGGCCGGGGAGATCGGTTACCCGGTGATGCTCAAGGCGACCGGCGGCGGGGGCGGCATCGGCATGCGCGCCTGCCGCTCGCCGGAGGATCTGCGCGCCGCCTGGGAACCGGTGCGCAGCATCGCCGCGAAAAGCTTCGGCAGCGCCGGGGTCTTCCTCGAACGACTCGTGGTGCGCGCCCGGCATGTCGAGGTCCAGATCTTCGGCGACGGGGAGGGCCGGGTGCTCGCGCTCGGCACCCGGGACTGCACCCTCCAGCGCCGCAACCAGAAGGTGGTCGAGGAATGCCCGGCGCCCGGCCTTCCCGTGCGAGTGCGGGACCGGCTGTGCGAGTCGGCGGTCGCGCTGTGCGAGTCGGTGCGCTACGCCTCGGCGGGCACGGTGGAGTTCGTCTACGACCCGGTCCGCGAAGAGGCGGCGTTCCTGGAGGTCAACACCCGGCTTCAGGTCGAGCATCCGGTCACCGAAGCCGTGTACGGGATCGACCTCGTCGCCTGGATGCTACGGCTGGCCGGCGGCGACCGCGCGATGTTCGCGGTGCCGCCGGTGCCGCGCGGACACGCGGTCGAAGCGCGCGTCTACGCCGAGGACCCGGGTGCCGACCACCGGCCCAGCGCCGGCCTGCTCACCGGTGTGCGGTTTCCGTCCCGGGCAAGGGTGGACACCTGGGTGGCGGCGGGCACGGAGGTCACCACCCACTACGATCCCTTGCTGGCCAAGGTGATCGTCGCGGGCCCGGACCGCGACGACGCGGTGGACGCGCTCGGCGTCGCGCTCGCCGAGACGCGGGTGGACGGGATCCGGACCAATCTGGGCCAGCTTCGCGCGGCCACGGCGGACTCCACCTTCCGCGCCGCGGAACACGACACCGCGACGCTGGCGTCGATCCCGGACACCGATCCGCGCATCGACGTGCTGCGACCAGGCACCTCCACCACGGTCCAGGAATGGCCGGGGCGCACGGGTTACTGGCACGTGGGGGTGCCGCCGAGCGGACCGATGGACGACCTGTCCTTCCGCCTCGGCAACCTCGCGCTCGGCAACGACGAGGGCACCGCCGGGCTGGAGTGCACAGTGGACGGTCCGGCACTGCGGTTCGCCCAGGACACCGTGGTCTGCGTGACCGGCGCTCCGGCCGAGATCACGCTTTCCGGCGGCGAACGTACGCCGTCACAGCGGGTCCAACCGGCCCAGTGGGTCCCGTTCACCGTTCCCGCGGGCGGCGAACTGGACATCGGGCCGTGCGACCTCGGTCTGCGCACCTACCTGCTGGTGCGAGGAGGTCTGGATGTCCCGGCTTTCCTGGACAGCAAGGCCACCTTCACCCTGGGAAAGTTCGGCGGTCACGGCGGACGCGCGCTGGCCGCCGGCGACGTCCTCCGGCCCGGCGAACCGCCCGAAGCGGCGGTGGCGGGGGAAGTACCCGTGCGAGAACGACCCTCGTTCGGCGAGCACTGGGAAATCGGTGTCCTGGAAGGACCACATGCCGCGCCGGAGTTCTTCACCCCGGACGACATCGACGACTTTTACGCCGCCACCTGGCGAGTGCACCTGAACTCGGCCCGCACCGGCGTGCGGCTCGTCGGGCCGCGACCACGGTGGACCCGCGACGACGGCGGCGAGGCCGGCCTGCACCCGTCCAACATCCACGACACCCCGTACTCGGTCGGCGCCGTGGACTACACCGGTGATCTGCCGATCCTGCTCGGCCCGGACGGTCCCAGCCTGGGCGGCTTCGTCTGCCCCGCCACGGCCGTCACCGGTCAGCGGTGGAAACTCGGGCAGTTGCGGCCCGGCGACACCGTTCGGTTCATCCCCGTCGACACCGAACAGGCAGTGGTGCTGCGGCGAAAGCCGAGCACGGCGCCGGTCTCCCGGCGGCTCGGCGACGGCGGCGTGCTGGACCGGCTCGACGCCGCCGAGGACCGGCCCGAAGTGACCTACCGGCGTGGCGGCGACGACAACCTTCTCGTCGAATACGGGCCGATGCGGCTGGACCTCGCACTGCGGATGCGGGTGCACGCGCTCGCCGACGCGCTCACCGCGGCCGGGGTGCCCGGCATCGTGGACATCACGCCCGGTATCCGGTCGCTGCAGGTGCACACCGACCCCGACCAGCTCTCCGTAAGCAAAACCCTCGGCCTGGTCCGGGAAATCGAGCGCGAGCTGCCCGCGACGGACGACCTGGTGGTGCCGAGCCGGCGGGTCCGGCTGCCGCTGTCCTGGGACGACCCGGCCACCCGCGAGGCCATCGCCCGGTACATGGCCGGGGTTCGCGCGGACGCGCCGTGGTGCCCGTGGAACATCGAGTTCATCCGGCGGGTCAACGGACTATCCAGTGTGGACGATGTCTACCGGACCGTGTTCGACGCCGAGTATCTGGTGCTGGGGCTCGGCGACGTCTATCTCGGCGCGCCCGTCGCCACTCCGCTCGACCCGCGGCACCGGCTGGTCACCACCAAGTACAACCCGGCCCGCACCTGGACCGCGGAGAACTCGGTCGGCATCGGCGGGGCCTACCTCTGCGTCTACGGCATGGAAGGACCGGGCGGCTACCAGTTCGTCGGGCGGACCGTGCAGGTGTGGAGCGGCTGGCACCAGCGTGGCTCCTTCCAGCCCGGCTCGCCCTGGCTCCTGCGCTTCTTCGACCGGATCTCCTGGTACCCGGTGTCCGCCGCGGAGTTGCTGGAGCTGCGAGCGGCGAACGCGGCCGGTCACCTCGAACTGGACATCACCGACGGACGGTTTTCGCTCGGCGAGTACCAGCGTTTCCTGTCGGACAACGCGGAATCGATCGCGGCCTTTCGCACGCGGCAGTCCGCGGCGTTCGAGGCGGAGCGGCGGGCGTGGGCGGCGGCCGGCGAGTTCGACCCGAAACCGGAGCCGGAACCCGTGCTCGCCACGCCCGCCTCGGTGTCGGCGCCGCCCGGCGGACGGGTGGTGGCGGCACCGTTCGCGGCCACGGTGTGGCGAGTGGACGTTCGGCCCGGCGACCGGGTCGAGCCGGCGCAACCGCTGATGGCGCTGGAGGCCATGAAGACCGAGACGGTGCTCAGCGCGCCCGCGCCGGGCGTGGTGCTGGAACTGCTGGTCGCGCCGGGCACGCAGGTCGCCCCCGGCACACCGGTCGCGGTCCTCGGCGCCGTGTGACCCTGTCCGTCCTGATTCCCTGGGAGATCACCCGAAATGTCCCTTTCCGCCACCGAACGGGTCCGCGCCGCCTACCGCGCGATCGCCGAGGCCGACCGGCCCGAAGTGTGGATCACGCTGCGCGAGGAACGCGAAGCCCTCGCCGATGCGGCCGAAGTGTCCTCACGCCTGGCCGCGGGCGAGGACCTGCCGCTGGCCGGGCTCGTCTGCGCGGTCAAGGACAACATCGACGTCGCGAGCCTGCCGACCACGGCGGGCTGCCCGTCCTATGTGTACAAGCCGGTGACCGACGCGACCGTCGTGCGGCGGCTGACCGGCGCTGGGGCCGTGGTGCTGGGCAAGACCAATCTCGACCAGTTCGCGACCGGTCTGGTCGGCACCCGCAGCCCCTACGGCGCCGTGCGCCACGCCACGCTTCCCGAGCG
>Ga0310811_10011485_pt1 | contig 11490 bp, 6 predicted proteins | sample YCmetagenome_FD_207642 | JGI IMG/M metagenome (GOLD analysis project Ga0310811, IMG submission 207642) | Soil microbial communities from experimental microcosm in Duke University, North Carolina, United States - YC | ecosystem: Engineered > Artificial ecosystem > Soil microcosm > Unclassified ... | reverse complement strand
CGGACGGGATGTGGGGGCGGGACGAGCACTTCCTGCCCTCGACGCTGGCGGGTGCCGATGTCTTCGGCGACTGGAGTAGCGGCCAATCGGTGCAGACGCCGACGCTGATCGACAACAGCTATGTCGGCTGGACAGGCAGCGCACGCATATCGCGGTCCGATGGCGACGTGCTGCTCACCGGCGAAGGCACGCCGGTGCTGCACCTCTACACCCCGCCCGGCGAGCCGTTCTTCTGCGCCGAGCCGGCGACGTCCATGCCCGATGCGTTCAACCGCTCGACGCCGGTGAAGCTGCAGCCCGGCGGGCAGCATCGCATCGAAATGGCGATCCGCTCGGTCTGACCCGCGCCTAGTGGTTGTGGCGCGGTGTCCGCGCCGCGATGCCACGATACTTCACCGCGAAGTCGAGTACCGCGCCGTCCGCCAGCTGCCCGGTTTTCTCGCGGTAGAGTTCCTCCCACGGCGTATGACTCTCGGGCACAGGCGGCGCACCCTCGTCCAGACGCCGCGCGATCTCCTCCGGCTCGACCAGCGCATCGCAGGTGCCCGCCGTCAGATCGATGCGGATCGTGTCGCCCGTGCGGAGCCACGCCAGACCGCCGCCCGCCGCGCTCTCCGGCGAGCAGTTCAGGATGGAGGGGCTGTCCGACGTGCCCGACTGGCGCCCGTCACCCAGCGTCGGCAGCGCGAGGATGCCGCGCTGGATCAGGTGGTCCGGCGGCTGCATGTTGACCACCTCCGCCGATCCCGGCCAGCCGATCGGGCCGGAGCCGCGGATCACCAGGATGCAATGCTCGTCGATGTCGAGCGCGGGATCGTTGATGCGGTGGTGATAGTCGTCCGAACCGTCGAACACGATCGCGCGGCCCTCGAAGCGATCCTCCTGCCCCGGTGCTGACAGATAGCGCTGGCGGAAGGCATCGGAGATCACCGAGGTCTTCATGATGCCGAAATCGAAAAGGTTGCCGCGCAGCACGAGGAAACCGGCCTTGTCCATCAATGGTTCGGCGACGGTACGGATCATCTCGCGGTCACGCGTCGTGCGACCGGCGATATTGTCGCCAATGCTTTGCCCCGTCACGGTCAGGCAATCGCCATGGAGGAGGCCCGCATCGGCCAACTCCGCCATCACCGCCGGCAGGCCGCCCGCGCGGTGGAAGCGTTCGCCGAGATACTGACCTGCCGGCTGCATGTTGACGATCAGCGGCACTCCGTAGCCGTGATCTGACCAGTCCTCGCGATGCAGTTCCACCCCGGCATGGCGCGCCATACCCGCGATATGCGGCTGCGCGTTGGAGCTGCCGCCGATCGCGCTGACCACGCGGATCGCGTTGAGAAACGCCTCGCGCGTCAGGATCCTGGACGGGCGCAGATCCTCATAGGCCATATCGACGATGCGCCGCCCGGTCTCGTAGGCGATCTGCCCGCGCTCGCGATAGGGCGCCGGGATCGCCGCGCAGCCGGTGAGCGACAGGCCCAGCGCCTCCGCCACCGCGTTCATCGTCGAAGCAGTGCCCATCGTGTTGCAATGCCCGGCCGACGGCGCGCTGCTGCAGGCGCGCTGGAGGAATTCCTCCTCGTCGATCTCGCCCGCCGCGAGCTTGCGGCGCGAGCGCCAGATCACCGTGCCGGACCCGACAAGCTCGCCGTCGTGCCAGCCATCGAGCATCGGCCCGCCGGACAGCACGATCGCGGGAATATCGACGGTGGAGGCGGCCATGATGCCGGCGGGCGTCGTCTTGTCGCAGCCGGTGGTGAGCACCACCGCGTCGATCGGATAGCCGTACAGCGCCTCGACCAGCCCGAGATAGGCAAGGTTTCGATCGAGCGCGGCGGTGGGCCGGCGGCAATTCTCGAAGATCGGATGGACGGGGAATTCCATCGCGATCCCGCCCGCGTCACGGATGCCCTCGCGCGTCCGCTTGGCAAGCTCGATATGGATGCGGTTGCAGGGCGACAGGTCGCTGCCGGTCTGCGCGATGCCGATGATCGGGCGGCCGGAGCGCAGTTCGGCAGGTGTCAGCCCGTAGTTCATGAAGCGCTCGAGATAGAGCGCGGTCATGTCGGCGCGCGCGGGATCGGCGAACCAGTCGCGCGAGCGAAACGGTCTAACGGGGGTGCGGTCCATCGGCTCTCTCCAACGCGCAAAGCCTTATGAGAGCGCTAACTTAACGTCAATGCGATGACGTCAATCCGATGCGGCGGCACGCGCGCGGGAACGCGGCCGCCGACGGGGTGCAGCGTCCGACTGACGGCGGATCAAGGTGTAGTCCAGCGTCATATGGCGCTTGTCGTTGCCACCGTTGCGGCGCGCGCGCAGGATGCCGGCGAGCATCTCCACCGCCGCGCGGGACATGTCGGCGATCGGCTGATGAATAGTGGTGAGTTCCGGCCAGATCGTCGTCGCGATCGCGGTGTCGTCGAAGCCGCATACCGTCAGGTCGCCCGGCACGTCGAGCCCGCGCCGGTGTGCCACCGCGACGGTCGCCGCCGCCATGTCATCGTTGCTGGCGAAGATCGCGGTCGGCGCATCATCCTGCTCCAGCAATTCGTCCGCCGCGTCCAGACCGGAGCGGTAGGTGAACAGACCGCTCGCCACCAGCGCCTCGTCGAACGCGATCCCGGCCTCGGCCAGCGCGTCCTTATAGCCTTCCAGTCGCTCCGCGCTGGCGGTGAGGTTGGGGTTGCCCTCGATGAAGCCGATACGGCTGTGGCCCAGGGTCAACAGATGGCGCGTCATTTCACAGGCCGCCGCGCGATCGTCGATCGAGACCGCCGCGACCTCGGGCGGCGGGCTGCCGGTGGCGACCACCACGGTCGGCACGTTGCGCTCGATCAGCAGATCGAGGACGGATCGGGAATCGCACAAAGGCGGCGGCAGGATGATGCCATCGACCCCGCCGGCGATCAGCCGCTCCGCGACATCGCGCTCGTGATCGTCGATCTCGCATTTCTGCACGATCAGCTGGATATCGGACCGCGACGACTGATCGAGGCCGCCGAGCAGGAACTCCGACAGGTAGGCGGCGCTGGGGTTGCTGAACAGCAGCCCCATGCGGACCTGCCCGGCCCCGGCAAGATTCCGCGCGGCACGGTTGGGTGCATAATTCAAGCTCGCGATCGCGGCGTTGACGGTCTCGCGCGTTTCCTCGCGCACATTGCTTTCGGCGTTGATGACGCGCGACACCGTCATCGCCGAGACACCCGCCAGCTCGGCGACGTCGGCAATCGTGGGAGCGCCGCTCTGGCGGGCGCTGGACGTACGGGGCTTGCGGGGACGGATCGCCATGAACGGGATGTAGCATGGGCTTCGCGCAAGCCACAATGGCGAGGCGAGATCGAATGGTAGCGCTCGCAATTCAAGCCTCTATATTGGCGCCGAACGAAGGCCGCACCCGATTCACGGGTGCCTGCCGCCTTCCAAGAGAATGGAGTTGATGCATGGACGGTCATTTCCTCATCGGCGCGCGCGCTGTCGCCCGCGACGCGACCTTCAGCGGTTACGACCCGTCCCGTGGCGAGGAGATCGCCCCCGCATTCTCGATTTCCACCGCCGAGGATGTCGCCGAAGCCTGCCGGCTGGCCGCCGAGGCGTTCGATGCCTTTCGTGACACCGATCCGGATCAGCGCGCCCGCTTCCTCGAAACCATCGCCGACAATATCGACGCGCTGGGCGATGCCCTGGTCGCACGCGCCATGCAGGAGAGCGGCCTGCCGCAGGCGCGGCTGACCGGCGAGCGCGGGCGCACGAGCGGCCAGCTCCGCCTGTTCGCGACGCATCTGCGCCGAGGCGACTGGGCCGGCGTGACCTTCGACAAGCCGCTGCCCGATCGCGCCCCGCTGCCGCGCAGCGACCTGCGCCAGCGCCACATCGCGATCGGCCCGGTCGCGGTGTTCGGCGCCTCCAACTTCCCGCTCGCTTTCTCGGTCGCGGGCGGCGACACAGCCTCCGCGCTGGCGGCGGGCTGCCCGGTCGTGGTGAAGGGGCACCCCGGCCTGCCCGAAGGCGTGTTCTCGCTGGTGCAGGGACCGGCGAATGAACTCGGCGCCGCGCTGGTCACCGATCCGCGCATCAAGGCGGTGGGCTTCACCGGATCGCGCGGCGGCGGCCTCGCGCTGATGAAGCTCGCCGCCGAACGGCCAGAGCCGATCCCGGTCTATGCCGAGATGTCCAGCATCAACCCCGTCATCCTCTTCCCCGCAGCGCTCGCCGTGCGGGGCGAGGCGCTGGCCAAGGCCTATGTCGGCTCGCTCACCATGGGCGCCGGACAATTCTGCACCAATCCGGGGATCCTGATCGGTATCGCCGGCCCCGATCTCGATCGCTTCGTGGCGGCGGCCACGCAGGCGCTCGAGCAGGCACAGCCGCAGGTCATGTTGACCAGGGGCATCCAGAACGCCTTCGACAAGGGCGTGTCGGCGCTGGAAGGCAATCCGGCGGTCGAGACGCTGGCGCGGGGTGCCGAAGGCACGGGCTGCACGCTCGGCCGGGCGGCCCTGTTCATCACCGACGCCGACCGTTTCCTGGCCGACCCGTCGCTGGCGCATGAGGTGTTCGGCGCATCGTCGCTCGTCATCCGGGCGAAGGACATGGCGCAGATCGCCGCGCTGATCGAAGGGCTGGAGGGCCAGCTGACCGCGACGCTCCAGATCGACGATGCCGATTACGAGACGGCAGCGCCGCTCATTCCGCTGCTCGAACGCAAGGTCGGCCGCATCCTCGCCAATGGCTGGCCGACCGGCGTCGAGGTATCGACGGCTATGGTGCATGGCGGCCCCTTCCCCGCCACCTCCGATCCGCGGTCGACCTCGGTCGGCACGGCGGCGATCGAACGCTTCCTGCGGCCGGTCTGCTATCAGGATCTGCCGGATGCACTGCTGCCGAAGGCTGTCCGTTCCGCCAATCCGCTCAATCTGCCGCGCCGGATCGACGGCACGCCGGAGGTCGCATGACCGGCCCGTCGCGCCGCGCGGTGATCGCAGGTCTCGCCGCCGTCACCGCCACCGCCGCCGGCCGGGCCGAGGCGCAGCCGACCGGCGGCGCCGATCTGATCCCGCTTTGGCCGGGCGTGGCACCGGGTGCGCCCGCCGTGCTGCCGGTCCGCAAGATCGAGCAGAGATCGACCGATCCGAGCTTCCCCGATCGATGGGTCACCGGCATCGCCCAACCGGCGCTGGTCGTGCGCCGGGCGCCCCGCCCCAACGGTGCCGCCGTGATGCTGTGTCCGGGCGGCGGCTACGGCTTCCTGTCCTACGACAATGAAGGCGAAGAGCAGGCGCGCTGGCTCAACGCGCGGGGCGTCACCGCCTTCATCCTGCTCTACCGCCTGCCGGGCGAAGGATGGGCCAACCGGGCGACCGTACCGCTCGCCGACGCGCAGCGCGGCATCCGCCTGATCCGATCGCGGGCGGCCGAGTTCGGCATCGACCCGAAGCGTATCGCCACTTTGGGCTTCTCGGCCGGCGGACATCTCGCCGGTTCGCTGGCGACGCGCCATACCGAAACCGTCTACACGCCCGTCGATGCGGCCGACCGTCTTTCGGCCCGCCCGGATCTCGCCGGCATGATCTATCCGGTGGTGAGCATGGCAGCCCCCTTCACGCACGGCGACTCCCGCGACAATCTGCTCGGCAAGGGTGCGGACGAGGCCGCACGCCGCGCGGCCTCGGTGGAAATGCACGTCACCGTCGACACCCCGCCCATCTTCCTGACCCACGCGTCGGACGACGGCCTCGTCCCCATCCGCAACAGCCTGTCGCTCTACACCGCAATGGTCGATGCCAGGCGACCGGCCGAACTCCATGCTTTCGACGAAGGCGGGCATGGTTTCGGCGTCCGGATCGGCAAGGACCGGCCGGCATCGGCCTGGCCCACCCTGTTCGCGGCCTATGCGACGCGGCGCGGGGTGTTCCCGGCATGATCCGGCGCGCCATCCTTCCGCTCCTCGCGCTGTCGCTGATCGCCGCGACCGAGCCACCGCATTACCAGAGCAGCCCGGAGCGGCGCACCGTCGTGGAGAAGGATTGGGGCCAGTGGCTCGGTCCGTTCCGGCAGAAGCTGGAGCCGAGCCTGATGGAGGATTTCGGCGAGCGCTATCTCTATGCGCCAGCCGATGCAGCTCTGCCGCCGCCCGCACCGGGCGAGCAGCGCGTCGTCTTCCTCGGCGATTCGATCACGGACCTCTGGAACCTCGGCACCTATTTCCCGGGCCGCCAGTTCATCAACCGGGGGGTCGGCAGCCAGGTCACCGCGCAGATGCTGCTTCGCTTCCAGCAGGACGTGGTGGCGCTGCACCCGAAGGCCGTCGTCATCCTCGGCGGCGTCAACGACGTGCAGGGCTTCATGCAGCAGGAGACGCCCGACGGCATCATAGGCAATGTCGAGGCGATGGCGGACATCGCCGACGCGCACGGCATCAAGGTGGTGCTCTGCTCGATCCTGCCGGTGAACAATTACACGCCGCAAGCGCAGGACGTCCTGAAGGAGCGGCACCCCGAACTGCTTCGCCAACTCAACGCCCGCCTGCGCGCGCTCGCCGAGGCACGCGGCTATGCCTATGCGGATTACGACGCGGTGCTGCAGGACGGTCACGGCCTGATGGCCGCGCCCTATACGCGGGACGGTATCCACCCGACGGCGGCGGGCTATGCCCGCATGGTACCGGTGGTAACGGCCGCGATCGATCGCGCGCTGCGCTAGACACGGGCGCCTTCCCGCTCTTGATCCGCACCACCGGCACGGCGCCGAGGCAGGACGAGGCAGGGAATAAAGGGTAAAGCGGCCCGGTTGACGGTTGGCATCAACCGGGCCTGAAGCCTTTGCAGGCTTTCCCATGCCAGCGGTCGGGAACGTGTTTCTCCTCGACATCGATGAAGCCGCGCTCGGCAGTCAGCGGCCACTCCGTCGCGCCGGATGATACCGATATCCAATCGGTAGCTTGATGCCATCCGGGTGCTTGAACCGATCGCCTTCAGGTCATAATGGTATCGATAACAAAAGACGTGGCGAATTGATCATCGATTCGAACGCGGACAGGGAGAGAGACAATGAAGCCTCGCCATTTTGCGCTCGCGATCCTGGCGCTGACCGCCTCCGCATCGACGACATGGGCGCAGGCGCCGGCAGCGGCCCCCGCCTCCCCGATCCCAACGCGCTACCGGAATTTCCGCGCCGCCATCTACATCGCGGTCGGCGATGCGCGGAAGCTGGCCGATCGTGCGACGTTCGACCGGCAATATGCCCGCGCCTCCTCCCAGCTCCACTTCGACAAGGTTTATATCGAGGCCTATCGCGATCACGATTTCGCGACCGACGACGAACTCGAAAAGGTGAAATCCTATTTCGCCGAGAAGGGCATCGAAACTGCAGGCGGCATCACGCTGGCGGCGGGTGGCAAGAATGGCCAGTTCGGCACGTTCGACTATGAAGACCCGGCGGACCGCGCCGAATGCGAACGCGCCGCGCGGCTGGCCGCCAGACATTTCAACGAGGTGATCCTCGACGATTTCTTCTTCTACACCTCCAAGAGCGACGCGGACATCGCCGCCAAGGGCAAGCGCAGCTGGACGCAGTACCGGCTCGACACCATGCGCAAGGTCGCGCGCGATCTCGTGATCGGGCCGGCCAAGGCCGCCAATCCCCATGTCCGGATGATCATCAAATATCCGAACTGGTACGAGCATTTCCAGGGGCTCGGCTACGATCTCGACCAGGAAGCGCGGATGTTCGACGGCATCCACACCGGCACGGAGTCGCGCGATCCGACGCTCACCGACCAGTTGCTCCAGCAATATGAGAGCTACGAGATCATCCGCTATTACGACAATATCCGGCCGGGCGCGAACACCGGCGGCTGGGTCGATGAAGCATCGACCCGCGACATCGATCGCTATGCCGAACAGCTTTGGGACACGCTCTTCGCCAAGACCGGCGAGGTCACGCTGTTCAACTGGCGCCCGATGTCGAACGACGACGCGGCCGACGCCGGCATCCGGCCATGGGCGCACCAGGCGACTAGCTTCGACTGGCAGGCGGAACTGCGCCGCTGGCGCAACTCGGGTAATGACCTGCCCGCAGGCTGGGGCCGTGCGGCGGGCCTCGCGCTGGAATCGGTGGACAAGGTGCTCGGCAGTCTCGGCAACCCGATCGGCATCGCCAGCTACAAGCCCTATCAGTCGAGCGGCGAGGATTTTCTGCACAATTATCTCGGCATGATCGGCCTGCCGATCGAGCTGTCGCCGAGCTTTCCGGACAAGGCGAACACGATCCTGCTGACCCAGGCCGCCGCCGCCGATCCCGCCATCGTCGGCAAGATCGAGGGAGCGCTGAAACGCGGCGCGACGGTGATCGTCACCTCCGGGCTGGTCGAAGCGCTGCAGGACAAGGGCTTCCACGATCTCGCCGAATGGACGCCGACTGGCCGGCGCGTGCTGATCGACCAGTTCGTCGAAGGGTTCGGCGCCGGCAACGGCACCAGCCTCAATGCGACCGATGCCACGCAGAAGCCGATCCTGTTTCCGGACATTCGTTTCTACACCAACGACAGCTGGGCGATCGTGCGCGGGGTCGCGGGCGCCAAGGGCTTCCCGCTGTTGTTGATGAACCATTATTCGGCCGGCACGCTCTACATGCTGACCGTTCCGGAAAATCCGAGCGACCTTTATGCGCTGCCGCCGGCGGTGCTGTCGCAGATCCGCACGGTCGCGCAGAAGACGATGCCGGTTTGGATCGACGCACCCGCGCAGGTATCGCTGTTCGCCTATGACAACGACACGTTCGTTGTGCAGTCGTTCCGCGCGGAACCGACGCCGGTTACGCTGCACGTCGCAGGCCACGCGCTGCAGGATCTGCAGACCGGCGCGACGCTGAACGTGACGCAGTCGGCCATGAGCGAAGGCTCCGGCAAGGCCGACGGGGACACGCGCAATATCGTGCCGACGATCATTCCGCCGCACTCTTATGTTGCGTTCCGTATCGTCCGTTGACGAAAATGTTAGCGCGCAACAAAAATTTGTTGCCGAACTGTTTTTGAACTGTTAACAACGGCCCGTGCCCGACGAGTAAGAAAAATCGTCTGCCATATGATTTGATAACGCTATCATCGAATAGCGCGGATCAGGGTGGGGCCGCATGGAGGGGATTGAAATGAAGGCTGGTATCTCGACGCCCGCGGGCTCTGTCCGCGCGCGCCACATGGGTGTTCTTTGCGCCGGCGCGTCCGCCGCGGTTTTCGCTCTCACCGCTCTCTCGACACCGGCATTCGCGCAGACGGCCCCCGATGCCTCGGCGACCAGCGGCCAACCGTCCGGCACCGCCACGCCGGCGCAGGCGGGCGCTTCGGCACCGGCCAAAAGCGCTGCGGGCGAGATCGTCGTCACCGGCCAGCGCGCCTCGATCGCCAACGCGCTCAGCATCAAGCGCAACGCCAACCAGATCGTCGATTCGATCAGTGCCGACGATATCGGCAAGCTGCCCGATCGCAGCGTCACCGAGACGCTGCAGCGCATCACCGGCGTGACGATCGACCACTTCATCTCGCGCCAGGATCCGGATCACTTCTCGGTCGAAGGATCGGGCGTGAACATTCGCGGCCTCACCTTCGTCCGTTCCGAACTCAACGGCCGCGACGCGTTCAGCGCCAATGGCGGCCGCGTGCTGAGCTTCGAGGACGTGCCGCCGGAACTGCTGGCCGGCGTCGACGTCTACAAGAACCCGTCGGCGGACCTTATCGAGGGCGGCATCGGCGGCCTCGTCAACCTGCGCACCCGCCTCCCCTTCGATTCCAAGGGACAGGTGATCAGCGTATCGACCTCCGGAACGCTCGGCGATCTGCGCAACCAGCTCGAGCCGTCCTTCTCGGCCCTCTACAGCAATCGCTGGAACACCCCGATCGGCGAGATCGGCGTCATCGCGGACGTCGCCTATTCGATCAGCGCCACCCGCACTGATGGCGTGCAGGTCGAGCCTTATTATCCGCGCACCGATCTCGTCCCCGGCCAGACCGTCTACATCCCCAAGGGCATCGACTGGCGCCGGCTCGACTTCACCCGCAAGCGCTTCGGCGCCTACGGCGCGCTGCAGTGGAAGCCGGCCGACAATCTGGAGGTCACCACCACCTTCTTCCAGTCGCGCTACAAGTTCCACTGGGCGGAGCATGCGATCTTCGCGCAGGACAACGCCTACAACATCGTCCCCGCGGCGGGCACCCAGTTCCAGTTCGACAAGAACGGCGTGTTCCAGCAGGGTACCGAGACCGATCCCAACCCGGCCGACGGCGGCGGCATGCCGTTCAGCGACGACGTTCGCAGCGCCGACCAGAACTCCGTCACCACCGATATTTCCGGCCACATCAGCTGGCACCCGATCGAACGCCTGCATGTCTCGGCCGACCTGCAGCACGTTCACGCCACCAACAAGAGCTTCGATTCCACCGTCGCCACCGGCATCAATCTGCCGAGCGAGACGGTCGATCTCACCAAGGGCGTGCCGAGCGTCTCGGTCGATCCCTCCTTCATCGCCAATTCGTCCAATTACTATTGGGCGTTCACGATGGACGAGAAGCAGCACAATGTCGGCAACGAGTGGGCCTACCGCGCCGATCTCGATTACGACCTGGATACCGGCGGCATCCTGAAGAGCTTCAAGTTCGGTGGGCGCATGACCAACACCCACCAGAACAATCAGGCCACGCCCTACAACTGGCAGGCGGTCAGCCAGACCTGGCAGGTTCCGGGCGTGATCCCGTCGCTCGCCTATCTGTCGCAATATCCGCTGGCGAGCGAGACGTTCAACTTCGGCAACAACTTCTATCATGGCGGTGCTAACGTGCCGCTGGCCGTCGTCTTCCCGGCGACCTCGCAGGCGACGGATTATCCGGGCAGCTACATCGCGCTGCACAACATCACCACGCAGCTGTGCGAGCAGATCAATCCGGCATCGAGCTGCCCGAGCTTCGCGCTGGCGCAATATACCGCCGCCAACCAGAACGTGCTGCACGAGAAGAGCTATGCGCTCTACGGCGTGCTGAACTTCGATTTCGACAATCTCGGCCTTCCGCTCAGCGGCAATGTCGGCCTGCGCTACGTCCATACCGACCTGAACGCCGAGGGCTTCATCGTCCAGCCGAACCCGATCTCCGGTGCGCCGGCGGGCGGACCGGTGTTCGACGGGCAGTCGCTGGCGATCAGCGCCAAGAACAAGTATCACTTCTTCCTGCCCAGCCTGAACCTGCTCTACAAGATCACACCCAGGCTGCAGGCCCGCTTCGCCGCCGCCCGCGCCATGACCCGGCCGGATTACACGCAGCTGCAGGCCTATACGCCGCTGTCGGCCTCGTACGACACGACGACCGGAACCTATAATTTCAACTCGACCGCATCGGGCAACCCCAACCTGAAGCCGATCACCTCGAACCAGGTGGACGCCGCGCTCGAATGGTATTTCGGCAAGGCGAGCTCGCTGACCGCGACGGTGTTCTACAAGCACCTGAAC
>Ga0310811_10011484_pt1 | contig 11491 bp, 10 predicted proteins | sample YCmetagenome_FD_207642 | JGI IMG/M metagenome (GOLD analysis project Ga0310811, IMG submission 207642) | Soil microbial communities from experimental microcosm in Duke University, North Carolina, United States - YC | ecosystem: Engineered > Artificial ecosystem > Soil microcosm > Unclassified ... | reverse complement strand
CCTCGAAGTGCGACTGCCCGTCCTGGCCGGCGTAGACCCGGATGATGGCCATGGCTACACGCTCACGTGCTTGATGAATCGCTCGGGCGGGTCCTCGCCCCACTGGCTGATGAGCGCCTCGTGGGCCGCCAGCAGGTTGCTGCCGCTCCTGGCGTTGAGCCGGTCGGTGTCGGCCCAGCGCTCGTGCACGCGCCCCCACGGATCGGCCCAGTAGTCGTAGACCTGGCTGCCCAGCAGGTGCCGGCCCACGCCCCACATGTGCTCGTACTTGCCGAGCTTGGCCAGGTACTCGTGGTCCTTGAAGACCGCGTCGACGTCGGGGACCTCGAACGACATGTGGTTCATCCCGGCCCGCTCGTTGTTGACGGCGAACAGGGTGTGGTGATCGACGTACTCGTCGCCGCAGTCGCAGCGGTTGAACGAGCCGATGATGTTCTCCTTGTCGCCCGCATACACGTCGTCGGAGCCGATGAAGCCGAGCGTGTCGCGGAACCACTGCACGGTCTCCTTCACCCGCGGCGTGCCGAACACCCCGTGGCCGATGCGCTTGATCGGCGTGGGCGACTTGCGCAGGCGCATGAGCTCGCCGGGGCGGCGCAGCGGCTCGACGCCGGTATTCATGTGCTGGTGGGGGACGGCGATGGCCGGCGGAGTGTCGAGGCCGTGGACCACCTCGATCTGGTAGCCGTTGGGCTCGCGCAGGCGGACGCGCTTGCCGCCGCCCGGCTCGTCGATCGACTCGACGGCCGAGGCGCCAGGCGCTTTCGCCACGCGGTGCAGATCCTCCTCGCTGGCGGCCAGGTAGGCGAACCCGACGAAGGCGGGATCGCCCTTCTCCGTCACGTGCAGGTGATGGCGCGGGTCGGTGCCGCGCATGTAGAGCGCGGTCGGCGTGCGGGCCGAGCGGATGAGGCCGAAGTGGGTGAGGAACTCCTCCATCCTGTCGAGGTCGGGCGCCCGCAGCCGTCCGTAGGCGAGATCGCGAACCTTGATGATCGGCATCGTCATGTCTCCTTCAGGGGGTGGTGTCGTCCTGGTCGTCGCGCAGACCAAGATACGCCTGCCGGATGCGCGACTGCTGGCGCAAAATCGCCGGGGCGCCGCTGGCGACGATCCGGCCTTCCTCCAGCACGTAGGCGCGCACCGCGCTGTCCAGCGCGCGGACCACGTTCTGCTCGACGAGCAGGATGGCCACGCCCTCGGCGTTGATCGCGCGGACGGTCTCGAACATCTGATCGACGACGGCCGGCGCCAGGCCGAGCGACGGCTCGTCCAGCAGCAGGAGCTTGGGCCGGGCCATCAGCGCGCGCCCGATGGCGACCATCTGCTGCTGGCCGCCGGACAGCGCGCCCGCGACCTGGCGACGCCGGGCGCGCAGGATCGGGAACAGGCCGTAGACACGCTCCAGCGAGGTCCCACGCGCGCGCCGGGCCTCGCCCCGGTAGCAGCCCATCTCGAGGTTCTCCTCGACCGACATCCGCGTGAACAGCCGGCGGCCCTCGGGGACGAGCGCGATGCCCAGGCGACAGACCAGGTGGGGTGGCACCGCCGCCAGATCGGCGCCCTCGAAGCGCAGGGCTCCGCTGCGCGAGCGGAGCAGGCCGGCGATCGTGTTCACCAGCGTGGTCTTGCCGGCGCCGTTGGGGCCGATGACGGCGACGATCTCGCCGGGCCCGACCGCCAGCGAGGCGTCCCACACCGCCGGCGCGTCGCCGTAGGCGATGGCGAGCTGCTCGACCTCAAGCAACATGCGCGCGCCCCAGGTAGACCTCGACGACGCGCTCGGCCCGCATCACCTCGCGCGGGCCGCCGGCCGCGATCACCTCGCCCTCGTTGAGCACCACCACCCGATCGGAGAGCTCCAGCACGGCGCGCATGAGGTGCTCGACGAACAGCACGGCCACGCCGCGCGCGCGGATCTGCTGGATGAGCCGGATGGCGCCGGCGACCTCCGTCGGGTTGAGGCCCGACAGCACCTCGTCGAGCAGGAGCACGCGCGGTCGCCCGGCCAGCGCCCGGGCCAGCTCCAGGAACTTGCGCTCGTGCAGGTTCAGCTCGTGCGGGAGCGCGTGGGCGCGCCGGCCCAGGCCCGTGAACTCGAGCCAGCCGCGCGCCTCGGCTCGCGCCGCGGCCGGCGACAGGCGCGCGGCGCCGAAGGTCGCCGCGGCGGCGACGTCGTCGAGCGCGCTGAAGTGGGCGAACGGGCGCGGGATCTGGTACGTGCGCGCGACGCCGAGCCCGGCGATCGCGTGGGCGGGCCGCGTCGTCAAGGTCGCGCCGCCCAGGGTGATGCGGCCGCGGTCGGCCCGGTAGTACCCGCTGATGACGTTGATGAGCGTCGTCTTGCCGGAGCCGTTGGGACCGACGAGCCCCACGATCTCGCCCGGCGCGACCTCGAGGCTCACGCCGCGCAGCGCCTGGATGCCGCCGAAGGCCCGCCACACGTCGGTGCAGGCGAGTGGCGCCGCGGGCGCGGCCGGGGCGGGCACGGCGGCGGCCATCTCGACCGACACCGGCGTGCGCCGACGGCGCCGAGCGAGCAGCGCCGGCACGATGCCCTCGGGCAAGAGCAGGATGACGAGGATCAGCACCAGCGCCACGACGGCGCGGCCGAGCACCGCCTGCTGGCCGCCGGTGAAGACGTAGAGCGAGGCCGCGATGATGGTCGCGCCCACGGCCGGGCCCAGCCAGTGGCGTGCCCCGCCGAGCACGCTCATCAGCACGACGTAGAGCGGCACGGTGATCGAGAACGTCTCGCCCACGGTGACGTAGCTGACGTACATCGCGTGGATGCCGCCGGCCACGCCGGCGATGCCCGCCGACAGCGCGAAGGCGACGAGCTTGTAGGCGAAGGTCGGCACGCCCTTGCCCTCGGCGACGTCCTCGTCGTCGTGGATCGCGTAGAGGCCCAGCCCCAGCCGGGCCCGGCCGATCGCGTACGCGGCGGCGATGGTGGCGACGGCGAGGGCCAGGCCCAGGAGATAGAGCGTGCCGGTGGGGGATGCCACGAGGCGCGGCAGCGGCACCGAGCTCAGGTAGACGCCCGGCCCGCCGTCGATGCGCGTGTTCAGCACGATGGTCGCGAGCACGAAGCCGACGGCCAGGGTGAGCAGCCCGAACAGCTCGCCGCGCAGCCGCTTCACACGGAACACGACCGCGCCGATGGCCGCGCCGAGGACGGCGGCCAGCGCGCCGGCCACGGGGAGCGAGGCCAGGAACGACGTGCCGAAGGCGGTCGTCAGGGTGGCTGTCGTGTACATGCCGGCGCCGAAGAACGCGCCGTGGCCGAAGCTGAAGTACCCGGCGTAGCCGCTCAGGATGCTCCAGCTCGTGGCCAGCGCGATCCACGAGAAGACGATGTAGAGGAACGACTCGTAGAACGCCGGCAGCCCCACCACCGGCAGCGCGGCGAGCCCGAGGGCCGCGATCGTCAGGCCGAGGGCCACCCGCCGCGGCGGCGCGCTCACGCCCGGCCCGGCCGCACGATCAGGATCACGATGAGCACCGAGAACGAGACCAGCGGCGCCCAGGCCGGCGTCACGATCGCCATCGTGACCGACTCGCTCACGCCGATGAGCAGGCCGGCCAGCAGCGCGCCGATGGGATTGGCCAGGCCGCCGATGATGACCACCGCGAACACGACACCGAGCCAGGCCCAGATCTGGGCGGGCGCCAGGGTCGCGATCAGCGCGATGAAGGCGCCGGCGATCGCCGCGTACGCCGCGCTCACGCCCGACAGCAGGAAGGCCTGGCGACGATGGTGCACGCCGAACGCCGCGGCGATGGCCGGATCCTCCGCGCTCGCGCGCAGCGCCTTGCCGACGTAGGTGAAGCGCAGCCACGCCCAGGTGGCGATGGCCAGCGCGGCCGCCGTGAGGCACGCCAGCATCTCCAAGATCGGGACGAACAGCGGGCCCACGCGCAGCGACGCCGTCGCCCAGGGCGTCTCGTAGCGCCGGTAGTCGGCGGTCCAGAACCATTGGATCACCGACTCGAGGATGACAGCGATGCCGAAGGTGACGAGCAGCGAGGTGAACTCGGTCACGCGGAAGTACGCGAAGACGGCGTGCAGCGCCATCCCGACGAGGAAGAACGCCGGGATGATGGCCAGCCCCGCCAGCCACGGCGGCACCTGCAGCGCGGTGCCGATCTGGTAGGTGAGATATGCCCCGAGCAGCGCGAGCGCGAAGTGGGCGAGGTTGACCAGGCGCAGGAGCCCCCACGACAGGCTCAGGCCGAGGGCCAGCAGCGCGTAGATCCCGCCCGCCAGCAGGCCGGAGACGATCGCCTGCCCGAGGAGCGTCAGGCTCGGCATGCGCGGGCCGGCGCGGCGCCGTCGATCAGGGCGGCAGCAGCCGGGCGCCCGGCGCAGCGAACTCCTTCGGCCACACCACCACCCACTTGCCGTCGTGCACCTGCTTCACCTTGAAGAGATCGTCGCCGTAGTTGTTCGGGCCGTCGAAGCGCAGCTTGCCGATGAGCGTGTCGACGCGGTTGGCGCGCAGCCACTGGCCGAGCACCTTGTCGTCGAGGCTCTTCGTCGCCGTCACCGCGGCCTCCAGCACCTGCCAGGCCGCGAACGAGCCGGCCACCTGCGTGTCGAGGAACGGGTAGGGGACGTTGGCCCTGGTCGCGCGGTCGCGGAAGAGCGGGATGAACTTCGCCGCCCCCGGGTTGCTCGTGAACGGCGGGTGCTCCTCGAACACCGACGAGGACAGCGCCAGCTTGCCCTCGGGCGCAACGGCCAGCGGGCCCGGCGCCGGGAAGAGATGGAAGTGGCGCGGCGGCGTGTAGTCGAGCTTCTTCATCGCTTCCAGGAGCTGGTTGCTGTCCAGCCCCAGCGAGCCGACCCACAGGAAGTCCGGCTTCGCGTCCTTGATGCGCGCGGCCAGCGCGCCCCAGTCACGGTTGCCGAACTCGTACTCGAGATAGAGCACCACCTTGAGGCCGCGCTTCTCGGCGACGTCGCGCGCGCCCGAGGACTGGAACTGCGCGGAGGGGAACTTGCTGGTGACGATCGCCACGGTCTTGGGCGGATTGCTCGTGGCGGCCAGCGCGTTGTACACGGTGGTCGGCAGGGTGACGTTCGGCTCGATGCCGAAGGCCGCGGTCGGGAAGTGCATCTCGTACTTGGCCAGGTGCGGCATGCCGAACGAGTGGTGCACGAACACCTTGTTGTAGCGCTGGGCCACGCCCATCGCGGCCAGGATGCCGCCGGTCGCGTAGGGCCCGATCAGCAGGTCGACCTTGTCGACGGTGATCAGCTTCTCGTAGAGGCTGCGGGTGACGTCCGGCTTGGACTGGTCGTCGAGCAGCACCCACTCGACGGGCCGGCCCAGCAGCCCGTTGCCTCGGTTCAGCTCCTCGACGTAGATCTCGCCGGCGATCTTGTGCAGCAGCGCGGTGGGCGCCAGCGGCCCGGTCAGCGCGAGCGTGCCACCGATGCGGATCGGCGGTCCCGACGGCGCAGCCGCCGCCGGCGTGACCAGGGCCAGGACGAGCAACCAGATGATGGTGAGGCGAGCGCAGCCACCGAGCCGAGCGAGCACGCCGAGCCGAGCGAGCATTGTGTTCCCTCCGCGGTGAGGGTCGAAGCGTCAGCGCAGCGTAGGGACTGGCCCGCCGTTTGTCAACGACGCCGCCGCTTGACAGGGGTGGGGGGGCGCCGCACAGTCGTGGCCATGCTGCGCGTCCTCCTCGCGACGGCGCTCGCCACCTTGGCGCTGGCGTCGCCGGCCGCCGCCCAGAACGGCTACAGCTTCGGTGACGTCGCCCGCTCGGTGGTGGGCTACGCGCAGGCGACGGTGCGTCCGCAGATGGCGTGTCGGGATCTGCTCGGGATGAGCGACACCGACGTGTCGATCATCTCCGCCGAGGTCGTGGCGGCGGCCGGTGGTATGCCCGAGCACTGCCGGGTCAGCGGCGTGCTGGCGCCGGAGATCCGCTTCCAGGTGAACCTGCCGATCGCCTGGAACCGGCGCTTCTACATGAACGGCAACGGTGGCTTCGCCGGCGAGTCGCCGGAGGCGGCGCCCCGCGCGGCGGTACGGGCCGCGGCGCTGCGCCAGGGCTTCGTCACCGCCACGACGAACACCGGCCACGAGGCGGCCCAGGAGCCGCTCGCCAGCTTCGCCGAGCGCAGCTATCAGAAGCTGGTCGACTACGCGTTCCGGGCCGTGCACCTCACCGCCGTCACCGCCAAGAGCATCGCGACCCGCTACTACGATCGGACCATCACGTTCTCGTACTGGGACGGCTGCTCCACCGGCGGGCGGCAAGGACTCATGGAGGCGCAGCGCTTTCCGGCCGACTTCGACGGCATCGTGGCCGGCGCGCCGGTGCTGAATTTCGTCGACACGACCGTGCTCGGCCTCTGGCACAACCGGGCGCTGGCCGAGGCGTCCATCTCCGCCGACAAGCTCAAGCTCGTCGCCGACGCCATCTACGCAAAGTGCGACGGCGTCGATGGCCTGGTGGACGGGATCATCGACGACCCGCGACGCTGCGACTTCGATCCCACCCGCGATCTCCCCGTGTGCGCGGCCGGCTTCGACGGCGCCACGTGCGTGACCACCGCCCAGGCCGCGACGCTCAAGAAGATCTACGGCGGCGTCGTCAGCAACGGTCAGCCGTTCTTCCCCGGCCAGCCGATCGGCGCCGAGAAGGGTGGCGGCTGGGAGCGCTGGCTCATCGCCGCGCCCGACACCAAGCCGCTGCAGCTCGCCTATCCCGAGTCGTTCATGAAGTACATCGCCTTCGGCAAGGCCGATCCGGCCTACGACTGGAAGACGTTCGACTTCGACAAGGACCCGCCGCGCCTGGCCGACGCCCGGCGCCTCATCAACGCGACGGACCCCGATCTCGCGAGCTTCCGTAGCCGCGGCGGCAAGCTGCTCATGTACTTCGGCTGGGCCGACACGGCGCTCACGCCGTACATGGCGATCGACTACTACGAGAAGGCGCTGGCCGCCAATGGGCCGGCCACGCGCGAGTTCTTCCGCCTGTTCATGGTGCCCGGCATGTTCCACTGTCGCGGCGGCGTCGGTGCCGATCGCTTCGACGCCATGACCGCGCTGATCGACTGGGTGGAGCGCGGTATCGCGCCCGACAGCCTGACGGCCTCCCGCGTGGAGAACGACGCCGTCGTGCGGACGCGGCCGCTCTGCCCCTATCCGCAGGTGGCGCGACATCGCGGCACCGGCAGCATCGACGCCGCCGCCAGCTTCGCCTGCACCGAGCCCCGGTGAGCCGGCGGCGAGCCCACTGATCCGAAAAGGAGACTGAGATGCGCTTCGGCCTGTTCACGAGCATGGGCGGTCAAACCTGGTCGGGTGTCCTGGACCTCTGGAAGCACCTGGAAGCGACCGGCTGGGACATCGCCTGCGTCACCGATCACTTCCTGCCGAACACGAAGGAGCGCGAGGGCGCGATGCTCGAGTCGTGGAGCACGCTGAGCGCGCTGGCCGCGCTGGTCCCGCGCCTGCGCGTGGGCACGATCGTGCTGGGCAACACCTATCGCCACCCGGCCGTCGTGGCCAAGATGGCGGCGCAGGTCGACATCATCTCGGGCGGCCGGCTCCTCCTGGGCATGGGCGCCGGCTGGCAGCAGAACGAGCACGAGGCCTACGGCATTCCGTTCTACACGATGAAGGAGCGGCTGGAGCGTCTCGACGAGGCCTGCGAGGTGATGCGCGCGCTGTGGACGAAGAAGCGCAGCGACTTCAAGGGCCGCTACTACCAGCTCTCCGACGCCCCGCTGGATCCCAAGCCGGTGCAGAGCCCGCACCCCGAGCTGATGATCGGCGGCGGCGGCGAGCGCGTCACCCTGAAGATCGTGGCCAGGCACGCCGACCACTGGAACGTGTGGGGTGGGCCGCAGGTGCTCACCCGCAAGGGCAAGATCCTCGACGAGCACTGCGCCAGCGTGGGCCGCGACCCCAAGAGCATCACGCGCTCGGTGAACATGGCGCTGCTCATCACCGACAAGAAGGACGAGGTCGACAACCTCGCCAAGACGATCGAGACGCGCATGGGCCGGCACGCCGCCGACGCGCGCGACACCTGCCTGGCCGGCACGCCGGATCAGATCCGCGAGCGTCTGCGCGAGCTCAAGGCGGCCGGCTGCGGCGTGCTGTTCATCCCGAGCATGTTCCGTCCGGTCCCGGAGCTGCGCCGCGACCTGGACCGCTTCATCGCCGAGATCGCGCCCGCCTTCCGCTAGACCGCCGGCTGCGCAAAAGGGCCCAGCTGGGTCCTTTTCCGCAGCCTGCCCCCCAATCCGGATCGGCGAGTCTGCCGTAGGCACGGGCAGAGCGCATGGGGCGCGCCACAGCTGCTCACACCGGAGTCGAGGGGAGACACTGCTGCCCTCGGAGGACACATCCACGAGGCACGCGCTCAGAGTTACGGCGACAGCGCGGCGGCGGATCTCAAGATCCTCAACGTCGCGCTCGGTCTCGAGCACGAGGCGATCGCCGCCTACCAGGCCGGCGCCGAGTCGGACTACCTCACGGCGGCCGCGTCGATCATGGGCAACGAGGCGCAGCATCTCACGGTGCTCCGCCAGGCGCTCGGCGAGAACCCGGTGCCCGTCGCGTTCGTCGGCTGATCTCGTGCGTGCGCGGGGCCGGGTGGACGAGCGCCCACCCGACCCCGCCGACGGCTACGCCGGCCGTTCAGGCCGACGGCTACGCCGTCCTGGCCTGGGGCCGGGCCGGCACCTGATAGGTGCCCGGCACGGCGCGGAAGCCGATCGAGAGGCGATTCCATCCGTTGATGGCGACGATCGCCAGGGTCAGCGCCACCAGCTCCTCATCGTCGAAGTGCTGGCGCACGAGCTCGAACACCTCGTCGGGCGCATGGCTCTGATGAATGAGCGTGATGGCCTCGGTCCACTCCAGCGCGGCCCGCTCCCGCTCGGTGTAAAAGGGCGTCTCGCGCCAGGCATTCAGCTCGTAGAGCCGCTGCTCGCTCTCACCCGCTGCCCGGGCGTCCTTGGAGTGCATGTCGATGCAATACGCGCATCCGTTGATCTGCGACGCGCGCATCCGGACGAGATCCAGCAGCTTCGGCTCCAGGCGCGAGGACCGCACGTACTGCTCCAGCCCCGCCATCGCCTTGATCGCCCCGCTGGGCGCGACCTCGATTCTCGGTTTCATGCAACACCTCCGGGGGCCGGAAGGGTGTGCATAGCGGTCGCCAGCGAAACGTTAGATGTAAAACGTTCGTCAGCCGTCAGCGCTTCGGCGGCGGCGTGCGTCCGAGCAGCTCCTCGATCGCCATGCCGAGCGCGAGCAGTCGCTCGTCGCTGCCACGCGGTCCGTCGAGCGAGAGCCCGACGGGCAAGCCCGTGCTCGGCCCGAGCCCGGCGGGTATCGTGAGCCCCGGGATGCCGGCGTTGCTGCCGGGATCCGTGTTGCGGATGAAGGTGAGGAACGTCTCGAGGCTGCTGGCGGTCGGGCCCTGCGCCACGGCCACGCGCGGCGTGGTCGGGCCGACCAGCGCGTCGATCCCGTAGGTCTTGAACGTGTCGTTGAAGTGCCTGAGCAGCGCCGGGCGCGCTTGCTCCATCGCCGCCTTGTAGATGGGCGCGGCGTCGACCACGCCGTTGGGCGCGGGCAGCTTGCGCGGCATCACCAGCCCGGCGTACGTGCCCTTGACGTCCTGGCTCGCGATCTGGCCCGCGACCTGCTCGATGCTGACACCAGTCTGGTACTTCGCCAGGTACGCCTTGAGGTCGTCGTAGGCCTCGTAGAGCGCGACGGGAAAGCTGGCCGCGTCGTTCAGCTTCGCGAGCTCCGGCATGTCGACCTCGACGATCGTGACGCCGGCGCCCCGCAGCTTGTCGAGCGCGGCGGCGGTGACGGCGGCCGTGTCGGCGTCGAGGTCCTTGAAGAAGTAGCCGCGGTGGACGCCGAGCTTCACGCCCCTGAGCGTCGCGGGCCCCGGCAGCCGGCGCCCGGTGATGACGGAGTCGATGAGGACGACGTCGGCGACGGTCTGCGCCATCGGGCCGACCGTGTCGCGCGAGTGCGAGATCGGCGTCACGCCTTCCTGGCTGTAGCGCAGGAGCGTGGGACGCAGCCCGGCCCCGCCGGTGAGGGCGGCGGGAATGCGGACCGAGCCGCCGGTGTCGCTGCCCAGCCCGCCCGGCGCCAGCCGTCCAGCCACCGCCGCACCCGTCCCGCTGGAGCTGCCCCCGGCGATGCGCGTGCGGTCGTACGGATTGCGCGTGCCGATCGGCTGGGCGGTGAAGAACCCCTCGTTGTAGCCGGAGATCCCGAAGGCCAGCTCGTGCATGTTCGTCTTGCCGAGGATGACGGCGCCGGCGTCGATCAGCTTCTGCACGGTCGGCGCGTTCTCCCTGGGAATGAACTCGCGGAGCGCCGGCGTGCCGGCGGTGTTCGGTATGCCCGCGACGTGCGTGTTGTCCTTCACCACCAGCGGCACGCCGTGCAGCGCGCCCTTGCCCCGGCCCGCCGCCAGCTCGGCGTCGGCGTGCTGGGCCGCCGCCAGCGCCCGCGCCTTGTCGAGCGTGATGAACGCGTTGAGGTCCGGGTTGGCCTCGGCGCGGGCGAGGTAGGCCTGGGTCAGCTCCAGGCTCGTGACCTGCCGGGCGCGGATGAGCCGCACCGCCTCGACGACGCTGAGCTGGGTGAGGTCGGACGGGCGCGGGCCGGCCGCCGTGGCACAGCCGGCAGCGGTCAGCGCGAGCAGCATCGTGGCCACGGCGACACGGGGCGTCATCACTGCCTCCTCGTCGGGCGTCGCTCCTCCGCTGCCGGCGCCGACGCGGCGTATTGTGGCCCAGTCCGCCACCCTCGGAAAGAAAAGAGCGCGCATTTCACGCGCACCGGCGGCCGGGGTTCCAGCGAGCGGAACGATCACATCGCCTGCGGAGGGATTGCCATGGACGACAAGGCCGCCGTACTCCACGATGCCGACGTCGCGTTCACCGAGCTGCGCCAGTCGATCGCCGGTCTCGGCGACGAGCCGATGAGCCGGGTCATGCTCGGCACCTGGGACACGCGCGACATCCTCATCCACATCTCCGGCTGGCACCGCGAGATGATTCCCGCGCTCGACCGCATCGCCCGCGGCGAATCCGAGCCCTATCCGGCCGGGACCTACGACGACTACGACACCTGGAACGCCCGCTTCGTCGCCGCCAAGGTCGGCGTCAAGCCCGCCGACGTCGTCGCCGAGCTCGAGATGTCCCACCGCGACTTCGTGGCAGCAGCGGCCGCCGTGCCTCCGCAGTACTTCGGCGGCGACGGCGCGGCCCGCGGCCTGATCGACGGCGTGGGGCCCGCTCACTACCGCGAGCACGCCACCCAGATCCGCACCTGGCGCGACAGCATCGGAGTGTAGCTGCCGCCTGCCCGTCCTGTCGCGCGGAGGCGTGGCCCTGCGCGCGACAGTAGCGTCGACGATGCTGCCGCGGCGAAGCGCGCGGGTTAGGGTCCTTCGTCTGCCGGAGTCGGGATCGAGC
>Ga0310811_10011483_pt1 | contig 11491 bp, 6 predicted proteins | sample YCmetagenome_FD_207642 | JGI IMG/M metagenome (GOLD analysis project Ga0310811, IMG submission 207642) | Soil microbial communities from experimental microcosm in Duke University, North Carolina, United States - YC | ecosystem: Engineered > Artificial ecosystem > Soil microcosm > Unclassified ... | reverse complement strand
AGATCGTGAGCGCCGAGGAGCTGGGGGGCGCCAACGTTCACACGCGGATCAGCGGCGTCGCCGACCACTACGCCGTCGACGACGAGCACGCACTCGGAATCGTGCGCCAGATCGTCGCGCACCTCGAACGCCGCCCCTACGATCCGTGGCCGGTGCGCGCGCCGCTCCCTCCCGTCCGCGATCCGCAGGAGCTGTACGGGATCGTCCCGGCCGATCCGCGGCAGTCGTACGACGTGCGCGAGGTGATCGCGCGGATCGTCGACGCCTCGGAGCTGGCGGAGTTCAAGGCGCGCTACGGCACGACGCTCGTCTGCGGTTTCGCGCACATCGAGGGGCATCCGGTCGGGATCCTCGCCAACAACGGGATTCTCTTCAGCGAGTCGGCGCTCAAGGGCGCGCACTTCATCGAGCTGTGCGCGCAGCGCGGTATCCCGCTCGTCTTCTTGCAGAACATCACTGGGTTCATGATCGGTAAGGAGTACGAGAACCGCGGGATCGCCAAGGACGGCGCGAAGCTCGTCACGGCCGTCGCGTGCGCCGAGGTCCCGAAGTTCACCGTCGTGATCGGCGGGAGCTTCGGCGCCGGGAACTACGGGATGTGCGGCCGCGCGTACGGGCCTCGCCAGCTCTGGATGTGGCCGAACGCGCGGATCAGCGTGATGGGCGGCCAGCAGGCCGCCTCGACGCTGCTGACGGTGCGGATGAACGCCGATGCCGAGAAGCACGCGCCGCCGCTCTCGGCCGAGCAGCAGGACGCGTTCACCGCGCCGATCCTGGCGAAGTACGAGAGCGAAGGGCACCCGTACCACGCCAGCGCTCGCCTCTGGGACGACGGGATCATCGATCCGCTCGACACCCGCCGCGTGCTGGGGATCGGCTTGCGCGCCGCGCGCTGCAAGCCGACCCAGCCGACGCGCTTCGGCGTCTTCCGGATGTAGGGACTAGTAGCTGCCGGTCGGGCTATATTCCAAGGCGCCGGCGGAGCACGTCGTGCCGTTCAGCGGCCGTGATTTCGCCGTCGGATAGTCGCCGTCGGTCGAGGGCGTGCACGACGCGGCCGGAATCATATCGTACGCAACGCTGGACGTATTCGGAATTGGTGCCAGCTCGAGGAATCCCGAGCTGTACACCTGCGCCGCGATCGCGCCGATCGTTCCCGTCTTGTCGGTCGCTGCGGGCGCGAGCGAGCCGTACTGCGCGCTCGAATCGAAGACATTGTAGCCGCCGGACGTCGCGGCGCCGCTGATCTGCGGTCCCGCCGAAGAGCCGCCCTGTGCCGCGAAGATCGAGTTCGTCGTCGTGAGCGTTCCGCTGGTCAGGGCGATCGCGCCGCCGCCGGTCGAAGACGTACTGACGTTGTCGACGAACGTCGAGGCGATGACGTTCACCGTCCCCGATCCGCCGATCGCGGCCCCACCCGACCCGGTGTTGTTCGCGAACGTGCTGTTCGTGATCGTGGTCGTTCCGCCGTTCAGAGAGATCGCCGCGCCGCTCTGGGAGTACGTATTGCCATAAAACGAGCTTCCCGTCACTGTCAGCGTTCGGTCTGAATAGACTATCGGGCCACCCGCCGAGGTCCCGTAACCCATCACGTGGTTCAGCGTCAAGGTGCCGTCGCTTCCAAGCAGATACATGTTCGTGTTCGCTCCGAACTGAGCGATCACACCGTCGAGTTCGGTCGTCGCGCCGTTCGGGACCCACAACGCACCACTGTTCGCGGCGCTGTTGGACTGGAGCGTGAGATTTCGCACCGTTAAGTTCGACGCGCCGGCCGGACTGAGCGCGAAGACCATCTGTGCCGCTGCACCCTTCACAGCGAGATCCTTCGGCGAACCGTCCTGAGCGCCGCAGATGACGATGTTGCTGCCGACGGGCGGAACGAGGTTGGAAGTGAGCTGAATCGTTTGCGGCGTCGTCGCGGACGAGCCGATTGTGTACGTCGATCCATCGGTCGGCGCAGCGGCAATCGCACCGCGCAAGGTGATGTCTAACGTCGTCGTGATGTCGTTCGTGTAATCGTTGATCGCAGCATTCACGCCCGCGTAAAACGTCGCGGTGCCGATCGACGTTCCCCCGACCGTCGCGTTGAAGACGACCGGCTTCATTGTGCACGCGGTTCCTGTGGATACGCTCTGAAAGCTGAATGTGTTCGTGCCGTTGGGGAAATTGTTCGGCTCCCCGGTGAACACCGCCGAGTTCGACGAGGGCGTAACCATCCCACTGGTATCGGTGTAGCTCACGGTGATCGGGGAGCTGAACGCACCGACGATCTGGTTCTTAGAAGCGTCGAGCGCATAGAACGTTGCGGTCGCCGGGATGCTTCCCCCGGTGGTCGGGTTCATGGTGAAGAACATAGCGATGTTCTGCGGTATTCCGATGAGCGTGACGTTGATCGTATTCGTGCTTCCGCCGATGATCGCCGACGTCGCGACACCGCTCGAGAGTGCCGTGTCACCGGCGAATTCCGCGGTCGGCGTCGACGCGCTCGTCGTCGGCGTTTGCTCGTACGCGGTAACGACGAAATCGTCCGTCACTCCGTTGGGCGTCGGCTGGGCCGGGATGATGATCATGCACACCCGCTCGGTACTGTAAATTTGACATGACGGCGAGTTCACCGAGACGTCGGTGGCACTAGAACCGAGCAGCGCCGTGTGGTTGACGTCGGTCGAGGCGTAGACTTGGACGAGAACGCCGCTCGTCGCGTAGGAGACGTACTGCGCGCGCCGCGCGGCCTCGGTGGTCGCCGTCGATGACGATGAACGCGCGCTCGACGTTGGGATGGTCAGACGCATGGTCATCGACTGCGGTGAGGTCTTCGTCGTCGTCGGTTGCGCGGGCAGCGTGCTCGCCCGGCCGCCGCAACCGGCCAACATCGCCGCTGCGAGGAGTGCGATCGATTTCTTCATGAATCAAACCTTGCGCTTCGTGGAAGACGGGATGACGATACTGATTCCACTGACCGTATAGTTGACGGTGGTCGTGACCGCATTACCGTAAGCGTCGCTCACGACGACGTTGCAACCGGAGCCGCCGATGGGAGTCGTGCCGCTGTAGCCCGGCGCGACCGGCTGCGCCACGAACGTGATCGGCGCTCCGGCAGAAAGCGGGTTCGGAATCACCGGCGATCCAAGCACGGCGAGGCCGGCGCAGGCCGTCCCCGTGCTCGACGTTGTGAACGACGACGCCCCCGCCTCGGTCGCCGTTAGCGTGGCGCTCTGCCCGGCGGAATCGAAGGAGAGCGCGGTCGTCGGGGAGTTCGCAAAGCCGTCGGCGGCAAAACCGGTCGTCGCGACGGTGTCTCCTTGGCCGTTCGTCGCCACGCCGACGTACATCGGGTTGATGGTAAAGCTGCCGGTAACCGTCGTCGCCTGCCCGGGCGCGAGCCCCGGCGTCAGGGACGGGTAGGTTATGACGATGTCCTGGAGGCTGGAGTACGGCTGCCCGAGGGGACCATCCGTTGCGGTGCCTCCACCGTCGTACGTGACGGTCACCGGCTGGCTCAGATCGCTCGAAGGAGCCGTGAACGTGGTATGCTGCGGGAACGACAACACGAAGTTTTGCTCGGTTTCGAACGTCACCGTCGGCTGATACGGATTGTTCGTGCCGGTCGAACCCGGGTTCGACGGATCGTTGTTCGCAACGACGATCGTGCGTCCGTCGGCGTCCTGCAAGCCCACCGTGAACGTGTAGTGGTGTGGAGTCCCGTCCGGGAACGGCACGATCTTCCCCGGCTGTCCTCCCGACCAGCTGAAGTTCGTCGGCGTCACGGTGACGGTGGCCGCGATCCCCGCGAGCGCGACGTCCAACACGTTGGTGGAGCCGGCCGCAATCGCTTGGATGATCGAACCGACGGAGAGCAGATTCGCGTTGTACGGGACCGTGCCGTTCACCGGCTCCTGGTCGTAGGTCGCGAAGACGATCGTATCCGTCGCGGAGCCGGAAGTCGGCTCGACGGGGACATAGATCGTGCACGTGCGCGCACCGGTTGTCCCGCCGCAGGCGGACGATCCGGAAGCGATGTCCGTGGTCGACGTTCCCAACAGCTGCCCGCTCGTCGTGTCCTTGACGGTAACGACGACGCTGTCCGTCGCGCTCGAAATGTAGAGCGGCGAACGCGTCCGGCTCGAGGTTGAAGCCGCCGCCGCGGGAACGTACAGCGCGATCTTCACCGATTGCGATTTGGATGCGCTTCCGCCGGACCGCGTTGCCGCCGGCACGGAACCACCTCCACCGCCGCACCCGGCCAGAATCGCCGCGGTAACGGCTACACCCAAGACCTCTTTTTTCAAGCGAAACCTCGTCTTCGACGTGCGTCGTACGGACATCAGTGGATCGATCCTGACGTGATCGTGACGGAGACGGGAAGCTGCGTCTGGCGGCCGGCCCCGTCGGTAAACGTCACCGAGACGGTGCCGCCCGTCGATCCGGCGGTCAGCGTGAACGTCGTCCCGCTCGTGGGCGTGACGGTGACCACGGACGCGTTCGAGGATTGGGCGGTGAACGCGCCGCTGTACGCGGGTTCCGAGACGGCGACCACCTGTTGCTGCCCCGGCACATCGAGAGACACGGAGGTCGGATTCAGCACCGGATTGGACGGCGTGGGCGTCGGCGTGACGGTCGGAGTCGGCGTGACCACCGGCGTCGGTGTGACGACCGGCGTCGGTGTGACGACCGGCGTGGGCGTAACGACCGGCGTCACCGTCACCACCGGCGTCGGCGTGATGACCGGCGTCGGCGTAACGACCGGCGTCGGCGTAACGACCGGCGTCACCGTCACCACCGGCGTTGGCGTAACGACCGGCGTCGGCGTAACGACCGGCGTCGGCGTAACGACCGGCGTGGGCGTGACGACCGGCGTCACCGTCACCACCGGCGTCGGTGACGGTGAGGCCGATGAGGCACCGTACATTGCGAACGGATACACGACGCCGGCCATGAGCGTGAACGCGGTGGAAGACCCGCCGAACGTCAGCGTGCTGCCCGGCGGTATGATCGGGCCGAAAATCGTGTGGTACCCGCCGCTCTGGCTCGGGTCGTCGAGGGCGAGGTACTCACCCATCGCCGACGGGACGAACGTCGCCGGCAGTTGGACGGTGAACGACGCGGATGCCGGAAGCGTGACGGTCTGCGAGGCCGTGAGCACGATGTAGAGTTGCGCGGCCGTTTGCCCGACGTCGCGCGGCTGGCGGCGCAGCGATGCGAGCGCCGGGAACCCGCTCGCTGTCGTCGAGACTTCGATCGTCAGCGTGGTGCCCGGCGCCGCTTGGGTGCCGGCCGGCAACGTGACGCTGCCGCTGAATCCGCCGTACGCGGGGAGCGCGATCGTATCGCCGCCGGCGACGTTCTGCGTGAGCGCGACGGTGCTCGACGCGCAACTCGACGACGGGCAGCTCGGCGTCGCGGACGCGGTCGACGCGGGCGAGGGCGTCACGGGCGGAGGGATGACCGGCGAGGTGCCGGCGCCCCCTCCCCCACCGCCGCAGGCCGTTACGACGCTCGCTACGCCGATGAGGCCGGTGACGAGCCCGACGATGGATGACTGATGAACCCGCAAAACGGCGCCCCTCGACCCGGATGGACGACCCCGGCGGGAACACGCCGAGGTCGTCTAGGGAAAACGAGAGGCGACGTACGGGAGAGGTATACTTACTGCCTCTCCCTAGCCTGCAAAGCTACCGTACGGTCATCAGCTTGCCCGATAAGCGGGCAGCCTATGGCGTGACGTCGATGATCTGCACGTCGTTCGTCGCGCTGAGCGTCGCCTTTCCGCCGCTGACGGCGAGCGCGCTCTGCTGCAGCGTCCCGTCCTCGGCGACCGTCGTCGCGACGAGCGACGACGGGCTCTTGAGGAACGTCAGCGTCACCGGCTGCGGGCTCACCGAGACCGCCGTCGACGTGATCGGGTTCCACTCCGAAGCTTCGAACCAGATGAGCAGCTCGTAGGTCCCGCTGCGCTTCTGCAGCAGCACGTGCTGCACGCCGGTCGGCGCACCGACCGCGTATTGCAGCGGCGTCGTGGTGAAGGCCGGGCCGGGATCTTTCAGGTGCGCGAGCAGATGCTGGATCGCGACGTACGCCGGTTTCGGGTTGCCGCTCGCGTCGGTCAGGCCGTAGCCGATGTACGCGTCGTTCGTCGTGTCGACGAGCTGGTAGAGATACGTGCGCGGGACTCCCGCCATCCAGTGCTCGAGCAGTTGGCGCATCTCGTAGCGGCCCTTCGTCGCGGGCGGCACGTAGTCGGTGACGCCGGTCGTGTCGGAATACCCCGCCTCCGTCGCGACGAGGGTACGCGAGACCGAGGCTTGCTTCGCGACGGCGATGTTCCACGCGAGCGAACCGTACGTCCCGAACTGATCGCTGGAGCCCCAGCCCGAGTTCCCGGGGTTGTGCCCGGCCATGTAGTCGTGCATGTTCCCGAAGTCCTCGACGCTCGAGAGATCACCGAGCGCGGCGTACGCTGCGCTCGACGTGACCGCCGGGCCGTAGACGGTCAGCGACGGCGCGGCGCTCTTGACCGCGGGATAGAGGTTGCGCTGCGCGGTCGCGTCGACCGACGCCCAGTTCGGATCGCCGCTCAGATCGTACTCGTTGGGGCCCTCGACCGCCTCGAGCGCCGCTCCGGCGCACGGCCCCCACTCCTGGATCGTCTGCTGATTCATCCCGGGCGAGGTGACGTCATCGACGTGAATCCCGTCGCCGGCGAGCTGCTGATACGCACTGCAGATCGTCGACTGACCGAGCACGATCCCGTCACGCACGTGCCGCACGCCCAGTCCCTGTAAGAGCGAGAGCACCTGCGGGAAGTTGGAGGAGTAGAGTGTCCCCGCGAATCCGAGGTGGATGTTGACGCCGACCGAGTCGACGAACGCGTCGGCCATCCCCGGCGTCTCGACGGCCGACGACGGCCAGGGCATCGGCGTCGCGACCTGCGTCGGGTTCGGCGGCTGAATGACGAGCGTCTCGGCCAGCCAGTTCGCCAGGAAGCCGTTGCCGTTCTTCAGGTTGAACTGCATCGCCGGAACCGTTTGCCCCGCGGTGGTCGGCGTGGTGTCGTGGAATCCGAACACCTCTTCGTACTGGGCGCCGGCCGCGCGGTCGAACTTCCATCCCGCACCGGGCGAGGGCGACTGCAGGACGCTCGCATTCGCCGTCCCGGCGTCGAGGTAGATCTCGCAGATCACGAGGGAGCCCGCCCGAGCCGCGGTGACGGCGGGACACGTCACGGTGCCGTCGCTCCCGTGGGCCCACTGATCGCCCGCGATCGGGGCCGTCGTGTCGGCGTTCGCGATGTCGTAGATCACCCCCGACGCCCAATTCCCGCCCGTCTCCAAGACGTTCTGCGTGTTCGAATCCCCGACGGGCACGACGTCGACGTAGCTCGACGCGGCGAGATAGCCGTTCGTGTCCTGCGACTGCGCGAGCGCGTCGAGCACGTTCCACTTCGAGAGCGACGTCGTCCGGCTGACTCCGCCCGAGAGACTGACCGTGAGCCCGCCGAACATCACGTCGCCGGCGTTCGGGGCAGCGGCCGTCACGATCGCATAGCCCGCACCTCCGCCGTTGTTGCCGCTCGCGATCTGCGCGATCGTCACCGATGAACCGCCGGTAGTGCTCGTCGTGCTTTGCGGCGCGGTCGGCTGCACCGCCGCCTGCGGTGAGACCGAAGGTAGAGTTTGTCCGCCGCCACCGCCGCCGCAGCCGGCGAGAAGCGCCGCCGCTGCAAGCGATGCCGGTACGAGAAACGCAGCGAGACGACGCGCGTCCATGCTTTCCGCATCCTCCTGATCCGAAGATCCGCACACCCGAAACTGCTCCGAGGTATTGATCTCATCGGACGCGGCGCGCGCGGAGCGCATAGGATCACGCCGCAATCAGCGGTTTCTTGCCCGCATTGTGCTCGACCTCACGCGCGCTGTCTTTCTCAGCGAAACGGCGAGTGTTTTCTCGTTTTTTCGTACCGAACGAGCATCGGTCAGAATGTCATGACCAGCGAGTTGTAATTCGCTTTCTCGCTCGCTTATCAGACCCAGTATGCCGAATCACATACCATGAGGCTGAAGATAGGGGCTCAAATCGCGGCCGGATTCGCCGTGCCCGTCCTGGCGCTCGCGATCGCGGTCATCGCGGTCGTCGCGGGCTTCGAGCAGACGAAGGCGGCCGAGAACGACGTGCTGCTCAAGACCGAGCTGCGCTCGCGGGCCCGCGACATCCAGCTCCAGTCCTCGCTGCAGCGCGAGGCGGTCGTGCGCTACGCGCTCACACGGCGCTCGACGGCTCTCTCATCGTATCAAGACGCGGAGACGGCGGCGGGCGACGACACGACGTTCTTCCTCGAGAACGCGGGCAATCAGCGTAACGCGAAGGACGCCGCCGCCACGATCAGCTCGCTGCTCGGCGCGATCCAGAGCCGCGACCAGCTCATCATCACCGCCGCGACGCGCGATCCAAAGACGGTGATCGCGGCGTACGCCGGCGCGACGACCGGTGCCGCCGGGAAGATCGGTGCGCAGCTCGACGCGAACGGGACCGACGAGGCGCAGCTCGACTCGACGCTCGACGTGCTGATGCACGCCGAGGGCAACGCCGTCGCCGCCTCGCGCGCCGCGTTCGAAGCGCGCGTGCGGGTGGTCGAAGCGGTCGTCGCGACGCTGGGGCTGATCGCGCTCGTCGTCTCGGCGCTCTTCGCGCTGTGGCTCGCGCGACGGATCCGGCGCCGTCTGGGCGGCGTCGCGGAGCGGCTCTTGGCGATCGTCAACGACGACTTCGCGCGGCTCGCGGCCGCGCTCGACCGGCTCGCGGAGGGCGATCTGCGCGTCACCTTCCGCTCGGAACGCGAGCCGCTACACGATACCGCGGGCGACGAGATCGCCGACGTCGTCTCGGCCTACGACGCGCTGGTCGACGGGTTCGCCGCGATCGGCGACCGCCTGACCACCGCGCTCGAACGACTGCGCGGTGCGCTCGGGAGCGTCGCGCGCGCCTCGCGCAGCGTCGCGCTGGCCGGCGATCAGGCCTCGGCCTCCGTCGCGCAGGCCTCGAACGCGGTCGAGACGATCGCACGTAACGTCGATCGCGTCGCCGACGGCGCACGCGACCAAGCGGGGAAGATCGCGCAGGCCAGTACGGCGATCGAACAACTTGCCGGGGCGTCCGCCGCGATCGCGGAGGGCGCGAACGCGCAGGCGACGGCGATTCAGGACGCGGCGCTGGCGATCGAGGCGCTCGACCGCGAGATCAGCAGCCTCTCGGAGTCGGGCGCCGCGCTCGCCGCGGCGGCGCGCAGCGCATCGAGTGAGGCGACCGCCGGCGGCGAGGCGGTCACGGCAACGCGCAAGGCGATGGGCGAGCTCGGCGAGGTCTCGCAGAAGGCCGCCGGCGCGATGGTCGCGCTCGAGCAGCGCTCGAGTGCCGTCGGCGAGATCGTCTCGACGATCGAGGAGATCGCCGACCAGACGAACCTGCTCGCGCTGAACGCCGCGATCGAGGCGGCGCGCGCCGGCGAGCACGGCCGCGGTTTCGCCGTCGTCGCGGACGAAGTCCGCAAGCTCGCCGAGCGGAGCACGAGCGCGACCAGGCAGATCTCCGAGATCCTCTCGGCGATCCGGCGCGAGACACTGACCGCCGCCGAAGCAATGCGCGGCTCCAGTTCCTCGATGGCCGACGGGATCGCGGTCGCCGAGCGCGCGTCGCGCGCGCTCTCGGTCCTCGCCGAGGCGATCCGCACGACGGCCGGATTCGCCGACGACCTCGCCCTGCGCGCCGGCGCGATGCGCGACGCGTCGACGACCGTCACGGAGAACATCGCCAGCGTCGCGGCGGCGATCGGCGAGAACGCCTCGGCGGCGGGACAGATGCGGCTGACGACGCGCGGCGTCACCGAGGTGATGCTCCCCGTCGCGCGGACCGCCGAGGAGCAGTCGCACGCCTCGCAGAGCGCCGCAGCCTCGACCAGCGAGCTCGCCGCGGGCGTCCAGGAGATCGACGCCACGGCGCGCGCGCTGCGCGATCAGACCGAGGCGCTCGATTCCCTTGTCGAACAGTTCAAGCTCGACGAGGCACTCGCACCCCCCGAAACTCCCCTGGCCCTAGCGGGCTGACGCTCCGGCCGAGAGGTAAACAAGGCGGCGATCGGGGTCGATATTCCCAGATATGAAGCTCCGGATCGCCGCCCAGCTCGCCGCCGGCCTCGCCGTGCCGATCGTCGCCTTGGCGATCGTCGTGACCGCGACGTCGCTCACCTTCGGGAAGTTCGAAGCGCTCAAGAGCGACGTCATCGCGAAGACCCAGTTCCACGCCAAGGCCGCCGACATCGAGCTGCAAGTCCGGGCCGCGACCTACTTCTCGCGCAACTACGTCGTGTCGATGAAGAAGTCGAACATCGCCGCGCAGGATCAGGCGCTCGCGAACGCCCACGACGACGCGGCGTACCTCCTCTCGTACGCGGAGCTGGTGCCGAGCGTGCTGGGCGACGTTCCGACCGTCGACGATCTCATCACGCAGGTCGCCAATCGTATCCACGCAACCAACGTCGGAGCCAAGAAGGACCGGCAGGCGATCCTCGACGCGTACCTCGGGAAAAAGGGACCGCAGCTCGCGGACGCCTACGCTGCGATCGGCGTGAACGGGAAGAACTTCGGCGCCCTGGACGCCCTGCTGGGGAAGATCCTCAAGGCCTCGACGGACGCGACCGACGCGTCCTCCCGCGCCTTCGACGCCGAGGTGCTCGCTCTCAAGCGGCTCCTGTTCGGGATCGGGCTTGCCGCGGTGATCGCCGCGATCCTCATCTCCATCCTGCAGGGACGGCGGATGAGCCGGCGGCTCAATCGCGTCTCGAACGCGCTCGACGAGGTCGTCCGTGATGACTTCGCGCGGCTCTCCGAGGCGCTCGCGCGGCTCGCCGAGGGCGACCTGCGCAGCGAGTTCCGTTCCGCGCGCGAGGAGATCGCGGACCGCGGCGGCGACGAGATCGGCGACCTGGTCCGCAGCTACGACGCGCTGTCCGCGGGCCTGCGCACGATCGGCTCGGAGCTGACCGGCGGCCTCGGGAAGCTCCGCGAGCTCATCGGCGGCGTCGCGAACGCCTCGCGCAGCGTCAGTCTGGCCTCCGAGCAGACCTCCGCGGCCGCGAACCAGGCCTCCGTCGCGGTGGAACAGATCGCCCGCGCCGTCGACGGCGTCGCCGGCGGCGCGAGGGATCAGGCCCTCAAGATCGCGCACGCCGGTGCCGCGATCGAAGAGTTGGCGCGGTCCGCGCAGATGATCGCCGAGGGCGCGACGCATCAGGCCGACGCGATCCATCAGGCGACCAGTGGGATCCAGCAGCTCGACGAGGGGATCGAGTCGCTCTCGAGCCACGGCAACGAGCTGGCGCGCTCGGCGCGCGACGCGTCCGGCGAGGCCGAAGGCGGGAACGAGGCCGTCGCCCAGACGCAGACCGCGATGCGCCGTCTGCGCGAGGTCTCGCAGCGTGCCGCCGACGCGATGGTCGCGC
>Ga0310811_10011481_pt1 | contig 11492 bp, 9 predicted proteins | sample YCmetagenome_FD_207642 | JGI IMG/M metagenome (GOLD analysis project Ga0310811, IMG submission 207642) | Soil microbial communities from experimental microcosm in Duke University, North Carolina, United States - YC | ecosystem: Engineered > Artificial ecosystem > Soil microcosm > Unclassified ... | reverse complement strand
CCACGCCTGCTTGCCGCATACGGCCAGCACGTCCGCCGTGGCCGGGTAGCGCTGCATGTACTCGTCCGCTGACGAGATGAACGAGGGCCGACGGCGGCGCAGCACGTCTGCGGCCGGGGTGAGATCAGGGACCGGGCCGTTGATCAGGTCAAGGAAAGGCTGAGAGTAGCCGATCGACCCAACCGTGCGCATCCGGCCATCCTCGACTACCTGGATGATCAGCCCTGAGGCCCCGAACGGCGGCAGTACCCGGTCGGCAACCGCGGCCACGATGTCCAGCGAGGTGACGGCCTCGGCTAGGGCAGAGGCCAGATCCTGGATCCGGGCCGCGCGCTCCGCCGCCATGCGCTCGGCGGCTTTCTGTTCGGCTTGCTGTATGCGCGACTCGGTGATGTCGGTGACGTACCAGGCCAAGCCTTCGGATACAGGGACGAGTCGGAAGCGGTACCAGCATTTGGTGTCCGGCCACTGGATGTCGAAGCTTGTCGGCGTCGTCCCGGCAGCTGCTTCGCGGCAGCGGGCTTCCAGACCCGGTACCCGGCGGATCACGAGCAGGTCCCACAGGTGCCGCCCAGTCAGGTCATGCTGTGAGTTCAGCAGACGCTCAGCCTCAACGTTGGCGAAGATTACCCGCCAGTCCCTGCCGACAGAAAGGAAACCGTCGCTCATATACCGCAAGGCGCTGCGTAGGCCGTCACTGGTCGTGCGCGCCTGCGTGGTGTCCCATGCGGTGCCCACCATCCGGAGCGAGTTCCCGTCCGTGTCTGCCTCAACCTGGCCGCGGACCTGCACCCAGCGAGTGCTGCCGTCCGCCCAGCAGACTCTGTACTCTGCCCGGTACGGCCCGCACGTGCTGATTGCCTTGTCCACCTCGGCAGTGACCCAGGCGATGTCGTCGGGATGAACGTGACTGATCCAGGTTTCGATACGTCCGTCATAGGTGTCCGGTTCGACGCCTAGCAATGCCATCGAAGCCTCGTCGAGGCACAGCAGCCCCGAGGCCATGTACCACTCCCAGGCACCGACCCCTGTTGTCCGGTAGCCATCCCACGAGCCGGTCTTTCTGTTGGGTACTAGCACCTGGGCTGGCTTTTGCGGCCCTTGGCTGAACCGCTGCTGCGGCATGGCCACTCCCACGACGTCCGGGACGCTCTGCTGCCCGGCCGCTCTCCTGCCTGTCCCACCCTTCACGCCTGCCCCCATGAAGTACTGTCATCACTTTTGTACGCAGAGCTAGCAGCATAACCCCTTGTTACTAGTTGGCGACTCAACTCGCTGCACGCGACGCTGGCTCGCCAGGCTGGCGGCGGTCACGGCGCCACCAGCCCAAGCCCGTCATCAGCACGGGCGCGACCGCGATGAACACCGTCCTCGGAAACAAGAAAACCGCCTAGCTGATCGCTAAGCGGTTGGCTCCCGTTTCGGCTCTCGAGGGCCGTCCCGGCGCGGTTGCTGTACTCCGCTGCTGTACGCCCCGGCGCGTATCGGCGTTTGTACTCGAAGTAGCCAAGGTAAGGCGGCGATTTTACAGAATTATCTCAAACCTGCCGTGACCTGCGCCGCAACCGTACGCGCAGCGAGTTTCGGGGTTCCGGAATGGCCACCTTCCGGAACCCCGCCAAGTCCACCTCAGTCAGAGCTAACTTAGCCACCCGGTGGTTGTCGGAACCAGCGAAGATAACGGCCACTGGATCTCTCCCCGGCGCCTGAGGCAGGCCATTCATGCAGAGGAAGCGCGCAGGAATGGCATCGGTACCCGTCCTAAACGGACTTACTCGCAGGGAACTACTCCGCCACGAAGCAGCGGACCTGGCAGCTCCGTGCGGTCCTCTTCCCGAATGGCGGAGGCGCAGTGGGCCTGAATCAGGGAATCCGGGAGGGGTACTTCCTGGCTTCGGCCTTGCTCACGATGAGCCTGCTCACCTGCGGAATGTTTGCCTTCTTGATGCTGGCTGGTTCCTATCTCGGAGTGGTCCGCAGTGGTACCCCGCTCGCGGGTGTGCCACGAAGGCTGACTGACGCAACGGTTATTGCATGCATGGCAGCACTCCTAGCTCTCGCCTTCCGGAACGCGCTGTGGTGGATAATCGGAACGAATGCGAATTCCGCCGGAAACGGCCAGTTCGCCGACCTTCTTGGCATCGCGATCGCCACCGCGTTCGCGGCAGGTTTCGCTATCGAGTCGATTATGCGTATTCACGTCCAGCGGCACGCACGAACCCGACCTTCACAGGCCCAAGCGAGAACCGATGACGCTGGTGGTTCCGGGCTATCGGCGTGACCGCCGTCCCCCTCGCGCAGTCTCTCTGCCTGTTAAGGCAGCCGAAGGACGGCTGCCCGCATGCTCCGCACCAACAGAGCGGCGGACTTGACACGGGGGCGGCGGCTGTACGCTTGCCCGCGATCGGCCACTGGCACGCCCACGAAGGCCGGCACACCGCAGTCTCGATCATGAGCAGCAACGGCGTACCAATCCAAGAGATCAGCGACACCGTGGGCCACAAGTCAACCCACGTCACCGAGACCGTCTACCGCCACGTAATCGTCCCAGCGATCCGTGGCGGGGCGACTGTGATGGACGACGTGTTCGGCGACCCAGACGAGAACGAATAAAGCCAAGAACACTTAGGTTCTTGGCTTGGTCCTTAACAACCGAACAGAGGTCCGGAAATCCAGCGGAGCTAAGGGGATTCGAACCCCCCTGGCCTTCTGCATGCCATCTAGGTTCCGGCAGTCGAGGACGGTCGGGCAGAGTCGAACCGAAAGTCGCTCAGCGGGACGAACGATCCGGCGTGGTCGTCGTGAGTCTGACCCCGTCGGAACGCGTTGGCTCCCGGTACCTGCTCGCCCAGTTCGCTGGGTCTAAGTGCGTCCCGCCTGGGGATTCCGTTCTGAAGCTGGCGGTTAGGGCGCACGGCAGGTGCTACGCCAGCGGTCAGTGCACCCTCGCGGCGCTGGCGTAGCTTGGTCTACATTGACCTGATGAGTTCAACCCACGCTGACCTGCCGGTTCAGTTCAGACTTGAGGAGCTGTCCGACGGCGTCTTCGGCTACGTCCAGCCGGACGGCAGCTGGATGATCAACAACACCGGCTTCATCGTGGCCCGGGACGGCGTGTGCGCCATCGACGCGAGCTCGACCGAGCGGCGCACGCGCAACTTCCTGGACGCCATCGGGACGGTCACCCGCGCTCCGGTGCGCACCCTGGTAAACACCCATCACCATCCGGACCACACCGCGGGCAACGGGCTGTTCCGGGGGGCGACCATCGTCGCCCAGGAGCAGGCGCGGACGGAGATGGCGATCCTCGGGCTGCCTGAGAACACCGGCATCTGGAGCGACGTCGACTACGGCGACCTGGCGCTGACGCTGCCTTTTCTCACATTCGCCGACCGGCTCACCTTTTGGGCCGATGACCTGCGCTGCGAGGTGCTGTTCGCGGGAGGTGCGGCCCACACGACCAACGACAGCGTGGTCTGGATCCCGGACCGCTCGGTGCTCTTCGCGGGGGACCTGATTTTCAACGGGGGCACCCCGTTCCTCCTGTCGGGGTCGGTCCTGGGCGCCATCGACGTCCTGGAGAACTTCCTGCGCCCGCTCGGCGCGCAGGTGATCGTCCCCGGGCACGGGCCGGTCGGCGGCCCGGAGCTGATCGAGCCGGTGCTCGGCTACCTGCGGTTCATCGCCCGCCTGGCCACCGACGGCCGGGCCGCCGGAGTCTCCCCGCTGGAGCTGGCGCAGGGTGCCGATCTGGGGCAGTACGCCGGATGGACGGACCCGGAACGGATCGTCGGCAACCTGTACCGCGCCTACGCGGACCTGGCCGGGCCGGCCGAGGCCAGGGGCGGCCCGATCAACTTCGGCGCTGCCCTGAGTGACATGGTCAGCTACAACGGGGGTCGCCCGCTGACCTGTCTGGCCTGACGAGGGGCCGGAACGTCAGCTGCCCGCTGGGGCCGTGAGCCGCGCCGCGACCGCGGCGGCGGTTTGCCGGAGCCACAGGTGGCCGGCGTCGTGAGTGTGGACCGGGTGCCACCACAGCGCCTCCTGTACCGGTACCGCGTCGAACGGGCACTCGACCAGCCGGATGCCGCTGCCCGGGCCGAGGCCGAGCCGCGCGGCCAGCAGGGCCTGGATCATCGCGACCCGGCGGGTGCCCGCGACCATCGCGGGCAGCAGCTGGAAGCTGTCGACCGAGACCTGGACGCGCGGCTCGATGCCGAGCAGTGACAGCTGGCGGTTGACCGGGGCGTCATAGACCCGCTGGTAAATCGCCCACGGCAGGGCGGCCAGCTGGCTCAGCGTAATTGACTCGCCTACGTCGGTGTTGTCCTCGGCTACCGCGCACAGCCAGCGGTCGCGGTACAGCTCGACCGCGGGCAAGCCAGTGATGATGCCGTGCGGCATGAACAGCCCGTCAACGGTCGACAAGTAAGCGGGCGGATCCTCGATCATGGTGACGGGGATCTGCCGGAAGGTGACCCGGACCTCCGGCGCCTGGGCGCTGATCTCGCGCGCTAGCTCGCCGCCGACGACTGTCACGGCATAGTCCGAGCTGAGCAGGACAAACTCGCGGTGCTCCCGGGCCGGGTCGAAGCGCGGCTGGCTGCCGAAGACCAGGTCGAGCATCTCGCAGGCGACCTCGCTGCGGTCGAGCAGAACGACGCCCAGCGTGGTCAGCTCGTAACCGCTCCCCCTACGGGCCAGCAGCTCGTCGCCGAAGTGGCGGCGCAGCCGGGCGAGCGCGGCGCTCATCGCGGGCTGGCTGAGACCGACCCGTTCGCCCGCCCGCGTCACGTTGCGCTCGGTTAGCAGCGCGCGCAGCGCCACCACCAGGTTCATGTCAAGCCCGGCCAGGTTCATGCGGATAATTGTATCCACCGCGCGGATGGTAGCCATCTGAAGAATCGATTTCATAAATCCCTGTGATGGCCCGCACAATCGTGTCAATTGTGCGAGGAGGCACGACTAATGGCTGACCTAGACACCTCGTCCGGCATAACCGGACTAGCGGCCCCGCTGGCGGAACTGTCGCGTTACACGCTGATCGCCGCCGCGCTCACCGCCTGCCTGGCGGAGGCGGCGCTGGCCGTCCCGGCTTCCCTCATCGGCCTGCTGCAGCAGGACATCGGTCCGTCCTCGTCCCAGCTGACGTGGATCAGCGACGCCTTCTTGGTCCCGGTCAGCCTGTTCGAGCTCACCTTCGGCGTGCTGGGCGACCTGTTCGGCCGCAAGCGGCTGCTGATCGGCGGGGCGCTGCTGCTAGCCGTGGGCGAGCTGATCGTGTTCCTGACGCCCGGCGCCGGGGCGGCGACCGGCACTCGGATCTGGGTGATGTGGATCGGGCAGATCGTCGCCGGCATCGGGGCGGGCGCCCTGTTCCCGACCGGGCTGGCCATGATCGCGGCCGGCACGCATACCGTGACCACCCGAGCCCGCGGCATCGCCGTCTGGGTGACCGGCTTTACCTTCGGCGCCTTCGTCGGCCCGGTGATCGGCGGGGTGGCCGCTTCCGCCCACTACGGCTCCGACGTCTACGCGGGCTGGCGCTGGGCGTTTCTCATCATCATGGTGCTCGCCTTGGTCAGCGCGGGAGTGTCGTTTGGGGCGCAGAACTCCTCGGCCCCTGAAGGCCGGTCACTGGACTGGCCCGGCCAGGTCACGATCGCGTTCGCACTGTTCGCCCTGCTGTTCGCGGTCATCCAGGGACCGACCACCGGCTGGGGCAGCTGGCAGGTAATCGGCGGCTTCGTGCTCGCCGCCGTCTTCCTGGCCGCATTCGTGGTGGCCGAACTGCGCTCGCCCGCGCCGCTGCTGCAGCTGTCGTTCTTCCGGCACCGCAGCTTTGCCGCCGTCTCGGTCGTCACCGTGATCGGCATGTTCGCCTTCCTCGGCACGGTCTACGCGATCGGCATCCGCCTGGCCACCATCCAGGGGTTCTCGCCGCTGAAGACATCGGTCGCCTCGGTGTTGCTGGTCGGCATGATGCTGGTGATGCTGCCGGTCACTCCCCGGCTGCTGCTGCGTTTCAACCCCAAGTGGGTGCTCGGTACCGGGCTCGCCATCATGGGCATCGGCGACGTGTGGCTGGCCGCGACCAGCCACACGGACGTCTCCTACGGCGTGATCTGGGCGCCGCTGCTTATCGTCGGCATCGGCATCGCGCTGGCGCTGGCGTCGTTTACCGCCGCCGCCGTCAACGGCATGCCGACCCACCTCGCGGGCATGGCCAGCGGAGCCAACAACATGCTGCGCGACCTGGGGGCCACCCTCGGGCCGGCGGTAATCGGCGCGGTCGCGCTCAGCCAGGCGGCCGGTCGGATCTCCAGCGCGCTGGCCGCGAGCCCGGCACTGCGGCAGGCGGTGGCAGGCTTCACGGCCGCCCCCGCCTACGCGCCGGCCGCCCAGCGCCCGGCCCTGGATGGAGCGGTCCACGCGGTGCAGTCGGGGCCGCTGGGTGCCAACGGAGTCCCCGCCACGGTGACCGTGAACGGCCATGCCACCCCGTTCAACCCGCTGCATGACGTCGCCTACCACGCGCTGACGCACTCCTACGGGGTCGGCTGGGTCATCTGCGCGGTCGCTGCGTTCACCGCCGCCTTGCTCGCGTTCACCACAATGAGCGGTCGGGCGCACGGGCTGGAGCTCACCGAGGACGCGGCCGAGACGCGAGAAGTGGCGGCCTGACCATGCCTGCAGTCAGTAACGTCCTGGTGATCGGGGCCGGCCTGGCCGGCGCCGCGACCGCCATCGGGCTCGCGGCCGGCGGTGTCGCGGTCGACCTCATCGACGTCAAGCCAGCGGTCGACGCGGCCGGCTCCGGCATCACGATGCAAGGCAACGGCCTGCGCGAACTTCGGCGCCTGGGCGTCTGGGAGGCGGTCCGGGCCGCCGGGTTCCCGTTCAGCAGCCTGGGGCTGCGCGCCCCCGACCCGGCGGGCACCCTGCTGGCCGAGATGCCGGACGCCCGGACCGGGGGACCTGACCTACCCGCCACGGTCGGCCTGCCCCGGTCCGCACTCGCCCGGATCCTGATCAACCGGGCGCTCGCGGCCGGCGCCAAGCTCCGGCTCGGCACCTGGGTCAGCTCGCTGGAACCTGGTGGCGACGACGTCAGCGTGGTGCTCAGCGACGGTTCGGCCGGCCGCTACGACCTGGTCGTCGGGGCTGACGGGATCCGGTCGGCGACCCGGGAGATGATCGGTATCACCGACGAGCCGCAGCCGACCGGCATGGGCATCTTCCGGGCGTTCGGGCCGCGCCCGGCCAGTGTCACCAGGACGGACCTCATCTACGGCGGCCCGTCGTACATCGCCGGGTACTGTCCCACCAGCGAGGCCACGCTCTACGCGTACATCGTGGAGGACGCGCGCGACCGCTCCGCGCTCAGTCCCGAGCAGCGCCTGGCGGCCATGCTGGCACTAGCTGAGGCCTACCACGGTCCGTGGGACGACATCCGGCCGACCCTGACCGACCCCGCCGCGGTCAGCTACACCCAGTTCGAGACGCTGCTGGTGCCCCCGCCGTGGAATCGCGGGCGGGTCGTGCTGATCGGCGACGCCGCCCATGCCTGCCCGCCGACCCTAGCCCAGGGTGGCGCGCAGGCGTTGGAAGACGCCGCTGTGCTGACCGAGCTGCTGCTAGCCCGGGCCGTCGTTGATGACGCCATGTGGGCGGCGCTCACCGCCCGGCGCTTCGACCGGGCTAAAGCCGTGGTCGAGGCGTCCTGCCAGCTCGGCCAGTGGCAGCTGGACCATGAGCAGGGCGACGTCCTGGGTCTGCTCGCCGCCATTACCGCGCTAGTCAGCCAGCCTGCCTGACAAAACCAAGGAGCACTCTTCATGACCGACCGGCTCATCACCCACCTGCGGCACATCGACCTCGCGGTGCCCGACCATGACAAGCAGCTGGACTTCTTCTCCGGCGTCTGGGGCCTGACGGCCGAGCACAGCGACACCGGGCTGACCTTCCTGGCCGCGGAGGGTTCCCCGGAGCAGTACGTCGTCCGGCTGCGGCAGGCCGCGGAGAAGCGGATCGACCTCATCGCGCTTGGCGCGGCCAGCGCTGCCCAGGTCGACGCGCTGGCCGATCAGCTCGGCCGGGAGGGGGTGCAACTGATCAGCGAGCCGGGCGTGCTGGCCACGCCGGGCGGCGGATACGGGTTCCGTTTCTTCGACAACGAGGGGCGCACGGTCGAGATCAGTTCCGACGTCGCGGTCCGCGCGCACCGCAAAATCGAGGAAGGCGAGTCGATCCCGGTCCGGCTGTCCCACGTGGTGGTCAACTCGGCCAACCCCGAGGCCACCGTGGCCTGGTACCAGCGGCACCTGGGCTTCGCGCTGTCCGACACCCTCATGCACCCGCGTATGGGCGAGATGATGTGGTTCCTGCGGATCAACAGCTGGCACCACAGCCTGGCCATCGCCCGCTGCCCGCATCCGTCGCTGCACCACGCGTCGTTCGAGCTGCGTGGTATCGACGAGTACATGCGCGGGACCGGCCGGCTGCTACGGGCGGGAGTCGAGAAAATCTGGGGTCCCGGGCGGCACCTGGCCGGCAACAACACCTTCAGCTACTTCCTCGACCCGCACGGCAACACCGTCGAGTACACCACCGAGCTGGAACGCGTCGACGAGGACACCTGGCACCCGCACCTGTATGACTTCACCCAGCCCGAGGTCGCCGACCAGTGGGGCACCGCCAACGCGATGAACGAGTTCGTCGCGGTCAAGTCGTTCAACGACCGCGACCGGGGCGTCTTCACCGCCCCGCCAGTCTGACGGAGGATCCAATGCGTTTCGCTACCTACCGCCACGGCGCCAGTCCCGCCCAGGCCGGCGTCGTCAGTGGCGACGGCCTGCACCCGCTGCCTCCTGGCGCCACGGTACTCAGCCTGGTCCAGGCAGGGCTGCCCGCCGCCCTAACGGCTGGGGAGAACGCGCTCGGGCGGCCGGCCATGCCGCTTGAGGCGGTCCAGCTCTTGCCGCCGCTCGCACCGCCGACCATCCGGGACTTCGTTGCCTTCGAGGAACACGTCGAGGGCATCGCCGGGGAAGTCGTGCCCGAGTGGTACCAGGCGCCCACGTTCTACTTCACCAACCCCTACGCGCTGATCGGGGCGCACGACGACGTGCCGGTCCCGGCCGGGTGCGAGATGCTCGACTTCGAGCTCGAGGTCGCCGTGGTGGTCGGACGAGACGGGGCGTCACTGTCGCCGGAGCAGGCCCGCGAGCACATCTTCGGCTACACCGTGTTCAATGACTGGTCCGCCCGGGACCTGCAGCGCCGCGAGATGAAGGTGATGCTCGGGCCGGCCAAGGGCAAGGATTTCGCCACCACACTCGGGCCCTGGCTCGTCACCGCGGATGAACTCGAGCCGTACCGGGACGATAACGGGTTTCTCGCCCTTGACCTGCGCGCGTCGATCAACGGCGAGGTGATCGGCCAGGACCTGCTGTCCAACATGGGCTGGCCATTCGAGGAGCTGATCGCCTACGCGGCCCGCGGGACCGAGGTACGGGCGGGCGACGTGCTCGGCTCCGGCACCTGCGGCAATGGCGGCTGCCTGGCCGAATTGTGGGGCCGCCGCCAGCGGACCGACCCACCGCCGCTGCACCCGGGCGATGTCGTCGAGCTGTCCGTCGAAGGCATCGGCACCGTGCGCAACCGCGTGGTCAAGGGGGAAACCCTGCCGCCGGTACGCGCGGCCCGCCCCCGTTCGGCGCCACGGGCGAGAAACCGAGGATAACCCGCGGCTGCCGCGCGCACGCGACGGTGACCACCTGAAGAGAAGGGAACGGCAACAGTGTTCGAGTACTTTCCCGGCAACTACCCGTGGAACCTGGCGGTGGTCGGCGCCCTGAACAGCGGTGGGCTGATCGACGAGGTCGACCGGGCCTGCCAGCCGATCCGCGAGGCGGCGGCCCGCGGCGAGGACGCCGGCACGGGTGACTTCCTCGCCGCCTGGACCAGGCTCACCGACCAGCTGGAGGGGCAAGCCGAAGCCGCGCTCGCGGCCGGGCACGTTCGCACCGCGGGCGAGCTGTACTTCCGGGCCACCAACTACCTGTGCAACGCCGAGCGGCTGCAGAGCGCGTCGGCGCCCGGCCGTGTCCAGGTCTACCGGCGCGTCCTTGAGCTCGCGCAGAGCGCCATCGAGCACCGCGACCCGCTGGTGACGCGGGTGGCGGTCCCCTACGCGGGCACCACCCTGCCCGCCTACTACAGCCAGGCGCCGGCGGCTGCCGCGGGTCCGGCCCCGGTGATCATCTTGTGGAACGGGTTGGACTCAACCAAGGAGCACATGTACATCTCCTCGCACTGGGCCGAGCTGGCTGCCCGCGGCATCTCCTGCCTCATGGTCGACTGCCCCGGCTCCGGCGAGGCCCTGCGCCTGCAGGGACTGACGGCCCGGGTCGACACCGAGGCCTGGGCCGCCGCCTGCGTCGACTACCTGCTCACCCGCCCTGACGTCGACCCGGCCCGGATCGGCCTGACCGGCTGGTCACTCGGCGGCTACTACGCGCCCCGCGCGGCCGCCTTCGAGAAGCGGCTGGCGCTGGTCGTGGCCTGGGGGGCCAACCACGACTGGGGCGCCGTGCAGCGCCGGCGGCTCGAGCGCGAGGGCGAACGGCCGGTTCCGCACTACTGGGAGCACGTGCTGTGGGTGTGGGGGCAGCCCGACCTGGACACCTTCATCAAGTTTGCCGACCAGGTCAACCTGGACGGGGTGGTGTCCCAGATCAGCGTGCCGTTCCTGATCTGCCACGGCGAGAACGACCGGCAGATCCCGCTTGAGTACGCGCACCGCTCCTACGACCAGGCCACGGCCAGCCCGCGCCGGGAACTGCGGATTTTCTCCGTAGCCGAAGGCGGTTCCGCGCACATCGGGCTGGACCACCTGCCCTACGTCAGCGGCTACGTCGCCGACTGGGTCAGCGACATTTTCCACTCCCCGGGCGGATCCGCCCCCAGTGCACCCCAGTGAGCCGGGAAGGAGCCCGATGAAAACCGCTTCGAGACGCGGACGCGTCGCCGTGATCGGCGCCGGGCCGGCCGGCATGGCCGCCGCCTTGTCGGTCCACCAGGCCGGCCATGACGTCATCTTGCTCGAGCGTTACCCGCAGGCGCGCCCCGCGGGGAACATCCTCAACCTGTGGCCGCCGCCGGTTAAGGCACTCGGGCTGCTCGGCGTCGATGTCGAAGACCTCGGAGCGCCGTGCTACTCGGAGTTCCGCTCCGTCGCCGGCCGGGTCCGGGTCCGGGTCAACCTGTCCCAGGACGTCCTGGACCAGTACGGCGGCGGCTTTATCGGCCTGCTGCGCCCGGACCTGTACGAGCGGATGCTGGCCGCCCTCCCGCCCGGCGTCCAGATTCGGTGCCTCGATGATGTCCTTGAGTGCTCCGCCCGCTTCGATCGGGAAGCGGACCGCGCCGCCGCCGACGGTCAAGCTCGTGACGCGCTCCGGCGCCTTCGCGGCGAGGAAGAGCGC
>Ga0310811_10011480_pt1 | contig 11492 bp, 6 predicted proteins | sample YCmetagenome_FD_207642 | JGI IMG/M metagenome (GOLD analysis project Ga0310811, IMG submission 207642) | Soil microbial communities from experimental microcosm in Duke University, North Carolina, United States - YC | ecosystem: Engineered > Artificial ecosystem > Soil microcosm > Unclassified ... | reverse complement strand
GCTCATAAATCAGCGGGGCATAAATGAAAACATTGCTTTATTCAGCACCTCCTTAACGACTGGATGAGTTATTCTCGCCTCGACAACACATTGTTCTACGCTTGATAATTAAGACCGGCCGTAATTTCTATGACGACACGGTTGCAGTAATTGACCGGGGGGGAGCGTGGAGGTTCTTTTGGTGTATAGTATTTCAAATATATGAATGCTAAGCATAATCACTTTGGCTCGCTGCAACGATTTGAGATTGGCAGCGGGAAAACAGGCTCGTTTTATTCACTGCCAGCTCTGGAAATAGCCGGCGTCGGCCCAATTTCCAAATTACCGATCTCAATTCGACTCGTGCTTGAATCCGTGCTGCGTAATTGCGACGGCAAAAAAGTCACGGAACAAAACGTCCGCGCGCTGGCCAGCTGGAGACCGAACGCGGAACGCACGGAGGAAATTCCATTTATCGTGGCGCGCATTGTTTTGCAAGATTTTACAGGCGTGCCGTTGCTTGTGGATTTGGCGGCGATGCGTTCTGCCGTCGCGCGCATGGGAAATAATCCGAAAATCATCGAACCGCTCGTGCCGGTGGATTTGGTGGTGGATCACTCGGTGCAAGTGGACGTGAACGGCACGTCGGACGCATTCCAGTGCAATCTCGAAATCGAATTCCGGCGCAACCGTGAGCGTTACCAATTTTTGAAATGGGGGATGCAGGCGTTCGACACGTTCAAAGTTGTGCCTCCAGGCATCGGGATCGTCCATCAGGTCAATCTGGAATACCTCGCCAAAGGTGTTCTGGAAGCGGGCGAAATTTATTATCCCGATACGCTGGTGGGCACAGATTCGCACACAACCATGATCAACGGTCTCGGCATTATCGGCTGGGGCGTTGGTGGCATCGAAGCCGAAGCCGGGATGCTTGGCCAGCCGGTTTATTTCCTCACCCCCGACGTCGTCGGGGTTCATCTCACTGGCGCATTGCGTGAAGGTGTTACGGCGACCGACCTTGCGCTCACGGTCACACAGATGCTGCGCAAGGCGAAGGTGGTCGGCAAGTTCGTTGAATTTTTCGGCCCCGGTGTGGCGGCTCTGCCGGTGGTTGATCGGGCGACGATTGGCAACATGGCCCCGGAATATGGCGCGACGATTGGCCTTTTTCCGATTGACGAGGAATGTATGAATTATCTGCGCGCGACCGGTCGCAGCGAGGAACACTGCCGGCTCTACGAAAATTATTACAAGGCGCAGGGACTTTGGGGCATTCCAAAGAAAGGCGACATTGCGTATTCGCAGGAACTGGAACTTGACCTCGGCAAGGTATTGCCGAGCGTGGCCGGACCGAAGCGTCCACAGGACAGGATCGAGTTACCGGAATTGAAGGAGCGTTTTATTGCCATGCTCAACCAACCGGTTGCGGAAAATGGTTTTGGCAAATCCCCCGCCGAATTGGGCAAAAATTTTCCTATCGCCGCCAATGGCAGGCCAACAAGCGGCGGCGGCAGTCAGGAACCGGTTTTACCGAATGAGTCGCACTTGCGAAATACCAATCCGCTTACCGAGCAGGAAATGGCCAACAACCATCCGACCGGTAGTTCCACGTCCATGCCGATAGCCGAAACGCGCGGCGAACTCAAACACGGCAGCGTGCTCATTGCGGCCATCACCAGTTGCACGAACACCTCCAATCCCAGCGTCATGCTCGCCGCCGGTCTGCTGGCCAGGAAAGCCGTTGAATGTGGTCTCAGCGTGAATCGCATCGTGAAAACTTCACTCGCACCCGGGTCACGCGTGGTTAGCGATTATCTGGATAAAACCGGATTGCAACCGTATCTCGACAAACTAGGCTTCAACCTCGTCGGTTACGGCTGCACCACCTGCATTGGCAATTCCGGTCCGCTGCAACCGGCAATTGAGGAAACGGTCATTAAGAATGATCTCATCACCGCCTCGGTATTGTCCGGCAACCGCAACTTTGAGGCGCGCATTCACCAGAGCATCAAGGCGAATTTTCTTATGTCGCCGCCACTGGTCGTCGCGTTCGCACTCGCTGGTCGCGTGGATATTGACATGAGTCATGAGCCGATTGGCAAAGATAAGAATGGCGCCGACGTTTTCTTGAAAGACCTCTGGCCGACAATGCAGGAAATCCGCGACCTCGTGCAAACCGCGCTACAGCCGGAAGTCTTCCGCAAGCTCTACAAGGACTTCGCCGCACAGAATCCGAAGTGGAACGAAATCCCATCCACCACCGGGAATGTTTATGAATGGGACCGCCAGTCCACCTACATCCAGGAACCGCCATTTTTCGATGGCCTTTCGATGCAGCCCGGCGGAATCCACGAAATCAAGAACGCGCGGGCGCTGGCGGTTTTTGGAGACAGCGTAACGACCGATCACATTTCACCCGCCGGTGCGATCAAGAAAGATTCGCCCGCCGGAAAATATCTCATGGATAACGGCGTGGAACCGGCTGATTTCAACAGCTACGGTTCGCGGCGCGGCAATGACCGGGTGATGACACGCGGCACTTTTGCCAACGTGCGTATCAAGAATTTCATGGCGTCGGGCGCGGAAGGTGGCGTGACCAAATTCCAGCCGTCTGGCGAACCGATGAGTATTTACGATGCCGCGCTGAAATATCAGCAGGCCGGTATTCCGCTGGTCGTGTTGGCGGGACTGGACTACGGCATGGGCAGTTCGCGCGACTGGGCGGCCAAGGGCACGGCATTGCTCGGAGTGAAAACGGTCATTGCGCAGAGCTTCGAACGCATTCACCGCAGCAATCTCGTCGGCATGGGCGTGCTCCCGCTGCAATTCAAGGAAGGCGCGACCGCGCAGACGTTGCAGCTCGATGGCACGGAGACTTACGACATCGTCGGCCTTGACGCGAAGCTGAAACCGCAACAAAACCTCACGCTCCGCATCACGCGCAAGAATGGTAAGGTGGAAAATATGCCGGTTCGTTGTCGTATTGATACGCCCATCGAGATTGATTACTACCAAAACGGCGGCATTTTGCCTTATGTTCTGCGGCAGTTGGCAGTAAAAGGGTAAGCCAAATGCTACAATCCAAATCATGGATAAAAATGCGTCGAGTCCCGATGGATTTTGAATAGCCAATCGGCTCGGAAGCTAATTGCGTTTTCATCATTGACCTGTTTTGCATCGCATCATTCGTCTGCGCGCAAAGCAACCTGCGCGCCGGATTCGCGGGCGGAGCGAGCGGCGGTTACCAGGTTTTCCAGAGCCGGAATCACTTCCTCCCAGCGACGAGTTTTCAGGCCGCAGTCGGGATTCATCCACAGGCGCTCAGGCGGAATAACCTTCATGGCCGCACGGATGAGTTGCAGCATTTCGTCTGCCGACGGCACCCGGGGCGAATGGATGTCCCACACGCCGGGGCCGATTTCGTTCGGATAACGGAAAGTTGAGAATGCCCGCAGCAAATCCATCTTTGAACGCGAAGCCTCTATCGAGATCACATCGGCGTCGAGCGCGGCGATTGAACTGATAATGTCGTTGAATTCGCAATAGCACATGTGCGTGTGAATCTGTGTGTCATCCTTCACGCCAGAAGCGGCAAGTCTGAACGCTTCAACGCTCCACTGTAAATAAGCCGGCCAGCCGGTTTTTCTCAAAGGCAAACCCTCACGCAATGCAGGCTCGTCAATTTGAATGATACCAATGCCGGCCGCTTCGAGATCGCGCACTTCGTCACGGATTGCCAAAGCAATTTGCTTTGCCGTTTCGCTTCGCGGCTGGTCAATACGGACAAAGCTCCATTGCAGAATAGTAATTGGGCCGGTGAGCATTCCCTTCATGGGCTTCGAGGTGAGGGACTGTGCGAACTTTGCCCAACGCACCGTCATCGGCTGCGGGCGGCGCACGTCGCCGAAGATGATCGGTGGCTTGACGCAACGCGAGCCATAGCTTTGAACCCAGCCATTTCCGGTGAAGGCAAACCCGCTTAATTGTTCGCCAAAGTATTCGACCATGTCGTTGCGCTCGAACTCGCCGTGCGTCAGCACGTCGAGGCCGATTTCTTCCTGCAACCGGACGCACTGACGAATCTCGTCTTCAAGAAACCGTTCATATTCGGCAAAACTGCATTGGCTTTTCTTGAACTTTGCCCGCGCGGCTCGAATATTTTCCGTTTGGGGAAAAGAGCCGATGGTGGTGGTGGGCAACGGCGGCAGATGCAACCTGACATCTTGAATCTGGCGGCGCTTCGTATAAACGCTAGTTCGCTGAAGATCATTTTTCACAACCTCGCCGCAACGCTTTTTAACATTCGGATCGTGAACGCGCGAGCTTTTGCGGCGGTTCCGCGCCATCTCCTGGTTTTTCGCCAAAATGTCCGGGTTGGCTGTGCCTTCCAGCAGCCTTGCCAGTGTCACCGTTTCTTCGAGCTTCTCCTCCGCAAACGCGAGCCAGCCTCTCAACTCCTCGTCAAGTTTGGCTTCGGCTTTCAAACTTACGGGGACGTGAAGCAATGAGCACGAGGGCGAAATCATCAGCCGCTCCGGCCCCAATTTCTGGAGCGCCGTTTCAAGCAGCTTCAATGAATCAGCGAAATCGTTGCTCCAGATATTTCGTCCGTTCACAACGCCAATGGACAACGCCATTGATTCGGGAATTGTTTTCAACACGCTGGCCAACTCCTGCGGCGCGCGAACGGCGTCAACGTGGAGTGCGTCCACGGGCAAGTGGGTTGCCGTTGCCAGGTTTTCTCCAAGCTCGCCGAAATAAGTGGCCAGTATCAGCTTCGCGGAGTGTGTCACGGCTCGCAAACGCGCGTAAGTGGTTTGCATGGCAGTGAGTTCAACCGAACTCAAATCAAGCGCAAGCGCCGGTTCGTCGAACTGCACCCAGTGCGCGCCGAGTGACTCCAACTGGCGCAAGATAGCCTCATAAACTGGGAGCATTGCCGGCAAAAGTGAGAGCCGATCAAACTCTTTGTCGCTCTCCGTCCGCGCTTTGCCCAAAAGCAGGAAGGAGACGGGGCCGAGCAATACTGGAACCGTTGCGATGCCCAAAACCCTGGCTTCGTTGAATTCGTCAAATGGTTTGGTTGACGCGAGCCGGAAGGTTTGTTGCGGATGGAATTCTGGCACCAAATAATGATAGTTCGTGTCGAACCATTTGGTCATCTCCAAGGGCACCGCTGCGGAGCCAGTGGGTGATGCTGCTCCTCGGGCCATCGCGAAATAGGTCGTCAGATTAATGTCGTCACCTGTCCGAAGAAAACGATCGGGGACCGCCCCGACGAGTGCGCACATGTCGAGCACATGGTCGTAGAAACTGAAATCGTTCGACGGAATCAAGTCAATGCCACCAGCCTTTTGGCGCAACCAGTTTTCCCGGCGAATGCTCTTCGCGACCGCTAGCAACTGCGCTTCCGTGATCCAGCCCGTCCAGTGACTTTCCAGCGCCCTTTTCAACTCACGGCGTGGACCGATGCGTGGAAAACCGAGATTGTGGGTAATAATTTTCATAATTTGAGCTGGTTTGAAACTTCGCCGATGGAAGGTGGTCGCGCCAGAATCAAGCGTGAAACAATCGGCGGCGACTGATCAATATGGAAACTCATCACATGGTTGCGAATGGTGTGGTCGGCCACGGTAAATCGCTCAATCTGGCGCTGGCGGTCCAGCCATGATTCCACCACATAAGATTCCACGAACCGGGCCGGGTCGAACGGATCCCGGAACAACGACCACCGGATCGCGCCATCGCGGCGGCGCACACGGCCCAGTTCGTGCGCGGCGGGAATAAATTCAGCGGCGCGGACGGGATCAATCTGAAAAGTGACAGTGATCAGCACGGGACCATCTTCCGGGGTCGGTTCAATCATCACTTGCGGTGCCGCCCGGCTCAACGCGTGGGCGAGTCTGCCGGGCGAAAGATCAAGGCCGGCCTGGGACATCAGTGGGAAGCGGCGGGCGAGCGTCAGTCCGGCGATCAGTCCGGCGGCACCCGCCGTGAGCGCGAAACTGGTTCCCAGGTGTTCAGCCGTGATACCCCAGACCGCGCTGCCGATGGCCATGCCGCCTTGGAACACCATTTGATAAATGCCGAGCGAGCGGGCCTGCACCCACGCCGGCACTGATAATTGCACCGCGATGTTCAGGCAGGAGGTCGTGCTGGTCCACGCCATGCCGCCCAGAAACAACCCCAGCACCAACGGCCAGACCTGGTGCATCCAAGCCATGACCAGCAGCGTCACGGTGAAAGCCAGCGCGGACGCCGTGATGATCGCGTCGGCCGACAATCGCTGGCGCAGTCGGGGCAGCAGGATCGCGCCGACCACCGCACCCAATCCGATGCAGCCCGTGAGGATACCATAACCGAGAGCGCCTTTGTGAAGATTTTCCCGCGCCACCACCGCCAGCAACGCCCACATGCCACTCACGCAAAAGGTCTGCAAAAACGCCCGCGCCAGGATCGCCCGCATGGCCGGAGTGAACCGCGTGTAGCGCAAACCTGACCGCATGGAAGCCACCAGCCGTTCCGCCGGCAGCGCGCTCGTAAACAACGGGGTGCGTTTCCAGCGGTAGATCACGATCAGCACCGCCGCAAACGAGGCGGCGTTGATGAAGAATACGACGCCCGCGCCCAGCATGACTGAAGCAAAGGCGGCCACGGCGAGACCACCGACCGCCGGCCCGATGGCGCGCGCGATGTTAAACGCGGCGCTGTTCAACGCGATCGCTTCGGGCAATTCCTCCCGGGGCACCATTTCCGGAACAATCGCCTGCCACGTCGGCCCGTTCATGGCCGCGCCCAGGCTGAGCAAAAATGTCAACAGCAGCAGCGACCAGGCACCAATCCAGCCCGTCATGGTCAACACGCTCAAAATGATAGCGGCCACCAGCATCCAGCCTGACCAGAAAAGCAGCAGCCGACGCCGGTCCAGAATATCCGCCGTGGCTCCGGCCGGCAGGCCGAGCAACAACACCGGCAGACTGGCCGCCGTTTGCATCAGCGCAATGAGCAACGGCGAAGCCGTCAGCGCGGTCATCAGCCAGGTGCCGGCCGTGTCCTGCATCCAACTGCCGGTATTCGAGACGACCGACGCGAGCAACCGGTCGCGGAAAAGCCGCCGTCGCAACGGCGACCACAAGGAAGGAGGACTGGCGGTTGGAGTTGCTTCAGTCATGCGCAATCATCAGCGGAAGTCTAGTGCGAACCTTGGACGGGCAAAATGAGCCGTTTATCATGGAGGAGTGAATGGGAAAATTTCATCCAGCCGTAATGATTCTTCCAGCAGGTCAAGGCTCCTCACCCAGATTCCGGTGCAGCAACGCATACAGTTTTGGTGGCGAAAGCACGGTGATGGTCTTGCCCTTGACGGCGATCAGTTTTTGTTTGCGAAACTTGGCCAGAGTGCGCGAAAGCGTCTCACCAATGGTGCCCAATTCGGCCGCCAGCGCGCGCTTGGTCATCGTTAATTCAACTTGCACGGGCCGTTCGTCGCGCGGATTCGGACAGCGTTTCAAAAGCCAGTTAGCGAGTCGGGTCTCGACATCTTTGAGCATGAAGTCCTCCAGTTGACCGACCAGCACGCGTAGATGGTTGCTCATGGAGCCGAGCATTCGGAACGCCAGTTCCGGCTGGCGCTTGAGCAGTTCCAGAATGCCGTCCTTTTGGATCAGCAACGCCTGGGTGAAACCGACGGCGCGCGCATCCGCGTGGCATCCTTTCGGAGCGGCGAGCGTGGCTTCACCGAACGATTCGCCGGCGCGAAAAATGTGAATCACCTGTTCCTGGCCCAGGGCGTTGACTCGATGCACATTCACCGCACCGCTTTGCATCACGAAAAAACCGGGCGACGGATTACCTTCGCGGAAAAAATATTCACCTTTCTCCAGTGATTTGAATACCGTGACTTCCGCAATTTGCTCCAAGGCAGATGGCGGCAGCCCGGTGAAGAGTTGACAGCTTCGCAGCGTATCAATGACGGCGGCTTTTTTGAATTCAGCCAAGGTGGCGGACATGACTCCATTCAAACAGGCGGGAGCCAAAAGTAAATCATCCAGTCCGTCCCCGGACTCGCGTTTCATATTGGTGGCGAAACCTTTCCAGCCAAATTTATTCACGCGTGGTGACAGTAAAAAACATGCGATGACGTTCAATCCTTCATCCGGTTTGAGCGCGCCCACGCGGCGGCGATTCCTAGCATGTTTTCCAGCACAAACCATCCACCGCGTGTGAACCGAATGGCGATGCTTTCACATTAGATAAACATCATAATCCACTTTTCCCGCCGTTCTCTGACTTGGGTCAAGGTTTTTGAAGGTGAGACAGGTTAAGTTGTGTCTGCCATGAATTGGCAGATGATGCGAATAAAATAGAAAAATCCTGCGGCCGTTAATCGTTACCCGGTTGTGGCGAACCGATGGTCAAAGTCTGCAACGGTTGACGGGTTTGAGAGCGGTATGGCACAATTAGCATCCAAAACAGATTAAATAAGGCCAAGATGGAAACACTGATTGAAAACAAAACCTTTGCCGACGCCGCAATTAACCGCCAGTTGACACCGGAGAAGAAGATTGACCTCTTGCGTCAGATGCTTCGCATCCGGCGTTTTGAACTGACGGCGCTCAAACAGTATCAGACCAGCGGTCAGATGGGCGGTTTTCTTCATCTCTACACCGGTCAGGAATCCGTTGCCGTCGGCACCCTCTCACTTTGCGGTGAAGACGATCATGTCATTGCCGGTTATCGCAGTCACGGCAACGCCCTGGCGATGGGCATGACGATGAACGAGTGCATGGCGGAATTATTCGGTCGGGCCACCGGCTGTTCCAAGGGCAAAGGTGGCTCCATGCACTTTTTTGCACCGGACAAAAACTATTGGGGCGGCCACGGCATTGTTGCGGGTCAAACGCCGCTCGGCATGGGACTCGCGTTCGCTTTGAAATATCAGGGCCGGAAAGGTTGCTGTCTCTGTTTTCTCGGCGACGGCGCGGTCAATCAAGGGGTTTATCAGGCTTCCTTGAATCTGGCCTCGCTCTGGAGCATTCCAGTCATCTACATCATCGAAAACAACCAATACTCGATGGGCACGAGTCTCGAACGTTCATCCGCTTTCAAAAATTGCCTCGCGGCGCGGGCCGAGGGCTACAACCTCGAATGGGACCGGGTTAACGGCGAAGATATTTACGAAGTTCGCGCCAAAACCTGGACCGCCATCCAGCGCGCCCATAATGAATGCCGGCCGACGGTGCTGGAAATTGACACCTATCGTTATTACGGTCATTCCGTGTCGGATGCCAACACGAAAAAATATCGCGACCCCGAGGAGATCGAAAAATATCGGAAGTTCCATGATCCACTTCAACTCTGGCAGGCACGACTGCTGGCCGAGGGAGTCATCACGGAACCGCAGATTGGTGAGCTGGATGCCGCCGCCCAGGCCGAAGCCGTCGCCGCCGTTCAGTTTGCCTCGACCAGCCCGCTGCCGGAACCGGCGGATATTTTTTCCGATGTTTATTATGAGGTGGATCAGCAAACCCCGGCAGGTCGGACCGGGAAACATTTTTTCAACGATTAACCCTTGTTTTACCGATTATTTTCCATGTCCAAGATCACCTATCGAAAAGGCCTGAATGACGCGCTGGCGGAAGAACTCGCGCGGGATGAAAACGTCTTCATCATTGGCGAGGAGGTGGCGCAGTATAACGGCGCTTACAAAGTGACCGAGGGCCTTTGGGCGCGGTTCGGCGACAAACGTGTGCTGGACACGCCTATTACCGAAGCTGCCTTTATCGGACTGGGAGTTGGGGCTTCGATGCTGGGGCTGCGCCCAGTGATTGAACTAATGTTCTGGAGTTTTGCGTATGTAGCTTACGACCAGATCGTGAACAACGCCGGCTGCATCCGTTACATGTCCGGCGGCCGAATTCATTGTCCCATCGTCATTCGCGGCCCGGCCAATGGCGGCACCAACGTCGGTGCCACGCATTCGCACACACCGGAGAGCATGTTGGCGAACATCCCCGGAGTGAAAGTCATTTGCCCGGCGACGGCTTATGACGCGAAGGGCTTGATGAAATCCGCGATCCGCGATAATGACCCGGTTTTCGTCATGGAAAACACGTTGCTCTACGGCGAAACGTGGGAAGTGCCGGACGAGGAATATCTCATTCCGCTCGGCGTCGCCGACGTGAAACGTGAAGGCACGGATGTTTCGCTCATCGCGCATGGCCGCGCGGTGTTGACGAGCCTCAAGGCGGCGGAAATTCTAGCGGGGGAACACGACATCAGCGCTGAAGTCGTTGACCTGCGTTCGATCCGTCCGCTCGATGAGGAAACCATTTTGCAGTCCGTCCGCAAAACGCATCGCGCAGTTTTGGTGGATGAGAACAAGCCGTTTTGCGCCGTGAGCGCCCAGATTGCCTCGATGATTCAGGAAAAAGCCTTTGACGATCTGGACGCGCCGGTGCTGCGCGTTTGTTCGCTCGACGCGCCGGCGATTTACAGTCCGGCACTGGAAAAGTTGCAATTGCCCACGGTCGAGCGCATCGTGGAAAAAGTTTTGAGCATCCGCTGAACCTGAATTTTCGATATGCCTTACATTGAAATGCCCAAATTGAGCGACACGATGACCGAGGGAACGGTCGTCAAGTGGCACAAAGCCATCGGCGACTCCGTGAGCGTGGGCGATGTGCTGGCCGAAATCGAAACCGACAAGGCCGTGATGGAATTGGAAGCGTTCGACGACGGCACGCTCAAGGAAATCAATATCCCGGAAGGCGGCAAAGCCAAAGTCGGCGATCATCTGGCACTGCTATTGAGCGCGGGCGAAACCGCTCCGAACAAAACGGATAAAGTTGCCAGCCTGGAAAAATCTGATGGTGCGGCAAAGACCGCTGAACCCGCCCAGCCAGTATCAGCCAAACCTACGGCGATATCCGCTCCTGCAATTTCTGGCGGTCGCGTGAAAGCCTCGCCACTCGCAAAAAAGATTGCCGCCGCCAAAGGCGTTCAATTGGCGACGATTCAAGGCTCCGGCCCCGGCGGTCGCGTGGTTGCAAAAGATTTGGAATCCGTAACGGCACAAGCACCGCGCACGGCGACAGCTTCTGCGCCGATTCTGCCCGGCCTGTTGCCCGAAGGCGCGAAACGCATTCCGCTTTCCGGGATGCGCAAGATCATCGCCGAACGGCTGCTCGCCAGCAAAACGCAGATTCCGCATTTCTATCTCAATATCGAAGTGGATGCCGGCAATCTCCTGCGGATGCGCGCCCAGGTGAACGCGCCTTTGGAAAAGGCCGGTGCGGGCAAGCTTACCATCAACGATTTTATTTTGAAGGCGGTGGTCGCGGCGGCGGTGAAAGTGCCGCGCGTTAACGCGTCCTACGCGGGCGATGCCATCATTGAATATCCCGACGTGCATTTGTCCGTCGCCGTCGCGGTTGAAGATGGTCTGGTCACTCCGGTCGTTCGTGCCGCGCAGACGAAATCGCTGCGCCAGATCAGCGAATCGGTCAAAGACC
>Ga0310811_10011479_pt1 | contig 11493 bp, 6 predicted proteins | sample YCmetagenome_FD_207642 | JGI IMG/M metagenome (GOLD analysis project Ga0310811, IMG submission 207642) | Soil microbial communities from experimental microcosm in Duke University, North Carolina, United States - YC | ecosystem: Engineered > Artificial ecosystem > Soil microcosm > Unclassified ... | reverse complement strand
CAAGGCATGCCAGATGAGCGTGGCAATGAGAGTCACCACCAGCACTACCCGGGGCTGAGGTGCATGTATCGGGAGCGTTGGTCGAGGCATTTGTCCCGGCAGCACACCCAGCGCGACGATCACAAGCACCAGCGCAATCAAGGCGGTCAGGCCGAGCAGGATAGACGACACCTGATACGAGGTACGGAAGAAGAGCCAGAGTAGCACGACGCCAAACAGATAGCAGATGCCAGTCACAATCAGGCCAAATCGATGCAGATAGGACGTCGTGCGTTGAGCCGGAAACAGCAGTTCCGTGAGCAGAATCGGGATGGCGGCAGTCCACACCACGTGGACCACAAGCACCGTCTCAGTATAGACTCCGTTGATCCCAAAAATGCGCGCCCCCCACTCAGACGCATGATAGAGCGTGGGATTAAACAAACTCTGCAAGGCCAATCCTTCTTCGATCATACCATAGACCACCCCAAGGATCAGGATGCTTCCCCAACCACGCCCGCTACGAACAACCAGTTCGCGAATCAGGAGCACACCCGCCCCGTAGATTGGCAGCACAAAGAGCAGAGCAATAGCCTCGCTGAGCGGCGTAGAGCCCGAAAGCAATTCTGCCACCAGCGGTGCCAGCAAAACAAGGATGAGTGTGGGTAATAAACGGCGCATGTAGTCGTCTCCTTTGCATATAGAATATCGATGAAACAGCGACCATCGTCATATCGCTGTTTGTCACAAAAGCGCTAATGCGCTCTCACTGAGAGATCTCTTGAGAGGATAGCAAATATGTGAGGAGAGGAAACCCTTCTATCAGGTGGTTGTGAGGGTAGTTATGGTGAGAAGAGCAGCGATCAGGCCGTTTAAAGGAGGTTCAGCATATGGGCCGCTTCACTGGCCTGTAGACGCGTATTGACCCCGAGTTTGTGATAGAGATGTTTCAGGTGATCCTTGACCGTGTTGACCGATACCACCAGCTCTTGTGCGATCTCCTGATTGCTGCGCCCGGCCACCAGCAGCCTCAGCACGCGTTGCTCTTGCGCAGAAAGCGGCTCAACCAGCGCACCTGTGGAGGTAGCGTATGCGCCTTCGGGAGAGCGAAAGGCGCGCAGAATAGATTGTGCAAAAGAACGTAAAGCAGGTTCTCGCAAGGCGGGCAAGAGCTGGCGCAACAGGTGGATCAGCGGTTCCCCTTCGGAAAGGAAAAGACGAATAAGGCCCTCGCTGTGCGCCTGGGAGAGCGCCTGATGAAGTTGCTGCCGGGCTTGTGGGCTCTCCTGACGAGCGGCATATGTCAGTGCCAGCAGTATCTGGATCTCCAGGCTATTGTGTACCTGCCATTGGGATGTTGCGACAAGCAGGCATTGCTCTAACTGCTGTTGCGCCTCTTGCGTTTCGCCCTGGGCCAGCAAGAGGCGCGCGCGGAGCATCATTGCCTTCACATGGTACTGGCCTGTAGGAGGCTCCTGATCATTCCCGGTCAGCCCTTCGAGACTGCGCTGCGCACCTTGCAGATCGCCAGTCATCAGTTGGAGCCGACCCTGCCAGATCAAGATATCGTAATACAAAAATACCGTCCAGGGTGTCGAATTTGTTTGCAGGCGGACGAGCAATGTGGCGAGTTGCTGTTGGGCAGTGGTGATCTGCCCTCGTGCATAGTCCAGCAGTGCAATCTGGAAGAGTGCCGCATTGCTGAGCCGCTGTTCTTGACGCTGCCCCAGTTCAAGCGCTTCATGCGCCTGCTGTCCGGCACGTGCCAGATCGTTCCATGCAAACGCAAGCCTGACCAGACCAAGCAATGCCCCGACAACACCCTCATCATTTTCCTGCTCGCGGGCACAGGTTATCGCCTGACGATAGTATTCAGCCGCCTGGTGCAACTCACCTCGGGCGGCACAGCTTTCCCCTAGCAGTAAAAGCGTTTCGCACGTGAAGCGCTGTCCACCAACGGCCAGACTGCACACATATGCTTCCTGGAGCAACCGCTTGACCTCGCCGAAAGAGCCATCGTAGATCGCTTTCAAGCCAAGAATAAACAGGCTGACGCCGCGCCACACCTGTATCTCCGGCCTGTTCGCCCCCTCATGCTCCGAGTCTCTCTTCGGCAACCAGACAAGGGCCTGTTGCGCGTAGTCCGCCGCACGGGTAAACGGATGCTGTGGCAGGACACTGAGCGCGCGGATGGCGTACAAGCCACCGAGCCAGACCAGATTGTGCTGCTTGCGCCAGTCTTCCGTGCGCATCTGCAACAGAGCTTCAATGCGCTCCCAGGTCTCCTCAGGAAGAGCGGCATCTTCGCGCCCCTGGGGAAAACGCAGCAAAAGCGCAAAGAGCAAACTGAGGGCAGGATAGCGGCTCAATACCTCTTGCGGCAATCGGGAGAGCCAGCGGTACAGTATCGACGGCTCCCATTGATAGCCATCGGTCGTAGATTGCTCGATGATCCGCGCAGCATGTGGGGCATCATCTGCCAGCAAGGCCGCATCGATCGCCTCTGCTGGCATCCTATGCTGCTCGTACCAGTCGCTGGCACGCTTCGCCAATGTCCGCAATGCTTCCTCACCCAGACTACGGCTGGCCTCCCGACGGAGCGCCTCGGCCCAGAGCGCATGCGAGCGATACCACGGCCCCGCTGCATCCGTCTCGTCCAGCGCTTCCAGAAAGAGACCGGCTCGCTCTATCTCTGCTAAGAGCGTGGCACTATCGCTTCTACCGGTAACCGCGTCACAAAGTGAGCCATTCAGGGATTTGAGCAGGCTGGTCTGGAGGAGAAAACGCTGTCGTGGCTCGGGCTGAGCGTGCAGGATCTCGACGACAAAGTAATTCAGCAGTGGTCCAGTGGGCGTTGAAGACTCGGAGGGGGCAGAGTGTGTGCTCAGGGAGCGGAGCAAAGCTTCGACGTCCCGCTCTGTTCGCTGCCCCTGTAGTATGAGAGAGAGCAGGCGTAATCCTGCGGCCCATCCTTCCAGGGAGGCATCAAGCAGCGTGAGCGCTTCGGCAGAGAGTGGAGCCTGGATCGTCTGCTGTAGAAAAATGACCGTCTCTTCATGTGAGAAGCGGAGATCAGCCGCATGCAGTTCGCAGAGTTCTCCCCTGGCACGCCAGCGCAGCAACGGAAAGGGCGGTTCCGTTCGTGAGAGCAGCACGACATGAAACGTCGTGGGCAGATGGTCAAGAAAAAAGACCAGCGTCTCGTGGACGGTAGCTTCCACAATCACATGATAATTATCCAATACGAGCAATCCAGAATGCTCCTGCTGGCCAAGATCGTTCAGTAGCAATGTCAAAACCGTTCCCAGCGATGGCACGGCGACAGGCGACGTCATAGGAGATGTGAGCAAAGCTAATGCCTCCTCTCCCAGCGACTTCTGCGATGTCTGGCAGGCGGCAATGACATAGCGCCAGAAACGGAGCGGATCGTTGTCGCTAGCATCGAGCGATACCCAGCCAACCGCTGAGAACGTGTGAGCGGCACGACCTCTGGCGAGCCATTGGGCCACCAGCGTCGTTTTGCCGAAGCCAGCCGGTGTCTGAAGCAGCGTAAGAGGGTGTGGAAGTTCTGTCCCCAGCAGAGCAAAGAGCGGCTCTCGTTCGATCAGTGGAACCGGGAGACGTGGCGGATGCAGTTTGGAGGCCAGCAGCACGCTTCGCGGCTCCAGCATGCGCTGCGAGAAAGAGAACGTCTGGGCGGATTGGGGAAGGGCCGTCCCTTTCTTCTGTCGTGGCACGCCCTGGCGCGGAGATGAGGAGGGGTCAGCAAGGAGAGCTGCAACCGCCTCCAGACGAGCAAGAGAGAGATCCTGCGTTCGACCGAGATAGCGCTTGATAGTTTTTCCGTGCAGAGAGCGATACCCATACCAGTACGAGCCGCCACGCTGCACACGTTCTTTGAGCAGAGTACAACGTATGCCCGCCCGACCGGAGAAAGCAAATGAGCCAATGCCTTCAAGCCACTCAAACCAGGCACGGGTATCTGGAGAAGGGGGAGCAGCCGCAGACATCTGGTCAGCATGGATTTCGTATCTGTCTGTTTCCGCTGACCATTGCACGTGATAGGTAGCGTGTCTGGGCATTCACTCCCCTCTCTGATATGCAAAAAAATCTTGTTATTCCCTAATGCAAAAACACTTGACCTGCTCGTTTTTCGTGTGTATACTCTCCCTCTGGGGGCTGCTGGAACAACATCCTTTGACGACCCGCTTGAGGGTACTGAAACTAACATGTTTCCTGGGGCAAAGTATACCATATGGATATTTGTTAGGGAATAAAAAGGGGATAGCATAGCATCTCACTTTTCAGCGATCACGACATTTTTACTCCTCGTTTTCCCGCTAAGGATTTTGAGTCTGATGTTGGCCTGAAAACGCTCCGCCAGGCTTGAGTTCCTGTGATGGTGGGTCCCGGGCCTGCCTGTGTTTTTCGGCGGCCTTCACCTTGGCGCGTGCTCCGAGCGCATCTTGACCGGGCGACGAACAAAGAGAGCACGCACCGAAAGATGCGCTTCGAGCCAGAACAGAAGCGGGCCTACGATAAGCACCGGCCCCATCAGCGCTATCCATGTGTGCGATGGACCGGTGGCGTTGAGCCAGACGAACATTGCCGGAGCGATGGCACCGGCGATTCCCCAGGCAAGCTCAAAGAGAGCCATATAACGCCCCAGCGTTTGAGCGGGACTACAGGCCGCCGCCAGAGCCGCCGACATACTGCCAGCGATCATGCCCGCAAAGGCATAGATAGCAACCGCGCCAAACAGGTAGGGGATGAGCAGGACCCTCGGGATCAGCGGGGCCAGCGCAAATAACAGACAACCTACGATCCATAGCAGGCAGGCAACGAACAGGGAGCGGGTGCGGCGAAAGGGCTCCAGGAACCGCACCATCACGGTCTGCGTACAGATCACCAGCAGACTGTTGAAGGCGAACAATGATCCCACCGTTACGGTTGAAAGCTTCAGGGTCTCTATCGCGTAGATCGGCAACCCAAGCGACATCATCAGGGGGCAGAGTGCGAAGACGACATTGCACGCGACCAGTACAAGGAACGGACGATCCGCCAGGACAACGCGATATCCAACCTGCTCGTCCGCGAGAGTACGCCCACGAAGCGAATCATCGGCCTGATCGTTTGGCAGAACTTCAACCCGATCGCTGAATAGATCTTCAACCGGATCGTTGGGCTGATGGGGGGCTCTATGCCAGCAGAGCGCGAGAGCCATCAGAAGGAAACTGCATACGTCTGCCAGGATGAGCACTCGATAGCCATTGAAGCTACCAAATGTCACAATGAGGCCCGCCAGCAGGCCACCCACGATCAGCCCGACGTTCTGTATCGTCCCCACAAATCCAAACCAGCGGTCTCGCTCATCGTAGCCCGCGACTTCGGCGATCAGCGTCGTGGCGGACGCATAGAAGATACGATTGCCTGCCGTGACAAGAAATGCCGTTGCAAAGAGCAGCGGGATAGTGCGAACGAAGAGGTAGCCCAGGAAGCCTGTCGCCTGAAGGAGTTGGCTCACGATCACCAGCGGCCTGGCCCCGAAGCGATCAACCAGGCTGCCAGTAAGCGGGTTCATTGGCAGAGTCAGCATGGTAGCGATAGTGAACGCGACCCCAATGGCTGGCAGGTCGAGTTGCGCAATCTTCTGGAAATACAGCAATGAGAAGGGCTGGTAGAGTCCGGTGCCAAGCGCGTCTATGAGAAATGCAAGGACAAGGACCTCGCGCCCTCGCATCCTGGGGATTCCTGATAGTTGTAAGAACCGTGAGAGTCGTGGTAGCATAACACCCCCTGTACGTCTTTCGTGAACTTTCGTGAAGCACGCGGGACAGAGCCAGGGGTGCCTTACCTTTTATTGTATCTTTGAGCCCATCCTACCTCGATTAAGGCGGCCTGTCAAGGGCCTTACCATAGATTTGAGATAGGTTAACGAAACCGCCGCCACTGATGGGAAAGGAGCTTCTCGCAGTTCCCTATCAACTCATTCCCCTTGACAAGAACATCCTCTAGTCTATACACTTCACTCTATGCACACGTGCGCATAACAAAATCATCTTGTAAGAGCTGATGCACACATATGCACCATTCACCCTCTGGCATCTGACAAGGAGGCCTTTTGCGTGCGACAACAGGAAGTATCGATCGCGGCATCGCCCGTTCAGCCGAGGTTTCCCATACGACCGGTATCGCGTGCCCTGTGTGGCAACTCGCTGATCAGTGCAGATACGCGAGAGCGGATTGAGCGTCTGGCGCGTGAGATGGGCTATACGCCGAACGCCATCGCGCAGAGCCTGCAAACGCAGCAGACCGGCACGATTGGGCTGGTAGTAACTACCATTGCCGATCCCTTCCTCGGTGATGTCGTCAGGGACGTTGAAACGGTCGCGCGCGAAGCGGGCCTCAGTGTTTTTCTCAGCGCATCATATAACCAGCCAGAACAAGAGATGGCGATCATTGAGACGTTCCGGCATCGTTGCCGCACAATTTTGCTGATACATTGCATCTCCCGAAAGTTGATCAACTGCTGTCAGATCCCATCGGCGCTACAACCTGTTATCTCGATATGCTGGCTTGTAGCGCGCAATCGCTTGCCAAGCTACGATGCACAAGATTTTGAAATCATAAGGCAGGGAAGGAACGCATGAACGAGCAACGCACGAAACATTTACAGGAAATGGTGCAGGACAGAACGCAACTGCGAACCACATTTGATCAGGATGCCCTCCTCTACGATCAGGCCCGGCCCGGCTACCCTGAAGCGCTTTTTCACGATATTGTGACGCTTTCAGGCATCCCATCAGCCGGACGCATTCTCGAAATTGGCTGTGGAACCGGGCAGGCAACGCTTCCGATGGCACGCCGAGGCTATCGCATACACTGCATTGAGCTTGGGGCGAATCTTGCTGCGCTCGCCCGTCGCAATCTGGCCGCATATCCTCTCGTCAGTATACAGACAGAAGCGTTTGAAACCTGGCAGTTGGAGAAGGAGGCGTTTGATCTCGTGCTTTCAGCGACGGCTTTCCACTGGATCGATCCCGCCATCGCCTATCAGAAAACAGCGCAAGCGCTCAAACCTTCCGGCTCCATTGCCTTGTTCTGGCATGAGCATATACAGAGCGAGGCCAGCCAGGGCTTCTTTGAACAGGTCGAGCAGATCTATCGGCGTCACGTGCCTGAGCAGGAGGAGAAGTACCATCCATTACTGTGGCCCGATGAGGTCGCAGAACCAGTCAAGGCAGACATTGAGCAGACCTGCCTCTTTGGCGAAGTGACGGTACGCCGCTATAGCTGGGATGTGACCTACGATGCGGACAGCTATCTTCGCCTGCTGGACACCTATTCTAACCATCGAATATTGGATAAGCAGAGACACGACCGCCTCTTCCATGAGATTGCTGATCTTATCAATACACGTTACAACGGTCGTATCACCAAAGGATACCTTGCCATCCTGTATATGGCACATCGGAAATGATTACGAGCCTTCTCAGAGCCGGTACTACTGACAGGACGATCCGTCATTCAATGGAAAACAACAATGAAAGATGCAACATGACCACTATTCGCATTGCAAATGCGCCCTGCTCCTGGGGCACGCTCGAGTTTGCAGGGCTGGATGGCGAGCATAACAGAATTGGCGAACACTTGCCGACCACACGCTCAGTGTTTCACCAGCGTCTCGGTGAGCGTGCTGGTATAGGTTCCTGAAGCCGTCCCGGGAGGAATGCTTAAAGAATAGGTCACCGTCAGAGTAACATCCCCGGTCCCCGTATTGCCATTGGCGCTAAAGTAGGTTATGGCGGCTGGCGCGGTAGTGGCGGCGGGAACGGTGATTGGATAGGAGTTCACGCCATTAACAGGGACGACACACGTCTGCCCGGCGGTACAGGCAGCACTCACGCCTGTGATCGTCAGAGCGGTAGTCGGCAAGCGTTTGCCGTCTATGGTACTAAACTGCGTTGAAGTGATGGTGGTATGCCAGCCAAGCCCGGACGCGGTGGTATCGTTGACCTTGAAAATGCTCTGAGACGTGACCGTCCCTATTGTCCCGTTGAGCGTAAAGGTAAATGAGAGGTTGGTGAGTGGCGTGAAGAATAAGCCGCCCACAATGTTAAAAGCCGTGGTCATTGCCGAACCGGACCCTGGACTGCTGACGGTTAAGACATATCCCGCGCCACCTATATCAATGGTGAGGTTGGAGAAGGTGGCGACACCGTTGCTTGCCGCCAGCGAGGTCGTGCCACTCAGCGTGGCCCCACCCGTGCCTGTCCCCGCATTGATGGCCACGGTAACCGGACCGCTAAAATCGGTAAAGATCTGGCCCGACCCCACATCGATGAGCTGAGCGGCAAGACCAAAGGTCGACCCGGGGGTGATACCAGTTGGTGGCTGTGTACTGATACTCAGGGCAGTCTGGTATGTGAGCACGCGATTATTGAGATTGTCCGCAACGTAGATGTTACCGCTACTATCCACGGCAACACCCTCAGGCTGGTCGAGGCTAGAGGCCGTCACGCCTCCTATGCTGTTGGCGGTATTGATGATGAAGCTGCCCCCTTGTCCGTAGACGCGCCTCGCCGTCGTGCTTCCCGCCACATAGTACAATACCCGGTTGTTATTCGCGTCCGCAATGTAGAGGTTCCCACCGCTATCCACGATCACACCTTGAGGCGCGTTGAGACTGGTCGCCGTCACACCTCCATTGTTGGCAACGTTGCTGGTGAAACTGCCCCCTTGCCCGTAGACGCGTATCGCCGTCGTGCTCCCTGCCGCATAATACAACACCCGATTGTTGCCATTATCCGCGATGTAGAGGTTTCCACTGCTATCCACCGCAACCCCCTGAGGCGCGTTGAGACTGGTCGCCGTCACGCCTCCATTGTTGGCAGCGTTGCTCGTGAAACTGCCCCCTTGCCCGTAAACTCGGGTCGCCGTCGTGCTCCCTGCCGCATAATACAACACCCGGTTGTTGTTCGTATCTGCGATGTAGAGGTTCCCGCTACTGTCTATGGCGACAGCGGAGGGAGTGTTGAGGCTGTTGGCTGTTATGCTTACACTGTTGGCGGTGGTGAAACTGCCCCCTTGCCCGTAGACTCGCGTCGCCGTCGTGCTCCCTGCCGTGTAGTACAATACCCGGTTGTTGTTCGCGTCCGCGATATAGAGGTTCCCGCTACTGTCCACGGTGGCCCCTGTGGGACGACTGAGGCTGGTGGCTGTTCTCCCTCCTGTGTTGAAGGTATTGGTAGTGAAATTGCCTCCTTGCCCATAGACCCGCGTCGCCGTCGTGCTCCCCGCCACATAGTACAATACCCGGTTGTTATTCGTATCTACGGTGAAGAGGTTCCCACTACTATCCACGGCGATACTTTGAGAACCATAAAGATTGCTGGCAGACGCGTTTCCATAGTAGGTACCAGTGGTGAAGCTGCCCCCTTGCCCGTAGACCCGCGTCGCCGTTGTGCTTCCCGCCACGTAGTACAATACCCGATGGTTGGACGTATCCGCGACGTAGAGGTTCCCACCACTATCCACGATCACGCTCAAAGGTAAGCTGAGGCTATTGGCCGTTCTCCCTCCTGTATTGGTGGTATTGGTGGTAAAACTGCCTCCTTGCCCGTAGACGCGTGTTGCCGTCGTGCTCCCCAACACGTAGTACAACACCCGGTTGTTGCTCGAGTCCGCGATGTAGACATTTCCGCTACTGTCCACGGCAACACCCTGAGGTAGGTTCAGGCTGGTAGCATTCACATCACTATTGTTGGCGGTGGTGAAGCTGCCCCCTTGTCCGTAGATCCGCGTCGCCGTCGTGCTTCCCGCCACGTAGTACAGCACCCGGTTGTTGTTCGTGTCTGCAATGTAGACATTTCCGCTACTGTCCAGGGCGACTGCGGCGGGAGTGTTGAGGCTGGTAGCCGTTATGCTTGCACTGTTGGCGGTGGTGAAGCTACCGTCTTGCCCGTAGACTCGCGTCGCCGTCGTACTTCCCGCCGCATAGTACAATACCCGGTTGTTGAGGTTGTCTGCGATGTAGACATTCCCACTGCTATCCACAGTGACACCGGTGGGACGACCGAGGCTATTGGCGCTTCTGCCTCCATTGTTATAGGTACCGGTAGTGAAGCTACCCCCTTGCCCGTAGACTCGTGTCGCCGTCGTGCTTCCCGCCGTGTAGTACAACACCCGATTGTTGTTCGTGTCTACGACGTAGAGGTTCCCACTACTGTCCAGGGCGATACCCCGAGGCGCGCTGAGACTGGAAGCCGTTCTGCCTCCATTATTGGAAGTGTCGCTGGTGAAACTGCCCCCTTGCCCGTAGACTCGCGTCGCCGTCGTGCTCCCTGCCGCATAGTACAACACCCGATTATTGTTCGTGTCTGCAATGTAAAGGTTCCCACCACTATCCACGGCGAAACTCCCCCAGGGTCGGTTGAGAGTTGCCGCATTGATAGGATAGTTGGCGGTACTGGATGTGAAACTGCCCCCCTGACCATAGACGCTGAGGGCGGTGGGACTTACCCCTGCCGCAAGGGCAATATGGCGTCCCTGTAACCAGAGGGGCTCATTGCTCAGCAAGAGAAACATCAGCACACTGATAGCGCTTCCCCACGTTGCTCCTCGTAATGCATACTGTTTGTACCTTGTCTTCATTGCCCCCACTACCTTTTCTATTGAAAATCGCTTCATCCCTATCCATTTCTGCTATCAGCCAGACTAAGAGGGTTATTATCCCTATACCCGCATACGTATTTAGTATAAGCATCAACTAAAGATGCATGTAACGTGACATTGCCACGAATTTATAACGCGCTACAAGATTTTTTTACGAAAAGGCTACACGGACTACACGAATGCGGATGTGATGGGAATTCCGGCCCTACACGAGAGCTAAAGGATTCGCCAGCGAGATTGCTGCACTCTCCCTGCATCAGGCGACGCCATTGTCGTGAGAGATGAGAGAGTGGCATTATTGCTGCTTCTTCTATATATATTCGGCAGGTGGTGAGAGTTCTGAAGGGTTCAGGAGAAATTTGCTTCCTGGGAAAAGCAGATGGGAAGGGCAGACGGAAAAATTGAGAGCAAGATCCGAGAAGTTTTTTCCTGGTCAGCTACGGTATTCTGGTGGTACTTGTTTTTGCAGCGGCTGCTCACGGGAGAGAATGAGGTCCGACGCGCACTTCGAAAAAGGGGCTTTCTCCATACTTTAGCAATCTGCGTAGACCTCAGCAGGATTTGAGATATCCATCGATCAGGGTGGGCTGGCCGGTCCATGCTTTTCGGGCTGTCCAGTCGGCTTCACCTTGCCAGAAGGGGTTGTCAGCAGGTAATCCGAGGGGCAAAAATGCGGTTGCACACAGATACAAACTGCCGGTTGAGATGTAGGTTTCGCCCAGTTCTGGCTGGTGTCCGCAGAAGCCGATGGTTAACCAGCCCTGCTCATCAAAGGTGTCGGGCATCTCGATCATACGACGGATGACGGTCGTCAGAGCACAACGCACCTGGGCTGGCACG
>Ga0310811_10011478_pt1 | contig 11493 bp, 10 predicted proteins | sample YCmetagenome_FD_207642 | JGI IMG/M metagenome (GOLD analysis project Ga0310811, IMG submission 207642) | Soil microbial communities from experimental microcosm in Duke University, North Carolina, United States - YC | ecosystem: Engineered > Artificial ecosystem > Soil microcosm > Unclassified ... | reverse complement strand
CCCCGCGGACCTGTGGTCCGCGTTGCGCGACGAAGGCCTGCTCGACGCACGCGCGCCCGCGCCAGAGGATTGATTCGACGATGTTGATCGATGCCCACCAGCACTACTGGGACCCCGCGCGGGGCGATTATGACTGGCTCACACCGGAACTGAAGATCCTCTATCGGCCGTTCGGCCCGGCGGATCTCAAGCCGTTGCGCGAAAGAGCGGGCATCGAGCGGACGGTGGTCGTGCAGGCGGCGCCGACCCTCGACGAAACACGCTACCTGCTGGACCTCGCGCGCAATGAGCCGTCGATTGCGGGCGTGGTCGGCTGGGTGCCCTTGCTGTTGCCCACGGCGCCGGAGGTGATCGAGGCGCTCGCGCGCGAGCCGAAGTTCAAGGGCGTGCGGCCGATGCTCCAGGATCTGCCGGACGATACGTGGATCGCGAACCCCGATCTCGCACCGGCTATCGAAGCGCTGATCGCGCACGACCTGGCGTTCGACGCGTTGATTTACGCGCGGCACGTCGAGCATTTCGAAACCTTCGCCACGCGTTTTCCCGCACTGCGCATCGTCGTCGACCACGGCGCGAAGCCGCCGATCCGTAACGGCCGCGCGGGCTTCCAGACCTGGCTCGATGCGATCACGCGCCTCGCCGCTCTGCCGCAAGTGCATTGCAAGCTGTCGGGCCTCGTCACCGAAGCATCGCCTGGCTGGACTGAGGACACATTGCGGCCGTATGTCGAACATTTGCTGACGTCGTTCGGTCCGGCGCGCCTGATGTGGGGCAGCGACTGGCCCGTGCTCGACCTGAACGGCGACTATCTGCTCTGGCATTCGGTGGCCACCACCTTGCTCGCGTCGTTGAGCGACGCCGAGCGCGAAGCGGTTTTCGGCGACAACGCCGCCGCGTTTTACCGCCTTTGATTTCTGGAAGAGTCAGCAGGACACAAGCAGCCTATAAGCAGCCCATTCAAATGGAGTCGTAGATGACACAAAGACTGGCCGGCAAAACGGCCCTGATCACCGCGGCAGGACAAGGCATCGGTCTCGCCACCGCGGAACTCTTTGCACGCGAAGGCGCGCGCGTGATCGCCACGGACATTCGCATCGACGGACTGGCCGGCAAGCCGGTCGACGCGCGCAAGCTCGACGTGTGCGACAACGCGGCGATCCAGGCGCTGGCCGCGGAGATCGGCGCGATCGACGTGCTGTTCAACTGCGCGGGCTTCGTGCATGCCGGCTCGATTCTCGAATGTAGCGAGGAGGATTGGGATTTCGCGTTCGACCTGAATGCGAAGGCGATGTACCGTATGATCCGCGCGTTCCTGCCGGCGATGCTGGAGAAGGGCGGCGGCTCGATCATCAACATGTCGTCGGCGGCGTCGAGCGTGAAGGGCGTGCCGAACCGCTTTGCGTATGGCGCTTCGAAGGCCGCGGTGATCGGGCTGACCAAGGCCGTTGCCGCCGACTTCGTCACGCGTGGTGTACGCTGTAACGCGATCTGCCCGGGTACGGTCTCGTCGCCGTCGCTCGAACAGCGGATCGCCGCGCAGGCCCAGGCGCAAGGCGCGACGCTGGATGCCGTGCAAGCAGCCTTCGTCGCGCGTCAGCCGATGGGCCGCGTCGGCAAGCCCGAGGAGATCGCGGCGTTGGCGCTGTATCTCGCGTCCGACGAATCGTCGTTCACCACGGGCCAGGCGCATGTGATCGACGGCGGCTGGTCGAACTGACGCGCACCGATTTACGAACCGAACACCACTGAACGTAAGGGAAGTACAACGATGAAACTGCTTCGTTATGGGCCGAAAGGCCAGGAAAAGCCGGGCATGCTCGACGCGCAAGGCAAGATTCGCGATCTGTCGAAGGTGGTCGGCGATATCGACGGCGCCGCGCTGAGCGACGAAGGTCTCGCCAAACTGCGCGCGCTCGACCCGGCGTCGCTGCCGCTGGTCGAAGGCAATCCGCGCATGGGCCCGTGCGTCGGCAAGATCGGCAAGTTCATCTGCATCGGGCTGAATTACGCGGACCACGCGGCGGAATCGAATCTGCCGGTGCCGGCCGAGCCGGTCATCTTCAACAAGTGGACGAGCGCCATTTGCGGTCCGAACGACGACGTCGAAATTCCGCGCGGCTCGAAGAAGACCGATTGGGAAGTCGAACTGGGCGTGGTGATCGGCAAGCCGGCGAAATATATCGACGAAGCCAACGCGCTCGACTACGTCGCCGGTTACTGCGTGATCAACGACGTGTCGGAACGCGAATGGCAGATCGAACGCGGTGGCACGTGGGACAAGGGCAAGGGCTTCGACACGTTCGGCCCGATCGGCCCGTGGGTCGTCACGCGCGATGAAGTCGCCGATCCGCAGAATCTGAGCCTGTGGCTCGAAGTGGACGGCCATCGCTACCAGAACGGCAACACGAAGACGATGGTGTTCGGCGTCGCGAAACTGGTTTCGTATGTGTCGCAGTGCATGAGCCTGCAACCGGGCGACGTGATCTCGACCGGCACGCCGCCGGGTGTCGGCATGGGCGTGAAGCCGAATCCGGTGTTCCTGAAGCCGGGTCAGACGATCCGCCTCGGTATCGAAGGTCTCGGCGAGCAGACGCAGAAGACGTACGCGGCGGAGTAACGCAGCGGAGTCGATCTCGCGCTTCGTTAAACTGCATTGCCGATGTGAAAGGCCGTTCCCGCGCGATGCGGGAACGGCCTTGTTGTTTCCGGCGCCGCGATCTTTCAGGCGCGCTGTTGCGCGAGCAGCCGTGTGAGCAGATCGACGAGTCGATCGATGTGCTCGTCTTGCGTGCGCCACGAGGACACGCTGATGCGAAACGCGGGACGTCCTTGCCAGACCGTGCCGCCGAACCACGTTTCGCCGGATGCCTGGGCCGCTTCACGAATCGCGACGGTCTGCGCATCGGTCTTCGCGCGCACCAGCACCTGATTCAGCACGACGCGATTCAGCACTTCGAAACCCGCAACACGCAAGCCATCGGCGATTCGCGACGCCTGGGCGCAATGCCGGTCGACCATCTGTTGCACACCGCTGCGCCCAAGCGAGCGCAACGCGGCCCAGATCGGAACGCCGCGCGGACGACGCGAAAACTCCAGGGTCAGATTCTTCTGCGCGTCGTGGGCGCCGCTCATGTAGACCGCGTCGCTGTTCATCGTCGCCGACATCGCCTGCGCGTCGCGGCAGATCGCCATGGCGCCGTCGTAGGGCGTGTTGAGCCATTTATGGCCGTCGGTGGTCCAGCTGTCGGCGCCGTCGATGCCCTCCGTCAGCGCCCGCTTCGACGACGCCCGCGCCCACAGGCCGAACGCACCATCCACGTGGACCCATGCGCCTGCCGCTTTGGCGCGCGGTATCAAGGCGGCAAAGGGGTCGAACTCGCCGGTGTTCACTTCGCCCGCTTGCACGCAGAAGATTGTCATGTCGTCGAGCGGCGGCAACTGGGCGGGATCGATGCGGCCATGCTCGTCGACGGGCGCGGCGATCACGCGCTTCATGCCGAAGCCGAGCACACGCAACGCCTTCTTCACCGTGATGTGGGCCATCTCGGAGATCACGACGCGCAGCGGCGGCGCACCATCGAGACCGTCGTTGTCGAAATCCCAACCTTTGCGTTCCAGCAGCGCGCGCCGGGCCGCGGCAATGCAGACGAGCGTGCAAGCCGTCGCGCTGGTGCCGAAGCCTACCGCCGCTTCACGCGGCAGATCGAGCGCGTCGAGCACCCAGCGCGCTGCGATCTTCTCGATGGTCGCGGCGACCGGCGAGTGGTCGAAGGTGGATGCGCACTGGTCCCACGCGCCCATCAGGCGCTCGGCCGCCGCAGCCGCCGGCAGCACCGCGCCGATCACGAAGCCGTAATAGCGCGGATCGTTCGACGCCACGGTTGCTGGCGAACCGCTTTCGTCGAGCAGGCGCAGCACGTCGGCGGGGGCGTGGCCGTGCAGCGGCAACGCTTCGTCGAAGGCCGCGAGTTGCGCGAGCGCGGCCGCGTCCGGAAACACCCGGCGCGTGCCGATGCCGGCGAGGTAAGCGTGCGCACGCCGGTCCGCGTCGGCGGCGAGAGCGAGTTCGTCCATGGGGTTCCTTGGAGTGTCGAGCGATGGATGGCGCGGTGGACTGGAGATCGTGCGCTCAGAGATTGGCCAGGTCGTGGCCAAGCCTGTTCGATTCTGCGTCGATGCCTTTTTCCTCATGAAGCAAGGAAAGCAGCCGGTGCGCGGCACGAGTCCCGCGTCGGCCAGCATGCGCAGGCGGCGTGTGGTGGGCGGCGGCGCACACAATTCCCAGCTTTTCGATCACGAAAGCGCAGTCCACGCCGACCGTTTCGATATAGGCGTGATCTACCTGAAGCGATGTCGTCAACTCGCCGGTTCGTGCTCGCCGTTTTCGCTGATCCGGTTGACCGTGCCTTGCGCGACCGCGACCAGTCTTTCGCGGTTGCCTTCCATCACATACACGTTGCATTGGCAGGTCGCCTGGTGCCGCCCCGCGTAGACCACCTTCGCGCGGGCGATCAGCGTGCCGTTCATCACCGGGCGCAGATAGTTGATCTTGTATTCGCCGGTCACGACTTTCGGCCCGAGCGACATCGCCCCCGCGAACGTCAGCGCATTGTCGGCCAGGTAGCTGAGCACGCCGCCATGCACGAAGCCATGCTGCTGCCGCAGTTCGTCGCGGATCGGCAGGCTCAAGGTGAGCTCGCTGGTGCCCGTATGCATCAACTCTGCGCCTAACAGCATGCTGAACGGCTGGGCATGCAGTGCGCCGCGCGCCCGGTCGAGAAGGTCGGTCATCGTGATTCCTTCGGGCAAGGCCCGCGGTGGCATCCGCACGGTGTGCGTTGAAGTCCCTACCCACTCTAGGAAGCATGCATGCGCCGCGTCAAGGTGATTCGGAAAAATGTGTGCCGCGTTGTTACGCGAATCGATCTCAGTCATGACGTTGACCGATGAAACGCGCGGGTAAGCCGATTTTTGATGAAATTGATCTCAAGCTACGCGCGTCCCTGCCGTTAACCCTTATGCAATTCCCGTCATTCTTTGCTTTAGGTGTTCACGATGTTCAGCAAGATCAAGGTCGCGTCCGGCCTGTTGTGTGTTCTGGCCGCTTTCTGCGTATTCCAGCTTGTCACGGTGGGTCTCGGCTTCTGGTCGTTGACCCGCACCCATGACGACGTGGGCGATCTGTCGAACATTGCGTTGCAGCAGGTGGACGCGGTCAACGAGACCACCCTGCGGTTGATGGACGCGCGCATCAACCTGTCGCGCGCCGGCACGCGCATGGTGCGGGGCGGCGCGGAGCCGACGGACATCGTGCAGCACGCGCGCGAGCAACTGACGGCCGCCGACCAGTCGTTCGGCGCGTTCATGAGCGCGCAGAAGACCAGTGACGAAAACAGCGCGCGCGCCACGGCGCTTGCCGAGCGCTATAAAAAGCTGCACGACGCGCTCGCCGAACTCGTGCAGTTTCTCGACTCGAACAACATCCAGGCCTTCCTCGATCAGCCGACCCAGTCGCTCCAGGACGCCTACCTCGCCGAGTCGCACAACTTCGTGCGATTCGGCGAGGCCGCGAGCCGCGCGTCGCTCGATTCGATCGACGCCTGCATGGCGACGTTTCGTGTCGTCAGCGTCGTGATCCTGCTGATGCTTGTGGCCGGCACGCTCGCGGTCCACGCGGCGTTGCGCCGGGGCGTGGTGGCGCCGCTGGAGGAAGCGGGCCGCCACTTCGACCGGATCGCGCAAGGACGCCTCGACCAGCCGATCGCCGCGCGCGGCACCAACGAGATCGGCCGGTTGTTCTCGGGCCTCGCGAAAATGCAGGGGAGCGTCGCGCGCACTGTGCAGAGCGTGCGCGAATCCGCCGACTCGATCCACCTCGGCGCAGATGAAATCGCCACCGGCAACGCCGATCTGTCGGCGCGTACCGAAAACCAGGCGGCGTCGCTCGAAGAAACCGCGTCGAGCATGGAGGAGCTGACGGCGACCGTGCGCCAGAACGCCGATCACGCCCGCCAGGCCAACGCGCTTGCCGAGACCGCGCTCGAAGCGACGTCGCGCGGTAGCGACGTGGTCAACGAGGTGGTCGACAAGATGCGCGGTATTGCGCAAAGCTCGGACAAGATTGCCGAGATCATTTCGGTGATCGACGGCATTGCGTTCCAGACCAACATCCTCGCGCTGAACGCGGCCGTCGAGGCGGCGCGCGCGGGCGAGCAGGGTCGTGGTTTCGCGGTGGTGGCGGGCGAAGTGCGCGGGCTCGCGCAGCGCAGCGCGCAGTCGGCGAAGGAGATCAAGACCCTGATCAGCGAATCGGTCGCGGAGATTCAGGGCGGCTCGACGCTGGTCGAGCATGCCGGCGAAGCGATGAACAACGTGTCCACCTCCATTTCGCGCGTCACGCAGATGATGGCGGAAATCAGCGCGTCGTCGCTCGAGCAGAGCACGGGCATCGAGCAGGTCAACCAGGCGGTGGTGCAGATGGACGAGATGACGCAGCAGAATGCGGCGCTCGTCGAACAGGCTGCGGCGGCGGCGGCCTCGCTGCATCAGCAGACGCAGCAATTGAAACAGGCAGTTTCCGTGTTCGAAATTTCTGAAACTGTGTTGCGCACGCAACAACTCGATGAAATGCGCACGCCGGTTATGGAATTCTGCTCATCTTAAATGCGCGCGATTTAAGCCGGGCAGGCGCTTAAAAACAAGGCATTTGTCCAAAGAAAATGGCCCGCGAAAGCGGGCCATTTTGCATCAGACGCAAGCGCCTAAGGGTGCCTCAAAGTACCTTGGGTACTTAGGCCGGCTGGATGTTTGCAGCCTGCTTGCCCTTCGGGCCTTGCTTAACTTCGAACGACACTTTCTGGTTTTCCTGCAGGGACTTGAAGCCGCTGCCTTGAACTTCCGAAAAGTGTGCGAACAGGTCTTCGCCGCCGTCGTCCGGCGTGATGAAGCCAAAGCCCTTTGCATCGTTAAACCACTTCACAGTACCTGTTGCCATGTTTGATCCAGTAAATGTTGTGTGTTGCATTCGCGACCGCTATTTCTCAACACGAGATCGAGCGCGAAGGGAGAGTTGTATCACGTCTTTATGGCGGACGCCAACCAAGCCGTATGGGGGTATTCCCCCGTTCCGGCCTTTTTGGGTCCTCCGCGAGCGTTTGGAAGCATTTGAAAGAGCGGTCCGCCTGGTAGGGTAAACTGCTTGTATTACTTTTCCAGGAAAAACATTGACACATTATCTGCAAGAAGAACTCACGTCGTTCTGGAGTCGTTTGACCCCCTATTTCGCGATATTGGAGTCTAAATCCCCTCAAGAAGGCGCCCCGGACCCGGTCGGCCGAATTACCGTCGATACCGAAGACCGCCAGGCTTTTGCCCTTCACACCACCGATCGGAAGCCGCACGGCGATACATCGGACATTCCCACCGGACAAAGCGCAACTTATATGCGTTTTAAATCTTCCGACGCCGGTTGGGGACTCTGGCAGCGCGAAGCGTATTGATCGACCGGGTGGTCGGCTTTTGATGCCGGCTCTTGATTGCGAGACCGTCGGCAGCGTTCGGCGGGACTTGCGACTGGTCGCGTTGTCTACCATTTCCTCGACATTCGGCCCTCAGCCTTTCCTCGCGCTGCGGCGGCTTCGCTCGTAAAAATCAATCGGCTTGGTGCGAACCCAGCGCACGAAGGTGCGGACCGCCTCGTCGGTCAGCAGCGCTTCGACCGTCGAATAGCGCTGTGCCAATTCGTTTTCCGAAAACAGCGCGTGGAGCTGGCGGTGGCAGATGCGGTGCAACGCGGCGACGTCCGTACCACCTTTGGTTTTCGGCATCCAGTGGTGCAAGTCGCGCTGGCTCGCCGGAATCGGCCGGCCGCATAGCGGGCAGATTTCTTCCGCGGGCGGTGGTCGATACCACGGTTCGGCGAGTTTCTTGGCCATGGCCGGGACAGGCGATCGTACAGTCAGACGCGCTGCGTGGCGGCGCGAAGCCGCTCAGGCCGGCAACGCGGCGTAAGCGGTGGCGAGGTGATAGGGCGTGGTGGACGGCATGTCGGCGCGCGCCACGTCGCCGGCTGGCGCCTTGCACTCGAACCAGCCTTGCGGATGCAGAAAGCGTTGCTGGAACAGTACGATTTGACGGGGCAGCGCCGCGCGCACGGCCGGGTCGTCCTGACAGGCCAACGCGCGCAGATATTCCGTTTGCGCCCAGATTCGCTGCGTCGCGTCCTTGATCGCGCCGGTTTCGTCGAGCGATGCGCAAACGCCACCGCTTGCCCGGTCCACGCCGTGCTGCTGCGCAAACGCGAACGCGCGCGCCATTGCTTCTTTCAGGCCCGTGCCGTCGAACAGATCGCCCGCCTGCCTGACCAGCCAGAACCACTCGAACTGATGCCCCGGCTCCAGACGGTTGTCGCTCGCGCCAATCGGCAATTCGGCGATGCAGCCGGTCGGCGCATGCACGAAGTGATGTGCGACACCGCCGGCCAGCCGGCGCAATGCCGCCCCGAACACGTTGTCGCGGGTCGCTTCGCAGGCGGCCAGCCAGGCCTCGGTCAGATGCATCAGCGGATTCTGGACCGGTGTGCCGGTGACACGGCCGAAGTCCGCAGTAAGCGCGGCGTTGAACAGATCGCCGTCGGCCGCGAAGTTCGACTGGATCAGCGCCGACGTGTTGTGCACGAGCTTCAGCGCATCGCGGTCGCCGGAACGCTGCCCGTATTCCGCGCACGCGAACATGACGAACGCATGCGTGTACAGGTCTTTGGTGGTGTCGAGCGGCGCGCCTTGCGCGTCCACGCTGTAGAACCAACCGCCGTGGAGTGTGTCCTGAAAGGTATGCCTGAGCGAATCGAACAATACTTTTGCATGCTCCGTGTCGCCGGCTTGCGCGAACACGAACAGCTGCCGCGCGCAGGCCATCGTCCGGTAGCGCTCGGCGGGCAGCGGGGCGTGGTCCTCTGCGCTGACCGCTTCGTAGGGCAGCTTCAGCGCGGTGTTGAAGCCCGGCCCGCGCCAGATGGGCAGCACTACGCCCGTGAAGTGATCGCGCAGTGCGGTGGCGAGAGCGATCGTCGAAGCGGCGGCAGGGTTCATGCTCGGCATAGTCAGGTTGGTCAAAAGCGGGAGTCGCAAAGCGTCCAGCGACCCGGTTCGCAGCCTGCGCCGTAACGCGGCTCCACGGCACGGAGCGGCGCAGCCGCGGTCAAACGCGCTGGACAGCAGCGGATGCTAACCGGTTTGCACGCGGACGGCGTCGCCGTTCGCACGGGCATGCGCGCCGCAACTGTCGACGCAATCGGCGCGGCGGCGTGCGGCTTAGCATAAAGCAAACGACCCCTGCTGACACGCCTGCGCACATGTGGAACGCGCTTCAAATAATTACCGACAAGGAGGAAAAAACAATGCTGGGGAATGTCGAACTCATCTCCCGTCTGGTGCTGGCCGCGGCGCTCGGCAGTGTCATCGGCTTTGAGCGCGAACGGCTCTCGTGGGCGGCGGGGCTGCGCACGCACATGCTGGTCTGCGTCGGCTCGGCGCTCATCATGATCGTGTCGGCTTATGGTTTCGCCGAAGTGCTGACCGGCGATCACGTCGTGCTCGATCCATCGCGGATGGCCGCTCAGGTGGTGTCCGGCATCGGCTTTCTCGGCGCGGGCTCGATCCTGCTACGCGGCGAGATCGTGCGTGGGCTGACCACGGCGGCAAGCCTGTGGTCGGTCGCCGCGATCGGCCTCGCGGTCGGCGGCGGACTGTACGCGGCGTCGATCGCGGCGACCATCATCATTCTGATCATCCTCGCCGGCATCAAGCCGCTAGAACGGCGCTTCATCACGGTCAAGCAACGGCGCCAACTGACGATGACCGTCGAGCGCGGCAGCGTGACGTTTCACTCGCTGCACGACGAACTCGGCGCCGCGAGTCCGCGCGTCAAGCAATTCGTGATGCAGCAAAGCGACGACTCGCCCGAGTGCGACGAAGTCATGCTGACCTTGCATCGCGTGTCGAACACGGAATACGAGGCGATCTGCGCGCGCTTGCGTCAACTGCACGGCGTCAAGCAGTTCCGGCAGGACGAGGTGACGTCTTAAAAAGGGAAAATCCGCGGCGAATGCCTTCGGCGTGTGCGGGCGACCATGCGACAATGCGGTCTCGAAAAATTCCAACGGCATTGACGAGCGGAGCTCGGCGCCCGCTTTGCGGCGACGACCGCTTTTTTCTCTATGGCAGATTCCGTAGCATCCACACCGTCCCGGCCTCGCCGAGCCGCTTCGAAGAAGCGGCGCCAGGCCGCCGTTTCCACTGACACCGAAAACAAGCTGGCGCGCGCGGCGCGCTCGGCGCAACGCCTCGCGCAACTGAGCGGTGCCTCCCGCGACGACACCACGCTCGACCTGTTCCCCGACGATCCCACCCGCGCCACGTTGGAAGCGATGAACATCGACATCCGGCAAGGCACGCTGGACGGCTTCGAATTGCCCGATGTGGTGCTGGCGGCGGTTGGCGCGATCGATGCCGGCGACGGTATGCCGCTCGACGCGAAGGGCGCGCGCCGCGCGCCGCGTGCCGTTAGGGCTGACGAGCGGGGGCCGGTGAATCCGGAATTGAGCGGGCTTGAGATCGAGGTGCCGGCGCCTGTGGCTTCCGCTGCTGGCGGAGTGGGTTCGGTGGAGGTGACGCCGGGAATCGAGGTGGCTGCCGAGGTGGACTCCCAACTAGCCGCCGAAACGAAGGAAAAACGGGCTGCCGCGGCCCGCGAGTCGGCCGCGCCCCTCACGCCTGCGATGGCGGCCGCAACCGTTGCGCGGAGTGTGACCGCGCTGCGTCAGGCGGCTGAACCGGGCGCGGTCGCGGATTCGGCGGGTCCAGCTGCAGCGGGGGAAAGCAAGCCGCCGCAACGCTTTGCCGCGACGTTCGCGAAGGGGGCGACGGCTTCACGGGAAGCAGCTGCTACTGAAGGCGAAGCGACGAACAAGCTTGCTGGTGGTGCTTCGGCACAAGCGGGGGCTGGGTTTGCCGGGTCGGTCGAGCGGGCCGAGCTGAAGGCGGGTGCGCAGGCGTCGGCCAATTCGTCGGCACCCACAGCCGCCACCGATGCCAACGCCAACGCCGCGTTCGCCGCGCCGTGGCGAGAAGCCCAGCGCGCGGAAGCGGCTGCGGCCGCGTTGCGCGCCGCGCCGGAACTCGATCGTGCACGGGCAACCGCCTTCGCCGATACCGTCGACGCGCTATATGGCGTGATCGCCGATCAGCGCCGCGCGGCGACGGATCATTCGCGCCGCATGAAATGGATGCTGTCGATCGTCGTGGGCGCGCTGCTGGTCACGGTGGCAATCGGCATTACGCAGACCCTGCTGCTGATGCGTCTGACGCGGGAAACCACGGCCCAGCAACACCGCATCGAGCAGATGATGCAGAACCAGCAGGCCGCCATGGCCAGCCTGGTCGATACCCGTCTCGCGATGGCCAACGCGGTAGCGGCCAATGCCGCTTCCGCGAC
>Ga0310811_10011477_pt1 | contig 11494 bp, 8 predicted proteins | sample YCmetagenome_FD_207642 | JGI IMG/M metagenome (GOLD analysis project Ga0310811, IMG submission 207642) | Soil microbial communities from experimental microcosm in Duke University, North Carolina, United States - YC | ecosystem: Engineered > Artificial ecosystem > Soil microcosm > Unclassified ... | reverse complement strand
TCATCAACCATACCGATACTATCGCCAGCGCTGCAAGCAGCCCGATAACCAGGATCAGAGAGGCGGGAATGACGGTATGCATCGGCGGCGTATTCTGCAACGAGAAGAGATCCACTGTACTGTTTTGTGGCAGCTTGCTGGTGAGTATCAAGGATGGGAGCGTCAGCAAGGCCATGAGCAGGCCGAGCAGGATGCCCAGGAGGGTAGCAGTGCCATAGACGAATGTCTGTTCCCAGAGCAGCACTTTCTTTAGTTGCTGTGGTGTACTGCCGAGAGCCCGTAAGATACCGAAACTCAGGGCGCGCTGACGCGCATTCATCCAGGATGCGATCAGACAACCCAGCCATGTTAAGAAGAGTGACGCAATGGCACCCAGAACCAGATTGCCCATGAGCTCAAGATTGAGTGGATCAGTCTCCAGATTGTGCATGATCGCCTGACGGTCCGAGAGTGGTGTGAGCTGGAGCGGGCCTGTACTCAGGGCTTTACGTATGTCTGACAGCGTATGGGCATCGCTATTTGTGCTCAGCCAGACATAATTATCTGGCACGGGCGAGGTAGCACGCTGAAGGCGTCCACTGCTGTCTGACATAACCAGCATGGCAATGTAGCTACGGGCTATGGCATAACTCTGGTAATCGACGAGGATCGCAGAGTTTTGACCGTCTACGAGGTCTGCTGTTTGTCCGCTATCATTGCTCGAAGGAATATAGTTCACTTTGCCAATTGCCACATAGTTGAACAGACCTTGCAATTGAAAAACCTCTCCTCTGGTAAGCTGTAGCTCATCCCAGGTGTGCGCGTCGACAAGCGCAGGGATGGCGAGACGGGGGAGTATTCTGAGCAATGGCGTTTGTTTCGTGAGAAGCGTCCATGCTGAGCGTTGGCTGGTGAGTTGCTGTATCACGGTATTTTTTTGTTGTGAGGTGCCTAGTTCAGGCCAGTTGACGGTATGCATGAAGCTGGTGGGATCGACGGCGATCAGTTTTGTGGTGCCGTTCATGGGATTTAATTCCTGAGAAACATAGCCTGTGGAGACTGAATGTACACCCGGTAAGTGCTGGTAAGCCTGCTGTACAGATAGAGCGGCATTGCCGGGGGCAGGATTGACCAGGGGGCCACTAAAATCTGCTCCCGTCCAGTATTGGGCTACATCGCGAATGTGCTGGGTCTGTGATGCGGCAAATACTGAAGCGAAAACCACGAATGCCGTTGTTGAGATCAGCAAAAGGGCAATGCGCAGACTCTGTCGTGGCGTGCGGGCCATTTGCGAAATTGCCAGCATGGGTTCGACTCCCCGATTGCGGGTCGCAAATATGGTGGCTATGCGCAGGAGCGAGGGGAAGAGCCGGAGAAATACCAGAATACAGGTGATCATCAGGCAAACAGTTGCGAGCAAGACCAGAGGCGATTTCACCTGCACGTTTACTGCGGGACTGAGAATATCGACATTGGTCAGATAGAGGGAGAATGCATAGGCACCAAGCGCAATCACAAGGCCCGCGACATCCAAATAGAAGCGTTGCCAGATGGGTTGCCGGGTGGAACGCGAAGTTTCTCGACGGAGCATGAGCGTGTTTGTGCTGGCGGCACGATAGAGGGACACGCCAAGTGCTGCCAGCGTGACGATGATACTGAGCAACACGTAGCTATAGAGACTCAACAGACTTTGTAGTGGCTGAGCAGTAATAGTGCTGATCGCCTGGCGATCAACTGGCAATAACGTCATATTTGCTAACACCGTTACCAGCGGAATGACCAGAAGGAGTCCCGGGATGATGCCTGCGCCACAAAGCAAAAGCATGCGACTGAAGAACGTACTGAAAATTTGCCGGCGCGTTGCTCCCCGGCTCTGCAAAATGGCGATAGTATTCATTTCTCGCTCGACCAGGAGTTCAGAAATGAAATTGAGAAACAGAAGGATCAAGCCGATGATCAGCAGCGACGTTGTGGCAATGGGAATATTGGCGATCTGTACGCTGTCCTGGTATTGATGAAGTTCATCAACGGGCAGTATGTTTTGAGATAGTGTCCCGTCCTGCTCCAACTTTGCGAAGGTAGCGAGCATCGTATTTAATTGATCGATAGTTACCTGTTGATTAACTCGATAGTACCAGTTGATAGATCCGAGAAACCAGGGATGGTTTTGTGGCTCATGCTGCATAAGGGCGTTGTCGGCCTGGATAAAGCCTTCACTGGAGACGAGAGCCGTCACTATTCCCGTTTGTTTATGCTCCTGACCGGTAAAAAGGAGAAATTCGGACGGCAATATGGCGTCGACGGACGTGCGTGGCTGGAAGATTCCGACAACCTGCATCGTGAATGGGTAACCCTGTTTTTGTGTCAATACATCGTCAATTTTGACATGCATATACGTTGCAGCTTCGGGCGTCAAGGCAATTTGTAGTGTATTGGCGCTTTGGGGAAGGTGGCCCTGTAAGATCGAGACGTGAGCGGATAGATTTGCCTGAGAGAGCCCGAAAAACTCTAAGGGCGATGACTTATTGAAATCAGGTGGCGTACCAGTTGGCGTTGCAGGGAGCACATTGGCCTGGATGCTAATAAATGGTGAATCGTGAAAAAAAGGTTTGTTTTGGGTGAGAAGGATATGATTCAGGGTACGTGTTTTTGTGGCAATGGTTTGTGGCACTTTTTCGAGTAGCATAGTATCGTGAGTGGCACCATTGACGGCAGAGACGATTTGTGTCGAGGCATACTGGCTCGTCGTATGGGTGAGCACCTCACGCAAACCCGCAGTCGCTGTTACCTGCGAGAAGAGCGGCACCACGCAGATCAAGAGGACGGAGACCATAATGCCCAGCGTAATGAGCAGTTGATGACCCCATGAACTGCGCAATGGCATGCGCGTCCAGAAGTCAGGGAGATTGGCAATAGATGCTAGCCAGCCGATTCGCGTATATGTATTGCTGGATTGCTGTTTGAGTGGTGGAGCAGGGGATAGTGTTGCGGTTTGTACAGGCATACGATCGACAAAGACAGGCACTTCCTCTACATAATCCTCACTGAGCCGCAAGATCTGTGCCAGTGACGGACGAGAAGCCGAGTAGATCATGATAGCAAGCGTGATAACACCAAGGCCGATAGTGCATCCCAGCGCGATAAAGAGAGACAGGGGCGCAATCACGTGAAGTGGCGGGGTAAATTGGAGAAAGTAGATGGCAGAAGTGTAGCGATTGCTCAGAGAGCCAGCCAGCGCAGTGCCAGAGAAGATCAGACTGGAGAGCGTCAGGAGCGTGAAGAAGAGCCCGAAGAGTACACCGAGTATGATAGTAGTTGTATAGATAATGCCCTGTTCCCAGGCCAGCAATTTGAGCAGTTGTAGAGAAGATGTGCCCAATGCACGCAATACTGCCAGGCTGCGTAAGCGGTTCCTGACCGAGAGCCAGACGGAAGTGACGTTGCCGAAGAAGGCAAGTAGCAGAGAAAGTATCACACCCAGCGTGAGCGCGCAGATGAGATTGAGATACAGCGGATCGTGTTGCAGTTGTTGAAGAAGAAGTTGATGATCGGTCAGTGATTCGAGGGCGAGCGAACTTTGTGTCAGCGTGCGCCTGACCGTCGCATGTGAGGTCGCGTCCTGTCGGGTATGCAACCAGACTGTGTTGGGGCTCAGATTATCATTTGGATTATTAATAATGCGTTCGTATGCCGGGACAAAGCTCGCATAATCGACCAGTATGGCCTGTTTATTGCTGGTCCCCTGTACAATCGCGTCATCAATGCCGGGAATGTGCTGAACTTCTCCTACATCTATGAGGGCCAGATGGTTGCCAGTAGATGAGAGATAGAATATCTGGCCGGGCGAGATATGAAGTTGATTTTTGGTTGCAGTATCAATGATAGCTGGTAGTGGGGGCAGAGCGGAATCGGGTTTGTTGCTAGTAAATAGAGCACGGTTGTCAGCTAAGTGTGCTGCCATCTGGCTGATATCTTGCACGCTTTGGCGGGGATCTTCCTGAGACCAGATAACGGAGGAGACGAAGCTTTGAGGATCAACGGCTATCAGTTGGGTAAACCCTGGCGTATTCAGGAGATTATAGGGAGATGCAAAGCCTATGGCCGCCGAAAGCACGCCAGGAATGCTTTGATAACGTGTCTGTAGTTGTGTAGGGGAGGGATTGGATTGTTCGATGCCACCGCTAAAATCGGCACCAGTGCGATAATTTGCCACATCATAGGTGCGTTGCGTCTGTGTAGCGGTAAAGATGAGCGAAAAAATGGCAAAGGCAATGGTCATAATCAAGAGCAGGGCCATGCGCATGGACTGTCTGGGTGTGCGAGACATAATCTCCAACGAGAGCAGAGGCGTGATGCTGCGACCGCGGGCAGCAATTCGGGCTCCCAGACGTAAAAACCAGGGGAAGCAGCGTAAATATAGCAGAATGCCTGCCAGACTTAACAGAATAGCCGCCGCCAGTATGCACGGTCCAGCCAGAAGCACCTGAAGTTGATCATTAATAATCCCGGTAGTAGTGAGATAGAGGGACAGGCCATAGGTCAGGCTACCCAGGATGAAAAACAGCAGATCCAGGTAATAGCGTTGCCAGAACGGATAGTGGCCCTCAAGCGTGCTGCTACGGCCGAGCGTGTTGCTATTGAGCGTACGCCAGATGGCGGCACACATTGCCAGAATAGCAATACCGACAGCTGCGAGAAGATACCAGCCGAGCGTTGCAACCATTGTCCATAGTGTAGTGGGCAGGGCGTTGAGAGCGTTTTGATCTGCAACTGGCAAGAGCAGCTGAATCAGCATGCGGACCGCAAGCATAATGAGAAAGGGGCTTACGAGGAGCGTGAGTACACCCAGCATCAGACTTTGCGTTACAAATGTGAGAAAGATTTGGCCCAGCGATGCACCACGCGTGCGGGTGAGAGCGATCGTCTCTGCCTGTCTGGTGACCAGCAGCTCGGTCATAAGGCTGTTGAAGAAGAGGATAAGAGCGAGCATAATCGCCAGCAGAAAGATAGCAGGTACCTGTGAAGTAGAGGTTTGCTCATGAGCAGATTTGACCAGCGTGAGCAGATCGGCATTTGAGACCGTGATGTTGTTGATGTAAGGGAAAGCCTGGGCGGTAAGAGGGATCTGGGAGGAAAGCCTGTTTGCCTGCTGTGGGATAGTATCGACACTCGTGCTGGTAATAGCGTTGATATTCAGAGGGAAGTACCAGAACAGATTCAGCGAGAAACTGGCAGGTTGTCCACCATTTCTGATAGCGAGCCGATCAAGAAATGCGAGGAGCGCCGTATTATTGACGATGGTATTGTCATGTGTGATGCGCGTATTGGGATCATAATAGGGGATCAGGATATCACCATGCCAGAAGGGATCATAGAATGAGACATCGTGAAAGATGCCGGAGACTATGAGAGGAATAGGAATCGGCGCGCCCGTATGGTTGGCTGGTGTCAGGTAGACGGTAAAGAGAGAACCAACCGTTGCGTGCAGCATAGCGGCATTTGCTTCGGAGAGAGCGATTTCCAACGTATTGTTTGTGGTTGTTTGCGGTAGATGTCCCTGTGTGAGCTGAAGACGAGAGGCAATATGTGCATTGTCATAGCCATGGAGCTGGAGGAGCTGGTTGGGGATGACCTGATGATCTTGCACGATAATTGCTTCGGATGTGACCATAGAGCGAACCGGAGGTAAGAAAAATGTGCCGGTAAGCTGGCGATACTTTTGTGTCACGCGTTGTGTCGCGAGATTGATTTGTGGGGAAGAAGCAAGCGATGTATTGCCCTGGACGTAGGAAGTGGGATCAAAAAGGCCGTTATTGAAGGTGCTGCGTACCCCGGCAGTCGTGTTCACCAGAGAAAACAGGGGAAGTGAGCATGCAAGTACGACGGAGGCAAGCATGCCGATTGCAACAAGTAAGAAGAAGCGCCAGACCTGTCGCATCTGCCAGAAAGCCAGAGTCACCATAGCAAATGTATATGTTCGTTGCGTAGTTGATGCGGATACGCTATGCATATGTATCTCCTTTTTCCTTTATACAGATGCATAAAGAATGGTGAAAGGTGATAGATGGCGATGGGGTTACGCAGGTAATGAAACGGCCAGAGAAGAAAGATGTATCTTTTCTATTTTGCCTTAACAGAATGTTTTGTACAAGTAGTAGAACGGGTACATATGGAGCCGATGCAGCCTTTGTGGGCGCGAACGGGATTACTACTGCTATCAGGGCAAGCAGAAAGCATATTGATGCCAACAAAATGTTCATCCAATCTTCTTTCAAAGCTACATCTCCTACACAAACGCGGATGCGATGGGAATCTTGACCCTACACAGATGCTACACGAACGAACCGGGCAGGCTACATGGGTATTGTGAGAACTGAGAGAGGATGTTTGATCCTCTTTGCGACGCGCTACAATAAAATTGTTTAAAATGCTACATATCCTACACAAACGTGGATGTGATGGGAGTCTTGATCCTACACTATGGCTGCACGAACGAACTGGCAGGCATAAAGCACAGCCCCTACCTGTAATAATCCTTCGAGAGTGATCGGTACAAACCGTAAGGATGCAATTCCGTTTTGCCCTATCATGCTCCTACGAAAGATATACGGAAGGGATTGGAAAAAGCGGAAATCCTATCGGTAAAAGATTCTTCAACTCGATAGCTACACTCCTACACTCCCTACACGAATATGGATGCGATGGGAAGCTTACCCCTACATTGTGGCTACACGCGTTGAAAACGGAAGTGGTTGTAGCGATCGCACCATGGTAATGGTTGTTCTTACTTCTTCTTTATCGGCGGCAGGTGGAGAATCTTTAGGGGGATGTTGGGTTTTTTTCTGGGGGGGATGGATGTTGGGGTGAGGAGTTATGGTGGGAGGAACTTGTATTTTCTGATGCTTGACATTGGTCGGTCGTGACTGTATAATCCTTTGTGTTAAGCGCTTGGAGATGCGAAAGCGCTCGAAGTGTTGGAAACAGGCCGGTGTAGCTCAGGGGTAGAGCAGCTGTTTTGTAAACAGCTGGCCGGGGGTTCGAATCCCTTCACCGGCTCCATAAACCCGCTTGAGAAGCGCATTCATAGGAAATAAAAAAGAACTATGGATGCGCTTTTTTGTGTCTAAAGTGGACGTGAGACCAGCTGTCTAAATTTGGGAATTTATGTGCTAATTAGGCAGCGTGTCCAGGTTTGTGTCAAAGTGCAGTGTCTAGTTAAATCTGAGATGTAGTTGGCCTCCGTGGTCCCGATAGGTATTAGATTATCTGCAAAACACGCTCTGTAACATATTTTTATAGATAGAAGTTGTTCTTAATATTACGTGCCCAAGTTAAAATGGGACAAGTTGGAACGCTTTTTTATAATGATCTTGTGCTTCTTCAGATCTTCCCAGCTTCTCAAGAACAAAACCTTTCTTATAGTAAGCATCGCCATCGTTGGGGGTGAGCAGGATAACCTGACCGAAAGCAGAGATGGCCTCCTCGTACCTGTTGAGGCTAACAAGAGCACGGCCTTTCCTCTTGTATATATAGGCAACATTGGGATCGAGCAGGATAGCCTGGTCGTAGGCAGAGATAGCCTCCTCATAGCTGTTGAGACTAGCAAGAGCAAGGCCTTTGCTAAAGTACGTATCGGCAACAGTGGGATTGAGCAGGATAGCTTGGTCGTAGGTAGAGATGGCTTCCTCATACCTTCTGAGATTATGAAGAGTATTGCCCTTGTTAAAGTGAGCATCTGCAATGTTGGGATTGAGCAGGATAGCCTGGTCGTAGGCAGGGATGGCTTCCTCATACCTTTCGAGAAGTCTGAGAGTATTGCCCTTGTTAAAGTGAGCATCGGCATAATTGGGGTTGATTTGAATAGCCTGGTCGTAAGCATCGACGGCCTCATTGTACCAGTCGAGAGCATCAAAAACAACGCCTTGATGAAAGTAAACGATGCTATTGTTGGGGGCGATCTGAATAGCATGGTCGAAAGCAATGATGGCCTCGTCATATCTATTGAGGCTGTAAAGAGCAAGGCCCTTACTGATGAGTTCTTGTGGTGTTGCCAAAGTGATCTGTAATTTTTGAATAGCTTTATGAATGCCTCTAGTGATATTCATAAAGGCTTTATTTCGATCTATCCATTCTTTTGCATCAGCGGGAAGTGGCTGTATCGTGCTAAATGGTGCATGTTCTGGCATGGTGCATCCTAAAAGAATGGGAATGATGCGGGCTGTACCTGCTTGATGTTGTTCAAAAGCATGCTTCATTTCAATGCTATAGCAGTAGTCTGAATCTATGAAGTCTGGGGTGATAAGTAAAAGAATCAGATGGGCGCTTTTTAGTTGCTTATCTATTTCTTCTTCCCATAAGTTACCAGGTGGGATTTCACCGTCATGCCAGCTGGTGATAAGATCCAGGTGTTTTAAGCAGGCTAGGTGAAGGTCGAGCTCATCTCGTAGGGCTTTATCGGCGCGTGCATAGCAGTAGAAAAGCTTCAGTGGTTTGATATCTTCTGTTGGCATTGCTATTTGCCTCGTATACATCATCTACTCAATATGTAGGCTGTATCATAACATAGAAATACTTTTACGGCTAGCTATAGAAACCTTCTAACTCCGGGGATTTTAAGTCCCTTCAATGCCCCAGTTAGCTCTATAGGCCGCTTTATTGTTTCAGAATGCGTTCCAACTCTGGAGATATGTACAATCAGTTTTTGATATTAGATCGCAGGGTTTGAACCTATAAGGCACTTTTCTAGCTTGGTTGATGGAGTGTGGCGATATCGAGAGAAAACAGTGGGTTTTTGTCTAACGGTATTGATGATAGTATGATGGTTTTGCTCTCGAAGGATTATCCTCCCTCAATGTCGCATGATTCCGACAGTTCTACTAAAAATTCTTCTTTCAGATATTTGATGACGGTGGCTACCTGGGTTATACGTTCTTGTAATGTTGGAATAGGTATAAACCTGCACATTTGATTCATTGGTGGAGATAGGCGTGAGAATGTTGGACGGTTGACCTCTGTAATGACTTTGTTTCTACGCTCATCGGGGGCAACTAAATAAAGTGGAATATTTAGATTCGGCTGCATAGCGATTAGGTCTGCCATTCTTAGCAGGCCAGAGTAGATGGATGTGGTACATTCAATCTCGAATGCCGCTGCAATAGCGTTGCCTTTTAACCAGAGAACATCTATTTTTGTGTGATAGGGCGAATGATAGGATTGTTCTGTGCTTCTGTAAGAGCACTGACTATTGCATCTCCATCTGGAGATTTCCATTTTGTAGGAGAGCCTCGTACGTGGCCTGTCCAAGCGAAGGGGCTATTTAAATTCTGAAAGATTGAAAGCTGGTCTTGGAGTTGTGTAATAGGAACTGCGGTCTCAGGAGTGAGGCTAATGACAGGTTTTACCCTAATACGACATGGAAATGACTCGTTTTTCCATATGGGGGTAGTATCTTTAAAAGCTTCGGATGTCACTTCTAGCACACCTATCCAACGTGAGATACGTGTTAAATAGCAGAGGAGGTAGTCGCCTGGTTTAATTTGTTGTAATGTTCTCCATCTACTTTCGCGAAAACCTGATATTTGTGCTCCTGCTTCAAGAAATTCCTGCCAAGTTGTCTCTGTGAAAAGGTCCAGCCAATAATTTTGAGGACTCATTTTTGTTTCTCTTACTCGTTTTATTGTTTTGCTTTAGTTCAGTTTCGTGGATCATATTCTACCTTAAGTTCCAGCATTTAACAATAAAAATGTGGCTCATCCTTACAAAAGCTAAATTAGCGAGATATCCAGTAGATATTAATTAGTCCTGTCATCGGCTACTTCTTCATACAAATCTGCAACAGGAACATCCAGTGCCGTGGCAAGCTTAGCTAGCGTAGTAGTCGTGATCTCTTTGTAGGGGTTGCGGAAGATGTCTCTAATTGTCGGGTGTGATAGATCGGCCATTCTCTCCAGTTTCCCCATACTATAGCCCTTCTTTTCTGCGACTTCTTTTACCCTCAATCGTAGCTTCAAGATCTTCTCCCGCTTTTTAATGCTCTGATTGTAGCAGCAACTACGTATTGACAAAACTGGTGTTGTGGCTATATAGTTTCAACTACGTAGCTGTAGTTACACCTATCGGCAAATGAGGAGGGTTGGAGCATGGTGTCATTTGTGACCCAGAGAGGTCTCGATGCTGCGGCGATTGCTATTTTGATAAAGCATGGTTGTGTGGTTGGTTTGTATGAGACATATAGTGAGGTTGTGTTTCCTGATGGTACCGTTCAAGAGGAGATCTGGCCGAGAGTTGGGGGAGATATTTATGAGCTTCGTTTGCCTGATGGTTACGTGTGTATTGCTCAATATGTGAGATATTATGGTCAATACGTGATATTCTACAAGCCGGAAAGCTAATATCAAGCTATCAGGTGGTTTTAAGGATATAGCTAAGCGAAGCTGTATCCTTTTTATTTTAGCCTTTATTCCCACGGGGTGCGTAACGAGGTGTAACCTCTAGCGGGCCAAATTATTTATCTTTTTGGTCTTCTTCATATTCTTCTCTCCTCTTATTAGAATATTTTGCCAGTTCCTTTTTCATTTCGTTAGCATATGCTTCAGTATATGGAGTTATTCTCTCAATTCTTGATAATTTATCATATGACCCTTTTTCGAAAGTTATTTCCCTTGTTTTCACTTTATCGTCAAATTTGACCTTTTTCTTGCTTTCTTTTGTCTTGATTTGTAAAAAATCATTATTCCTGTCACTGGATTTTTCTGGAGTACGGGAAAAAATTTCTCTCTTGCTTTCCATTTTTTGCGCCTTTCTAGTTAAATCTACACTTCAATACACCTAAATACTTCTATCGATTAGTATATATCCAAAAACACGTAACTTTAGTCAGATCCAGGGAAGGTTATATACTTTTTGGCCAGGTGTCTCGGGCCAGCTGTCTATGTGTATTACACCGCTTGTCTGAGGGTACTGAAGCCGCTCCACAGGCCGTTTCGTGCGGCAAAGATAACCACTGTTTTGTAAACGGCTGGCCGGGGATTCGAATCCCTTCACCGGCTCCAAGTCTTTTTTTCAACATTGAAGGTTACCTCCGTTTTATCCCCCTCCCAACATGGTCAGACCCATGGTATAGTATAATCGGCTTCTTAACAAATAGGCTGCCAGGAAAAAAGTATCCTATGCCAACACTGCACAATGGACATGATGAAAAAGTAAGTCTTGCGGAATACTTTGCCACCTTGGAGAAAGATCCTGACCACCGTTATGAGTATCTCGACGGTGACGTTTATATGATGACGGGTGGAAGTCCTGACCATGCTATTATTGGTAGCAACATGGTAAGAATATTGGGAAATTTGCTGCGAGGCCGACGATGCATTGTATATAACTCAGATCTCTATGTTGCGCTGACAGAAAATTATCGCGTTTGCCCCGATATAACTGTTAGTTGCGATCCACGCGATAGAGGGGCAGAGGATGCAATTCGCTACCCTTCTCTAGTAGTAGAGGTTCTCTCTCCATCCAC
>Ga0310811_10011476_pt1 | contig 11494 bp, 8 predicted proteins | sample YCmetagenome_FD_207642 | JGI IMG/M metagenome (GOLD analysis project Ga0310811, IMG submission 207642) | Soil microbial communities from experimental microcosm in Duke University, North Carolina, United States - YC | ecosystem: Engineered > Artificial ecosystem > Soil microcosm > Unclassified ... | reverse complement strand
GCGTGTCGACAGCTTCAGTGCAAACCGCGCGTACCCCCGATGGTGTCGCGCTTTCGTATCACCTCCGCGGGGAGGCCCGCGGCGACCGGGCGAGGGTGGCCCTGATCCACTCCCTGGGCCTGAGCCGGTACGTGTGGGAAGACGTCGCGGACCGGCTGTCCGACCGCGCGCAGGTTCTCGTCTACGACTGCCGCGGCCACGGCGCCTCGGACAAACCGGCCGGTCCCTATACGCTCGAGCTGTTCGCGCGCGATCTCGCGGCGCTGCTCGATCACGTCGGCTGGGAAGCGGCGATCGTCGCCGGATGCTCGATGGGCGGGAGCGTCGCGCAGCAGTTCGCGGCCTCGTATCCCACGCGGCTGCGGGCGCTCGGCCTGGTCGACACGACGGCGTGGTACGGAGCGGATGCCGTCACGGCATGGAACGAGCGTGGCCGGAAAGCGAAGAACGACGGGCTGCAGTCGATGATCGGTTTTCAGGAGACGCGCTGGTTCAGCGACGCGTTCCGCGCCGCCCGTCCCGAGGTGGTCGCGCGCTGCCGTGAGACGTTCCTCGCGAACGACGTCGACGCGTTCGCGGCGACGTGCGCGATGCTCGGCGGGTTCGACGTGCGCGGGACGCTCGGCGCGATCGCCGTCCCCGTCGCGATCGCCGTCGGGGAAGAAGATTATGCCACGCCGCCGGCGATGGCACGTGCGTTGCACGACGCGATCGCCGGATCAACCCTCGAGATCATCCCCGCCGGGCGGCACATCACGCCGCTCGAGCGCCCGGACGTGATCGCCACGATGCTCGAGACGCTGCTCGACCGCGCCGCGGGCTGACGACCCAGGAGCTCATCCGTGCAAACATCCGGAACGATCACGATCGGGGCGCAGCGCGCCGACGTGTACGCGTTCGTCTCCGACCCGCAGCGTCTGGCGACGTGCATCCCCGGCTGCTCCGATCTCAAGGAGATCGAGCCCGGCAAGTACGCCGCGGTGCTCAGCAACAAGGTCGCGTTCCTCTCGGTGAAGTTCGACGTCGTCGTGCAGATCGTGCGCGAGGTGCCGAACGAGGCGATCGACGCGACGATCACCGGGAATCCGGTCGGCCTGGCGGGCCGGCTCGAGGCGCGCGCGGGGGTGCGTCTCGCCGACGCCGACGGCGGCGCGACGCAGATCGCGTACGACGTCGACCTGGGACTCACCGGGAAGCTGGGCGGTCTCGGACAGCCCGTCTTCAAGGCCAAGAGCGAAGAGCTGAGCCGCGTCTTCGGGACGAACCTGAAGGCTGCGATCGAGTCGTCGTCCGGAGCGCGCGCGTGAGCCCGTTCGAATTGCTGGAACCCGCGTCGCTCGACGAGGCGCTCGCGGCGCTCGACCCGAGCGATCCGCAGGTCCGTCCGATCGCAGGCGGGACGGCGCTCGTGCTGATGATGAAGTCGCGCGTCTTCCGGCCGCAGCGTTTGGTGAGCCTACGCCGCCTGAACGGCGACCTGCGCCGCGTGCGCGTCGACGACGACGGGACGCTGCGCATCGGCGCGCTGGCCTCGCTCTCGGAGCTCGAGCGCTCGCCGCTCGTCGCGAAGGCCGCACCGGTCGTCGCGCAGGCGCTGCGCACGCTCTCGAACGTGCGCATCCGCAACGTCGCGACGCTCGGCGGCCACCTCGCGCACGGCGATCCGCACATGGATCTGCCGCCGATCCTGCTGACGCTCGGTACGCGCGTGCGTGCCAGCTCGCCCACGGGCGAGCGCTGGATCGACCTCGCGGACCTGATCGTCGGCTACTACGAGACGAGTTTGCGCGGCGACGAGCTGATCACCGAGATCGCGATCCCGCCGCTCGCCGCCGGGACGCGCGCGCACTACGCAAAGCACACCGCGCTCTCGGCCGACGACTGGCCGGCGGTCGGCGTCGCGGTCGCGTTCCGGCGCGAGAACGGCGGGCTGCGCGACGCGCGCGTCGCGGTCAGCGCGGCGACCGAACGGCCGATCCGGCTTTCGGCCGCGGAGGCCGTCCTCACCGAGGGCGGCGGCCCCGAGACGTTCGCCCACGCGGCGGACGCCGCGGCCGACGAGGTGCAGACGCTCGGCGATCTGCGCGGCTCGGCCGCTTACAAGCGCGAGATGGTTCGCGTCCACGTCCGGCGCGCGTTGCACGCCGCCGATGCATCCACGGAGGGACGATAGACGATGGCCGGAGTGAAGACGCCGCCGGCGACCGACGTGACCGCCGTCCCCGCGCTCGATGCGCTGCGCGAAGTCTCGCGTAACGTCAAGCGCGTCGAGAGCGTCGAGAAGGTCACCGGAAGCGCGGAGTACATCCACAACCTGCGCCTTCCCGGGATGCTCTACGGGAAGATCGTGCGCAGCACGGTCCCGCACGGGCGCGTCGTCTCGATCGACACCTCCGCAGCGCTCGCCGTCCCCGGCGTGCACCGCGTCATCACCGGCGCCGACGTGCTCACGCTGGTGAAGAATCCCCATTACGGCCCGGCGTTCCACGATCAGCCGATCCTGGCCGTCGACAAAGTGCGCTTCGTCGGCGACCCCGTCGCCGTCGTCCTCGCCGCGGACCCCCACGTGGCCGAGGAAGCCGCCGACCTCGTCGAAGTCACGTACGAGACGCTCGAACCGGTCTTCGACGAGGTCGCGGCGGCGCAGCCCGGCGCGCCGATCGTCCACGACGAGCTCAAGCCCGCGGGGACGTTCACCGACCTCAAGTACCTCGCCGGCCGCTCCGGGACGAACATCGCGCTCGACGCGATGGTCCGTCACGGCGACGCCGAGGCCGCGTTCGCGCGGGCCGACCGCGTCTTCGAGGAGACGTATCGCACCGGCCAGGTGATGCACACGCCGCTCGAGCCGCTCGTCTCGGTCGCCGAGTCGCGCGCGCGTGAAGAGCTGATCATCCACACCGCCTCGCAGAGCCCGTCGTTCGTGCGGATGGAGGTGAGCCGGCTCTTGGGTTGGCCCGAGAACAAGGTGCGCGTGCGTACCGCGTATCTCGGCGGCGGGTTCGGCGCGAAGCTCTACATCAAGCTCGAAGCGCTCGTCGCGGTCTGCGCGCTGCTGGTGCGCCGTCCGGTCAAGATCTCGCTCACGATGGAAGAGCAGTTCTTGATGATCACCAAGCACGGCACGACGGTGAAGATCAAGTCGGGCGTCACGCACGACGGCACGGTGATCGCGCGCCGCACCGAGACGTACTGGAACGGCGGCGCCTACGCCGACATCGGTCCGCGCGTCACGCAGAAGTCCGGCTTCACCGCCGCGGGCCCGTACGACATCGAGAACGTCTCGATGGACTCGTTTGCGTGCTACACGAATCTCCCGCCGGCCGGCGCGCTGCGCGGCTTCGGAATCCCGCAGCTCGTGTGGGCGTACGAGAGCCACACCGAGGAGATCGCGCGCGAGCTGGGGCTCGATCCGGTCGAGTTCCGCCTGCGCAACGCGCTGCGCGACGGCCGACCGCACGCGACCGGGACGATCATGGAGAACGCCCGGATCGTCGACTGCATCGAGAACGTCGCCAAGCGGTTGGAGTGGGAGAAGCCCTTCGAGCGCGGTTCTGGACCGATCAAGCGCGGGCGCGGGATCGCCGTCGGCTTCAAGGCCTCGATCTCGCCGACGACCTCGGTCGCGATCCTCAACGTCTACGGCGACGGAAGCTGCGGGCTGCACTGCGGGACCGTCGACATGGGGCAAGGCTCCGACACCGCGATGGCGCAGGTCGCCGCCGAGGCGCTCGGGATCCGCACCGAAGAGGTGCGCGTCCTGCACCCCGACACCGACATGACGCCGTACGACATGGCGACGCTCGGCTCGCGTTCGACCTACCACATGGGGAACGCGGTGCGGCTCGCCGCTCTCGACGCGCGCCGTCAACTGATCGCGCTCGCCGCGCAGTCGCTCGGCGTTCCCGAGGACCAGCTTGCGTGCAAAGACGGCGCGGTCAGCGCATCGGACGGCCGGCGTAAGACGTTCCGCGAGATCTTCGTCGACCGCTTCGGGATGCAGGCGGGGAACGTCGTCGGCTTCGGGACGTTCGCGCCCGAGTACGAGAAGGCCGATCCGAAGACGGGCCAGTCGCCGAACATCACGCCGTTCTGGATGGTCGGTGCGACCGGCGTCGAGATCGAGGTCGACACTGAGACCGGCCGCATCACCGTGACGAAGATGGTGACGGCGGGCGACGTCGGCCGCGCGATCAACCCCGAGATCGTCGTGCGCCAGCTCGACGGCGCGGCGATCATGCAGCTCGGCGCGACGCTCTTCGAGCAGATGATCTTCGACGGCGGACAGGTCGTCAACGCGAGCCTGGCGGACTACAAGATCCCCGGGATCCACGACGTCCCGCACCACATCGCCTCGGATCTGATCGAAGTCCCGCACCCGCGCGCGCCGTACGGCGCGAAGGGCGTCGGCGAGTCGGGGACGTTCGGCGTCTCGCCGGCGATCGCGAACGCCCTCGCCGACGCGTGCGGTGTGCGCGTCCGCGAGCTCCCGCTCACGCCCGAGCGCGTCTTGCGCGCGATCCGCTCGAAGAGCGGCGATCCTTTGGAGGAAGCCTAAGTGGCCGACGGCCGGCGAACGATCCGATTCACCCTCAACGGCACGGCGGTCGCGGCCGACGTCGCGCCGCACGAGAACGTCGTCGAGGTTTTGCAGAACGCGTTCGATCTTTACGGCGCGCGCGAGAGCTGCGGGCAGGGCCTCTGCGGCTGCTGCACCGTCGTCGTCGACGGGACGGCCGTTTCGGGCTGTCTCTTTCTTGCCTCGTCGCTCGACGGTACGACGGTCGAAACCGTCGAGGGGCTGTCCGACGGGAAAAATCTCGATCCGGTCCAACGTTGCTTCGTCGAGAACTCCGGGTTCCAGTGCGGGTTCTGCACGCCGGGGTTCATCATGATGACCAAGCAGTTGTTGGCCGAGCACGCGGACCCGAGCGAAGAGCAGATCCGCGACTATCTCTCCGGCAACTTGTGCCGCTGTGCGGCATATCCGGACATCCTTCGCTCGGTGCAGGCCGCGGCGAAGGCGCGCGCGGGTGGCGGCGACCGGGTGAACGCGATCTCGTAAGGAGACCACATGGAAGCACCGGCCAACGCAACCGCACCCGTCACGACCGCCGTGCCGTGGTACCGCGTCCTCGATCGGCGTCGCTGGGCGACGTTGGCCGCCGCCAACCTCGGTTGGCTCTTCGACGGGTACGAGACCTACGCGCTGATCCTGACCGTCGCGGTCGCGCTGCACCAGCTCGTCGCGCCCGCGCAGTACAAGGCGATCCCGTTCTACGCCGGCGTGACGATCGCGATCACCCTGCTCGGCTGGGGGATCGGCGGGATCGTCGGCGGCATCGTCGCCGACTACATCGGCCGTAAGAAGATGATGATCATCGCGATCCTCGCGTACTCGCTCGTCACCGGATTGACGGCGTTCGCGTGGTCGTGGACCTCGTTCGTTCTGCTGCGCTTCCTGGTCGGCGTCGCGCTCGGCTCGGAGTGGGGGACGGGGACGTCGATGATGGCCGAGATGTGGCCCGACGGGACGCGCGGCAAGGGCGCCGGGCTCATGCAGTGCGGCTTGGGGATCGGGTTCTTCCTGGCTTCGGCGGTGTGGTTCTTCGTGAGCGGCGCGGGGCCGTCGGCATGGCGTTGGATGTTCATCATCGGCGTGCTGCCGGCGCTCGCGACGCTCTGGGTACGTCGCGGGATCGAGGAGCCGGCGCTCTGGAAGGCCGCCGACCAGCGTCGCCGTGACGCGCGCGCGGCGCTGCAGCGCGGCGAGAAGATCAGCAGCGTCGAGGAGCAGGCCGCGCGGTTCACGCTCTCCGAGCTGTTCGCCGACCCGAAGGCGCGCAAGTACACGATCTTCGCGCTGCTCGGCTCGATGACGACGACGCTCGGCTGGTGGGGGATCTCGAGCTGGGTCCCGCCGTACGTCGGTTCGCTCGCCGCGACGCACGGGCTCGCGCCCGGGCAGTGGGCCAGCTTGGCGGGGATGGTCTACAACGCCGGCGCGATCGCGGGGTACATCGGCTGCGGGTTCTTCGCCGACAAGTGGGGGCGCAAGCCGGTGACGTTCGCGTTCTTCGCGCTCTCGCTGCTCCTCACGCCGGTGCTCTTCCTGTGGACGCACGACCTCACGCTCGTGCTGATCATCTGCGTCGTCAACGGCTTCTTCACGCTCGGCCAGTACACGTGGATGCCGACCTGGCTCCCCGAGATCTATCCCACGCGCATCCGCGCGACGGCGATCGCCGTCGCCTTCAACGCGCCGCGCTTCGTCGCGTTCCTCGGCCCGCTCGTCGCCGGGACGCTCATCACCCACTTCGGCGGCTACGGCGAGGCCGCGACGATCGTCGGCCTCATCTACATCGTCGGGATGATCGCCGTCCCGTTCCTCCCCGAGACCCACGGCAAACCCCTCCCCGACGCGTAGTCACGATCGTGGCTCGTGCTTCGACAAGCTCAGCATGACGAGGGGACGTTATCGTGTCATGCTGCGCCTGTCGAAGCATGGCTCGTCGAAGCATGGGCCCGCGTGGTGATCATCGTCTGGACGGCTTCGACGACGCGCTGCGTCGGGGCGCGGCGGTAGGTCCAGCGCTCGTCGGGCTGCGGGCGCGCGATCACCATCGTCGCGTTTGCTTCGAAGACGACGACGCGTCCCCGGACGTCGAGTGCGAAGTCGATCCCGCCGTAGTCGAGCGCGAGCGTGTGCGCGATCGCTTCGAGCGCGCGCACGGCCGGCACGCCGAGCGCCTCCTCCATGTCGTCGAGGAAACGCTCTTCCTCGGCGCGGAACGCGGCGTCCTCGCCCATCGCCGAGCTGAAGTAGTGCACCTTCCAGTCGCGGGAGATCGCCAGGTGCAGCGGGTAGAGCCGGCCGGCGACGGTCATCACGCGATACTTGCGCACGCTGCCGTCGGGCCGCCGCGTGTCGAGGTACTCGATCGCGAGCAGCTCGGCGCCCGGGAGGGTCGCCGCGACCGCCGCGAGCGCAGCCGCGTCGTCGACGCGCGCGAAGTGCTCGCCGGTGTGGAAGCCCGGGCTGCGCAGCAAGAGCGGGAAGGAGAAGCCGTGCGCGGTGAGGCGCTCGGCCGTGAGCTGCTCACGCGGAATCGCGGCGATCCGCGGCGTGACGACGTGCGGGATCTCGCGCAGGCGCGCGGCGACGTCGGCGCGCCCGGTGGTGCGCACGCGCGCGGGGTGGTTGAGGACCGGCGCGCACGTGCGCGCCAGAACCTGCTCGACGACCTCGAGCACCGACGCGCGGCTGTCGGCGTCGCCGATCGCGTTGAAGACGACGTCGTGCGGCGGGAGCGCGATCGTGGGGACGTACGATTCGGCGAACAGGGTCGCCCACTGGAAGACGCGATCGTCGAGGAGGCGCTGCAGGGAGACGTTGGCGCGCAAGGCCGAGACGATCAGCAGGACGCGCACCGGCGGTGCGGCGCCGCGGTACTGCGAAACGGCGATCGTGCCGCTCGGGAACGCCAGCCGCCATTCGCGGTCGGCGGCGGCGCGTTCGTCGCAGCGCTCGTGGATCATCGCGAGGCCGCAGTGCGCGTCGCGGTTCGACGGTGCCGACCGCACGGCGGCTTCGAATTCCCGGCGCGCGCCGGCCAGGTCGTCCTGCTCGAGCAGCGCGCTGCCCAGACCGACGCGTGCGACGGCATCGTCGGGATCGAGCGAGACCGCCTCGGCGAAGATCGCGCGCGCGAGCTCGGCCGAACCGGCCGTCAGGAACAGCGTCGCGACGCGCACCATCGCGCCGCGGTGGGTGCGCTCGCGCACCAGCACGTCGAGGTAGGCGCGTGTCGCCGCCTCGTAGCGCCCCAGCTCGTCCAGCAGTTGGGCGCGCGCGAAGTGCAGTGCCGCGTCGCCGGCATCTTGTGCGAGCTTTTCGTCGACGGTCGCCAGCAACGCGACGAGCCCGCGCTGTACGTCGGTCACGCCGCCCAGCGTACGTGGCGCACCTCACAGCACGCTGGGTGCCCTCACCGCAGACGAAACGCTCGGCCGCCGGGGAGGTAAGAAAGCAGAAGGACCGATCCGCTGCCCGGCTTGGGAAAGCCCACGCAATTCTCAGGCTCCGCGGCGATACTGCAACCGATCCGACGTCTTCATTCGTCCTCTCGCCGCTTCCGGAGAGCCTGCTCGCCATGTTCGTTCGCCTCGCCCCTTTCACCGCACGCGCCGTGACGGCCGCCGCCGCATCGGCGTTGCTTTGGACGACGGTCGGCGTCGCGGGATCCGCGGCCGGCTTCGGCCCCGTCGCGCTGGCGCAGCAAGCCCCAGGCGGCGGCCAAGGCGACCAAGGCGGCCAAGGCGGCCCGAACCGCAGCCGCATGGGCCGCGTGCTCATGAGCCTGGGGCTGAGCGACGCGCAGAAGCAGCAGATCCGCGACATCATGGCCGCCGCGCGCAAGCAGAACCAGGGCGTCACCGACCGCGATCAGCGCCGCGCCAACTTCCGCGCCGCGTTCGCGAAGATCGACACCGTCCTCACCCCGGCGCAACGCGACTCGCTGCACAAACAGATGCAGGCGATGCGGCCGCACCCACAGCAGTAGCGCGCGTGGACCGTGCTCGTTCCCTCTCCGCGCTCTTCCTCGTCGCCGTGCTGTTGGCCGGGTGCGGCCACGCCGGCGGTGGACGCGGGCGCCGCGCCCGACCCGCAGTCTCGCCCAACCCGATCCCGACGGTCGCGGCGAAGCTGACGACGGTACGGGCGGCCTCGTCGATCTCCGGGGTCATCGCCCCGTTCCAGAACGTGGCGATCACCAGCTCGCTCGTCGAGCCGACCGACGCGGTGCGGGTCCTCGAGGGCGATCGCGTGCGCGCCGGCGAGGTCATCGCGGTGCTCGACACCGCCGACTTGCGCGCCCAGCTCGCGCAGGCGCAGGCCACGGTCCAGACCGACATCCGCAACGCGGAATCGGCCGACGCGAAGATCACCCAGGCGCGCTATACCCAGAAGCTCAACATCGGACAGGGCGGCGACCAGGTGCACGCGATGCGCGCCGCGCTCGCGCAGGCGCAGCAGACGCTGCGCAACGATCAGGCGAACCTCGTGCGCGACCAGCAGCTCGTCGCCGACGGCTACGTCGCGCAGCAGACGGTCGACCAGCAGATGACGACGGTCGTCAACGACCGCGCCGCGATCCGCACCGCCGAAGCGAACCTCGCCTCGGCGATCACGAACCAGCAGGTCAACGGGACGCAGACCGTCGGTTTGCAGGCCGCCGACGTGCAGTCCGCGATCGCCGACGCGAACGCGCTGCACGCGACGGTCGCCCAAGCCCGCGCCTCGGTCCAGCAGCTCCAGACCCAGATCGCCAAGGCGACGATCGTCTCGCCGGTCAACGGCATCATCGTCAACCGCAACCTCAACCCCGGTGAGTATCCCGGCTCGCGCACGATCTTCACGATTCAGGAGCTGGACAAGGTCTACGCGATGCTCAACGCGTCGAGCACCGACACGTTCGCGATCCCGGCGGGCGCGACGGTCTCGCTCACCGTCGCCGGCAACACGACCCGGACGTACACCGGGAAGGTCGTCGCGGTGCTCGGTCAGGTCACGCCCGGCTCGACCAACTTCACCGTCGAAGCGTTGCTCACGAATCCGGACGGTAAGCTGCAGTCGGGGCTGCCGGTCACGGCGAGCGTCGCGCTCCCGCCGGTCCACGGCATCGGGATCCCGACGACCGCGTTCCTCGACGACACGCACACCACCGTGATGGTGGCCGAGGACGAGCTGGTCGACACGGTCGCCAAGACGGTCCACGTCAAGGAGCTGGGAAGCGACGGGACGACGTCGATCGTCAGCGGGCTCAAAGCCGGGACGAGCGTGATCAGCAACGGCCAGCTGGGCGTGACCGACGGGCAGTCGCTCGCGCAGAACTAGCTGATGCGCCTCACGCAGCTCTTCGTCAACCGGCCGCCGCTGGTCTTCGTCGCGGTGGCGGTGGTGGTGCTGATCGGGACGTTCTCGCTCTCCACGCTCGTGCAGCAGAACTTCCCGAACATCGACTTCCCGACGGTCAACGTGAGTGTCTCGTACCCCGGCGCACCGCCGTCCGAGCTGCGCGACGCCGTCGTCCGGCCGATCGAGGACGCGATCGCCGGCGCCCCCGATCTCGACCACATCAACACGACGATCCAGCAGAACCAGGCCTCGATCTCGGCGACGTTCTCGCTCGACTCCAACCAGACGACGGACCTGGTCGAGGTGCAGGACCGCCTGCAGACCGCGCGCTCCGCGCTCCCGGCCGATCTTCCGGCGCCCTCGGTGCGCACGTTCGACCCGGCGCAGGCGACGATCGTCACGATCTCGGTGACCTCGCAGTCGCTCACCGTCGCGAACCTCTCGGCGATCGTCACCGACAAGATCGTCCCCGCGCTCGAGCAGGTCGACGGCGTCTCGAGCGTCAGCGCGAACGGGACGGTCACGCCGGCGCTCGAGGTGACGGTCGACCCGAAGAAGCTGCAGGCCTTCGGCTACACGCCGAACGACGTCGTCAGCTCGATCCAGTCGAACAACGTGCGCGCCCCCGGCGGGATCGCGTACTTGGGAAACCGTGAGACGACGATCGACGTGCGCGGCGACATCCAGACCCCGCAGTCGGTCGCGAACCTGCTGCTGACGGGTTCGAGCTCGGTCCTGCTCGGCGCGACCTCTCCGTCGGGGACCGTGAGCCAGAAGTACACCGGTGTGAGCGGGTCGACGAACCAGGCGCTCGCGCTGAGCACGGGCGCCTACAGCGGCGCCGCGGGAGCGACGACCAACCCGTTCTCGACCGCGCCGCGGCTTCCGCGGATCAGCGACGTCGCGAGCGTCACCGACTGGTACGAGCCCAAGCGCGTCTACTCGTACGTCGACGCCGGCTCGGCGATCACGCTGAACGTGCAGAAAGCCGCCGGCGCGAGCGAGGTGACCTCTTCGCGCGCCGTGCAGGCGGCGCTCCCCGCGATCGAGGCGCAGTTCCCCGACATCGCGTTCCGCGTCCTCAACGTCCAGGCCGACTTCACCGAGCAGCAGCTCTGGAGCGTGCTGGAGACGCTGATCGAGGGGATCGTCTTCACCGGCGTCGCGATGCTGTTCTTCCTGCGCTCCTGGCGCAACGCGCTGGTCGTGATGATCGCGATCCCGACCTCGCTGCTCGTCACGTTCTTCGTGATGAAGCTGATGAATTTCACGATCGACACCGTCTCGCTGCTCGCGATGACGCTGATCATCGGGATCCTCGTCGACGACTCGATCGTCGTGCTCGAGAACGTCGAGCGTCACTACGAGGACGGCGAGGCGCCGCGCACGGCGGCGATCCTGGGCCGCACCGAGATCGGTCCGGCCGCGGTCGTCATCACGCTCGTCGACGTCGTCGTCTTCCTGCCGATCGCGTTCCTGCCGGGCCAGACCGGGCGGTTCCTGAGCGAGTTCGCGGTCGTCGTCGTGATCGCGACGCTGACCTCGCTCGCCGTCTCGTTCACCGTGACCCCGTCG
>Ga0310811_10011475_pt1 | contig 11495 bp, 7 predicted proteins | sample YCmetagenome_FD_207642 | JGI IMG/M metagenome (GOLD analysis project Ga0310811, IMG submission 207642) | Soil microbial communities from experimental microcosm in Duke University, North Carolina, United States - YC | ecosystem: Engineered > Artificial ecosystem > Soil microcosm > Unclassified ... | reverse complement strand
CTTTACAACGAGTTTTTCCCCCCCAGAGGCCTCATTGAAGTGGCGAACCCAGGGGACATCTGGGATTCTAGCGACCCAGGTTCCATAGAATCCATCAGGTGTATCTGAATGCGAGTATATGGAGCTCTTCCCTCACCTTTGAGTCGAGTTGGTTTACGATGGGAACAATATCTTTTATACCCCTTTCCAATCAGATAGAACCTTCTATGTCAAACTGATAACACGCCTGTCCCTTTTACGAGAGGAAGTGGCGAACCTGGCATATGACACTTTTGATATATGTACCATCGGTACGCGGTCGTTTTGAGAAACATTTACGACCAGTTTTTCCCCCCCGGAGGCCCCATTGAAGTGGCGAACCCGGGGGACATCTGGGATTCTAACGACCCAGGTTCTATAGAATCCAGCATATGACACTTTTAATACTTATCATTTTGAGAAACGCATGCGATTTACGACTAGTTTTTTCCCCCCCAGAGCCTGCATTGAAGTGGCGAACCCGGGGGACATTTGGGATTCTAGCAACCCAGAATCCATCATCTGAACGCGAGTATGCAAACAAGCTTGACAAACGGTACGTAGTTGTACTTTGTCTAGAGAAAAGCGAAGATGCGTTTACACTAGAAGGGCTACGTGTCAATAGTTTTTCCCCCCCGGAGGCCCCATTGAATTGGCAAACCCGGGGGACATCTGGGATTCTAGCGACCCAGGTGACATTACCTAGTAGTGTTGTTTCGAAACAAGCACATGGAGCTCTTCCATCACTTTTGGTTATTATGACATTACGTTGCAGCCTACTAGTGTTGGATAGAAGAACTTTCGAAACAAGTGCATGGATCACCTTTGGTTATTATGCACCGATATGATGTTATGTTCCAGCCTAGTAGTGTTGGAGAGAAGAAGTTTCAAAACAAGCGCATGGAGCTCTTCCATTGTTATTATACCCCCAAGACACGTACGACATATTCCACATGCAGGGAGGTCCTGTTTACACTCACCAACCACTACGCGTCAATAGTTTTTCCCCCCCAGAGGCCCTGTTGAAGTGGCGAACCTGGGGGACATCTGAATTCTAGTGACCCAGGTTCCATAGAATCCAGGTGGCTCAGCATTTGACACTTTTAATTTATTTAATACTTATCGTAACACATGCTGGTTTACATGCGATCGACTAGTTTTTTCCTCCCCAGAGCCCGCATTGAAGTGGCAAACCCAGGGGACATCTGGATTCTAGCGACCCAGGTTCCATAGAATCCAGGTTGCTCAGCCTATGACACTTTTAATTTATTTAATATGCACAATCGGTACGTGGTCGTTTTGAGAGACGCATGCTGGTTTACGTGTGGGTGCGATCGATCTTTATGACTAGTTTTTCCCCGTTGTTGTTCTCGTTATCATCATTTCCCTCCTGTAGTCGAAAGTCTCCACCCTTTCACTTTTAATCAGAGTTTCAACTTCCTGGACCGATATTGATTGAGGGCACTTATCAAGGTGCTGCACACCTCTCAATAATCGCAATATTACTTGGCGTTATTATAAAGAACCAAAACACCTATGACATATTCCACGTGCGGGGAGAACCACTACGCGTGAATAGTTTTTCCCCTCCAGAGGCCCCATTGAAGTGGCGAACCCGGGGGACATCTGGGATTCTAGCGACCCAGGTTCCATAGAATCCAGTCAGGTCAAGGCTTAACATTTTGTGGATTCTACTGACCCAGGTTCCATAGAATCCAGACATCAAATGTTCTCAAAACAAGGAGTTGGCCACCTGTTGAATTGACTGCTTGTCTAAGTTACAACCCATGTGATTCTCGATCACTGCATGCTCCATCTCTGTGACCACGCTCAATCTTCTCCTTCACTATGGCAAGCCTTAACAAAATCTGGATTCTACCAACCCAGGTTCCATAGAATCCAGGCATGTGCCATCATTGTTCCTGCCTCTTGTGCAAGTCTGGAGGATTTTAACAATCTCATAAAAAGGAAAACATCTCAGCTGAGTAGTGTTGATCCACTCTTCTCATTTGGCTTTAATCTATTATGCTCAGATTTAATATGTCTTGGTGGCTAGAACAAATTCTCAGTTGAGTAACATTAATTTAAAATAAATGTATTATGACAGCCACTATGTTCAAGTTTAATTTCCACCCCCCCTCTTGTCACGTGCTTTGCTTTATTATGATTCAATCATTCTCTGCCATGTCTAATTGCCATTTCTCCTCTTGTTTCGTGCTTAGTCATAACAGCTAGAACAAATTAGAAATATCAGCCAAGTCAAATAAATGTATTATATGATTCATGACAGCCACCATGTTCAAGTTTAATCTAGACTCGCCTCTATGGAATGCAATGGATATAGATGAATTGGGCAAGTCAAAACCGGGTAATTGAGGTGATTGAGTACAGGAAATTTATGATGCACCCAAGTACCCAGATGAGGAAATGTGTTTATTGTTTATACTATGTCCCCTTGCAAGCGAACATTATCTCCAACCCAGGGGACATCTGTGATTAGAATTGGAAGAACAGTGGGAACAACAAATATTGATGGAGCTAATAGTTTTTCCCCCCCGGAGGCCCTATGTAAGTGGCAAACCCGGGGGACATCTGGATTCTAGTGAATTGTCCCCCCAGACAGGTGTGCATGCACGCCACAGGAAATCCGGGTATTTCTCCAAATCGACACCTGCAGTAGGTAAATGTGAAAATCAACAAAGAATTGCAAAGATAAATTCCATGACGTGATCAGTATCAACCATTCCAGATGTTTGCGGTCGTGCCTTCTGAACCACCTGAGGGGGGAAACAAAAAAGAGAGATGTATGCATGGATTTCAACCAGCGATTGGATTCATAACTGTCCCTTTGAAACCTGCAATTTAGTAATATGCAACAAATGAGAACAAGGTATATAGATTACATAGAGGTAATTGAGTCAGTAAAAGATTCATGTAGTAACCCAGTGATCTAACTTTGCCCTCCCTGGGATTCGAAATGGAAGGTGGCCTTGCCGGGGGACATGCATGGTTAGGATAGAATGTACAACTCAAGTTGGCGATGAATCTAACTTTGCCCCCTCCGGAATTCGAAATGGAAAATGGCCTTGCCAGGGGACATGCACAGTTAGGATAGAATGTACAACTCAAGTTGGCAAGAAATCTAACTTTGCTCTCCCCGCGATTCGAAATGGAAGGTGGCCTTGCCGGGGGACATGTGCGGTTAGGATAGGATGTACAACTCAAGTTGGCAATGAATCTAACTTTGCCCCCTCTGGGATTCGAAATGGAATGTACAAGGACTCTCTGCGTAAAGAATATGATTCACACACTAGATGATCTGCAAGTTCCATGGAACTTATGGATGTTAATTTGGTAGTTGAACAGGCTATTGCTAGTCACTGCTGATGGTAATTACTTTGATGGAGCTAATAGTTTTTCCCCCCCGGAGGCCCTATGTAAGTGGCAAACCCAGGGGACATCTGGGATTCTAGTGACCCTGGTTCCATAGAATCCATTGGGTGTATCTGAAGGCGAGTATGAGCAGAATGCAAACAAGCTTGATGATGCTATTAAGACGGTATGTAGAATGTCCGCGAGGCGACTCGGGGAGGTCCTGTTTACACTAGAAGGGGGGGCTGGAACGTCACCAACCACTACACGGAAATAGTTTTTCCCCCCCGGAGGCCCCATTGAAGTGGCAAACCTGGGGGACATCTGGATTCTAGCGACCCAGGTTCCATAGAATCCATTGAAGGCGAGTATGACACTTTCAATTTCAATTTAATAATTTATTTAATACTTGGGACATACAATTGATGGATGAGTACACGGTCATTTTGAGAAACGCATGCTGGTTTACGTGTGGGTGCGATCGATCTTTATGAAAACCACTACATGGAAATAGTTTTTAATTTATTTAATACTTGAGATGTACAATTGATGGATGGGTACACGGCTGTTTTGAGAAACCACTGCCATGGTGGTTATTGTTCTCGTCATTGTCGTCGTTTCCCTGTTCTTCCTGTGGTCCCCCCAGTCGAAAGTCTCCACCCTTTCACTCTTAATGTGAGTTCCAACTTCCTGGACCGATATCGATTGAGGGCACTTATCAAGGAGCTGGTTGACAAAGATAAAAATCACACACCTCTCAAGAATCGCAATATTGAGTGGCTTATTTGCCGTTATCATGAATAAATTTACCCCCGTGATTCTGACCAAGTCCGAAAAATCCAGGATCCAAAGTTGGATCTTGATGTTGATGAAGAACCAAGACACATACGACATATTCCATGTGCGGGCAGGTCCTGTTTACACTAGAACGGGGCGCTGGAACATCACCAATCACTACATGGAAATAGTTTTTCCCCCCTGGAGGCCCCATTGAAGTGGCGAACCCGGGGGACATCTGGATTCTAGCGACCCAGGTTCCATAGAATCCAGGTGGCTCAGCATATGACAATTTTAATTTATTTAATACTTATTGTAACGCATGCTGGTTTACATGCGATCGGCTAGTTTTTTCCCCCCCGGAGCCCGCATTGAAGTGGCGAACCCGGGGGACATTTGGGATTCTAGTGACCCAGGTTCCATAGAATCCAGGTGGCTCAGCATACAACACTTTTAATTTATTTAATATTACCATTATAACAGTTTACGACCGGTTTTTTAACACAAAGCATTGAATATCCGATGTGTATCCATCAATAGCGTTTTCTCGGGACATTCTAAGCTTTAAATTGAGCCCAAAAACGTTTCAAACAGTGGAGTATTCAATTTTCTACAATAATATCTACTCTTTTGGTTGACATTGTGCAGTTTATTTTTTTTCTCAGCCAAATATGAACCGTTTTAAGTCATCTTAGGCTCATTTTGGAGGGGTCAGTGATGCGTACAAAGACACCGGTTTATATTTCTATGCAGCACAATGACATTAATGTTGTGTGGATTGCATCACTTGGTCATTGAGCCTTCCTCGCTCTGCCTGTGTGTGTGTTTTGTGTTCATGGTTTCTTTGGTCGGGATCAAGTCGCACCTCTCATCAAGCATGTGATCGATCTTTATTGTTTACAGTAGAACGGGGGTTGGAATGTTACCAACCACTATGCGGAAATAGCTTTTCCCCCCGGAGGCCCCATTGAAGTGGCAAACCTGGGGGACATCTGGATTCTAGTGACCCAGGTTCCATAGAATCCATTGAAGGACCAGGTTGCTCAGCAGGAGATCATATACGCTTATGACACTTTCAATTTCAATTTAATTTTAATACCATTTGATTCTAGCAACGTTCAATCATCATTTTGAGGAACCGTTTTGAGCATGCTGGTTTATGTGTGGGTGTGATCAATCTTTATTGTTTACATGTGATCAAGGGGGTTGGAATGTTACCAACCACTACATGGAAGTACCATGTCAAATTGATGCAGCTAATAGTTTTTCCCCCCTGGAGGCCCCCTTGAAGTGGCGAGCCCGGGGGACATCTGGATTCTAGCAACCCAGGTTCTGTAGAATCAATTAGGTGTATCCGAAGGTGAGTATGAGCAGGCTGCTCAGCAGGAGATCATATGCACTTAACAGCCCAGAATGATATTGACACTTTCAATTGAATGAAAACAAGCTTGATGATGCTATTAAGAAGGAGCAAACAGTATGTAGTGCAGCTTTGGCAAGATAACTACATTGTGCTTTGTTTGAATTTCCTAATCCAGAGAGAAAAGCGAAGATGCGAGGCATTGGCAACTCGGAAGAAAAGCGAAGTCCAAGAATACATCTCCATTGATGACTCCGACACAATTGTAGTACAAAGTGTCAGTCAGTTTGAGACTTGTTTGAGCATGTGTGTGGGTGCGATTGATCTTTATTGTTTACACTAGAAGGGGGGTTGGAACCGCTATGCGGAAGTACTATGTCAAATTGATGCAGCTAATGGTTTTTATCCCCCCTGGAGGCCCCCTTGAAGTGGCGAGCCCGGGGGACATCTGGATTCTAACGACCCAGGTTCCATAGAATCCAGTCAGGTCAAGGCTTAACATTTTGTGGATTCTACTGACCCAGGTTCCATAGAATCCAGACATCAAATGTTCTCAAAACAAGAAGTTGGCCACCTGTTGAATTGACCACTGGTCCAAGTTACAACCCATTTGATTCTCGATCACTGCATGCTCCATCTCTGTGATCACGCTCAATCTTCTCCTTCACTATGGCAAGCCTTAACGTTATCTGGATACTATCGACCCAGGTTCCATAGAATCCATCAGGTGTATCTGAACGCGAGTATGCAAACAAGCTTGACGAACGGTACGTAGTTGTACTTTGTCTAGAGAAAAGCAAAGATGCGTTTACACTAGAAGGGCTATGCGTCAATCGTTTTTCCCCCCCGGAGGCCCCATTGAAGTGGCAAACCCGGGGGACATCTGGGATTCTAGCGACCCAGGTGACGTTACCTAGTAGTCTTGTTTCGAAACAAGCACATGGAGCTCTTCCATCACCTTTCGTTATTATGACATTACGTTCCAGCGTTGGAGAGAACAACTTTCGAAACAAGCGCATGGATCCCCTTTGGTTATTATGCAACCGATCGTTCCAGCCTAGTAGTGTTGGAGAGAAGAAGTTTCAAAACAAGCGCATGGAGCTCTTCCATCGTATTCTGCGTGCAGGGAGGTCCTGTTTACACTCACCAACCACTACGCGTCAATAGTTTTTCCCCCCCAGAGGCCCCATTGAAGTGGCGAACCCGGGGGACATCTGGGATTCTAGCGACCCAGGTTCCATAGAATCCAGCATATGACACTTTTAATACTTATCGTTTTGAGAAACGCATGCGATTTACGACTAGTTTTTTCCCCACCAGAGCCCGCATTGAAGTGGCGAACCCGGGGGACATTTGGGATTCTAGCGACCCAGGTTCCATAGAATCCAGCATATGACACTTTTAATTTATTTAATACTTATCGTTTTGAGAAACGCATGCCGATTTACGTGCAAAGGTTCTATATCATTTTGAGAGACGCATGCTGGTTTACGTGTGGGTGCAATCGATCTTTACAACTGTTTCCCTCTGCACCACTCGAAAGTCTCCACCCTTTCACTCTTAATCAGAGTTTCAACTTCATCGATTGAGGGCACCTCATCGCATTATGAAGAACCAAAACACTCACGACATATTCCACGCGTCAATAGTTGTTCCCCCCCGGAGGCCCCATTGAAGTGGCAAACCTGGGGGACATTTGGGATTCTAGCGACCCAGGTTCCATGGAATCCAACACTTTTAATACTTATCGTTTTGAGAAACGCATGCTGGTTTACGTGCAAACGTTCCATAGAATATATTGTTTTGAGAGGCGCATGCTGGTTTACATGTGGGTGCGATCGATCTTTACGACTCCCCATTGTCATCGTCCGCACCAGTCAAAAGCGTCCACCCCTTTCACTCTTAATCAGAGTTTCAACTTCATCGATTGAGGGCACTTATCCCACCCTTTCACTCTTAATCAGAGTTTCACCTTCATCGATTGAGGGCACTCATCAAGGAGCTGAGACCTACGACAGATAGAACCTTCTATGTCAAACACGCCTGTCCCTTTTACGAGAGGAAGTGTACATGGTCGTTTGTTTACGACCAGTTTTTCCCCCCCGGAGGCCCCATTGAAGTGGCGAACCCAGGGGACATCTGGGATTCTAACAACCCAGCATATGACACTTTTATTTTGAGAAACGCATGCGATCGATCTTTACGACGAGTTTTTTCCCCCCCAGAGCCCGCATTGAAGTGGCAAACCCGGGGGACATTTGGGATTCTAGCGACCCAGGTTCCATAGAATCCAGCATATGAATTTATTTTAATACTTATCGTTTTGAGAAACGCATGCTGGTTTACGTGTGGGTGCGATCGGTCTTTACAACTCCCCATTGTCATCGTCCGCACCAGTCAAAAGCCTCCACCTCTTTCACTCTTCATGAGAGTTTCAACTTCATCGATTGAGGGCACCTCATCGCATTATGAAGAACCAAAACACTTACGACATATTCCACGCATCAATAGTTGTTCCCCCCCGGAGGCCCCATTGAAGTGGCGAACCCGGGGGACATCTGGGATTCTAGCGTTCCATAGAATTTGGGTGCTATCGATCTTTACGACGAGTTTTTTCCCCCCCAGAGGCCTCATTGAAGTGGCGAACCTGGGGGACATCTGGGATTCTAGTGACCCGGGTTCCATAGAATCCATCGGGTGTATCCGAATTGGAGTCGAGTTGGGAACAATATCTTTTATACCAATCAGATAGAACCTTCTATGTCAAACACGCCTGTCCCTTTTACGAGAGGAAGTGTACGTGGTCGTTTCTTTACAACGAGTTTTTCCCCCCCAGAGGCCTCATTGAAGTGGCGAACCCAGGGGACATCTGGGATTCTAGCGACCCAGGTTCCATAGAATCCATCAGGTGTATCTGAATGCGAGTATATGGAGCTCTTCCCTCACCTTTGAGTCGAGTTGGTTTACGATGGGAACAATATCTTTTATACCCCTTTCCAATCAGATAGAACCTTCTATGTCAAACTGATAACACGCCTGTCCCTTTTACGAGAGGAAGTGGCGAACCTGGCATATGACACTTTTGATATATGTACCATCGGTACGCGGTCGTTTTGAGAAACATTTACGACCAGTTTTTCCCCCCCGGAGGCCCCATTGAAGTGGCGAACCCGGGGGACATCTGGGATTCTAACGACCCAGGTTCTATAGAATCCAGCATATGACACTTTTAATACTTATCATTTTGAGAAACGCATGCGATTTACGACTAGTTTTTTCCCCCCCAGAGCCTGCATTGAAGTGGCGAACCCGGGGGACATTTGGGATTCTAGCAACCCAGAATCCATCATCTGAACGCGAGTATGCAAACAAGCTTGACAAACGGTACGTAGTTGTACTTTGTCTAGAGAAAAGCGAAGATGCGTTTACACTAGAAGGGCTACGTGTCAATAGTTTTTCCCCCCCGGAGGCCCCATTGAATTGGCAAACCCGGGGGACATCTGGGATTCTAGCGACCCAGGTGACATTACCTAGTAGTGTTGTTTCGAAACAAGCACATGGAGCTCTTCCATCACTTTTGGTTATTATGACATTACGTTGCAGCCTACTAGTGTTGGATAGAAGAACTTTCGAAACAAGTGCATGGATCACCTTTGGTTATTATGCACCGATATGATGTTATGTTCCAGCCTAGTAGTGTTGGAGAGAAGAAGTTTCAAAACAAGCGCATGGAGCTCTTCCATTGTTATTATACCCCCAAGACACGTACGACATATTCCACATGCAGGGAGGTCCTGTTTACACTCACCAACCACTACGCGTCAATAGTTTTTCCCCCCCAGAGGCCCTGTTGAAGTGGCGAACCTGGGGGACATCTGAATTCTAGTGACCCAGGTTCCATAGAATCCAGGTGGCTCAGCATTTGACACTTTTAATTTATTTAATACTTATCGTAACACATGCTGGTTTACATGCGATCGACTAGTTTTTTCCTCCCCAGAGCCCGCATTGAAGTGGCAAACCCAGGGGACATCTGGATTCTAGCGACCCAGGTTCCATAGAATCCAGGTTGCTCAGCCTATGACACTTTTAATTTATTTAATATGCACAATCGGTACGTGGTCGTTTTGAGAGACGCATGCTGGTTTACGTGTGGGTGCGATCGATCTTTATGACTAGTTTTTCCCCGTTGTTGTTCTCGTTATCATCATTTCCCTCCTGTAGTCGAAAGTCTCCACCCTTTCACTTTTAATCAGAGTTTCAACTTCCTGGACCGATATTGATTGAGGGCACTTATCAAGGTGCTGCACACCTCTCAATAATCGCAATATTACTTGGCGTTATTATAAAGAACCAAAACACCTATGACATATTCCACGTGCGGGGAGAACCACTACGCGTGAATAGTTTTTCCCCTCCAGAGGCCCCATTGAAGTGGCGAACCCGGGGGACATCTGGGATTCTAGCGACCCAGGTTCCATAGAATCCAGTCAGGTCAAGGCTTAACATTTTGTGGATTCTACTGACCCAGGTTCCATAGAATCCAGACATCAAATGTTCTCAAAACAAGGAGTTGGCCACCTGTTGAATTGACTGCTTGTCTAAGTTACAACCCATGTGATTCTCGATCACTGCATGCTCCATCTCTGTGACCACGCTCAATCTTCTCCTTCACTATGGCAAGCCTTAACAAAATCTGGATTCTACCAACCCAGGTTCCATAGAATCCAGGCATGTGCCATCATTGTTCCTGCCTCTTGTGCAAGTCTGGAGGATTTTAACAATCTCATAAAAAGGAAAACATCTCAGCTGAGTAGTGTTGATCCACTCTTCTCATTTGGCTTTAATCTATTATGCTCAGATTTAATATGTCTTGGTGGCTAGAACAAATTCTCAGTTGAGTAACATTAATTTAAAATAAATGTATTATGACAGCCACTATGTTCAAGTTTAATTTCCACCCCCCCTCTTGTCACGTGCTTTGCTTTATTATGATTCAATCATTCTCTGCCATGTCTAATTGCCATTTCTCCTCTTGTTTCGTGCTTAGTCATAACAGCTAGAACAAATTAGAAATATCAGCCAAGTCAAATAAATGTATTATATGATTCATGACAGCCACCATGTTCAAGTTTAATCTAGACTCGCCTCTATGGAATGCAATGGATATAGATGAATTGGGCAAGTCAAAACCGGGTAATTGAGGTGATTGAGTACAGGAAATTTATGATGCACCCAAGTACCCAGATGAGGAAATGTGTTTATTGTTTATACTATGTCCCCTTGCAAGCGAACATTATCTCCAACCCAGGGGACATCTGTGATTAGAATTGGAAGAACAGTGGGAACAACAAATATTGATGGAGCTAATAGTTTTTCCCCCCCGGAGGCCCTATGTAAGTGGCAAACCCGGGGGACATCTGGATTCTAGTGAATTGTCCCCCCAGACAGGTGTGCATGCACGCCACAGGAAATCCGGGTATTTCTCCAAATCGACACCTGCAGTAGGTAAATGTGAAAATCAACAAAGAATTGCAAAGATAAATTCCATGACGTGATCAGTATCAACCATTCCAGATGTTTGCGGTCGTGCCTTCTGAACCACCTGAGGGGGGAAACAAAAAAGAGAGATGTATGCATGGATTTCAACCAGCGATTGGATTCATAACTGTCCCTTTGAAACCTGCAATTTAGTAATATGCAACAAATGAGAACAAGGTATATAGATTACATAGAGGTAATTGAGTCAGTAAAAGATTCATGTAGTAACCCAGTGATCTAACTTTGCCCTCCCTGGGATTCGAAATGGAAGGTGGCCTTGCCGGGGGACATGCATGGTTAAGATAGAATGTACAACTCAAGTTGGCGATGAATCTAACTTTGCCCCCTCCGGAATTCGAAATGGAAAATGGCCTTGCCAGGGGACATGCACAGTTAGGATAGAATGTACAACTCAAGTTGGCAAGAA
>Ga0310811_10011474_pt1 | contig 11496 bp, 10 predicted proteins | sample YCmetagenome_FD_207642 | JGI IMG/M metagenome (GOLD analysis project Ga0310811, IMG submission 207642) | Soil microbial communities from experimental microcosm in Duke University, North Carolina, United States - YC | ecosystem: Engineered > Artificial ecosystem > Soil microcosm > Unclassified ... | reverse complement strand
CGCGTATCGGCGTGGTCAGCAGGTCCGTACTGGTCGTGGAGGTCGCGTGATCGAAAGCGGCCGCGCCGAGTATCGACGGCGCCGCGCGCAACGCGGTGGCGAGAATGCGCTCGTGACTCGGCAATGCCCGCAACTGGATGGCGAGGTCCGCGGCTGACGGCGGCAGGTTGTCGGCCACCTGGCCCGGTGAGGTTTGGTCGAGTTCCGGCATGTAGATATCGAGACCGATTGCCAGCGGCTTGTGCGCGGCGATCGCATCGACGAGGTTCGCTAACCGGTTGCGCGGCCATGGCCATTGACCAACGGCCTCAAGCGTCTTGTCGTCGATGGCGACGATGGTGACCGGCTGCGACGTAGGCTCGCGCGGAAAGCGGCGCTGATAGTGGTCGAACAGCAATTGTCGCGCCGAACCGAAGGTATCCGGCAGCACCGTGCTGAGCGAGTCGAGGAAGGCGGGACGCCGCGCGGTGGTCGGCCATTCGCCGCACAGGTCGAGCACGACGAGAGCGAACAGCACGACGAACGCCGAAGGCCGCCCCTTGTACGCGCTGATCGCGCGTTTGAAGAAGGGGAGCCATCGGTCGCGAAAGCGCTTCATGTCGGCGGCGGAAAAGAGGCGGCGATCGCTCGCCCGGATCACTGGATGATGATCACCACGCGGCGGTTCTTCTGGTTCGGCACGCCGTCCGGTGTGCGCACGAGGGGTTCGCGTTTGCCGCGTCCGGCGGTTTCTATCTGCTTTGCCGGAATGCCGGCCTTGACGAGAAAGGTGGCGACGGCCTGTGCGCGGCGCATCGAGAGGTTGTCGTTGAATTCGTCGGAGCCGGCCATATCGGTATGGCCCACCACCGTGAGGTGGGGCGCTGGCCATGTCGCGAGCGCCGTCTTAAGCTTCGCGACCGTGGCCGCCGAATCCGGCGCGAGTTCGGTCGCGGAGTCGAACAGAAAGTTGATCGTGAACATCATCGGGCGCGGCGGCCGCGCGGCCAGCAGATCGCCGTAGCGTCCCTGTACGTTGGACGGGTTCTGCGTGGTGACTTCGATCGTGCCGTTCTGGGCAACGTCCGCCTGCGCATACGCGGTATCGATCACTTGTGTTTTGCTCGCGCTTTTGACGACGACGGCGCCGACGTTGCCCTGCGGATCCGGCAGCAAGGTGATTCTGTCCGGCGTCGAACTGCATGCGCAAAGGCAGGTCGCGATGGCAAAGGTCGTTGCCGGTCCCAAGCGGTCGTTGAGGATGAATACTTTCAACGCTCGCTCCCGCTGTCGCCGCCGACTTCGATGATGAATTCGGTGCCGCGCACGCCCAGCGTGGTGGTTGGGGTGCTGTAGCGCACCGATTCGGGGTTCGCCTTCGCGAGCTTGCCATCCACGACGGCGAGCGAGCCGCGCTTGATGGTGGCGTCGAGGGTCCCCTGGTAGGTCGTGGTGTCGAACGCGAACTTGTTGAGTTCGAGGATGGAATTGGCGCCTTCGGATAACAGCGTGTCGTCGCGCAGCGTGATACCGACGGAGGAGGCCGGACCCGTCACGATGCGGTCGCTGCCGAACACGCTGCTGCCGATCGACGCATCGACGTTCTGCCCGGCGCGCTCGATATGCACCGCCCCCTTGACCGTCTTGACCGTGCCGACCGAATCGGCGGCGTAAGTGTTCGCGACGGGTACGCACCCGCATGCGAGAAGCAACACACATGTGATGGCTTGACTACGCATGGCGACACCCGTGGTGGCGAGTTACACGTCGATTCCGCTGTACCGTGCCGCACGCAATCCGCGTTTCGAAACGTGCGTCCCGAGCGGGTGCTTGTCGTGGCGGCTTGAGGCGAAATGTTGTCGAACGACGTGTCGAAAGCCGGTGTGCAGGCATCGACACCGGTTCGAAAGGCTGTCAGCAGAATAGTGTTGGTCTGGCTGATTGACCGTGCGCCAGCGCACGCATTTTGGGCACGGCTGGCGCGGTTTTTGCCGGAATTGAACTTACGCAGGTATTCGGCATTTCCGCATCTGCGGAAAGAAGCGGTGGTTGCGCCTGGTCGTTACTTCCTGCGCTGGCGCTGGATGGTCGTCATCGCGAGCGCCGCTCCCGCGAATGCGCATGCGGCTGAGACTAACGCAACGGCCCGGAGTGCATCGGCAATCGCGGCGGCTTCCGCCATCGCCACGGGTGTCGGCGGCTGTTTATGCGCGTCGCCGTTGGCCGCGCCGGCTTGTTGTGCGTCCGGCTCCAGCAACTGGCCGCTTTGCCGCGCGTCCTGCGGAACATGAAGTGCATCGAGCCGCGCCGACAACGACGCATTGTGCGACCACACGAACACGATGCCGAGTACCGCAATCGCCAGCAGGCCCGCCACGCGCGCAACCGCATTGTTGATGCCAGAGGCGATGCCCGCCCGCTCGACCGACACCGAGCTCATCACGGTCGTCGTCAGTGGCGCGACCGTGACGGTCATGCCGAGGCCGAGCACCGCGAGCGCGGGGAAAACACCGGCCCAATAGCTGCCGCGCGCGAACGGCAGCGCGAGCATCACGAAGCCGAGACCGGCGACGGCCGGGCCCACGGTCAATAACGCGCGCGAGCCGAAGCGGTCGGTCAAGCCGCCAGTGAAGCGCGACAACAGGCCGATGATGACCGGCATCGGCAGCAGCGCGGCACCCGCTTCGGTCGCGCTGTAGCCATGCGCACGGATCAGCGTGAACGGCAAAAAGAAGAGCACGCCACCGAGACCGAAGTAGAGCAGCAGCGTGACGAGATTGGCGCCGGAGAAATCGCGCGAGTGGAACACGTCGAGCGGCATCATCGGTTGACGGCTGTTCGCTTCGATCATCACGAACGCGGCGAGCACGAGCACGCCCGCGGCGATCGCGCACAGCACGATCGGATGCGCGAAGCCATGCGCGGACGCCTCGGTCAGCCCATAAGTGAGCGCGGCGAGCCCCGCCGCCGCGCTCAACGCGCCCGGCCAGTCCAACTGATCAGCCACATCGACGTTGTGACTGTTCGGCACCGACAAGATCGCGAGCGCGATCGTCGCTGCGGCAAGCGGGAGATTGATGAAGAAGATCGCGCGCCACGACCACGCGTCGACGAGCCAGCCGCCGGCCACGGGCCCCACCGCCGACGTGATCGCGCCCACGCCGGCCCAGGTGCCGATCGCGCGTCCGCGCTCTTCGCCTTCGAAGGTGGCACCGATGATCGCGAGACTGCTCGGCACGAAAAGCGCGGCGCCGATACCTTGCACCGCGCGCCCTGCAATCAGTGCCCCGGCATTCGGCGCGAAGCCGCAGGCGGCCGATGCCAACGTGAAGACGCCGATGCCGGTGATGAATACCGTGCGGCGCCCGAGCTTGTCGCCCATCGACCCGCCGACCAGCACCAGGGAGCCGAGGAACAGCAGGTACGCGTTGACGATCCACTGCATTGCGGCGACGCTCGCGCTGATTTCGCTTTGAATCGCGGGCAACGCGACGTTGACGACGGAGCCGTCGATAAACGCCATGCTCGAACCGAGGATCGTCGCGGCGAGCGCGAGGCGCTTGCGCCGGCACGGGCTGTCGATGGCGGTGGGCTGGCTGCGGATGACGAGCTCGTCGCACGGGCTCGCCTGGGCGGCGATCACGTGGGCGGTCTTTTGCTCGCTATCGGGAAGATCGAGGTTTGACAAGCGCGCTCCCGTGCTGGTCGATGGCGACTAGCATAGCAATAGGAGTGGGGGCGCGCTGGGGCGTTGGCGATTTCGCTTTGGCGTTTGGCTTCTGTTTTATTCGATCAGATCGCGCGTGCGCGGGATCACTACGGCCTGGCCATGCAGTTTGCCGTTCTCGTCGAGTAGCTGCCATAGCGTTGCTTCTTCGATCATGAAGCGTCGGCCTGACTTGGTGACGCGCACGCCTTTATAGCCCGCCTCGTAACCGAGTTGCTGCACGCGCGCGAGAAACTGTTGCCGTTCCTCGCGGTTCGGCGCTTCGGCTGAAAGCCTCGACGGCAGTTGCGTGATTTCATCCCAGTTGTATTCGAAGCGGTGCTGCGCAGCTTTGTTGCCGTAAATGAAGGTCGGATCGGGGTTGGTGTTGTGTGCAAGTACGGCGAATGGCGCGCTTTCGTAAAGCCATTGCATCGCTTCGAGCACGGGCATGGGTTGCGGAACCAGGGGGCGGCCAAGCAGCCGGGCGTGGCTGTCGGCGAGGAGCTGATAGAAAGCGGGATCGAGATAGAGTGGGGTTGCTGAAAGCATCTTTTCTGAAGACCGGAGGTAACGGAGCAAACGGTCACGATACAACATCTTTAGACGAAGGTCGTCGTAGCTCGACTGCGCGCAGCGGGGCTGCGCATAGTGCCCGCCACTTCAATTGAGGCGAACCGCAAAGCGCCGCGAGCCTATGTTTCAATGGCCGACCCGATATACCCGGCCGCTATGCACGCCCTCTACGCTGCGTCGATAGGCCATTGCCACACGTGCCGCCGGCACACTTTCGTAGCCGGGAAAATACGGGCCGAACCGGTCCATCGATTCGGTCAGCACGGTCGGGCTGACGGCATTGATGCGGATGCCGCGTGGAAGATCACAGGCGGCTGCACGCACAAACCCTTCAATCGCGGCGTTCGATGCTGCAGCATTAGCACCCTGCGCAATCGGATCGTCGGCAGCGATGCCGGAAGTGAGCGTGATCGACCCGCCGTCGTTCAGGTAATGCTGCCCAACCAGCGCGATACGTACCTGACTTAGCAGCTTGTCCTGCAAGCCTTTGTGGAAGTCGGCTGCTGTCATCTTTTCGATTGGAGCCAGAATGATGTTGCCGGCGGCAGCAACGATGGCGTCGATTTGGCCGATCTGCTTGAACAGCGCAATCAAGCTTTCATCGCTGGTGATATCAGCCTGCCGGTCACCTCGGGTGCGTCCGACGCGAATGATTTCGTGTTTGCCGCCATGCGCGAGTTCATCTGCCACGGAACGGCCTACGTCCCCACTGGCACCGATCACAACGATTTTCATAGAACGCTCCTTGTTCGAGTTCAGGTTAGAACGCCGCCATTCTTCACCAAACCGAAAAGGCGATAAATATGCTCTAATTTCCAACACTACTAACCCATAGTTAGCAATATGGACAAGCTGCGCAGCATGGAAGCCTTCGTTGCCGTCGTGGAGGGAGGTAACTTCACCGAGGCGGCGCAGCGGCTAGCCGTATCGGCGGTCATGATTGGCAAATACGTGCGCCAACTTGAAGAGCGTCTCGGGGCGCGCTTGCTGGAGCGCACCACACGACGGCAGAACCTGACTGACGCTGGGCGCGTCTTTTACGAAGACGCCAAGCGCGCGCTAGAACAGGTGCGTATGGCCGAGACTTCGATCGAACGGTTGCGCGCATCGCCATCCGGCACGTTGCGCGTGAGTGCTCCAGTCACCTTTGGTTCGTGCGTCGTCGCTCCTCTGGCGGCGACTTTCCAACGGATGTATTCGCGCGTGCGCGTTGAATTGGAATTGAGCAATCGCAACGTCGACCTCATCGACGAGGGTTTCGATCTGGCAATCCGTATTGGTGAATTGGGCGATGCCGACCTGATTGCAAAACCGTTGACCATGTATCGCATGGTGATCTGTGCGTCGCCGGGATATCTCGCTCAACACGGGCGTCCAGAGACGCCACGGGACTTGCGCGCGCATCACTGTCTGGCTCATACGGTGTGGAATGGCCGTAACGGTTGGAAGCTCGGAGGCCTGGATACAGAGGACTTTTCGATTGAGCCGATGTTCACATGCAATGATGGAAACGGACTGCGCATGGCCGCCATCGCAGGTGCGGGATTACTGCTGCAGCCGGAGGTGCTGGTGGCCAGCGATCTGGCAAGCGGGGCGTTGGAGCAGGTGTTGCAAGCGTACTCGCCGAAGCCTCACCCTATTCATGTCGTGTATCGACACGACCGACGACCACTGCCGAAGCTGACGCGCTTTGTTGCGCATTTGCTCGAGCATGTGGCAGAGCGGGAAACGTCCTAGCGAGTGTTCTCTAGCGCAACGGTCGTGCTGTAATGCCGCCGGCTAGTCCGTTGAGTTTTTTGGGGGGACCGAGATAGGAGCCCAAACGACCGTGAGTCGCAAGCCAATCGCCAAGGTGCTAATGAACGACCGCTCGCGAAAAGAGCCGGGAAAATATGAAAAAACGCGGCCCGAGAGCCGCGTAAAGAAAAATAATAAACAACTTATAGGTCCAGCAGCACCGAAGCTATAGCGCTGTACCGCAAGCTGGCCGGCATTCAACCAGACAATGACTGGATCCCGGTGCCATAGCGTAACGCAGCGCTTAGAACTTGTGACGAATGCCCGCCGTCACGCCGACCTGGCTTTGCGTCGAAGATGCGCTGCCAATCGCGTTGATGAACGCCGTCACTTGCGGATTGCTGCTCACGTGCTGGTATTCGGACAACAGGAAAAGGTCGGTGCGTTTGCTAAGCGCGTAGTCGGTGTACAGACTGACCTGGTTAAAGTTCGGGTTGACCCCGCCGCCGAAGCTCGAACGCGTGTAGGTATAGGCGCCGGCAATCGTGATCGCCGGTGTCAACGAATAGCGGATATTGCCTTCGAAGTTCTGGAAGCGTGCGCTGTTGGCGTTGAACTGCAGACCGGCGGTCGTGCCCGACTGGCCCGGCGACACGAAGCCGTTGTCCGTCCCGCCGAGGTTCGTCTGCGTATAGATGAATCCGGCCGTCGCGGGTCCGAACGTGTAGTTGAGGCCCGCGCCAAATGTCTGCTGGCGTGCCGCGGCGAAGGTAAAGGTGCCGGTTTGCGCCCCCGCGTCCGAAGCCGAGTTCAGCGCCTGGTTGTTCATGTCGTTGTTAAATTGCAGATAGCCTGCTGCGACATTCAAACCGCCATACGTGTAGGACGCACCGAAACTGTATGCGCGATTGTTGGCGAATTCCGTCGAGTTGGAGAACCCATACAAAGCGCCGAATTTGAGACCGCCATAGTTGACGCTCGTGTACTTGACCGCGTTGTTGATACGAATCGAGTTGTCGAGATTGTCATTGTCGAACGGGTGGGCGAAATAGGTGCCGCCAAAGCCCGTACCCGTCAGCGAAAGCGGCCCGAGGTAGTCCACCACGCTGTCGTATTGCCGGCCCAAGGTCACTGCACCATATTGCGTCGAAGACAGGCCGACGAACGCCTGGCGGCCGAACATGCGGCCATTTTGCCCAAGCGTTCCGCTATTGATGTTAAAGCCGTTTTCCAAGGTAAAGATTGCGGACAGGCCACCACCCAGATCTTCACTGCCACGCAAACCCCAACGGCTCCCGTTGATGTTGCCGCTTGTCTGGGCCCAGTTGCTATGGCCGCCCTGATTGTTGGTATAGGTAATCCCCGCGTCGATTAATCCATACAGCGTGACGCTGCTTTGCGCGTGGGCAGCCACCGCCGTCATTGATAGAAGGGCGGCAACCGACAGAGTCCTTTTCTTCATGTTTACCTCGATCCTTTTTGCTTTCAATATTGAACGCCAATAGTCATTTCGACGCCTTCAAATAGCAATATTTACGAGTCGTTCGTAAGATGCCACGCGTTGATTAAAGGCGTCTCCTTACTTCCTTGCGGATGGTCAGGTTAGATTGCTGGCAGTTAAAGCGAGTAGAAAGCTTTAGTCAGCCTTCTGAACAATAAATAAATGCTGCATGTGAGGCAGCAAACACATTATCGCGAGTGAAAAAAACGGATTACACCGATTGGCGAAAGATACTTTTTGTCTTTTAACAAGAATCGCGTCAATTGCGAATTCTGAAGACGACTATGGAGGCAAGCGGTGGTCGCTTCGCCTCGTGTGTTGGCACATTTCAGTGTTGGGGTGCCTTTACGTTCATCGTGCCGTTAGCTTCCGGCGGTTGTCCTCCGGCGGTCGTTGAATGTTTAGAAGACGTTGGAAGCGTTGCTCCGCACCAACAGCCTTGAACACGCGGTTGAAATAGCTCGCCCAGTGCTATATGCGAATCACAAATCGCCTGATCAGGCGTCTACAAACGCCGCCGCGACGATGGTTGAAACCACGCCACCCATCGCAGCGTGGTCAATTTAGGGTGGGTACCTGTGGTTTGCGTGGTCGACATATTCGCTCTGAAATCCACATGCGTTACCCCATAGTGACCGATTGCACCGATATACAGGTGTCCGAGGCGGCGCTAATGGAGAAAGCTCGGCAACGGGCGTGCATTGCTGCACCCCGGCGGCGGATCACTTTGTGACGTACCACAGAGCACTTGTCCCCGGGGAGACGGCTTGCGGCTTGAGTGCCGGAGTCTGCCTGGCGTCCGTCGCTCGTGCCGCTTGCGGTACGCTGACCAGCGAAACCTGGGGCGTCCCAACTGCGGCCTGAGGTGCAGGCACCACCGCGGCAGGTGCTTTGGCCGCTGACGAAGTTGTGACGTACCAAAGTGCGTCCGTCGAAACCCCGGATGCCCCGCGCACGGCGACGGGCTTCGAAGCAGCGATGACCCCGGCTTCCGACGCCGCGGTGGCGGGCGCTTGCGCAGTCGCCGTTCCAACTGATCCGCTAGTCGTTGTCTTTTGTGCAATCGCTTCGGCTGAGCCGATCTGGAAGATCAGCCTGCGCTCTGGCGACGAAATGACCGCATACGGCGGTTGCGGCTCCCAGCGCAGTACGACGCGTCCGCGTGGCGTATCAGCGAAGATCGCCGGCACGCGTTTCAAGTCGCCGAACTGGACATAGACTTTTGTCCCGTCATCGAATACCTGCACGGGCTTTGCCGCTTCCGCGCCAGCGATGGTCCAACCGAAGTTATAGGCACCGGGCGTAGCCTGCGAAATGGCAGGCACTGCCGTTGTCGAAGCGGGCGCGGCTTGCATCCCACGTGGCGCGCTCATCTTGATCTGGTTGACCTGCAGGGTCGCGAACGGGTTATACGACTCGGGCGGGACGTATGACGGCGGGAGAATCGGCATGGGCGAGTCCGGCGAGCTGGCGATGGATTGCGCGGTGGCGTACACCTTACGGGCATAGGCGAGCCGCTTCTCGGGCGACGATGCGTTATAGGCACCAATCGCACTCCACGTAGGGCCATACTGCCGGATGTTTTCCGAGAGTATCCACGCACCCACGTATGCATTCGTACACGGGTCGAACAGGCTCTGCTCCGAAATGCCCTCGCGAGCGAGCCGCGGCAACCACGAGCTGTTGATCTGCATGAGTCCGATATCGACCGTACCGTCGCTGTTGCGGTTAATGACGTGGGTTTGCGTGCCGGATTCGACCTGGGCAATGGCACGCATGAGACCCACGTTTACGTGTTGAAACGATGCCGCGTCGTCTATGCAGTCAGCATGGACAATGGTGGGCATCGCACACAACATCGCGAGCAGCACCAGGCGTGGACGAAGATGGAGCAGGGCAGATTTTCGATACAGCATAACGTGTATTTGCCGGGACTCGATCTGACAGGTAGTCGGGCCGATGATGTTGAAGCTGTCAATGGGGAATGAGTTTCTCCTTTGCCAGCGCTAACGACTCGAGGAAGGTTCGCATCGGTGTCGTGCCATAGCACCACCGCCCCCGACGTTCCCGCTCATTGTTGTACTGATCGAGCCAGGCATCAAGATCAGTCTGCAGAGTGTCGATCGATTCGTAGATTTTCTTGCGGAAGGTGACACGGTAAAACTCGTTGAGCATGGTCTTGTGCAATCGGCTCGAAGTTGCCGGCGCGGTCACGGTGGACTTCGACACGAACCGGGCCGCGATCCGTGATAACCGTCTTGCCGCTGGCGCGGTTGCGCCCGTTGGCTTGGCCGGCCGGCTTGGGCTGGCCCGACGGGTAGCCCAGACGATCTTCTTTAACGCACCTGTGCTTTCAACCCGCCCGCCGTAACCGAATACCCATCGCTCAGCGTCTTCAAAAACGCAATCACGTCGCGAATCTCCGCCTCATTCAACGCCGGCTTTCCACCGAGCTTTCGATCCATCGGCGCATCCGCGAGGTCGACGTTCTCGCGATAACGAGCCGGCAGATCGTCGAACTTATCGACCTTGCCATTAGCCAGCTTCGGATACCACTTCCCCGGATTGGTATCGCGCTCGACATAAAAGCGCATTACGTCTTCCAGGTTATGAAAGCGGCCGTTATGAAAGAACACTGACCGGGTCGCGACATTGCGCAGCGTCGGCGATTTGAACATTCCGCAGAAGCCGGTTTCCATCTTCAGATCGAGACGATAGGGGCCGCACAGGCCCAAATCGAAATACTTCGGATCGCGGTTGGCCGGAATTTCCGGATTGCGCGGTACGCCGAGCGCGATGTACGAAAAGTCGGCGAACTGCGCCGGCCGTCCACCAGGCCCCGGCATGTCCAGATGACATTTCGCGCAATTGCCCTTATCAGGGTTGTTGAACAGCGCATAGCCGCGCAGTTCCTGCGCGGTGAAGTCCGCATTACCCGACATCGCCGCATCGAACTTGCTCGTGTACGGATGGAAGCTCACGTCTTCGGTCTGAAACGCTTCGAGTGCCTCGCCGATGTGCGCGAATGCCTTGTCGGTTTGCGAGAACACCTGTGCGCCGAAGACTTTCCTGAACGTGTCGGCATACGCGCTGTGCTGCAACTTCGCGACGACATCTGCGGCGTTGCGGTTGGCCATCTCGTTGGGGTTCAGCATCGGCATCGATGCCTGGTCGTGCAACGACGCTGCGGCGCCGTCGCGCATGAAGCCGCCGGTCGGTCCTTCGTCTTCGGTGTCTTCGGACGCGGGCGTATAGAAATGCCGGCTGAACAGCGGCGTGAAACTCAGATAGCGCAGCGACGGCACCGAACGCGTGCCTGGGTGGTGCATGTCGGGGCCGCCGAGTTGCACGGCGAGTCCATTGGGCGGCCCGTATGCATGCTCGGGACTATGACAGCTCGCGCATGACATCTTTCCCGATGCCGACAGCGATGCATCGAAGAATATCTGCTTGCCGAGTTGCGCTTGCGGACTCAACGCGGCAGGCGTCGCGGGGTAGCGCACCCATCTTTGCACCGATACGTTGGCAGCTGCTTTGGACGCCGTTTTCGATGTTGCGGCAGAGCCTTTCTTATCCGCCACCGGTGCATTTCCCGCCAGTGCTTCCGCTGCCGTGGTCGCGAAGCTCACAGCCAGTGCGAAAACGGCGAACATCACAACTGCCGCAACGTTCAGCCCTCTCAGCGCTTTAAAACAATCTCGAATCATCTGCATGCGCACGCCGTTTAAACGAAAAAACGGTGGAGCAAAAACGCTCCACCGTTTTCCGACATCCATTCCGATCAGAAATTGAACATCGCCATCAGATCGCCGATCGACGTCGTATTGACCGGCAGATACGGGCTTTGCGTCGACGTGACCGGATTCGGCAAACGGTCGCGGCTACGCGTCGACAGCGGCTGCAGGCGCCAGTTGCGTTCGATGAATTTCAGCACCGACGCATGATCGTAGTACGTGTGATCGACCATCCCCTTGCGCGAGTACGGCGACACCACCAG
>Ga0310811_10011473_pt1 | contig 11496 bp, 10 predicted proteins | sample YCmetagenome_FD_207642 | JGI IMG/M metagenome (GOLD analysis project Ga0310811, IMG submission 207642) | Soil microbial communities from experimental microcosm in Duke University, North Carolina, United States - YC | ecosystem: Engineered > Artificial ecosystem > Soil microcosm > Unclassified ... | reverse complement strand
AGATGGCCCACCGCAGCTTGTCGGACCTCGAGCTGCCGGTGGAGGTGGGTATGCGGGTGGTCGCGGTGCGGCGCGAGCGCGAGTGGATGACCGATGTCGACGGCGACCTCGTGCTGGTGCCCGGCGACGTGCTGTTCCTCCAGGGCGCCGCCGCCGGCATCGCCGAGCTACGGACGCTGGCGGGCGCTCCGGAGTGGGAACCGCCCACCGCGGCCGACGAGCAGGGGGTTTCCGACCTGGACCGGGCCATCGACGTCCTGGTCGAGATGAAGAACATCTCCGAGGTGGCGACCGGCCTGGCCTACTCGGCGCTCGTCCTTCGCGACCACGGGCTGGCCGCCGAGGTCAACCACCTCGAGGACCGGCTCGACGAGATGAAGGAGCGGCTGGAGCTCTGGGTCCTGCGGGCCGCGCAGGAGCACGTCGACCCGTCGGCCCTGCGTGGTCTGATCCACCTGGCCCAGGCCGCCGAGGAGATCGGCGATGCCGCCCAGCAGCTCGTCTGGCTGGTGGAGAAGGGCGAGGAGCTCCACCCCATCCTGGCTATCGCCCTCGGTGACGCCGACGAGGTGGTGGTGCGCGTGCCGGTGGCGCCGGGTTCGGCGGCCGACGGCCGGTCGCTCCTCGACCTGTGCATGGAGACCGAGACCGGTTTCTATCTGCTGGCCATCCGCCGCGGCGGCCGCTACCTGTACCGGCCCCGAAAAGGCGTCATCCTCCAGTCCGGCGACGAGCTCATCGCCACCGGCCCCGACGAAGGCCACGCCCTCCTGGCCGAGCTCTGCGGCTACCACCTCATCGAGGACCAGGACACCGGCCAAGACCAACTCGTCCCCGCGGGGACCCACCGGTAGCGTCCGCCCGCCCGGCACGTCCCGGAAGCGCCAGTCGGAGGAGTCCGTTCGACGGGACAGCGAGCAGCGCGGCCGAAGGCCGCGCGACGCAGTTGGTTCGTCCCAGGCCGAAGGCCTGTGCCTATAGCCAGTCCTTGGCTCTGAACCACAGATAGCCGGCCACGGTGATGAAGGCCATCAGGCCTAGCGCCCACCAGAAGCCCAGGATCCAGCCCAGTTCCGGCATGTGCTTGAAGTTCATGCCGTAGATCCCGGTGATGAGGGTGGACCCGAGGAGGATGGCGCCCCACGAGGTCATCCGCTTCATCACCTTGTTCATCCGGTTCGAGATGATGGCCAGGTGGGCGTCGACGACGTTGCCCATCAGCTCGCGGTGGTTGTCGACCATGTCGATGGCCCGGAGCACGTGGTCGAACACGTCCTGGAGGTGGGTGACGGCGTTGTCGTCGATCCACTCGACCTCTTTGCGGAGCAGGGCGGCGAGCACGTCCCGGGTCGGCACGGCCAGGCGCCGGTAGAGCAACAGGCGGCGACGGACCTCGAACAGCTCGTGCTGGATGTCCCGTTCGTCGACGGGCCCCTCGCCGAAGATCCGGTTCTCGAGGTCCTCGAGCTCGTCCTCCACCTCGTCGTTGCGGCTGAAGTACCCGTCGACCAGCTCGTCGAGCACGACATAGAGCAGGAAGCCGACGGTGGTGTGCTCGGCCCGCGTCCGCTCGAAGCGCTTCCGGGTCCGGTCGATGAACGACGGCTCGCCCGGGACGTCGTCCTCCCGGACGGTGATCAGCCAGCTCGGGCCGATGAAGATGTCGACCTCGTTGCGCTCGGCGGTGTAGGCGACCAGGAAGGCATGGCTGGGGTAGTGCTCCAGCTTGGGGCGCTGGTGGCGCTCGCGCACGTCCTCCATGGCCAGGGGGTGAAGGGAGAACTCGTCCTGCAGGAGGGCCAGGTCGTCCTCGGTCGGGCCACTGACGTCGACCCATACCAGCTGCTCCGGGCGCTTGATCTCCTCGGAGACGTCGAGGGGGTTGACCTCCTTGGTCGTACCGTCCGGGTAGCAGCGAGCCGTGATCACCCGGGCGCCGGTCCCACGGTCCGGCGGACCTGCTCCTGGCGCTCGGCCACGGTCCCGGTGAGGGTGGTGAAGGCCACGTCGGCGCCCTTGAGGAGCTCGACCACCCGGCCGTCGATGTCGGCCTGGAACTCCGGGCTGTCCGGGCGGAGGCCGTCGAGCACGATCGGGAACTCGATGGGCAGGTAGAAGACGTGGTCGTAGCGGGCCCGGAGGTCGAGGGTGGCGATCTCGCGGGACTCGTACCAGAGGTGGTTCTCCTTGCGGCTGCCGTCCTGGTGCTCCATGACCCAGTCGGCGTAGGCCAGGACGTCGTAGATCGACCGGTCGGCCACGAAGCGGTCGTGGATCGCCTCCGCCCGCCACTGCTTCAGGAAGATGAGGGTCTCGGTCTCGGCCGTGGCGCTCTGGTCGAGCGGGAAGCCGAGCTGGACGACCTCACGGGCTACCTCGGGGAGGAGCGGGTAGTCCCACTCCTTGGCGAACAGGTCGGCGAGCGTGGTCTTGCCCGTGGAGAACGAACCGACAAAGGCGATCTTCATGGCGACAGTGTGGCCGGGGCGCCGTTGTTGTGCCGTGACCCGCTGCCGTCAATCAGCTTTGAGCTCGGGGGGGTAGAGGTAGTAGTTGGCGGCGGACGCCGCGGTGGCGCCCTCGTGGACGGCGGTGGTGATCTGGTGGGAGTGGATCCGGGTCACGTCGCCGGCGGCGTAGACGCCGGGGATGTTGGTCCGCTGCTCGATGTCGGTGTCGATGTAGCCGTTCTCGTACAACTTGACCCCGAGGTCCACGGCGAGCTGCACCTCGGGCGTGGCGCCCTGGGTGCAGAACAGGGCGTCGAGGGGGATGTGGCGGCCCTCCTCGCTCAGCACGGCCTCGAACTGGCCGTCGGCGCCGATGGCCCGCTCGATCTTGTCGTGGATGACCTCGATGCCGAACTTCTCCAGGCGGGCCTGGTACTTCCCGTCGATCTCGTTCACGTGGCTGTTTGTGAGCAGGGTGAGCTTGTTGGAGAACCGGCTGAGCTGCACCGCCTCGCCCGCGGCGGCGTTGGTGTGCCCGATGACCAGGATGTTCTTGCCCTTGCTCGAGTAGCCGTCGCACGTGATGCACCAGAACATGCTGTGGCCGACGTATTGCTCCCACCCGTGGAAGTGGGGGTAGTGGTCGAGCACGCCGGTGCAGATGATGACGACCCTGGCCCGCACGGTGCCGAACTGGCCCTCGGCCACGAACTCGTCGCCGTCGCGTTTGCAGTCGACGACCTTGTGGTGCTCCCAGTCGATCTGGGGGTACTCGGCGAGCTGGGCCCGGCCCAGCTCGCGCAGCTTGACCGCCGGCACGCCGCCCGGGAACCCGAGGTAGTTGTGGTTCATCTGGTGATGGGTCGACCGGCCGTGGCCGGCGTCGAAGATGACGCACGAGCGGTCGTAGCGGGCCATGTAGATGGCCGCCGAGAGGCCGGCGGGGCCCGCTCCCACGATGATGGCGTCGGTGATCTTGGCGGCCATGCTCAAGCTGGGATGTCGGACTCGTCGTCCACCCGGTGGAACTCGCCCCCGGCGTCGTCGTCGCCGGCGGCGATGAACGTCTCGGCCACGGCCTGGTTGCAGCCGACCACGTAGACCTCCTCGCCGATCTGGACCTTGGCCCGGAAGAACAGCAGCTCGTTCATGCCCTGGCGGGAGATCGACTCCAGCTCCTGGGCGTTGATGACGACCCGGCTGGGGTTGGCGGCGATGACCCGCTCGAGGTCTCGCCGTACCTTGATGACCTCGTCCGGGTCGAGCCTGCCCCGCAAGACCACCCGGGCCGTGCCGTCGGCCATGGAGAACTGGGAGTCGAACTTGTCCGTGGCCGAGACGATGCGGACCTTGACCCGGCACTCCTCGTTCTGGGGCAGGCGCACGGTGAGGGCGTCGGGGTCGAAGTCGGCGTAAGGCAGGTCGTTGACCCATACCTCGGCCAGGCGCACGCTGCCGGGCGGCAGCAGGTCGGGGGCGACCCGCAGGGTCCCGTCGGGGAACGAGACGGCCTTGGGCTTGAAGTGCAGCTCCAGATCCTCCTCGTTGACCAGCAGGTTGCTGTAGACGGCGGCCAAGTAGCACAGCTCCATGGAGTGGTAGCCCGACATGGAGTGGCTGCCCTTGAGGCGCTCGTTGCCGACGAGGTAGGGGATGCCGCTGGCCAGGACGTTGAAGTAGACGCCGCCCTCGTCGTGGTCCAGGAAGTGGGCGTTGTAGAAGGCGGCCGACTCCCGGGCCAGCCGGGTGTGCTCGTGGTTCCCCAGCGAGCCGGCCAGGATGTAGTAGGCGAGGATGCCCTGCTCCTGCTGCCACCAGGCCTTGCGGTCGTGCCAGATGAAGCGGTGCCACTCCTGGCCCGGCTCCCGGGTGCGCTCGACCACGTCGTACCAGCCACCCCGCTGCTGGTCGCTGCCGACCTTGGGCATGGTGTCGGCGATCTTGTTGGCCAGGTGGACGTAGCCGTCGTTGGGGCGCAGGTGGTGGATGCGCATCAGGTTCCAGGCGATCTTCAGGTTGTGGCCGACCACCGCGCTGTCCTGCTGCCAGCCCCACTTGCGGTCGGCGGTCCAGTCCTCGTGGAAGCGCTCCTGCACGAACGGGCTGTGCTCGTCGTCGGGGAAGCGCTCCAGGATGGTGTTGCCCGTCTCGACCAGGAAGTCGGCCAGATCCTGGCGGCCGGTGGCGATGACGGCGTTGATGAGGTAGGCGGGGGCGTGGTCGCCGACGGAGTTCCAGTTCTTGCGGGCCCGGTTGGATCGCAGGGCGTCGGACCGCCCGTCGAGGTTCACCGGGTCCAGGTGGGAGAAGAAGCCGCCCTTGTCGGTGTCCCGGTAGAAACGGTCGAACAGGGTGATGGTCTTGTCGATGTCGTCGAGGATGCGGGGGTCGCCCGTGACCCGGTAGGTCTGCGTGGGGCCGGCGAGGGCGTAGATCTGCTCGTACATGGGGATGGCGTCGTAGTCGTCGCCGAACTCGGAGGTGAAGATCTTGCGCTGGCTGTTCCCCGACACGTCGATGCCGTGGTACCAGTAGACGATCCCCTCGGCCTCGTTGGTGGCCCGCATGTGCTCCCGCAGGTACTCGGTGCCGCTCTCGGCCGCCTGCAGGAACCGGTCCTCGCCGGTGAGGAGGTAGGCGGTGGCCAGGCCGTAGACCAGCCGGGAGATGGTGTCGGTCTCCTGGCGGTAGTCGGGGGCGATGTAGTCGGGGGTGTGGGTGCCCGACAGCGACAGCTTGGTGCGGTAGTTGCGCCAGTCGTAGTTGCCGTCGGGGAACTGGCCCCGGAGGTAGAAGTCACCGATGAACCGGGCCTGGTTCACCCACCAGCGGGGCTGCTCGAAGATGTACTCCTTGCCCCGGATGCTGGGGAAGATCATCGACTTGACCTCGTAGCGCAGCCCGCCGGCCTCGGGGTAGAAGATGCCGTAGGCGAACAGGAAGCGCTCGGGGACGAGCATGTCCCGCATCTGGCTAGTGGTGTCCAGGTAGGCCTCGCCGAAGTTGCGCATGGCCTGGGAGAACGTGTTCTTGGTCAGGAAGGCCTGGAACTCCCGGCCGTCGCTGGTCCGCAGCCCGAATGAGTCGGTCCCGTCGTCATAGGCGGTCACGTACCCGGCGATGGTGTCGGAGAACGTGAAGTTGACGTTTGCGGTGCTCATGGGGCGACCGTTCCTCCTGGTTGAGAGACGAGGACGACCGCGCTGCGGCCGAAAACGTGAAAAGTGGTGCCGTCGACGGGAAGCTCCGAGCCGGGCTCGGCGATGTCGCCGGGCGACGGGCGCGAGGTGTCGGCCGCGAGGGCCCACCGGCGGCCCGGGACCTGGGGGATTTCGAAGTCGAGGCCCAGGTCGTACATGTTGAACATGACGTGCAGGTCGGCCTCGTCGTCGCGACCCCCGAGCGTGAAGGCGAGGACGCGGCACTGGGGATCCTGCCAGCCCGGTTGGTTCAGCAGGCAGCCGTGCCATGCGACCTCGGGCAGGCCCCGCCCGTTTACCTCGCCGCCGAAGAAGGCATCCCGGCGCAGGACGGGGTTGCGCTTCCGGAGCCGGATCATGCCGGCCACGAACCGCACCAGGTCGCGGTGGGTGTCCACCAGCGACCAGTCGAACCAGCTGAGCTCGTTGTCCTGGCAGTAGGCGTTGTTGTTCCCGCCCTGGGTGCGCCGGAACTCGTCGCCGCCGAGGAGCATGGGGGTGCCCCGGCTGACGAGCAGCATGACGATGGCGTTCTTCACCTGCCGCGCCCGCAACGCCTCGATGTCCGGATCCGTGGTGGGGCCTTCGACGCCGCAGTTCCAGCTCCGGTTGTCGTCCGAGCCGTCCCGGTTGCTCTCGCCGTTGGCCTCGTTGTGCTTGCCGTTGTAGCTGACCAGGTCGTTGAGGGTGAACCCGTCGTGGCAGGTCAGGAAGTTGATGCTGTTGGTCGGCAGCTCCTCCTCCGGGCCGAACAGGTCCTGGCTCCCCGCCAGGCGGGTGGCCACCGCGCCCACGATCCCCGGTTCCCCCTTGAGGAAGCGGCGCAGGTCGTCGCGGTAGGGCCCGTTCCACTCGCACCACCGCTTCCCGGGGAAGCGCCCGACCTGGTAGAGGCCGCCGGCGTCCCAGGCCTCGGCGATCACCTTGGTCTCGGAGAGGATGCGGGACAGCTCGATGTTCCAGAGCACGGGCGGGACGCTCATCGGCGCGCCCCCCTCGCCCCGGGACAGGACGGAGCCCAGGTCGAAGCGGAACCCGTCCACGTGGCACTCGGAGACCCAGTACTCGAGTGACTCGATGATGTACTTCGTGACAACCGGATGGTTCGCATTGAAGGTGTTGCCGCACCCCGAGTAGTCCATGTAATACGTCTTGTCACCGGGGACGAGGTGGTAGTAGGCCTCGTTGGCCTGGCCCCGGAAGCTGATCGTGGGCCCGTTCTGGTTGCCCTCGCTGGTGTGGTTGTAGACCACGTCGAGGATCACCTCGATGCCGGCCTTGTGCAGGGCCTTGACCATGTCCCGGAACTCGCGCAGGTGGTTCCCCTCGCCCGGCTCGTTGCAGTAGGACGACTGGGGGGCGAAGTGGCCGTAGGGGTCGTAGCCCCAGTAGTTGCGCAGCGGCGTCCCGTCCGGGGCGGCGCGCAGGACCTGCGACTCGTCGAAGTCGAAGATGGGGAGCAGCTCCACCGCGGTGATGCCCAGGTCGACCAGGTACGGGATCTTCTCGGCCACCCCCCGGAACGTGCCGGGGTACGCGACGCCGGAGGTGGGGGACTGGGTGAAGCCCCGCACGTGCATCTCGTAGATGACGGTGTCCGCCATGGGCGTGTTCGGGAACTGGTCGTCCTCCCACTCATAGTCGTCGGGGTCGAGCACCACGCTGCGCATGGAGGACGTCCCGTTGTCCTCCGGGCCCACCGCCTTGCCGCGGTCCCAGAGGCTGTTGACGTTCCCGAGGGCGTACGGGTCGATGAGGACCTTGTTGAAGTTGAACCGGCAGCCCGTCTCGCGGGTGTTGGTCGGCCCGTCCATGCGGTAGGCGTAGACCTGACCGGCACCGATGCCCGCGACGTGGACGTGCCAGAAGTGGAAGCTCCGGTTCATGCCCGCATCCAGCTCGATGACCTGCGCCGGCTGGGCCGCGTCGTGGTCCTCGAAGAGCAGGAGCTGGACCCTGGTGGCGTACTCCGAGTAGATGGAGAAGTTGACGCCGGCGCCGTCCTGGTCGACGGTCGCGCCGAGCGGCTGGGACCGCCCGGCAGTGACCTTCAGATCGTTCATGGGCATGCGTCCACCTCTCGTCGTCCGTTCCGGCCCGGTGGCGTCCGGAGAATCTTAGGGGAGCCCGGAAGGCACCGCTTCCCCTCGCACGGCGCCTCGCGCCGGGCCAGAGACCCCTTGGCAATCTCGTAGTGGCGGTGGTAACAAGTTGCGCTCCCGCTTTCGCGGGGAGGGGTTGCTCTGGTTGTGCTTCCGCTGGTCGCACAGGGAGGTTGATCGATGTCCCAGAACGTGACGCCCGAGCTGGTTGGCAAGGCCTACGAGGCCTTGGCGACGGGCGACCCGGCTCAGGTGGCGCAGTACTGGGCCGAGGACATGGTGTGGCAGGTTCCCGGCCACAACCAGCTCTCCGGCTGGAAGCACGGGCGCGACGAGTTCCTGCACTTCATGCAGCGGGTGGGCGAGCTCAGCGGCGGCAGCTTCCACATGACGCCGATCACGGTCATGACCAACGACGACTACTCCTGTGACGTGACCAACAACCAAGGGACGCGGGCGGAGGATCCCAGCAAGAAGCTGAACATCGACGTCGCCCACGTCCTGCGCTGGAAGGACGGCAAGGTCATCGCCGGCAAGGGCGGGATCATGGGCGACGGCACCGCGCAGTACGACGAGTTCTGGTCCTAGGAAAGAGAGCGCCCTGTGCCCATCATCACCGTCAAGGTCATCAAGGGTGTCGTGTTGACCAGCGACGAGCAGAAGCGCGACCTGCTCAAGAAGATGACCGACACCTTCATCAGTGTCGTCGGCGATGTCGCCCGGCCGTACACGTACTGCATCATCGAGGAGACACCCCTCTACGAGTGGTCGATCGGCGGCCATCCCCTCCCGGACCTGCCCTTCCTGTACGGGCCGGAGTACGCCGAGATGCACGCCAAGGCCAACGCCATGATGAAGTCGTTCGTCGAGTCGCAGGCGGCGGCCTCCGACGCCCCGGCCGCGGCACCCGTCGACAACGTCCCGGCCGGTGGCCACGACGAGTGGAGCACGCGTGCGCAGGCCATCTGGGCCGGCTCGACTTAGGGCGACCGATCGGTGACAGATCACTCCGCCACTTCGCCCGAGGAGGCCAAGGCGGTCATCCGCCGGTGGAACGACGAGGGCTGGTCGGGAGGCAACTACGACCTGGCCCATGAGATCATCGCGCCGGTGATGACGGTTCACGGGGCCGGCGGCCAGGCCGTCGGCATGGGCCCCGATGGCCTGATCGACCTGATCAGGACGTGGCGGACGGCGTTCCCCGACGGGAGGATGACGATCGACGACCTCATCGTCGACGGGGACCTGGTCGGCATCCGTAACACCTGGCACGGGACCCAGACGGCCGACTTCTACGGCATCCCGGCCAGCGGGAAGCAGGTCCACGTCACCTCCATAGGGATCGACAGGGTCAAGGACGGCCAGGTGGTGGAGGGCTGGGGCGAGCTCGACATGGTCGGCATGATGCAGCAGCTCGGCGCCATGCCGGTCGCCGGCGCTGGCGCGGTGGCCACCGGGCGGTCGCCCGAGTGGGGCCCGAGCGCGGGCGCCGCCGGGGGCGCCGCGGCAACGCCGGCGGACAAGGACGCCGCCATCCGCTTCGTCGAGGCCCTGGGCGCAGGGGAGGCGGCCTCGCTGGCCGACGTGGTCGACCCGGATGACTTCGTCGACCACAACCCGGTGTGGGGAACCACGACCTGGCACGAGGTCGTGGCGGCCATGGCCATGCTCCGGGCCGCCATGCCGGATCTGCGGGTCGAGGTCGAGCGCGACATCGTGATCCGCGAGGGCGACCAGGTCTCGGTCCACTCCGTCCTCACCGGGACCCACACCGGTGGCGAGCTGTTCGGGGTTCCCGCCAGCGGCAAGCAGGCCACCTGGACCGGCAACGACTTCCTCCGCTTCGCCGGCGGCAAGGTCGTCGAGCGATGGGTCTCGGCCGACACCCTCACCCTGTTCCAGCAGCTGGGGATCCTGCCCGGGGGCTGAGCGGAAGAGGCCGTTGTCGGCGGCACCGAGCCGTCGTAGAGTCGGCGGTGCCGGCCGCGGAGGCGCGGCATGGTTGGGGCGAGGAGGGTCTTGCGGATGAAGAAGAGCGTGGCGCTGCTGGCGGGCGTCGTCTGGCTGCTGTTGGCCCAGGCCGGGGCGGCGTTCGCCTCGACCTCCGGCCCGCAGACGTGGGTCGTCGTGAGCAGGAGCGGCGAGCCGACCAGGGTCGGGGCCTACGGGGTGATCAACTCGGCGGGCACGGTCACCGACCGGCTGACCCTGCACCTCGAGAACGGCACCTTCGACAACTTCGCCACCCAGACCTTCCCGGACGGCACGGTGGAGTACCACGGCTCCGGCACCGCGGTCCTCACCGTGAACCCCCTAACCTGCGTCGGCAGCGGGCACTTCGTCGGCCCGTTCGTGATCACCGGCGGTACCGGGCGCTACGCCAACGCCAGCGGGAGCGGGGTGGCCATCGGCGATCTGGGGTTCCTCTTCGCCCGGACGGCCAACGGGTGTTCCCAGGCGCCCCTCCAGTTCTGGGGCGTGGCCCGCGCGACAGGCACGCTGACCATACCCTGAGGGCCCCGGGCCGAAGGGGGCTAGTCGAACGGCCCCGGCTTCGGTAACGTCGCCCAATGGAGGGGAGAGCGCGCATGGTGGAGCGGCAGCGGTGACCAACCGTGGCCAGGCGCGCCGACCGGGATGCCACGACCGTTTGAACAGGTGATCAAGGAGGCGTCAGGTGCTAGGTGACCAGTTGGGTGAAGTCAGCGGGACGGTGAGCGGGTTCCGCGTCGTCAAGGGGGACATGGTCCCCCGCATCGAGACGAACTTCGAGGGCAGCGGGACCTTCTGCGGCCAGCAGGTCACCGAGATCGTCACGTACTGGGCCCAGGTCCGGATGGACGGGACGTTCTACGGTGGCGCCGACGGGCTGGTCGTCACCCCTGACACCCAGAGCGCCGTCTACACGGGCAACGGGGTCGGCCGCATGAAGGGGGACAACCTCGCCGCCATGTGGCGGGGCGGGCTGTACTACACGAGCTTCTCGCCCGCCTTCGCCGGGCTCAACCTCACCACCGTGGTGTTCGAGTTCGAGATCGAGCCCGACGGCAAGGCCATGACCATCAAGACATGGGGCTGGAGCTAGGGGCCACGCGGTCACCGCCCCCCAAGGGCGGCGAATCGGCGCGAACGTATGGACAGGGTTTCGGGACGGGTGCAAGCTGTGGCGCGCGCCTGTCCGTAGCGACAAGGAGGGGCCATGCTCGAGAACCTCGCCCGGAGTTGCTTTCGGCACCGGCGGCGGGTCGTCGCCATCTGGGTGGTGGCCTTCATCGGCATGGCCATCCTCGGACGGGCCGCCGCCGGTGACTACAGCGCCAACTTCAACACGCCGGGCTCCGAGTCCAAGGCCGCCCTGGACCTGCTGAACGCCAAGTTCCCCGAGCGGTCCGGCGACACCATCTCGGTCATCTTCAAGGCCGACCGGGGCGTGAACGACGCCGCCACCCGGGCCCGGGTCGGATCCCTGCTGACCACGCTCAAGGCCCATCCGCACGTGGTCGGCGTGATCAGTCCGTACGACCCTGCTGGCGCCGGCAACGTCTCCCGTGACGGCAGCATCGCCTTCGCCAGCCTCCAGCTCGACGTCCAGGGACCGAGCTTCCCGGCCGCGGAGGGCAAGGAGCTGATCAAGGAGGCCAAGGCGGCCGCCGGCGACGGCGTGCGCTTCGAGCTGGGCGGCCAGGCCATCGCCAACGCCGAGCTGGTCCAGGGCGGCGGCGCCGAGGGGATCGGCATCCTCGT
>Ga0310811_10011472_pt1 | contig 11497 bp, 10 predicted proteins | sample YCmetagenome_FD_207642 | JGI IMG/M metagenome (GOLD analysis project Ga0310811, IMG submission 207642) | Soil microbial communities from experimental microcosm in Duke University, North Carolina, United States - YC | ecosystem: Engineered > Artificial ecosystem > Soil microcosm > Unclassified ... | reverse complement strand
ACCCGCTGGATGGACGACGCGGTCTACCAGATCGGCTCGTTCATGATGATGCGCAACCCGGTGGTGTTCCGGTGGGGCCACACCCGCCACCACACCGACACGCTGATCGTCGGGCGCGACCCGGAGATCCAGGTGATGCGCCCGGCCCGGCTGGCGAAGGTGCTGGCCAACCTCCTCGGGCTGTACGACGTGCCGTTCTCGCTGCTGGCGCTGGCCCGCCAGGCGCTGGGCCGGCTCAGCGCGGAGGAGGCCACGTTCGTACCCGAGCAGGAGCGCGCCCGCGTCTACCGGGCGGCCCGGGTGCACGTGGTCATCTACCTGGTGGCGGTCGCGGTCGCGGTGCTGACGGGGTCGCTACTGCCGCTGATGTACATCGGGGGCCCCCGGATCTACGGCACCTTCATGCACGTCGTCTACGGGATGACCCAGCACGCCGGCATGGGTGAGAACGTGCTCGACCACCGGCTCAACACCCGCAGCGTGAAGTTCTGCGCGGTCAACCGGTTCATCTACTGGAACATGAACTGGCACGTGGAGCACCACATGTTCCCGATGGTCCCGTACCACCGGCTGCCGGAGCTGCACGAGGAGATCAAGGACCAGCTGGCGCCGATGTACCCGTCGATCTGGGCGGCGTACAAGGAGATCGTCCCGGCCGTCCTGCGCCAGCTGCGCGACCCGAGCAGTTACGTGCACCGCGAGCTGCCGGAGCGTGTCGGCTCCCACTGAGCCGCCGCGCACCGTGCTGTGCCGCCGCGCACCGTGTGCGGTAGACGGCGGCCGCGGAAGGTGTGCGGCGGACACGAGATCGATCATGAGGACAGGAGAACGACCATGTGGGTTGCGGCCTGCGAGACCGACGATGTGGACCCCGATGACGTGATCGGCATCCGGCACGAGGGCGCGGACTACGCCGTCTTCCGCTCGCCCGAGGACGAGTACTTCGTGACCGACGGGCACTGCACGCACGAGCGTGAGCTGCTGTGCAACGGCCTGGTGATGGACGGTGAGATCGAGTGCCCCCGACACATGGGCCGGTTCAGCTACGCCGACGGCAAGGCCCAGGGCGCACCGGTACTGGTCGACCTGCGCACGTACCCGACCAAGGTCTCGGACGGCTGCGTCTACTTTCAGGCCTCGGCGGACCTGCCGTGACGAGGGTGCTGACGGGCGGGCTGACCGTCGACGGTTGCCGCATCGGAGCGCGGGGAATCGGGGTGGGGCGATGAGGCCGATCGGCGTCGGGGTGGTCAGCCTGGGGTGGATGGGCGGGCTGCACTCCCGCTCCTACCTCGGTGTGGCCGCCCGGTACCCCGAGCTGGGGGTCCGGCCGGTGCTGGTGCGCGCCTGCGACACCGACCGGCGCCGGATGGACTTCGCCCGCGACGTGCTGGGTTTCGAACGCACCGGCCCGTCGTGGCAGGAGCTGATCGACGACCCCGGGGTGGACGTGGTGTCGATCTGCGCCCCCAACGCGCTGCACCGGGAGATCGCCGTCGCCGCGGCCGAGGCGGGCAAACCGTTCTGGGTCGAGAAACCGGTGGGTCTGCACTCCGGTCAGACCGCCGATGTGGTGGCCGCCGCCGACAAGGCCGGTGTGGTCACCTGCGTCGGGTTCAACTACCGGCACGCCCCGGCGGTGGAGCGGTTGCGCACGCTGATCACCGGTGGCGGGCTCGGGCGGATCACCGGGGTGCGCTGCGTGTTCCTCAACGGGCAGGCCGCCGACCCGAGGGTGGCGCTGTCGTGGCGCTACCAGCGCGAACATGCCGGCAGCGGGGTGCTCGGCGACCTGCTCAGCCACGTCGCCGACCTGGTCGTGCACGTGACCGGGTCCCGGGTCGAGCAGGTGTCCGCCGCGACGGCGATCGTGCACGGGCGACGCCCCGTCCCGGCCGGCGCCGGCAGCCACTTCGACGTGGTGGACGACCCGGACGCGCCGCTGGGCGAGGTGGAGAACGAGGATCACGCCGTTGTGCTGGCCCGGTTCGCGGGCGGGGCCATCGGGACACTGGAGGTGTCCCGGGTGGCGGTCGGTCCGCGCTGCGGGCTGACGCTGGAGGTCCACGGCACCGGTGGCTCGGCCACCTGGGACTTCGAGCGGATGAACGAGCTGCGGCTGGCGACCACCGGTTCGGGCGGCTACGTGACCGAGCTGGCCGACGCCCGTTTCGGGGACTACCCGAGGTTCCAGCCCGGACCGGGGGTGGCCATGGGCTTCGACGACCTGAAGGTCATCGAGGCGGCGCGGTTCCTGGGCGCGGTGATCGGTCCGGAAGTGGGCGGTCCGGAAGCGGGCGGGAACGAACCCCGGCAGGCGACGGTGGCCGACGCGCTGGCGGCGGCGCAGGTGGTCGACGCGGCAGTCGCATCGGCCCGCAACGGACGGTGGGAGCGGACATGAGCTATCTGGAAGACCGGGTCGTACTGGTCAGCGGGGGTACCCAGGGGATCGGCGCGGCGGTGGCCCGGGCGGCGGCGGCCGAGGGGGCAGCGGTCGCGGTCACCGGCCGGCGCGCCGAGGTGGGGGAGAAGCTGGTCTCCGCGTTGCGGGCGGACGGCGCCGAGGCGATCTACGTGCCCTGCGACGTGGCCGATGTGGCCGCCTGCCGGTCGGCGGTGGCCGCCGTGCTGGAGTCGTTCGGCCGGATCGACTGCCTGGTCAACGCGGCCGGGTTGTGCACCAGGGGCAGCCTGCTGGACACCACACCGGAGCTGTTCGACCAGCACATCGGCGTCAACCTGCGGGGCCCGTTCTTCCTGATGCAGGCGGTCGTGGCCCATCTCGTCGAGCGCGGTTCGCCGGGCAGCATCGTCAACGTCATCTCGACCTCGGAGCTGGGCGGGCAGCCCTATCTGGCGGCCTATGTGGCCGCCAAGGCCGGCCTGGCCGGGCTGACCCGCAACGCCGCGTACGCCCACCGCTTCGACCGGATCCGGATCAACGGGCTGGACATCGGGTGGACGGCCACCGAGGGTGAGGACGAGATCCAGCGCCGCTTCCACCACGCCGACGACGGCTGGCGCGAGCAGGCCGGCAAGCAGCTGCCGATGGGCCGGCTGGGCGACCCCGACGACGTCGCCGCGATGGTCGTGATGCTGCTGTCCGACCGCAGCGGGGTGGTCACCGGCTCGGTGATCGACTGGGACCAGAACGTGTTCGGCGGGCTCGACTAGAGCATCCGGGCGGCTCAGGACGAGCGCGCGCGGAGCTCCCGTTTGAGGATCTTGCCCTGTGGGTCGACCGGTAGCTCGTCGACCAGGCGCACGGCCTTGGGCACCTTGTAGGTGGCGAGGTGCTCCTTGCAGAACGCGACGAGCTCGTCCGGGTCGAGGTCGTGGCCGTCCTTCGGGACGACGAACGCCGTCACGGCCTCGGACCAGTACGGGTCGGGTATCCCCACGACCGCGGCGCGCAGCACACCAGGGTGCTCGTGCACCACCCGCTCGACCTCCTGCGACGAGACGTTCATCCCGCCGGATTTGATCATGTCCTTGAGGCGGTCCTGGAAGAACAGGTTGCCCTGGTCGTCGATCCGCACGATGTCGCCGGTGTGCACCCAGCCGTCCCGGAAGGTCTCGGCGGTGCGCTCAGGGTCGTCGAGGTAGCCGAGCATGACCGAGGGGGTCCGGCACAGCAACTCCCCGGTCCCGGCGTCGTTGCCCTCGTGGTCGACCACCCGGACCTCCAGGTGGGTGACCGGCTTCCCGATCCAGGACGGGTCGCGGTCCGGGATGTCGTCCAGGGTCCTGAAGAAGCCGACGGTGCCGAGCTGGGTGAGCTCGGACTGGCCCCAGTAGGTGCCCCAGGCGACCTCGGGCGCGGCGGTCGCCCAGGCGTCGATGACCCCTGGTGGGATCTGACCGCCATAGGTCATGCACCGGCGTACCTGCCCGACGGTGTCCGGCCCGAAGGTGGGCTGACGGGCGAGGGCGACGTAGAAGGTCGGCGTCTGCGCGATCACCGTCACCCCCTCGTCGCCGATGATCCGCAGCGCGCTCGCGGGCTCCACCGTCGCCGGGAGCACGAGCGTGGCACCCATGATCGTGAGGCTGGTCATCGAACCCAGCCCGGCGATGGTGTGGAACGGCATCACGAAGAGCCAGGTGTCGGCCGGGCCCGTCTGCACCCCCCAGCTCCACGCGGGCGTCGTCGAGGCCAGGTAGTTGCGGTGCGGGATCATCACACCCTTGGGCGCCGCCTCGGTGCCGGAGGTGTAGACGATCAGCGCGATGTCGTTCTCGTCCAGCTCGGTCTCGGGCTCGTCGTCGGGCTGCCCGGCCAGTAGCCCGTCCAGTTGCTCGCCGTAGCCCACGAGCTCCGCGCCCGGCGGTAGGGCCGCTTCGACCAGGTCGCCGAACTCGGCCTCGGCCAGCACCAGAGTGGCGGCGTAGTGCGTGAGCTGGTGGGTGATCTCGGCCTGCCGGTAGAGCGGGTTGACACCGGTGAACGCCGCCCCGACCTTCAGCGCACCGTAGTAGGCGGCCACGACGTCGACGCTGTTGCGGGCCATCGAGGCCACCCGCCCGCCCCGGCCGATGCCGCGCGAGAGGTACAGCCGGGCGAACCGGTTCGCCCGGCGGTCCAGCTCGGCGTAGGTGGTCTCGGTCCGGGTGCCGTCGCCGGCGTAGGAGATGAAGGCCAGCTTTTGGGGCTGGGTCCGGGCGTGCCTGCGTAGCTGGTCACCGATGGTGGCGCGGCCCAGCAGGGTCCGGTGGTGCGGGGCGAGCTCGGGCACGGCGCGGTCTCCTGGACGGGCTGGTCAGGCGGGCTGGGCCGGGAAGAACGGCCGGCCGAAGGTCTCCGCGGCCACGATGTCCTCGACCGGATTGCGGGTCAGCCTGCTCGGGAACCCGCGCTCCGGGTATCCGATGGCCACGTGTGCGGCGGTGATGAAGCCGTCCGGGATCTCCAGTAGCTGCCTGACCTGCGGCTCGGCGTGGCACAGCAGCGTGGTCACCGCCGAGGCGACCCCCTGGTCGCGCAGCGCGAGGCAGAGGTTCTGCACCGTGGGGTAGATCGACGCGCCGCCCACCACCGACAGGCGTCCGAGGTCCGCGTCGGTCGGGTGCAGGCCGTCGAGCTCCGCGCAGACCACGATGATCGCCGGGACCTGTGCCAGGTGCTCGGCGAAGTGGTCGGCGTCCTGCACGGTCTTCGGCAGGGCGCCCACGTTGACGGTGCCCTCGCCGATGCTGTTCAGGTAGGCCTTCCACATCGGGAGGTAGAGGTCCTGCAACGCCTGCTTGCGGGCCTGGTCGCGCACGACGATCCAGCGCACGGGCTGGCGGTTGCCGCCCTGCGGCCCGAACCGGGCGGCGTCGAAGGCCTGCCGCAGCACGGCGTCCGGAACGGGGTCCGGCCGGTAGTACCGGCAGGTGCCGACACTGCGCATCGCCTCGGTCAGCTCCATCGCCCAACCTTTCGTCGATTGCCTATCCGCCGTTAGGCTCTCAGATGTGACCGAGAACCGCTTGTCGCCAGAAGCTCACAGTAGCGACGAAGGTCTCCGGGCTGCGCTCGAACATGCGAACCTGCCGTCCCTGGTGCCGGCGCTCTACCAGCTGACCGGGGACCGCCGGTGGCTGTCCGAGCCCTACCGGCCGACCCGCAGCCGGGGGATGGACGACAACGACTCCGGCGGGTTCGCTCCGGAGGTCGCTGCCGAGATCAGGAACGCCGTGCTCGACGCGGTCGCCCGGCACGACGCCGGTGCCCCGCCCGCGGTGCCGGCGCCGACGGGGGAGCCGCTGCGCGAGCTGCTGGAGCTGGCCACCGGCGAGCAGGTGCCGCCCGAGTACGCCGACATGGCCGCCGAGGACATGGGGTTCAGCGAACCGCCCGCCCGGGTCGCCCCGCCCAACGACATCGCCGTCGTGGTCATCGGTGCGGGGATCTCCGGGATGCTCGCGGCCATCAAGCTGCGCGAGGCCGGGATCGAGCCCGTGGTGCTGGAGAAGAACGATGACGTCGGCGGCGGCTGGCTGGAGAACACCTACCCCGGTGCCGGCGTCGACACCGCCAGCTACCTCTACTCGTACTCGTTCGTCGAGCACGACTGGAACGCCCACTACGGCAAACGCGACGAGGTGGAGGGTTACCTGCGCAACGTCGCCGACCGCTACCGGCTGCGGGAGGTGATCCGGTTCGGCACCGAGGTGGTGGGCGCGAGCTACGACCCGGACACCGCGACCTGGACCGTCCGCACCGACGCCGGGGACGAGCTCCGGGCCGACGCGGTGATCAGCTCCACCGGTGTGCTGAACCGGCCGAAGGTCCCGGACCTGCCCGGGCTGGAGGAGTTCACCGGCCGCATCTTCCACACCGCCCGCTGGCCCGACGACCTGGACCTGAGCGGGAAACGGGTCGCGGTGGTCGGCGCCGGGGCCAGCGCCATGCAGGTCGTGCCGGCGATCGCGGCGCAGGTCGAGCGGCTGACGGTGTTCCAGCGCTCACCGCAGTGGGTCGCACCCAACGACGTGTACTTCGCCGAGGTCGGGGAGGCGGTGCACCTGGTGATGCGTCGGGTGCCGTTCTACCGCCGCTGGTACCGCACGCGGCTGGCCTGGAACCTCAACGACCGGGTGCACCCGACCCTGGACGTGGACCCGGACTGGCCGCACCAGGACCGGTCGATCAACGCGCAGAACGACGGCCACCGCCGGGTGTTCACCCGCTACCTGGAGAGCGAGCTGGAGGGCCGGCCGGACCTGATCGAGAAGGCGCTGCCGGACTACCCGCCGTTCGGCAAGCGGATGCTGCTGGACAACGGCTGGTACCGGACGCTGCGCCGGGACAACGTCGACCTGGTGACCGAGGGCGTCGCGGAGATCACCCCGACCGGGCTGCGCGGCACCGGAGGCACCGAGGTCGAGGTGGACGTCATCGTGCTCGCCACCGGGTTCCACTCGCTGAAGCTGCTCTACCCCATGGAGATCACCGGCCGGTCGGGGCGGACGCTGGCCCAGATCTGGGGCGACGAGGACGCCTGGGCCTATCTCGGCGTCACCGTGCCGGACTTCCCCAACCTGTTCATCACCTGCGGCCCCGGCACCGGGCTCGGGCACGGCGGCAGCATGATCACCGTCGCCGAGTGCCAGGTCCGCTACATCGTGGACATGCTGGTCACGATGCTCGAGAAGGGGTTACGCGCGGTGGAGGTGCGCCCGGAGGTGGAGCGGGGGTTCCGTGACCGGTTCGACGAGGCGCACGGCCGGCGGCTGTGGACCCACCCGGGGATGACCAACTGGTACCGCAACTCGGCCGGCCGGGTGGTGGCCACGATGCCGTGGCGGATCGTGGACTACTGGCGGATGACCCACGACGCCGACCTGGAGTCCTACGACGTCGAGCCGGTCTGACGTGGCGTCCGCTCAGGGGTGCAGACCGTCGAAGAGCAGGGTCAGGTAGGTCTGCTCGACGGCTTCGACGTCGGCGTCGGAGTCGCCGCGGATCCAGGCGGCCACCCCGTTGAGCATGTCCAGCATGCCCAGTGCGGTGATCTTCGGATCCAGCTCGCGGAACTCCCCGGCCCGCATCCCGGCGGCGAGAACCTCGCGCACCCGGCGGTTGTAGTAGTGCCGGTACTGGTCGGTCTCGGCCAGGTGCTCGGCCGTGAGCGACGTCCGCTCGTGCGCCCCGACCTGGTACTCCAACCGTCGGCGGCGCAGATGCCGGATATGGGCACGGACCAGGGCGGCGAGCCGTTCCGACGGGGTGCCCGCGGCGTCGAGCAGCGGCAGGTTCTCCTCCACCGGCTCCCGGGTCACCGTCAGGCAGATGGCGAAGAGGATCTCCTCCTTGGACGGGAAGTGGTGGTAGAGGCTGGCACCGCGGATCCCCACCGCGTCGGCGATGTCGCGCATGCCCACGCCGCCGTACCCCCTCGCCGCGAAGACCTGGGTGGCGGCCGCGACGATCTCCGCCCGCCTCAGCCGGGTCCGGGTCTCCCGGTTCGGCGGCGTGCCGCTGCTCGGCGCCTCGCGCGCCCCGACCTCCTCGCCCAGCATCCGCTCAGCCTCCCCGGTCACGGCGCTACCGGGTCCTCCGGTAGAGCGTCCCGTATCGGCATCATCGGGACGGCTGTGGCCGAACCTAACAGTGGATAGGCCGGCCATGTCAGGGGCGGGTGAGGACCCGGGTGCCGAGCCGGTGGGACAGCTCAAGGGCGAGTTCGAGGGCCAGGCGGCGTTCGCCGGGCCGGCGGCCGAGCAGTTCGGTCGCCCTCGCGACCCGCTGCAGGACGGTGTTGCGGTGGGTGTGCAGGCGCTCGGCCGCCCGGGGGGCGTTCTCGGCCTCGTCCAGGAACACCCGCAGCGTCTCCCTCAGCCGTGCGGCGGCGGGGGAGTCGACGGCCAGCGGCCCGAGCGTCGCGGCGACGAACTCGGCGGCACGCTCCTGGTCGCGGGCCGCCAGCGCGGTCACCTCGATGTCCTGGTGGAACGTCAGCCGCTCCTCCTGCGGCTGGCCGGCCAGCAGTCGCTGGACCTGCAGTGCGTCGGCGTGCGATCGGCGGAAACCGGTGATCCCGGCCTGCGTGGGTCCGACCGCGATCCGGACGTCGGGGTGCGCGCGGGTGATCGCCTTGCGCATGGCGCCGGATGCGGGGTCACCCCGGGTGCCGAGCCACGCCCACAGTGTCGAGGTGCCGGCGGGGAAGATCAACGGCCGGGGTGCGCCGGCGGCGGTGGCCAGTACCCCGACCGCCGACTCGCACGCACCCTGGACCTGCTCGCGGCCGGTCTCGGTCCAGACCACCAGTGCGGTGTGGCGTCGATCGAGTTCGTAGTCCAACCGCGTGCTCGCCCGACGACGGTCCACCGGGGCGCCGTCGAGGATGAGCCGGACCGTCTCCACCCGCCGCGCGAGTGCACCGCCGAGCACCTCCTCCCGCTCGCGCTGGGCCTCGGCGATCACCCGCGCGATCACCTGGTCGACATAGTCGAAGAGGAACCGGGACGAGGCCTGCAACACCTCGATCAGCTCCGGACCGGGTGGGACGACCCGGGCGGCGGCCGCCATCCAGCGGTCCCAGGCGATGTTCTGCCCTCGCCGGTAGGCCTGGAAGACGACGTCCAGGTCCACCCCGCGACGGACGACCGTGCGCACCACATCCAGGGCCTCGGGTGGGACGTCGACCGGTCGGTACCCGCCGTCGCGCCGCGCCAGCCCGGTCAGGATGCGCTCGGCGTTGGCCCGGTTGCTGGCCGACACCTCGGCGGCGATCGCCGGGTCAGCGCCCAGCGCCGGGGCCAGCGCGAGCTCGGCGGCGTCCATCTCTGCCCCGATCGTGTCCAGGTCTGCGAGCAGGACCTCGGCGACGTCGGCGATCAGATCGGTGACGGTTCGCCGGCCCGTAGTCATGGCAGTGAGTGTGCTCTTGCACATGTGAGGGCCACAAGTGTGGGCGGCTCTCCATGGCGAAGAAGTGTTGTCGCTTGTAACTTCGAGATCAGTGACGCAACGGTGCGATCCTCGGGAGGGATACGACGATGAGCACTCCAACCACGAACCAGGTCGACGTGTTGATCGTCGGAGCCGGGATCTCCGGTATCGGCGCCGCGTACCACCTCAAGACGCGGACCCCGGGCACCACCTTCGCGGTCCTGGAGGGTCGGGACGCGATCGGTGGCACTTGGGACCTCTTCCGCTACCCCGGGATCCGTTCCGACTCCGACATGCCCACCTTCGGGTTCGCGCACAAGCCGTGGATACACGAGAACTCGATCTCCGAGGCTCGGTACATCCTGGACTACCTCGAGGAGACCGTCCGCGAGAACGACCTCGGCCGGTACATCCACTTCGGCCACCACGTGCTGAGCGCCGACTTCGACTCCGACGCCGGCCGCTGGACGGTGACCGCCCGCAACGGCCAGGACGAGGTCATCGAGTTCAGCGCCCGATTCCTGTTCTCCGGCACCGGCTACTACGACTACGCGGGCGGGTACACGCCGGACTTCGCCGGCATCGAGGACTACCAGGGCACCGTCGTGCACCCGCAGTTCTGGCCGGAGGACCTTGACTACACCGGCAAGAAGGTCGTGGTCATCGGCAGTGGTGCCACCGCGGTCACCCTGGTCCCGTCGATGCTGACCGGGCCGGGCGGGCGCGCCGCGCACGTGACCATGCTGCAGCGCTCGCCCGGCTACGTGATGTCGCTGCCGGCCGCCGACCCGTCCGCCGGCCTGCTGAACCGTCTGCTCGGCCACGACCGCGCCTACCAGCTCATCCGGCGCAAGAACATCCGGCAGCAGCGCTGGATCTTCAAGTTCTGCCGACGGTTCCCGAAGCTGGCGCGGCGGCTGCTGATCGCCGACGTCCGCCGCCGGCTGCCGAAGGACTTCGACGTCGACACCCACTTCAGCCCGTCCTACGACCCCTGGGACCAGCGGTTGTGCATCGTGCCCGACGGTGACCTGTTCAAGGCGATCTCCAGCGGTGGGGCGTCCGTGGTGACCGACCGGGTCGACCGGTTCACCCCGACCGGCATCCTGCTGGAGTCCGGCACGGAGCTCGAGGCCGACATCGTGGTCACCGCCACCGGCCTGAACATGCAGCCGATGGGCGGGATCGAGCTGCGCGTCGACGAGCGGCCGGTCGAGCTCTCCGAGACGATGGTCTACAAGTCGATGATGCTGTCCGGTGTGCCGAACTTCGTGTTCGCCATCGGCTACACCAACTCCTCGTGGACGCTCAAGGTGGACCTGGTCTGCGAGCACTTCTGCCGGCTGCTCCAGTACATGGACACGACCGGTCAGGCCACGGTGGTCCCGGTGCTCGACGACCCGGACATGGAGCGCCTGCCACTGTTCGATCTCAGCGCCGGCTACGTCCAGCGCCGTATCGAGGCCTTCCCGCACGCCGGAACCCGCGGCCCGTGGACCGCGGAGATGGCCTACGAGCAGGACGTCGACCGGCTGCGCCACGGACCGGTCGAGGACCCGGCCCTGCGGTTCACCCCGCGCCGGAAGGCCGAAGTGGCCGCCTGACCCGGATCGGCCCGCCGGATCGCAGCTTCCGGCGGGCCGTTTCACGGCTCTCCGGCACGGCCGAGCAGGTGGACGAGGCGAAGCGGGCGTTCACGGCGGCCCCACCGGCCTCGGTCCGGCGCCCTACCGGCGGCGGGACGGAATCACTGCCAGCGGCGGCGTACGTCGGCCCCGAAGGCGGTGTACTCGCGGACGGGGATGATCTCCTCCCACTCCAGCACGTGGGCCATCGGCAGGGCGGCCATGAAGATCTGGTCCAGCTCGTCGTGCGAGTCCGCGTCGATGATGCCCAGGACCCGACGCTGAGCGGCCACCTTGTACAGACTCTTGATCTTTCCGCTGCTCAGCGCACCTTCGGCTGCGTCGACCTCCTTCTCCCATATATCCCACAGCTCGTCCGCCGTCATCGAGCTGTGGTCGACCCGCACCTTGAAGAAATACAGCACCGCGACACCTCACTGAATCGTGGCCGGCGCCGTCACGGGCGCCGGAGGACGCAGGCGATCAT
>Ga0310811_10011471_pt1 | contig 11497 bp, 11 predicted proteins | sample YCmetagenome_FD_207642 | JGI IMG/M metagenome (GOLD analysis project Ga0310811, IMG submission 207642) | Soil microbial communities from experimental microcosm in Duke University, North Carolina, United States - YC | ecosystem: Engineered > Artificial ecosystem > Soil microcosm > Unclassified ... | reverse complement strand
TGAGAGGTCATCTTCCGCGTCCGCCCCGCTACCGGCCCGGCGCCGGTGCCCAGGATCGCGAGTTTGGTGCCCTTGGCATCTTTCAGGGCTGCCTTCGCCTTGTCTGTTGCGGACTGGGCCGGCTGGGTGGCGGCAGGCGCGATGGTGGCGGTCAGTGCGGGAGCGGCGGCAACGCCCGCAAGCAATCCCCGGCGCGAAAATCCCGAAAAGCTCGATGTGTCTCGCATGGCCTTTCACGGCTCGCCGGGTTTGAAGGCGACGTCCAGGCCGGGCGGCAGGCCTTGGTCGGCCATGGCCATGGTCGCGGCCGCGGTCACATAAAGTCCCTGCAGCAAGGTCAGGTCCACGATCTGCTGATCGTTCATGAATTTATGCAGGTTGGCATAGGTCTGGTCGGAGACGGCGTGCTTCGTAAACAGCTCCATGCAGAAATCATAGACCGCCGCTTCATCGGGCTCCATCGTGGAAGGCCGTTTGTTCATCCTCAGCGCCGCCAGGGTCTCGGCGGGAACGCCGGCCTTGATCGCGGGCTGGTAATGCGAAGACCATTCCACCTGGCTGCGCCACAGCCGTCCCTGGATCAGAATCGAGAATTCCCGCAGCCGGTTCGGCACGGCGGACTGGAAGCGCACATAGTCCATCAGGTCGATAATCGGCTTGGCCGCCTGCGGCGAGCGCAGCCAGATGTGATAGGGCCCGCTGAGGCCGATGCGGGAGAATTTCAGGATGCGGTCGGCGATGGGCCGCTGCTGATCGTCGAGCTGGGCCGCGGTCAGTTCGGGATAGCGCGGGCTCGCCGCCTTGGTCCACGACATTGTGGCCATCCCCGCCAGCCAGCCCGCCGTCACCGCCAGGCCAATGGTGAGCGCTTTTGCGGTTTTCATTTTTCCCTCCCCAGATCGCGTCGAAGCTGCAAGTCTTACGCGCCCGCCCCCTTGGACCAAAGCCCAATTGTCGGGGCACGGCTTGCGGCGGGAGGCTGGCGGATATTCGCTGTGAAGATTACCTGGAGGGCGTGCGGCCGCCAGGATCGCGGCGAACGCGGTAGCCCGGCGCCTGGCCAGACTTGAGCGCGGGCGGTCAAAGGCCCGGCCCTTCCTGGCGCCGGGCCTTTGTCTTTTTGCCCTGAATATTGGACCAAGGTGCCGGTGCGGGGCGCACGGCCGGCGCGTAGCGTGATCCCATGGCGATCGAGCTCGAACGGAAATTCCTGGTGACCAGTGAGAGCTGGCGCCGCCAGGCGCAAGGTCCCGGGCAGCGTTACCGCCAGGGCTATCTGGCAAAAGGCGATTCCACGGTCCGGATCCGCATCCGCGGCAAGGACGAGACCGCGACCCTGACGATCAAAAGCCGGCGGCGGGGAATCATGCGCCTGGAATTTGAATATGCGATCCCGGTGGTGGACGCCGAAACCCTGCTGCGCAAGCTCGCGCCCCGCTCGCTGGTTGAAAAGACGCGCTACAAGATGCGTTATCGCGGTTATGCCTGGAGCATAGACGAGTTCAACGGCCGCCATGCCGGCCTGGTGCTGGCCGAGATCGAACTGCCGCATCCTTGCGCGCTGTTCGATGTGCCCGATTGGGTCGGCCGGGAAGTCACCGGCGAGCCCGAGTACAGCAATTCCCAGCTGGCCGATCTTGGGCCGGGGCATGCGGCGATGGAGGCCATGCGGCAATTGCCGTTGCCGTTCGCGCCCGCCCAAGCGGATATGAAAGCGGTTCCCGCCCTGACGCCATCCCTGGCGCCATAGAGCTAGCTGGACAGGCGGGGCGCAAGGCCCGATGCTCACCCCAAAAGGGGATGGCCGACATGTCTGGCGCCGAAGAGGCGATAGAGGCGCCGCCAGCAGGGCGCCTGAAGTTCTTCGACCAGCCGCGCGGCGTGCTGCTGATCGCCTCCACCGAATTCTGGGAGCGTTTTTCCTATTACGGCTTCATCGGGTTGATCGCCCTGTTCATGGCGGCCGATCCGGCGACCGGCGGGCTGGGGCTCGACAAGAGCCTGACCCTGAAGCTGTTCGGGCTTTCCGCCGGACTGATGTTCATGGCCCCGTCGGTGGGCGGCTGGGTCGCCGACCGCCTGATCGGGCCTTATCTCGCCGTGGCGCTGGGCTGTGTCGGGCTGTCGGCGGGCAATTTCGCGCTGGCCGCCGCGGGCACCAAAGCCGCGCATGCAGCGGGACTTCAGTTCGCTTTCTTCTATGGCGGGCTGGTGCTGATGGTGACGGGTGCGGGGCTCTTCAAATCCAATGTCAGCGCCCTTTTGGGCCAGCTGTTCGCGCCGGGCGACCCGCGCCGGCAGGACGGCTTCATGCTCTTCTATATGGGCATCAATGTCGGCGCCCTGGCGGCGCCGTTTGGCGCAGGGACTATCGGCGAGCTGGTCGGCTGGTCCTGGGGCTTTCTGGTGTCGGGGCTGGGCATGGCGGTGGGGTTGCTCGCCTTCCTGTGGCTGAGCCGCGGATTGTTCGTGCCTTTCGTGCGGCCGGGGCGCGATGGCCGCGCGCACGCGGCATCGCTGTGGCGTGAGCCGGGGGTCAAGCTGGTGCTGGTGATGATCGTCTTCACCGCCATCTACATGATCGGCCAGCAGACTTATGGCGGAGTGATGAATCTCTATGTGCGCGACCGTGTGGCCAAGGATGTGCTGGGCTTCCACATTCCCACCACCTGGTTCCTGTCGCTCAATCCGCTGATCGTGATTTTGGGAGGGCCATTCGTCTCGCGTTTCTGGACCGGCTGGAAGGATCGCGGCCGGGTCGCGGCGCTGGACCGTATTCTCGCCGGCACGGTGCTGATGGCGCTGTCCTATGTGGTGATGGGGCTGGTTGATCTCGCTGCCGGCAATGCGCCGGTGGCGCCGGTCTGGATCATCGTCTTCTATCTCGTCATCACCATCGCCGAGTTGTGCGTCTTTCCCATCGGCCTGGCCGAGATCAGCAAGCGCGTGCCGCCGGAGCTGGTGGGCTTGTTGATGGGCTTCTGGGTCTTCACCATGGGCTTTGGCAGCCTGACGGCGGGATGGCTGGGCGGATGGCTGGCGCAGGCCCAGACCTGGATGATCTTCGCGGTGCTGGCGGGCGGAGGGCTCCTCAGCGCGCTGGGGCTGCTGCTGGCCGAGCCGTTGGTGCGCAGGATGCTGGCGGCGTCGCGCCCCGAACGGTAGGGGCCGTGACAGATATTTCTGCCCTCGCGCGCGTGTATGAGGAATTCGCCCGGAAAGAGGCCGTCGGCCGTTCGCCGCTTTACGAGCATCTATGCCTGGAAATCGCCAGGGACGAGATGGTGCTGTCGCGCCTGATGGCGCTGCCGGTCGAGAAACGCCAGCCGAACCTGATCCTTTCCGCAGTGAAATATCTCTTCGGTGTGGTGGAAGGATGGCCGCAATTCCGCAGCCTGGTGCAGGACCGCTGGCGCGAGATCGAACCGATCATCAGGGCGCGCCGCACCCAGACCAACGAGCCGGCGCGGTGCGCGACCCTGCTGCCAGTGCTGGCCAGCCTGCCGCAGCCGCTGGCGCTGCTGGAAGTCGGCGCATCTGCCGGATTGTGCCTGCTGCCGGACTATTACGGCTATCGCTTCAACGGCAACTATGTTCCGCCAACGCATCCGGGTGCGGTGTTCCCCGTCTTCGATTGTGAATGCAACGCCAAGGTGCCGATCCCGACCGCGAATGTGCAGGTGGCCTGGCGGCTGGGACTGGATCTGTCGCCGTTGGACGTCTGTTCCAACGAAGACGCCAACTGGTTGCGCGCGCTGGTCTGGCCGGGCGAGGGCAGGCGCGCGGAGCTGCTGGAAAGCGCCCTAGAGATCGCCAAGCTGCATTCGCCCGAGATCGTGCAGGGCGATCTGCGCCACGACCTTCCGGCTTTGATCGAAACGGTGCCGTCAGACGCGACCCTCCTGGTGTTTCATACCGCAGTGCTGGCCTATGTTGCCAATCCGGCCGATCGCGTGAAATTCGGCCAGACGGTGATGAGCCTCGGCGCGCGCTGGCTCAGCAATGAAGGCTTGGCCGACTGGGACGAGGCGGGCCTGCCGCCGCGCCCCTGGGGCCGTTTCTCGCTGGCGCTGGATGGCAAGGTGCTGGCGCACACCGACGCACATGGCAAATCGGTGGAATGGCTTTAGCGCAGGTGAGGGTGAACTTTCATATGCCTGACCATGTACCGTCTTAACAGGGCCACTCGGTCGGCCGACACAGGTCGGCGACAGAAGTATGATAGAAGTAACTGCGATATCTAGTTGCCGTGGGATTCGCATGTCTGTTCGGGCTTCCGCGCGCGAAAGCGGTATTGGCGCCAAAATGGCGGGTCTTTTTGCCGCCATCCTCCTGCTCACCGAAACTGGGGCCACCGCGCAAGTTGCGGCGCCGCCATTTGCGCTGCCCCAGGAAAGCATCACGGTCACGGGCACCAAACCGACGCAAGCGACGATCAACAGCTTCATCGAGACAAGGACGGTGCCAACGCGCATCGCAAACGTGATGGCTCGTTGGCGGCGGCCCATTTGCCCTTTGACGGCGGGGCTGGCTGATAAGTACGCGAAATATGTGAGCCAGCGCATACGCGACGTTGCGGCCGCTGTCGGCGCCCCGGTCGATGCCAACCCCGCTTGCAAGCCCAATATCGAGGTTGTCTTCACGACCGTGCCGCAGGACTTCATGAATGGTGTTCGCGAGACCGGACCCGCCTTCCTCGGCTACCATGACAGCAACAGCCAGGCCGATGCGATGGCAAAAGTCACCCATCCTATCCAGGCATGGTACACGACCGAAAGCATCGACATTGACGGCAATTCTCAAGTGGACAGCGGACAGTGCGCGGGCAGCGGGACGGTGATAAACGCGTTCGAAATCGCGGCGGGGCCACCCGGAGAAAGCGGTGGTGGTGTGGTCCCCATCACTTTGAACCTGGGCTGTGCCCGGGTGATGAAGTGGAGTGGATCGCGCCTGAACAATGGTTATGACAGCGGGCTGCACAATGTGTTGATCGTGGCGGAGCCGGCCAGGCTGTTCGACTATGAAGTGGGATCGCTCGCCGATTACATTACCATGCTGGCGCTGTCCCAGTCTGCTTCGCCGGAGAGTTGCCAGGACCTGCCCAGCATTTCCAACCTTATGGCCAAGGGCTGTACCTCCGCCGCCGTCAAGATCACCGATGGTGATCTGGCTTTCCTGAGCGGGCTCTACCGATTGCCGAGCGGTTATGGGCTGACGGCGCAACAGACCGGGATAGGCTACCAGATGAAGAAGATTCTGGTGACCGACAAGGGAGGCTAGAGAGCCATCCCCGAACCGGGGTGCAACACTGGTGTGGCTTTAGGCAGGTTAGTGAGGATAACCCTGAAGCCTTGGCGTTCCGTGCTTCCACTCCGGCAGCCGGGCATAGGGCACGCTTGTTTCTGCCTTCGCTTTCGATCAGGGCTTCACGTAGAACTGGCACCAGCCCTGCGGGGCGATGGGATCGACGACGATTGCGCATGAGGCCGGCGCAACGAAATGCGTGCAGGTCGTGCACTGCTGCCCGTTTTTGGGCGTGTCCTGATATTTTGACAGTATGTGGGACATTTTATCCTGCTGTGCCGCGGCCTTAACCGACGTCAGGCAGTCGAGTGAGACGGCTGTGGCGGCGGCCAACGGAGCGCGCTCCAAGAGCGAGCGGCGTGAAATCATATTCTTGGATCTGTCCGGCATGGTGATGCCTCGTTTTATCATCTGCTTGTCATCTGCGGTCTTGAGGCTCAGGAGCGATGCCTCCCGGCCATTCGAATGAATTAAGACTGCGAGTGCTGTAACGAGTCCGAATAAGCTTCGAGAACATCGAATTCCTGCCTGGGCATCTTCGGCGAGGCGCCAAGTCAGAGCAGAAAAGACTAGGCTGAAGCGGCGGGCCTTGTAAATCCAGATTTTCCGGCGTCCGGATCGAACGTCAGACGATCCGGGGATCGTCCACCTTCACCTTCACTGCGCCACGCCTGCCGGTTTGCGCCTCTTTCTGGATGGAAATCCTCTCGTCCTCAGCTACGACGCCGAGATCCACCTCCCGGTCGGGGAAGACCACAATGATCCTTCGACCGATCTGCACAAATATCGTGTAGGCTGTTCCCTCGGCCTGACCAGCCATGCCGCGGATTTCCGAATAATAGGGCTCGGCCCGCCACGCATTGGGAACACCGGGATCGACGTGAATGACGATTTCCTTGCCATCCGGCTTGTACGCGACGACCAGTTTGCTGCGGGACGGCCGCCAATGCTCGCCCAGCTCGGGCCACAGCAGATATCCGCAGTAAAAAGCACGGCACTCATTCGGCCAGTCGGGATAGAGCGCGCAACCGCGCCCCTTGACGCAGTGCGGACACCATTGGCCGCTCGGGTTGCCGAATGCCGGTATGGTCAACAGCTTGCAGCAGAGCGTGCAAGTACCGCAGCGCCTGGGTTCTTTGACGGCTGGCGTCATGTCCATCCATCCTCTGCGGGAAACAATACTCCTGAACTCATGGTATTTCGTCCCGCACTTTTCCCGGCCACACTGTCAGACGTTCCATAGATCCGATTCAAATTGCTGCAAAGCTTTGATCGGGCTGGGAGCCCAGCCATTCCCCGTCGGCTGTCGTGATGACAGCCTTGGCGCCGGGATGGGCGGCCAGGATTTTTGCCGCATGTTCGCGTCCTGCGACATAGATCGACGTCGCCAGCCCGTTGGCGATCATCGCACTTGGAGCGGTGACGGCTATGGCGGTCATCTTGCTGGCTGACAGCCCGGTGCGTGGATCGAAAATATGATTATAGCGCCCTGTCTCCTCAAATGGCGTACCGTAGCCGCCCGATACGGCCAGGCCGATATCCTCAAGGTCGAGCGTTCGTCCGAAATGAGGCGGATCCTTCGGATCGCGCAGGCCGATCAGCCACGGCCTGCCATCAGGATGGTCGCCGATCAGTCTGGTCTCGCCGAGATCGGCGTAGACATGCTTGAATCCCTGCTCGGCCAGCATGTCGGCGATGCGGTCGGCGACAAAACCCTGGCCGATAGAATTCAGCGTGACGCCCATCCCCGGACGCCCAAGGGCTATTCGGCGCGGGCCAATGTCGATGAGGCGATAATTGACCAGCCGCTCTGCCACGCTCCTCGCGGCAGCGCCGATGTCGGCTGACTTGCCGTTGCCGGTCCAAAAATGGGCCGCATAAAGCTCCCAGAGCGGCTGCACCGAGACATCGAAGGCGCCGCCGCTCAATTCGCTGAACTGGCGGCCCGCGCTGAGTTGATCACGTAATTCCCATGACGGGTTGTCGACAAAGCCGTCGCGATTGAGCCGCGAAATCTCGCTATCTTCGCGATGGAGGCTGAAGATGCTGTCAAGGCGAGCCACTTCGGAGCGGACTTGGTCAATAGTGCGGCTGGCGACAACAGGATCCTCATGCCAGAACGCCAGTTCCGACGACGCACCCATGACTTCGAGCTGCCAATCATAAAGCTTTCCCCGTGGCGCTAGCGCGCGGACACCTCCGGCGAGTGCGGGCACTGCGGCAGCCGCCGCGGCGATCCTGAGGAATCCGCGCCGCGACCGCAGTTTTTGGTCGCAGGTGGACATCCCCATCGCCGGCAAAGTGTTCAGGCGCATTCCAATCCCCCGGTCGCGATTTTACGGATGGCAGCAAGCGGCGGACAACGCTGATCGTCAAAATATTCGACCTGGCAGTCGAGGCATTGGAAACATTCGGCCGTCTTGATTTTGCCGGTAACCGAAATCGCCTTTACCGGACAGGAATTCTCGCAGAGATGGCACGGACTGCCACATTGAGGACGCCGCTTCAGAAGATCGACGAGATGCAATCGGCCGGCGAGCGCCAGGACGCCGCCAAGCGGACACAAAAAGCGGCAATAAGCCCGCTCGGTGAAAAGGCCGATCATGAGCAGCGCGCAGGCGTAAAAGACATAGGGCCAGGCGCGGGTGAAATGCGACGTGATGGCGGTATCGAAAGGCTCCACCTCCGCGACGCGCGACCACATATCGACCCCCAACGCGGCGAGGCCGAGGATCAGCGCCGCCGAGACATACTTTCCAAGCCATAGATATTTCTGCACTGATTCCGGCGGATTCCATTGTGGCATGCCGATGGCGCGCGAAAGCTGCGCGAGCAATTCCTGCAGGGCGCCAAAGGGACAGAGCCAGCCGCAAAATACGCCGCGGCCCAGCAGCACGAGCGAGATGGCTGTGTATATCACTATCATTACGATCAGCGGCTCGGCGAGATAGAAGCCGAACTCAAAGTGACGAAATGGCGCCTCCATGTAGTTGACGACATTCAAGATGGAGAGCTGGCCGCTGGCGATCCACCCTTCCCATACCACCACAAAAAGCAGGAACGAAGTGCGGATAATCCGATGGGCACGCCGCGACTGCGCAAGCTTTGCTTGAAAGGCGAGGATAAAAGTCAAAAGCGCCAGCAGCGCGGCCTCGATGACGACATTTGTTCGAGAGTCGCTCCAGGCCTGGGTCCAGGCTGGTACCGGCGGTGCCGGCGGCATCAGTATATGTGAGGCAGGAAGCTGGTAATCCACGGGGAAGGCAAGCGAAATGGGGGAGCCGGCCGCCGTCTGGCCTTTCACAAGAAGTTCAAGCCGCCACGGCTTCAGCGGATCGAACCGGGCATTTGCCGGGAGCGTGAAAACCGCCGCCTGGTCGAGGGCCCTTATGCCGTCAGGGCCAGAGGTAGCGATCTGCTGGTATTGGCTGCTGGCGAATTGGTATGCCTGGCCGCCTTGAACCAGGCGAAGCCGATCGAACCGGTTTGTGCCACCAACAAAGTCATAAGCGCCCTTCGAGGCGACAAAGATCTTCCACGGGGCAAAGATCATGCTTCTGCCGCGCGGACCGAAATAAGCCGCATAGTCGCCCCCCAGCACATTCTTGCCAATGGAAGCCGGCGTCGCGAGTCCCGTATAAATATCGATATAAACGTTGTTCAGGCCGGAGAGCGGCACATCAAGCCTGCCGCCCGTGCCATGGGCCTTGCCAAGCGCAGCAGCGACGTCGTTGCCGGTGATGATCTTATGGACGATGGAGCCCTCGGCCAGTAGATCGTTCCATGACATCTGTTTGAAGCCGTCCAGGTCGACCGCGGGCCCCGCAACCTTCGCCTTGAGCAGGCCCCGGCCGATGAGCACGCGTTGGGCAGACTCAAAAACCGCGTCTCGCATCTGGCGGGCGCTCACCGTGGCCCCGTCGACATAGTCGGGACGCGGGGCCCCGCCGGAATTTCCCCCTTGCGACGCCAATCCCGCTGTACGCGCGAGAAAGGTGTCAAGCTGGGGCTGGCGGATCTCGTCCTGATAGACATGCGGTTCGCGGTGAAAGATGACCTTGGCGCCGCTGATGTGGCCGGTGAGATCCACGCCCGCAATTACATCGAATGGAGTGCCGGAAAAGCCGGGCGCATGGACGATGTCCAGGGTGGAGAATATATAGCCGGCGAGCTTGCCATTGCGATAAACCGCGATGGCCGGCGGCTTGCCCTCTTCCAGCCCGAGCTTTTCGGCGCCCGGCCAGACAATGGCCATGACCTCTCGTGTCAGGCGATCCGAGAGATGCCCGGCTTCGGCGTCCGCTTGTGAAGCGCCAAGCAGCAAAAAGAGAAGAAGGGCGAGGAATGGCAAAACAGCCCCTGCCACGATTTGCCGGGGTCCGAGGCCACTTGGCCGAGGACGGGCGCGCGCCCAAGCGCGCCCCGGGGAGGGCAGCGCCAAGGCGGTGGCGATGATGGCGTCACTCACCGGTGAGCCACAAGCCTCAATGTGCTCCGGCCGCCTTGATGGCGCTATATTGGACATAGCAACCGACCCCGTTGAGCACAGTGTAAGTTACATTATTTCTGTTTTTCCGGTCCTGCCAGGTTTCGATGATGTATTGCATGTGGGCCGAACGTCCGCCTTGTGGCCGGCCATACATGGTCTTTACGCTCGCCAGAAGATCGTGGCATTTGCCTTGATCCATATTCATGTCCGGGCCCATATCCATACCCATACCCATGCCGGCGGTTTTATCCTTCACGACAAGCGTCACCGATGAAAGCCTGTCGGCCGCGTTGAAGCCAAACTGGGCCTCGAAGGAAAACTTGCCGCTGTGGTATGGCGCAACCAGTTTGGTGACATTGCCGTCGCTGTCCGGTTGGAGATCGGAACTTGCTCGCGTCAGGTGCTTCGCGGCGCCGGCCACCTGCTCCGGGGTCATACCCCATTTTGTGTATTCCCAGTCCGCTTTCGCCGCGCTTGCGCCGCAACAGGCGAGCGCAAGCACAAGTCCACACAGTTTCATTTGACCGTCCTCCGGAGGCAAATCGGATCGCCGAATTTCAGGCACCCAACCCGAGTGTGGCGCAAGGCTGGCGCCACCCACGCCCGAAACCAGAACCCTGCTGATAATCCGGGGCTAGTAGGGGTACCCCGGAAGTCTCGGCGTTTTGGGCTTCCAATCAGGGACCCGGACCCATTCATTGCCGATCGGCATCTTGATCTTCGCCAGATTATTTTGGTCGAGGACCTGGTCTTCCGGAATTATCTTGTTGAGGGCGAGCAGGTAGGCCGTCAGCGCATATACCTGGTTGGGGGTAAGGGTCCCCTCATTCCCGAGAGGCATGCCGCGACGGATGAAATCCCACACGATAATCGCATTCGGCGCCTTCACCGGTATGCCGTCGCCCCCGTTGCTCGCGCGAAGCCAGGCGTTGACCTCCGGGCCTTTCTTGGCCTGCAAGCTGGGCGCCGACGTCACCCCGCCAAGGCCTTCGGGGCCGTGACAGACGACGCAGTTCTTCTGGGTAAAAAGCACTTTGCCTTCCGCGGCGGTGCCGTGGCCCGCGGGAAGTCCCGCTCCCGTTGGACTGATCGTGATATCCTGGGCGCGTTCTGCGGCGGTCGGCGCGCGCCCCACGCCATAGGTCTGCGCCAGCGCGGCGCTTGCCAGGAGCAGAAAAACCGGGACGATCCTAAGCGGGCTCATTCGTCACGCTCGCGTCGCCGGCGGGAGCCCATTGGTCACGCTTCCGTCCCTGGCGACCTTCCAGGGCATGATGGTGTTGTTGTTCATGGGCACTCTGAACGCTGGCGTATAAGCGACGCCCAACGCCTTGGCGACTTGCTCGACAGTCGGTTGGATCTGCCCGAGCTCGTCGGTGGTGCGCGACAGGAGCACGTGCTCGCCTCCGTCCCAGTTCCACATGAAACCGAACCTTGTGTGCGCCATGGGATGCGGAGTCCCCTTGAGCTGGGCGGGGTGCCACGATTTCCCGCCGTCGGTGGATACCTCCACTTTGCGAATGACGCCCCCGCCGGACCAGGCCAGCCCTGTGATCTCGTACCATCCGCGTTCGGGCAGTTTCTGTCCGCCGGAAGGGTAGGTGATGACCGACTTGGGTCCGATCTGGTAGCCGAGCGCTGCTTCCTTCGCATCCCGCCTCAGATGCCCAAAATCGTTCATGTTGAGCTGATACTGGTCGACGA
>Ga0310811_10011470_pt1 | contig 11498 bp, 7 predicted proteins | sample YCmetagenome_FD_207642 | JGI IMG/M metagenome (GOLD analysis project Ga0310811, IMG submission 207642) | Soil microbial communities from experimental microcosm in Duke University, North Carolina, United States - YC | ecosystem: Engineered > Artificial ecosystem > Soil microcosm > Unclassified ... | reverse complement strand
TGCCTGCCATCGAGTTCACCGAGTCGGTCAGGTCTTTCCACGTACCGGCGACGCCCGGCACGTTCGCTTGCCCGCCCAGCTCACCTTCGGTGCCGACCTCACGCGCCACACGCGTCACCTCCGACGCGAACGCGTTCAACTGGTCCACCATCACGTTGATGGTGCTTTTCAGCTCAAGTATCTCGCCTTGCGCATCCGCGGTAATTTTCTTCGAGAGGTCACCGTTCGCCACGGCGGTGGTGACTTCCGCGATGTTGCGGACCTGGTCTGTCAGGTTGCCTGCCATCGAGTTCACCGAGTCGGTCAGGTCTTTCCACGTGCCTGCGACGCCTTTCACCTGCGCCTGGCCGCCGAGCTTGCCTTCGGTACCGACCTCACGCGCCACACGCGTCACTTCGGAAGCGAAGGAGGAGAGCTGGTCCACCATCACGTTGATCGTGTTCTTCAGCTCCAGAATTTCGCCCTGTGCATCCGCGGTAATTTTCTTCGAGAGGTCGCCGTTCGCCACGGCGGTGGTGACGTCCGCGATGTTACGAACCTGCCCGGTCAGGTTGCCTGCCATCGAGTTCACCGAGTCGGTCAGATCTTTCCACGTGCCTGCGACGCCTTTCACCTGCGCCTGGCCGCCGAGCTTGCCTTCGGTACCGACCTCACGCGCCACACGCGTCACCTCGGAAGCGAAGGAGGAGAGCTGGTCCACCATCACGTTGATGGTGTCTTTCAATTGCAGAATTTCGCCCTTGGCGTCCGCAGTAATTTTCTTTGACAGATCGCCGTTCGCCACCGCGGTCGTCACCTCGGCAATGTTACGGACTTGGCCGGTCAGGTTGGACGCCATGAAGTTCACGTTATCGGTCAAGTCCTTCCAGGTACCGCCAACGCCCGGCACATACGCCTGACCGCCCAACTTACCTTCGGTACCAACCTCACGCGCCACACGCGTCACCTCGGATGCGAAGGAACGTAACTGGTCCACCATCGTATTGATGGTGTCTTTCAACTGCAGAATCTCGCCGCGCACGTCGACGGTAATTTTCTTCGACAAGTCGCCGTTCGCCACCGCGGTCGTCACGTCGGCGATGTTACGCACCTGCGAGGTCAGGTTACCTGCCATCGAGTTCACCGAGTCGGTCAGGTCTTTCCAGGTGCCTGCGACGCCTGGCACGTTTGCCTGGCCGCCCAGCTTACCTTCGGTACCCACCTCACGCGCCACACGGGTCACCTCGGATGCGAAGGAGGAGAGCTGGTCCACCATCGTGTTCGCCGTCGCGGCGGCACGCAGGAATTGGCCTTTCAGCGGGCGCCCGTCGACTTCCAGCGCCATCGATTGCGACAAGTCGCCTTTTGCCACGGCGCCGATCACGCGTGCCATTTCAGTCGTGGGGCGCACCAGATCGTCAATCAACGTATTGACCGAATCCACGATGGTGGCCCAGCCTCCGCCCGCCCGCGATGGGGTCGCACGCTGCAGCAGTCGACCGTCCCGCCCCACCACGCGGCTGACGCTCGAAATGCTGTTCGCCATCTGTTCGCTGTTGTCGATAATTTCGTTGAGCGTATCGGCAATTTTGCCGTTCATGCCTGTCAAGTCGGACGGCATACGGACGCTGAAGTCCCCTTTTTTTAATGCGGTCAGCGCAGCGAGCAGAATCCGCGGGTCCAAGGTCTCAGACAAATCGGTCATCGTGTTCATGTTCTTGTGTGCCCTCAAGAAATTTTTTGACATTCTCATATGCAATTGCTACGCTCCGCAAGCATGTTTCCTTGGAAAATCAAGGAGATGTGCACGACTAAATTGAAGGCATTTGGTTCCCCGAAACTGCGAAATTTTTTGATTCATCACCATGCCCGCTCCGAGCAAACCCAAAATACTGGTGGTCAATGACGATCCAGGCAGCCTGATTGCTTTGACGGGGCTGTTGTCGGACTGGGTTGAGCAGAATGGTTGCGAAATGATTGCAGCCAGTTCGGGGCAGCAGGCGCTGCGCGAAGTACTGAAACATGACTTCGCGGTGATCCTGCTCGACGTGAATATGCCCGGCATGGATGGGTTCGAAGCGGCGCAAGCCATCCATTCACGCGAACGCTCGGCTTCCGTGCCGATCATTTTTGTGACGGCTTTCCTGGCCGACGAGATGAACCGCCTGAAGGGCTATCAGCACGGCGCAGTCGACTATTTGTTTACACCGATCATTCCGCAGATTTTGCAGGCGAAGGTATCGGTATTCGTTGCGCTGGCAAAAAAGAATATGGAGCTGCACCAGCAGGCTGAAGTCCTGCGTGACCGCTCCGCCGCACTGTTGGCATCGAACCGTCAGCTGGAGTCTGAAATCAGCCAGCGCAAGATCGCAGTGCAGCAGAACAAGGCGAAGGATGAATTCCTCGCGATGCTCGGCCACGAATTGCGCAACCCGCTCAGTGCAATCAGCAGTGCCGCTTCGCTAATCACGACAAACGGCATTGGAGAAGAGGCGGTCGCGCGCGCAAAGCTGATTCTGCAACGGCAGACACGGCATCTGACGCGCATCGTCGACGATTTGCTCGACCTGAGCCGCGTGATGTCGGGCAAAATCCTGCTGGCACGCAAGCCGGTCGATTTCGGCAAGCTGGTGGAATCCTGCCTGGAGACAATGTCGGCCGCAGGGCGCACCGAAAAGTACACGATCAATCTCCATACGGAACCGGCATGGCTGGATGGCGATGCGGCGCGCATCGAGCAGATCGTCACGAATTTAATCGATAACGCGCTGAAGTACACGCCCGAAGGCGGCAGCATCGATATCGACGCGCGGGTAGAGGACGGGCTCGTCAAATTTATGATTCGCGACAACGGCATCGGTATTCCAGACGATCTATTGCCGCGCGTATTCGACGTGTTTGTACAAGGCGAAATTTCTCTGGACCGCACCAAGGGCGGATTAGGCGTAGGGCTTGCGTTGGTCAAGCAACTGGTAGAGCTTCACGGCGGGAAAATTACGGCGAGCAGCGCCGGCCGGGGAGAAGGCAGCACGTTTGAAGTCAGCTTCCCGTACCAGGAACACCTGGAACCTGCCATCCTGGCGGCGACCAGCGAGTATCCGAAGAATACGTACCGGGTATTGCTGATCGAAGACAACCACGACGCGCGCGAAATGATGTCTGCCATGCTGCTTGCGCAAGGGCACACCGTGTTTCAGGCATCCGACGGTGCAGGCGGCCTGGTGGCGGCCAGCATGCATCGGCCGGAGCTTATCCTGATCGACATCGGTCTGCCGGGCATTGACGGTTATCAGGTCGCACGGCACCTCCGCGCCAATCCCGAAACGCGTGAGGCGCGGCTGATCGCATTGACCGGCTATGGTTTGGAAACGGACCGCGTGCGCGCGCTGGAAGCCGGTTTCAATCTGCATCTCGTCAAGCCGATCCAGCTGGACGAGCTGAACGCGGCGATCCACTAGACGCAGGCGTGTTTCGGCCGAGCTTGGATGATCGGCCCGCCAAATACTTTAAAATAGCGGGCCACTTCCGGAATTCCCTATGTCGATCTCAAGCACCCAAGAAATCATTGCCGAGCTGCGCGCCGGCCGCATGGTCATACTCGTGGACGAGGAAGATCGCGAGAACGAGGGCGACCTTGTCCTGGCCGCCGAATTTGTGACGCCGGAAGCCATCAATTTCATGGCCAAGTATGGCCGCGGCCTGATTTGCCTGACCTTGTCGGAGGAGCGCTGCGAACAACTCGCGTTGCCGATGATGACGATGCGGAACGGCACGTCCTACGGTACGGCATTCACGGTATCGATCGAGGCGGCCGAAGGCGTTACCACCGGTATTTCGGCGGCGGACCGCGCGCGCACGATTCAGGTCGCGGTTGCCAAGAATGCCAAGCCGAGCGATATCGTGCAGCCGGGCCACATCTTTCCGTTGAAGGCGCAAAAGGGTGGTGTGCTGATGCGTGCCGGCCATACCGAAGCCGGTTGCGATTTTGCGGAACTCGCCGGCCTGACGCCAGCCGCCGTCATTTGCGAAATCATGAAGGACGACGGCACGATGGCGCGTCTGCCGGATCTCATCGAATTCGCCGAGACACACGGGTTGAAGATTGGCACCATCGCGGATTTGATTCACTATCGTAGCCAGAATGAATGCTTTGTCGAACGTGTTGGCGAGCGCATGATGGAAACCGTGCACGGTCCATTCCAGGCGGTGCTGTACCGAGACAAGCCGAGCGGCGGTGCGCATCTGGCGCTGGTGCATGGCGACATCACGCCGGAACAGGAAACGCTGGTGCGCGTACACCAACCGGTCTCTGTGCTCGATTTGCTGGAAACGAAGGCGACCATCCATTCATGGAACATGGCGTCGGCCATGGCTGCCATTCGCCAAGCCGAGCGCGGCGTGATGGTGCTGCTGAATTGCGAGGAATCCGCCGATGAACTGTTCTCGCACTTTGCCGCACTGACCAGGCCGGATGCGCAAACGCCGCCGCGCGCGGCGCGCATGGATCTGCGAACCTACGGCATCGGAGCGCAGATTCTGAAGAGCCTGTCGGTCGGCAAGATGCGACTGTTGGCCAATCCGCGCAAGATGCCGTCGATGGCAGGTTTCGATCTGGAAGTGACCGGGTATCAGGCAACGCCGCAGAATTGAGCGGTTGTTCATTTGCTGTCCGCATTCTGCGGGCGGTTTCACATTCTGTTTAAGCGCAGCTGCGCATAAGGAAACATCATGACAGTTGGTACCTACGACGTGAATCTGGATGGCGAAGGCTTGCGCATCGGTATCGTACAGGCGCGTTTTAACGAAGATGTGTGCCACGGGCTGCTTGCCGCATGTCTGGCTGAACTCAAGCATCTCGGTGTGGCGGATGAAGACATCCTGCATGTGACGGTGCCGGGCGCGCTGGAAATTCCGCTGGCCTTGCAGAAGATGTCGGACACGATGCAGTTCGATGCCTTGATCGCGCTCGGCGCAGTGATTCGCGGCGAGACCTATCACTTCGAGCTCGTGTCCAACGAATCCGGTGCGGGCATCACGCGCGTCGCGCTGGATGCCGGTATTCCGATTGCCAACGCCGTGCTGACCACCGAGAACGACGAACAGGCGGAAGCGCGCATGGCTGAAAAGGGTACCGACGCCGCTCGCGTTGCGGTAGAGATGGCCAATCTGACGATCGCGCTGGAAGAAATGGCTGACGCCGCTGAACAGCAACAATAACGCGCCGCCGCATGTACGCGGCATTTTTTAACCCGACAGGTTGCGTTCCGGTGACGGAACGCTTTGCGAGCAATTCATGAACATGAAATCCGAACACGCCAACCCGAACAAGAACCGCACGCCGCGGCATCGAGCGCGCGAATTCGCGCTACAGGGTTTGTACGAATGGCTGATGAACCACGAATCGGTGCGTACCATCGAGGCGCACATTCGTCAGGCACACGGCTTCGACAAGGCCGATACCGAGCACTTCAATACTCTGCTGACCGGTACGGTCAAGCAAGCGGATGAACTGCGCGCAGGCCTCGCACCACTGATCGATCGTGAAATTTCGCAGCTGTCCCCGGTCGAGCATGCCGCATTGCTGATCGGTGCCTACGAATTGAAGAACCACGTCGAGATTCCCTATAAGGTCGTCATCAACGAGGCGGTCGAGCTGACGAAATCCTTCGGCGGCATCGATGGTCACAAATACGTCAACGGCGTATTGGACAAGTTCGCCGCGCAGGCACGCAATGCCGAGGTCAACGCGCGCAAGGAATGAATCCGGCGCCAGCCGTCTTTCTTTTTGTCCCACCGCCATTCTGTCTTGCCGGACCATGCAGAATGGCGTTTTCATTTGAGGAATCGATTTGTCTCCGCAGCTTTCGCAATTGGCATCGCGTCTTGATCGGATTGCACCATTCCATGTGATGGAACTGGCGAAAATGGCTGCCGAGCTGGAACGGCAGGGACGCCACCTGATCCACATGGGCATCGGCGAACCGGATTTCACGGCGCCGCAGCCCGTCATCGATGCAGCCGCACGTGCGATGGCCGACGGCAAGCTGCAATACACATCGGCACTCGGTTTGCCGGAATTGCGCGAGGCAATCGCCGCGCATTACCGTGATGTCTATGGCGTCACAGTCGCTCCTTCCCGCATCGTCGTCACCGCCGGCGCCTCGGCTGCCTTGCTGCTCGCTTGCGCGGCGTTGGTGGAGAAGGATGCGGATGTGCTGATGCCCGATCCCAGCTATCCCTGCAACCGGCATTTTGTCGCGGCTTTTGAAGGGAAGGCGAAGCTGGTGCCAAGCGGCCCCGAGCATCGCTTCCAGCTATCGAATGCAATGGTCAACGAGCATTGGGGCGAGGCGACGCGCGGTGTATTGCTCGCGTCTCCTTCGAATCCGACCGGTACGTCAATTGAGGCCGAAGAATTGCGGCGCATCGTCGAAACGGTACGCGGGAGGCGAGGTTTCACTATCGTCGATGAAATTTATCATGGCCTTCGCTACGACGGCCCGCCGTTTTCGGCGTCGTCCTTGGGCGACGATGTCATCGTCATCAACAGCTTTTCCAAGTACTTCAATATGACCGGCTGGCGTCTCGGTTGGCTGGTGGTGCCGGAAGCATTGGTGCCGGCAATCGAAAAGCTGGCGCAGAACCTGTTCATCTGTGCCTCAAGCATTGCGCAGCATGCAGCGTTGGCCTGTTTTGGGCCGGAAGCAAGTGCGATATATGAAGCGCGCAGGGAGGAATTCCGGCGCCGACGCGATTACATCGTGCCGGCCTTGCAGGCATTGGGCTTCAAGGTACCGGTGTTGCCGGACGGCGCGTTCTATGTCTATGCAGATTGCTCTGCCTTGGCTGACGATGCCGATCAGCTGACGCGTGCGATGTTGAATGATGCCGGTGTGGTGATCGTGCCCGGACTGGATTTCGGTTCGCACGCGGCGCGTCAGTACGTGCGCGTTTCGTATGCGACATCGATGGAAAATCTGCAGGAGGCCGTTGCCCGTCTAGGCGAATTTCTGGCGAAACGCAAACATCATCCATAACATGCACCACCGATAGGCCAATAAAAAAAGGAGCCCGGGGCTCCTTTTTCCTTATGCCTTGTGGCACTTCAGATCGTGGTTGCGCTGGCTTCCCCCATCGCGTTCTTCTGTTCCACCGGCGCATCGGCCGATACGGATTTTTCGTCGATCGGTTTCGGCAGCGTTTCAACACGCGGCATCACGCGGCCTTGCATGGGAGCAAAGGCAGACACCTGTTTGCCGGCAGCTACCGCTTTCAGGCGATCGTATTCGCCCAGCACCTTGGCGCCGTAACCTTCATCGCTATCCATATCGGCAGCGCCGACATAGCGCTTCAGTCCCGCTTCCACCGAGCCGCCACTCTTGACGTATTCCTTCAGGATCATCGCGCCGACCTTGATGTTCACGACCGGGTTCAACGCGGAACGGGAGCCGCCGATTTCCTCGAATTTATCGTAGTGCACCTTCGACATCACCTGCATCAAGCCTTGTGCGCCGACCGGGCTTTCGGCGAATGGATTGAAGCGCGACTCGATCGCCATCACGGCGAGGATCAGCAGCGGATCGAAATTGATGTCGCGTGCCGTTGAATAGGCGGCCGATACGAGCATGTTCGTGGCATCATTCGCGACGCGGTAGCGTTTCGATAGCCACTGGGTGACGCGCTTTTGCTGGATGTCGGTATCCGAGGCCGCAGACCGCGTGATGACCGTGATCTTGTTGTCGGCATTCGCCGGCATTGCCGCCGCGGCCGTGTGATCGAGATTTGCCAGCGGCATGTCGTCATCGTTCGGCGCAGCGGCAATCGCCGGCGTGAAAGGCGAGAGCGCCTGCAGGCGGTCGGCCAATTCCGGTTTGAAAAACATCAGCACCAGCGTTGCAATGGCGAAAACACCCAGTACGGTCAACGCGTGACGGGCGGTCACCAACAGTTGACGCGCTTTCCCGCCTACGGCAACCGCACCGGCGATGCTCTGCTCGGCAGTCTGGTTGGCGATCTTGTGCATCGCCGAAGTCATACTATTAGACATGAGTACTCCTTGATTAGCGCGGCAGGTAGAGGGCTCCACGAGAGGCTCAAGTAGAACCCTGCACGTGCCGTGAATCAGCAATATCGTCTGCGGATCGCGGTGCGACTGCAGACGTCGGGTCGATTGCCTTGTTGTCCATGCACGTTCGGCATGTCGGCAAACGACATAGGGGTGGAAACGGTTTCTCCTGAACGCGCTTCCGGATGTTATTAGCGGGACCCCTTTTCCCTTGGAACGAAGGTTTCTTTTTCGCCTGTTTTGATGTTCAAATACGGGCCTACCCTTCAAGCTGCGCGAATTGTAGGAGTGGGTTTATATCAAGTCAACACTAAAAAAACGATTTTCTATAACTTTCAAATCTTATTTTTTCTTGTCGATCTTACTAAACCCCAGACAAATCAGTAACTTGGCTCACTTCCTTCGTTTACCGAATTCGGTATTAAAAAAGCTGAAAAAACAATGAAATATTCCGACCTGCGGGACTTTATTTCTCAATTGCAACAAATGGGCGAACTTAAGCGCATAAACACGTCCGTTTCGCCGCATCTCGAGATGACCGAGATTTGCGATCGCACGTTGCGCGCTGGAGGTCCGGCTCTGCTGTTCGAGCAACCGACTGGTCAAAAGATTCCCGTTCTCGGCAATCTGTTCGGCACGCCGCGCCGTGTCGCGCTCGGCATGGGCGCTTCCGACCTCGGCGAATTGCGCCGGATCGGCCACGTCCTGGCAAGCCTGAAGGAACCCGAGCCGCCGAAAGGGTTCAAGGATGTGTTGGGTCTCGGTACGCTAATTAAGTCGGTATGGGACATGTCCCCTAAGGAGTTGCGCACAGCGCCGTGTCAGGAGGTGGTGTGGGAAGGGCAGGACGTCGATCTGGCGCGTTTGCCGATCCAGCATTGCTGGCCGGGCGACGTTGCGCCGCTGATTACGTGGGGACTCGTCATCACGAAGGGACCGCACAAGAAGCGCCAAAACCTTGGCATCTACCGGCAGCAGGTCATCGGACGCAACAAGGTCATCATGCGCTGGCTCGCGCATCGCGGTGGCGCGCTCGACTTTCGCGAGCACGCCATCGTCAATAGAGGCAAGCCGTATCCGGTTGCTGTCGCCCTCGGGGCCGACCCGGCAACAATACTTGGTGCGGTAACGCCGGTTCCCGATACCTTGTCCGAGTATCAGTTCGCCGGCCTTTTGCGCGGCAGCCGTACCGAGCTCGTCAAGGCGATAGGCAGCGAACTCCGGGTTCCGGCCTCCGCCGAAATCGTGCTGGAAGGGCACATCTACCCCGACGACTCGCATCCATCCGGCTACGAGCACGCGCTGGAAGGGCCGTATGGCGACCATACCGGCTATTACAACGAGCAGGATTATTTTCCCGTCTTCACGATCGACCGCATCACGATGCGGCATGACCCCATCTATCACTCTACGTATACAGGCAAACCGCCGGACGAGCCGGCCGTGCTGGGCGTCGCGCTCAACGAGGTCTTTATCCCGTTGCTGCAAAAGCAGTTCAGCGAGATCACGGACTTTTATCTGCCGCCGGAAGGGTGCAGTTACCGCATGGCGGTGGTGCAGATGAAGAAGGCGTATCCCGGCCATGCGAAGCGGGTAATGCTTGGCGTGTGGAGTTTTCTGCGTCAATTCATGTATACGAAGTTCATCGTGGTGGTCGACGAAGACGTCAATATTCGCGACTGGAAGGAAGTGATCTGGGCGATCACCACGCGGGTCGATCCCACGCGTGACACGACGCTGGTCGACAACACGCCAATCGACTATCTCGATTTCGCCTCGCCCATCAGCGGCCTGGGCAGCAAGATGGGTATTGATGCCACGAACAAGTGGCCGGGCGAAACCGCACGCGAATGGGGGCGAACGATCGAGATGAGCGAAGAGGTCAAGAAAAAGGTCGATCAGATCTGGCAGCAGCTCGGAATCTGATCGCGATTCGCACGATCGCTTGATGAAATGAGAAGTCGCCGATCACCGCGCTGCATTATCAGAGCGGGAAAGAGGCTTTGCTGATAAAATGCACATCGGCGGGCCCCTGCGCATTGTGGCATGGTCAACCTGGTCAGGTCGGGAACGAAGCAGCCACAGCCATTTCCTGCAAGTGCCGTAGACAAGGCTCGCCTCCTCTTTTTTCAAATCCCCCTTCGTAATTCCCGCAGCTTGCGCAATCTTGGCTAGCTGATTCTTTATCCTTGGAAATGTTTCATGCATGTACGCGGCATGACACATTTATGGGATGTTCACCTCGCCGTAATCCGGTCAGAATGTTGACGAAAAGTTACGTTATTGGCCCGGTATTTGCATATACGTAAATGCGAATCGAGGCACTGGCTGAGGATTGCGATGGAAAAGGGTGAAACGGATTGGTGGTTGCCGCACGGCGGCACCATGGGGGCGTTGATCCGCGCGACTGAATGGTCTGGCACTTCGCTGGGGGAGGTTGCGAATTGGCCGGAAGCATTGCGCCTGACCATCGGTATATGCCTCGATTCGCAGTTCGCCATTGCGGTGTGGTGGGGCGAAGAGCTTATCCAAATCTACAACGACGCTTATCGCGAGTTGATGGGGGAGGCGCGTCATCGCAATGCATTTGCACGGTCAGCGCGCACCACATTACAGGAAATGCTGCCGAAGCTGAACGATTTGGTGCGTGAGGTGATGGAAGGCGGCGAAGCGGTGCGTGGCTACGATCTGCGTCTTGTCATCGAGCGCAACGGCTATCCGGAAGATCGCTATTTCACTTTCTCATTCAGCCCGATCCGTCAGCCGGGCGGCACCGTCGGAGGAATACTGGTCGCCGCACATGAGCGAACCGCCAAGATGCTGGTCGCAAGGCGTCTGCGCGATAGCGATGCGCGCCTGGTTGCAGCATTGAACGCCGCAAAGATGGCGACTTGGGAATGGGACATGCAATCCGATCAGTTGATCATGTCCGATTCCGTGACGGATGTCCTCGGCTTGGCGCCGGGCGAAGTGCTGCATACCGGCAAACAGGCAATAGCCTTGGTGCATCCAGACGATCTCGAACATTATCACGCCATGGTCGGTGGTGCGATCCTCGCCAAAAGCAGCTGGCATGGTGAGTTTCGAATTATCCGCCCGCGTGATGGTCAGGTCGCTTGGGTGCAGGAACGCGGCATGACGACATGCAATGCCGTGACGGGCAAGGTCGGCACTACAGGCCTGGTGTGGGACGTGACGGCCGGCAAGCGCGCTGAAGAAGCGCTGCGCCTGGCAGATCGTCGCAAGGACGAATTTCTTGCGACGCTGGCGCATGAGCTCCGTAATCCCTTGGCCCCGATACGCAGCGCAGCGCATTTGCTTGGCCAACCGGAGTTGACATCGGAATTACTGCAGCGCTGCCGTGCGATCATCGATCGCCAGGCCGGTCAGATGACCCGTTTGCTGGAAGATTTGCTCGACGTTTCGCGCATTACCGGGGGCCGGCTGGCGCTAA
>Ga0310811_10011469_pt1 | contig 11498 bp, 10 predicted proteins | sample YCmetagenome_FD_207642 | JGI IMG/M metagenome (GOLD analysis project Ga0310811, IMG submission 207642) | Soil microbial communities from experimental microcosm in Duke University, North Carolina, United States - YC | ecosystem: Engineered > Artificial ecosystem > Soil microcosm > Unclassified ... | reverse complement strand
ACAAAGTCGCGCAGGGCCGCCCGTATGCCCAAATCGTCGGTGACACGTGGGCCGACTTCGACACCAACGACGAGTTTCAGGCCTCCTATCTGATCAACCAGGCGGTCAACGAGTTGTGTCCCGCATTGATCTGGCAGCTGCGCAATTCGGCAGCGCAACCCCGGCCCACTGGGACGTGAGAACGGAAGGGCAAGATGATGATTCAACCGTTACGCACAACCATGACGGCAGCAGCGGCCGCGCTGCTGCTGACCAGCTCGATGGCGCTGACAATGCCTGCCGCACACGCAGACAACGACGGCAACATTTTGATACCCAGCGACAAGCGATTCAACGACGGCGTCGTCTCCGGCGTCTACACGATTCAACAGCAAGCGGGCTGTCAAAACGACCTGAAAAGCACCCCGGCCCTGCAGCAAGCCGCCCAGTGGCAGGCCCGAGATGTGCTCAACAACCGCGCGCTGGACGGCGACATCGGCTCCGATGGCTCAACCGCTCAAGACCGCGCCAACGCCGCCGGGTTCCAGGGCAACGTCGCCGAAACGGTCGGCATCAACCCCGCGTTGGCCATGAGCGGCATCGAGCTGATGCGACAGTGGTACTACAACCCCGACTACCTGCGGATCATGCAGGACTGCTCCCACACCGTGATGGGCGTCTGGACCGAGCACAGCCTGGATCGCACCGTCGTGGTCGCCCTCTACGGCCAGCCCGCGCCAGGTACACAGCCCCCGCTTATCGACCCGACCGATCCCAATCCGGACTATGACGCCAGCGACGAGCTGGAATTCGGTCTCAACTGGCTCCCGTGGATATTGCGCGGCGTCTACCCGCCGCCGGCCTATCCGCCGCAGTAAGCGCTTTCTCAGAAAGCCGAACGGTGGTGACCGCCATCGACGGCGATGTAGTGACCGGTGAGATAACCCGCCTGCGCTGAATACAGATACGCGATGGTGGACGCGACTTCGGACGGATCGCCCAGCGGCCCGGCGGGTACGCCTGCGGTGTCGCCATCGGCCAGGCCCTCGTGAGTCTCGAGGTACCGATTGGTCGTCTTGGTCGCCACCCAGCCGGGGGCGACGGTGTTGATCGTGATGCCGAACCTGGCGTACTCATCGGCGACGCTCTTCAGTAAGCCAACCGTGGGAGGGCCGGGTGGCGTTGGCGACGGCCGTCAACCTGTCCTTGCAAAACCCGCCCGTGCGCGCCAGACTACGCTACATAAATAACCAGGTTAACTATGTGAGGTAAGTGTGATGCGGCCCGACGATTGGCGACCCCGACTCGAAGAACTGCTCGCGGATTACGGCCGTCGACGCGGTGAAGCGGTCGCGCGAGCCAAGGCCGAAGGCGTCAAGCCAGACCGGATAGAGGTCGCGCGCTCCTGGCATGCCGAACTCGTCGACCATGGACTGGCCGCACCGGGTTGGCCGACCTCGGTCGGTGGCCTCGGGCTGACGCTGGCCGAACAGCTCGACTACTACCGGCTGACTACGGCGGCAGGCGCGCCACCACATCCGTGCCCGCTGTCCTTCATTCTCGCCCCGACCCTGATCCAGCACGGTACCGAGGAACAGAAGGACCGCTTTCTCACGCCGCTGCTGCGTGCCGACGATTTCTGGTGTCAAGGTTTCTCCGAACCGGGCGCAGGGAGTGACCTGGCGTCGTTGTCCACCAAGGCCGTTCGCGACGGAGACACCTACCGGGTCAGCGGGCAGAAAGTGTGGACCTCGATGGCCGACCGCGCCGACTGGATGTTCGCGTTGGTGCGCACCGGTCCGGCCGGTCGCGGTACCGACGGCATCACCTATCTGCTGATCCCGATGAACAGGCCGGGCATCACGATCCGGCCGCTGCGCGACATCAGCGGCGCCGCACACTTCGCCGAGGTGTTCTTCGACGATGTCGAGGTACCGGTCGAGAACGTAGTCGGGTCCGAGGGGCACGGCTGGTCGATCATGAGGACGTCTCTCGGGCATGAGCGCGCCACCGCATTTCTGGCCGACGAGTTCAAGTACCGCCGCACCGTCGACCAGGTCATCGCGTTCGTTGTCGCACAGGGCCTCGGTTCGGATGCCCTTGTCCGCCAAGACATCGCCCGAATGGAATCAGGCGTGCGCACGATCGCCGCCAACAGCGCACGTGCGCTCGCCGCCGTCCTGCGCGGCGAAGATCCCGGCGCGGTCGCGTCGGTCAACCGGCTGGTGAAGTCCGAGTTCGAACAACAGTTGCACGCGTTGGCGCTGCGCGCCGCGGGCCCCAGCACCGCCCTGGGGAGCCGGGCGTCGGGAGCGGTCGACGACGGACGGTGGACCTATGGCTACCTGATGAGCAGGGCTACTACGATCGGCGCGGGTACCGCAGAGATCCAACGCAACACCATCGCCGAATCGGTGCTCGGGTTGCCGTCGCACCGGGGTGAGAACACTCGGCAGGCCGTCGTCACTCCTGGCGACCCGCTGACGATGGTGGAAGGCGACGAACGCGAACTGCGCGACGTGCTTGCCAAGGCGTTGTATACCGTGGTCGACGTCGAAGCCCTCCTCGACCGGAAACGGCCATATGACTCGGGCGATTCCGACGTGTGGGCCACACTCACCGATTTCGGTCTACCCGGGCTGGCGGTCGACGAGTCAGTGGGCGGAGAGTCGCGGCTGCTGTATGCCGCCATCGAGGAGGTCGGCAAGGCACTCGCGCCCACTCCGCTGGTCCCAACGGTGACCGCGCTTGACGTCGTGACGCGCGTTGGCACATCGACGGCAATGGCCGTCGCGTCGCGCATTACCGCAGGCGTGCCTGCTGCATTCGCGGTACCACTGGCCGACTCCGGTTGGGTCACAACGGGAAACGAACTGCCCCTCTGGAACGGCACGAGTGTCTCCGGTGCCCTTCCGCTGGTTGCGGGTGCACCCGACGCAGGGGTTCTGCTCATCCTTGCCCGTACCTCCGACGGCATGCCCACGCTCCTGGCGGTGGATCCGGGCGCCGACGGCGTGCAGGTCACTCCGGAGCAACCGTTGGATCTCACCGCCACGATCGGTGCTGTCACATTGTTCAACGCCGCGGGTGAATTTCTCGGCGACGGTGAACCTTTGGTAAACGCCCTTCGCGCGGCTCGCCGACGTGCCCTGCTGGCGGTGGCGGCTGATTCCGTCGGGGCGGGTTCGGCTGCGCTGGGATTGGCTGTGTCGTGGGCCGGCGAACGCGAGCAGTTCGGTCGTCCGATTGGAAGCTTTCAGGCCATCTCCCATCGGTGTGCCGACATGGCCGTCGCGCTCGAGGGTGCCCGCGGTCTGGTGATGGCCGCCGCCGAAATCGACGAGCAAGAGCCCGAATCGGAGGTGCTCGTTGACCTCGCCGCTGCCGCAGCGTTCGATGCCGCCGTCGCGGCCGCGGAAGGAGCCATCCAGATCCACGGCGGCATTGGCTTCACCTGGGAGCATCCCGCTCACCTACTTCTGCGGCGGGCACGGGCAAACGCCGTGCTCGTTGGTCGGGCAGAACATTTGCGCGACAGGGCGGCAGGCGCAATCCTCACAGCTAGCCCATGATGTCGCGGACTTTGACCGACTCCTGGCCGAGGAGCGTGAGCTCGCGTGAGGTGTCCAGATGCCGGCGCCAGTGAGCCTCGGCCTTCGCGGCTTCGCCGGAGCGCAGTAGGTCGATCAGGCGCCGGTATGACCGCACCAATTTCTGGTAGTGGTCCGCAGAAACTTTGCGCTTGCGGCTGATCGCTTCGGCGGTGTGGCGTTCGGTGATCTCATGCAGCATGCCCGCGATGAGCGACAGCGTTTTGTTCCCGGACAGCTCGACCATTCGACGGTGGAAGTGAGCCGTCGCCTCTGCCAGCCGACCGGATTTGAAACCGGCCGGAATCGCTTGCTCCAACAGCGATTCCAGTTCGTCGACACCGGCCGAGTCGCCACGCTCGGCGAGCAGTCGAGCGGCAAGCGGCTCGATCCCCGACCGGGCCACCAACACGTCACCGATCGTGGCGCCGGACACTTCGAGTATTAGTCCCGCGGGCCGGGCGACGGTCTCGGGTCCGGGCACCCGGACCCGGGCGCCGGTGCGAGAGCCTCGCCTGACCTCGACGAGGCGGTCGGATTCGAGCAAGCGGATTCCCTCGCGCAACGTCGGCCGGCTGACGCCGAAGTGCGTCATCAATTCGGTTTCGTTGGGCAGAAAGTCGCCGTCCTTGAGCTCACCGCTGACGATCATGCGCCGCAGCCGCTGGGCCACCAACTCGGCAGTCTTCGGGGTGCGGACGGACGGCCTGCGGGCTCCCTCGATGGCGTCCAGCCGCATCGCCGGCGACGTATCACTGTCTAGAGCCATCGTGTCTCCCTATCAGATCGGCCAACCCGATAACCGCCGCGTCGTACGCGGCCTTGCGCCGCAGGCTGACCAGGAACGCCGGCGGAGCGAAGAAGGCTGTATGCGGCAGTCGCTTGCGGGCCGCGAGCATGTCGGCGGCCTGAGCGGAATCACCGCATACCGCAATCGCATTGAGCATGTCCTCGCTGACGTGGTCGGCCATGGCCTTGGGATTGCCGCTGCGGAACGTCGACCGGATCGCCGTTACCTCGTCCTGCCAGCCATGCAGTTCCACCAGCGAGTCGTAGGTCTTCACCGTCAGATAGAACGCGATCTGCAGCTTCGCGTCGGCGATGGCGCGCCCGGGATTCTCGTCGTCGATCGCCGTGATCACCCAGCCCCAGCGATGCAACACCGACGGGTCACGGCCGGCCTGCGCGGCGCCGGACTCCAGCTCGGGGTCGACGACCTCGCTCCACCACCGGTCGGTGAATACCCCGTGTCCCAACACGCCGTCTGCGCTGCGGCCCACCGTGCGCAACATGATGCGATTGAACGCGCCCAACAGGATCGGCACGTCGAGACGTCCGAAGATCGGCGCCCGGATGTCGGCATCGATGTCGTAGAAGTCGCCGCTGAACTTGATCCGCGCACCGTTCTCGGCATGCAGGTACGACCGGATCACCTCGACCAGCTCGGCCATCCGGGCCGCGGGACGCGACGAGTCGACGCCGAACCAGTCCTTGTTCATCCGGCCGGTGCCTGCGCCGAGACCCAGGAACACCCTGCCCGGCGCGATTCGCGACAGATGCCGAACCGAAGCGGCGTGGACGAAGGGCGATCTGGCGAACGCGTAGGCGATGCCGGGACCGACGTGCGCCGCCGATGTCGCGTGGGCCATCTCCGTCGCGGTCACGTAGGCGTTGAGGTCGGCGAATTCTCCTGAGCAGAAGGCGGTGGCGCCCGCCTGTTCGGCTTGCTCGGCGAGTTCGGCACCGGGCCAGGGCAGTCCCCATTGCATATCGGTCGTCGCTTCCATTGGGGGGTTTAGTTCGATTACTTAGTAATATATGTTACCCATTATGGAATTGGGAATGGGGCCTGAGCTCGAGGCCTTCCGCCATGAGGTCCGCGCGTTCGTCGCGGCGCACGCACCGGTCATCCCGGCCCGTGCGGGAGTGCGCAGCGCCGAGAACGAGGCCGAGCTTGCGGTGCTTCGGGAGTGGACGGCGCGGCTGTATGCGGCGGGATATGCGGGCGCCGACTGGCCTGAGGAGTATGGCGGCCGCGCCGATCGGTCCGCCGAACACGGGATCGTGGTGGCGGAGGAACTGGCCGCGGCCAATGTGCCTGGAGTGCAGGGCGCCGGTGTGCTGGTGTCCAACGCGCTCATTCACTACGGCACCGACGAACAGCGTCGTCGCCACCTGCCAGAGATTCGCGCGGGACGCGAGCTGTGGTGCCAGTTGTTCAGCGAGCCGGGCGCTGGAAGTGATCTCGCCTCGCTGCGCACGAAGGCGGTTCTCGATGGTGACACCTACACGGTCAGCGGTCAGAAGGTATGGACCACCGACGGCCACTGGGCGAATTATGGCTACCTCCTTGCCAGGACGGATCCCGATGCGACGAAGCACAAGGGCATCAGTGCGTTCATCCTCGACATGTCGTCGCCGGGTGTCACCGTGCGACCGCTGCGCGAGCTGACGGGCACATCGGACTTCAACGAGGTTTTCTTCGACGACGTCGCGGTCCCCGCCGAAGCGATGATCGGCGCGCCCGGTCAGGGCTGGGCGATCGCCAACGCGACACTGGCCCATGAACGCACCAGTGTCGGCGCGGTCGTAGTGAAGCTGCGGCGCGCTGTCGGTGCGCTCGTCGAACTGGCGAGCTGCGAGACCATTGACGGTCGGCCTGCCATTGACAGTGACCGGATCCGCGACCGCATCGGCCAGTACAGTGCCGAGGTCGAGGCTCTCTCGGCATTGACGTCAGCCAATGTCACCCGTTGGTCGCGCGGCGTCGAGCGCATGCACGACGCGGCGATGGCGAAGCTGATGTTCAGCGAGCTGAACCTCCAGATCGCCCAGTTCGCAGTCGAACTGGCCGGTGAGCGCGGAGTGCTGGTGGAAGGGGACCCGAACGTCCCTGACGACGGTCGCTGGCAGGACGAATGGTTGTACGCTCGGGCCTACACCATCGCCGGTGGCAGTTCCGAGATAATGCGGAATCTGATCGCCGAGCGCGGCCTGGGCCTACCCAGGGACAAGCGCTGAGCGGTGTTCGGCCACGGTGCCGTCGACGGCCTCGTCGACCTTGATCCGGCGCAGCAGGAGATGCAGATCGTGCTCCCAGGTGAAGCCGATGCCGCCATGTACCTGTAGCGCGGTGCCGGCCACCTCGCTGGCTGCCGCCTTGGCATATGCCGCCGCAGCTGCGGCCGCACGCGAGCGTTCGGCGACGGGCGCCCTATCCAGAGCGAGCGCGCCCGCCCACAGCGCCGCGCGTGCGGCCTCCACCCGCAGCACCATGTCCGCACAGTGGTGTTTGACGGCCTGGAACGATCCGATCGGAACGCCGAATTGCTGGCGCTGACCGGCGTAGGTGACGGTCATCTCTAGCAGCCGGGCGGCGGCGCCCAGCGCGTCGAACCCCCGATGGACCGCGAGCGCATCGCGCGCCAGTCCCACGGTGCCCGCGGGCAGCGGGGTGTGTTCGACGCCATCCAGGTCGACTTCCGGACGGGCCCAGGATCGCGTCAGGTCAAGGGTTTTCATGTCGATCAGTGGCGCGTCGCGCGCAACGGCAACGAACTCCGACTGGTTGATCGCGGCGATCACCGCGAACCCGGACATGTCGGCGGCCATCGGTGCCGGCGACCCCGCGCCCGACGGACCCAACCGTGTGACACCGAACAGTGCCGTACCGTCCGCTGCTGCCGCGGCGTCCGCACTGCCTGCCAGGTCGATCAGCCATGCCGCAATCGCCAGATCGGCCAATGGCATTGCGCTGGCTGCGAATCCGTGGGCCTCGCTGAGAACGGCGAGGTCGACGTGCGTGCCGCCGACGTCGGGTGTCAACAGGCCGATCAATCCCGATTCGCGGGCATGTCGGACCGCATCGGGATCGACGGTGACGGGAGCCTTATCGAGCGTCGCTCTGACCCGCGCAATCGGATCATGGCGCGCCAGCCACGACCGCTCGGAATCGGCGAGTTGCTCTTGCTCGCGAGTCAGCCCGAAGTCCATAGCTGCTCCTTCACAGTAAGTTGACCTAGTAAACTATGTCATCTACCTTGAAGACATGGCAAGCATCAGCGACGCGCTGGGGCGACTCTGGGGCGCGGCCGATGACTCCGCGATGCTGCAGCAGGACGGCCGATGGACAACGTGGGGTGAGATCCGCCTACTGAGCGAGGAGATCGACGACGAACTCTCGGCCGCCGGATGCCATGAGGGTGGTCGGGCGGCAGTGGTGCTGAGCAATCGCTACGAGTCGGTGGCGGCGCTGATCGCGATCTTCCGTACCGGCCGGACGCTGGTGACGATCAGTCCCTTGCAACCGCCTGCGCGGTTGGCGGCCGACCTCGCCGCTTCTGGCGCCTCCTATGTGCTGGCTCCCGACCGGTTGTGGTCCGAGCAGGACTTCGTCGATGCCGTCGCCGAACTCGGTGCGGCGGGCTGGAGCGTAGAAGGCCCCGCGGTCACTCTGCGCGCAAAGGCAGCTCGCGATGCGATTCCGGGCGACCCGGGAATCGCGATCGAGATGCCGACCTCCGGCACCACCGGCCCGGCCAAGCGCATCCAATTGACACGGCGGCAGCTGGAGGCGTCGTTGGCGGCGGCGTTGAGGCACAATAACCGCCCCGAGGTCCGTGACAAGCCGCTGTGGACCGGCGCCGTCGGCATGGTGACGATCCCGATCGTCCACATCGGCGGACTGTGGGCGCTGCTGCAGTCACTCGTGGCGGCGCGTCCGTTCGTGATGCTCGACCGGTTCACGCTGTCGGGTTGGCATGCGGCGGTAAAGGAGCACCGCCCGATCCTGGCCGGGTTGCCACCGGCGGCGATCCGTTCGGTGCTCGACTCCGATATTCCCCGCGAGGATCTCGACAGCCTCCGCGCCGTCAACGCCGGCACCGCGCCGGTCGATCCCATACTGGTCGACACATTCCTCGAGCGGTACGGCGTCCCGATCCTCGTCGTGTACGGCGCCACTGAGTTCTCGGGAGCGATCGCCGGCTGGACCGTGAAGGACTTCCACACGTCGTGGGCGGCGAAGAAGGGCAGCGTCGGCAGGCCGTTCCCCGGTGTGCGACTGCAGGTTGTCGACGACGACGGCAACGTCATGACACCCGGTGAGACGGGACGACTTCAGGTCGCGTCGGCCCAGGCAGGGTCCGCCGAGAGATGGATCACGACAAGCGATCTCGCGCACCTCGACGCCGATGGATACCTCTACATCGACGGGCGGGCCGACGATGTCATCGTGCGCGGCGGGTTCAAGGTGGCACCCGAGACTGTCGTGCGGGCGCTGCGCTCGCACGCCGCGGTCGCGGATGCGGCCGTCGCTGGGTTGCCCGATGCGAGGCTGGGCCAGGTCCCGGTGGCCGCCGTGGAGCTGCGCGCCGACGCGTCGGTTACCGGCGACGAACTGCGCGACCACTGCCGACTATCTCTGACGCCCTACGAGGTGCCGACGGCGGTGTTCGTGCTCGACGAGCTGCCGCGCGGTGCCGTGCTCAAGGTCGACCGTCGTCGATTGATCGCCCTGCTAGAGGAAATGCGCGGGCGGGCACTACCCACTGTGGTGAGCAGCTGATAGGAATCTAGTAAACCGTTAAACATTCAACGCTGTGCAAAGACCCAAGCATGAAAGGGCTCTGAAATGGGAAGAGTTCAAGACAAAGTCGTCTTGGTCACCGGCGGTGCCCGAGGGCAGGGCCGCAGCCACGCGATCAAGCTTGCCGAAGAGGGCGCCGACATCATCCTCTTCGACATCTGCCACGACATCGAGTCCAACGACTACCCGCTGTCGACCTGGCGTGACCTCGAGGAGGCCGGCCTCGAGGTGGAGAAGACTGGGCGGCGAGCCATCACCGCGGAGGTCGACGTGCGCGACAGGACAGCGGTCACCAATGCGCTCGCCAACGCCATCGAAGAATTCGGAAAGCTGGACGTAGTCGTCGCCAACGCGGGTATCTGTCCACTGGGCGGTCCCGACCAACTTGTCGGCGCGTTCGTCGATGCCTTCGACGTCGACTTCATCGGCGTGGTGAACGCGGTCCACGCCGCGCTGCCCTACCTCAAGGAGGGCGCGTCCATCATCACGACGGGCTCGGTCGCCGCCCTGATCAGCGCGACGCAGGTGCAGGGGGCCGGCCCACTGGGTGCAGGGGGCGCGGGCTACAGCTACGCCAAACAACTCGTCGACTCGTACACCAGGCAGATCGCCATCCAGTTGGCGCCGAAATCCATCCGCGCCAACGTCATCCATCCGACCAACTGCAACACCCCGATGCTCAACAGCGAGCCGATGTACAAGCAGTTCCGACCCGATCTAGAGCACCCCACACGCGACGACGCACTGCTGGCGTTCCCGATGATGCAGTCGATGCCCGTGCCGTACGTGGAGCCCGAAGACATCTCGAACATGGTGTGCTTCCTGGCCTCCGACGAATCCCGTTACATCACCGGCAGCCAATTCAAGGTCGACGCCGGCGCGATGCTGAAGTTCTAGGAGGACGGCCATGACCACCGCAGAGACAAGCGCAAAATCCGATGCCGATGCCGCCGCTGTCGAGGGCCGGATCACCGATGAGGACATCGAGCGGGCCAAAGCACAGATCGGGATCCCCGTGCAGCAGCGCGACATCCCGTGGAACAAGCTGCCGCAGTCAGATGCCATCGGCCACTTCGCGTTTGGCTGTGGCGACGACAACCCCCTGTTTCACGAACCGGAGTACGGCGCCAAGACCCGTTGGCACGGCCATATCGCACCACCGACCTTCCCGATCTCCACGGGCCTCGACCAGACGCCGAAATTCACCGATCCAGAACTCAAGAAGCTCTTCCGCGGCTTGTTCCGTGGCACAGGAAAGTACTACTCGGGCGTGAAATGGACCTGGTACCAACCGGTCTACGCCGGTCGCCCGGTGTTGATGGAGAACTACACCCTCGACGTACAGGTCAAGGAGAGCCAGTTCTCCGGCGGGCGGTCGGTCAGGGAGACATTCCGGTATCTGTACGTCGACGCCGACGGCAACCCGATCGCGACCCGCGACGAGTCCTACATAAGCGCCGAGCGGCAGGGTTCGAAGAAGTCCGGCAAGCTGTCCGGCATCAAGCGCAAGACCTGGACGGCCGAGGAGTTCGATCAGGTCGAGGCCGAGTACGAAGCCGAGGTGCGCCGCGGGGCAGACCCGCGATGGTGGGAGGACGTCAACGTCGGCGACGAACTGCCGGGGCTGATCAAGGGTCCGCTGACGGTGGTCGACATCATCAGCATGCACATGGGTTGGGGCTGGGGCGGTTACGGTGTCGGTCCGCTGAAGTTCGCCCACCAGCTGCGCAAGCGCATGCCTGCCTTCTACCAGCCCGACGAGTACGGAGTTCCCGACGTCGTGCAACGGCTGCACTGGGATCCGGCACGGGCACAGGCACTGGGCATTCCCGCGCCCTACGACTACGGGCAGATGCGCGCCGCATGGATCAGCCACCTGCTGACCAACTGGATCGGCGACGACGGCTGGCTGGCGGAGATGGACCTGCAGATGCGCGGGTTCAACTACCACGGCGACGTCCACCGCTGTACCGGCAGCGTAACGGCGAAGGGCGAGGATCCCGACGACGCGGTCACCCTGGAGGTCTTCGCAACCAGCCAGCGCGACGAGGCCACCACCAGGGGCACCGCGAAGGTGCTGCTGCCTTCGAAGTCGAACGGTGCTATCGTCTTGCCGATTCCTGATCTGGACTTGAGAAGGCGTGGCGCGCAAGTTGTCTCGCGGATATCCGGCCAGGTCGGCGAAGAGCTCCGTCGCCGGCAGTGACGTCGTCTGCGGCGGTCAACGGCATCTCGGCAACCCGTGACGGCGGGATCCTACGGATCCTGCTGGACAAGACGGAGAAGCGAAACGCCGTCGACACCCCGACGCTAAACGAGCTGCGCGATCGGCTGAACGACGC
>Ga0310811_10011468_pt1 | contig 11499 bp, 15 predicted proteins | sample YCmetagenome_FD_207642 | JGI IMG/M metagenome (GOLD analysis project Ga0310811, IMG submission 207642) | Soil microbial communities from experimental microcosm in Duke University, North Carolina, United States - YC | ecosystem: Engineered > Artificial ecosystem > Soil microcosm > Unclassified ... | reverse complement strand
GCCGCCGGGGCGGCGGCGGGACGGGAAGCGGTTGCCAGGTGCAGGGGCGATGCCGACGGTGTGACGGCTGGCGGGGTTTCTGCGGCGGGCGCGGCGGCCCCCGCGAGTTCCTGCCGGATTAATTCGTTCACAAAGCTGGAAATGTCCGTGCCACAATTCTGGCAAATGAGTTGCAGGGGTTGTTGCGCCATTTCCGGGGTAACATCGAAGGCGTATTTGGCGCCGCAGGAACATTGCACTTTCATAGGTCAGGGTTTGGGGTTGAGCAGAACCACGTTTTCCTCCACCGGCAGCGGCCAGGCCGCCCGCGGCGGACTGAACTCGGCGCGGCCGTCGGTGAAGAGCAGGTTGCCGCCGTATTTGTAGTGATTGTTTCCCGGAGGTTTGCCGGTGGCGGAAAAAAGTTGCTGGCCGGCAGTCTTGGCGGCGGTGTCCACCTGCCGGTCGCTCATCAGGGCGCCGGGGCTCCCGTCGCTCCGGCGCCCCATGTAGTAGGCGTAACTGATCTTGCGGCGATCAAAAGGTTCGCCGGAGGGCGGCGGGGCATCGGATGTGCCGGGGCAGATGAAGATGGCGGTGTCGGCGGTATCCACGGGCACCAACAGGGACAACGGGGCTTCCGCAGTTTTGGCGGTGGCCACGACGGGGAATTGGCCGCCATGGTCGTTGGCATAAACTTGCAGCGCCAGATAACATTTTTGCAGATTGTCGCGGCAGTACCGTTGCCGGTTGCGCTGGTAGCTGGCGGAACTGTTGGACCACAGCAGCGTGGTTAACACGATGAGCACGGCCAAGGTTATCAAAAGTTCCAACAAGGAGAAGGCGGACCTTCCTCCGGAGCCGGTTTGGCGGAATGGTTGGCCCTTCCGGCAAGCGGGATCTTTCGCCGGTAACAACATACGGTGCCTCACCTTAGGCAAAAGGGGAATACGTGACAAGTGTTTCAGCGGCCGGCGGAGGGCAGGGGGATGAAAAATGCGAAAAAAAGGATTGCACAAAGGTGACCGCCTGCTATCTTTTCCCCCCCTTGCTGTCCGCAAGGGGAGTTTTTTTGTAAGAAACCATTAACAGACAATTGTTCTTTGTATGGCTGGACAACGTATTCGTATTCGCCTGAAGGCCTTCGATCACCGGGTGATCGACCAATCGGCCCGGGAAATCGCCGACACCGTCAAGCGCACCGGCGCCCGGGTGGCCGGTCCCATCCCGCTCCCCACTCGCGTGGAACGGTTCACCGTGCAGCGCTCGCCGCACTCGGACAAGAAATCACAGGAGACCTTCGAGCAGCGTACCCACAAGCGCCTGCTGGATATCATCGAGCCGACGGCCAAGACCGTGGACGAGCTGAAGAAACTCAACCTGCCCGCGGGCGTGGACATCACCATCAAGATCTAATTTTATGCTCGGCTTAATTGGAAAAAAACTCGGCCAGACCCGCATCTATGATGCCGCGGGCACCGTACATTCCGTCACCGTGGTGCTTGCCGGTCCCAACCGGGTGTTGCAAGTGAAGACCCAGGGTGGCAAAGACGGTTACAATTCCGTGCAACTCGGTTTTGACGACCAGAAGGAACAACGGGTCACCAAGCCGCTGCTCGGCCATATCAAGAAACAAAACGGCGCGGCGGTGAAACGCATCCGCGAATTCCGCGACTTCTCCAAGGAAGTGAAGCCGGGCGACATTGTTGGCCCGACCCTCTTTGCCGTCGGTGACTTTGTGGACGCCATTGGCGTGACCAAGGGCCGCGGTTTTGAGGGCGTGATGAAGCGCCATAATTTCCGGGGTGGCGATGCCTCGCACGGCGCCAAGGGCTGGCGCCGCCGCAGCGGCGCCATCGGCCAGCGCCTGTTCCCCGGCACGGTCATGCGCGGCATGCGCATGCCCGGTCACATGGGCCAGGTGCAGCGCACGGTGCAGAACCTGGAAGTTCTCCAGGTGCGCGAAGCGGATAATCTCTTGCTGATCAAGGGCGCCATCCCCGGCGCCAAGGGTGATTATGTCATCATCCGCGAGGCAAAGAAGATCTCCAAGGGTTCCCCCCGCCTGAAGCAGATCCAGGAAGCCCGGGCCAAGGCCGCTGCCGGCCCTACGGCGGGAGACAAGAAAAAGGCCGCCAAGAAATAACGAACCATGAAACTTTCCGTAAAAGACATCAAGGGCCAGAGTCAGGGCGAACTGGAAGTCAAATTCCCGCTCATTGAAAATGGCAAGGGCACCCAGGCGGTGCACGACGTGGTGGTAGCCTATCAGGCGGCCCAGCGCATGGGCACGGCCTGCACCAAAAACGTCGGCGAAGTGGCCGGCACCAACAAGAAGCCCTGGCGGCAGAAGGGCACCGGTCGCGCCCGCGCCGGCTCGTTCCGCTCGCCGCTGTGGCGCGGCGGTGGCGTGGTCTTCGGACCCAAGCCCCGCGACTTCGGCAAGAAGGTTTCCCGCTCCACCCGCCAGCTCTCGCTGCGCAAGGCGCTGAGTGCCCGGCTCGCCGCCGGCGATGTGGTGGTGGTGGATGATTTCAAGCTCGCCACCGGCAAGACCAAGGATTTCCTGGGCGTGCTGAGCGCGCTCGGCATCAAGGGCACCGTGCTGGTGGTAGCCGCCGGCAGCGAAAAGAATCTTGGCCTCGCGGCCCGCAACGTGCCCTACGTGGAACTGGCCACCGGTGACGCCGTGAACACCTACCAGGTGCTGCGCAGCGACAAGCTGGTATTTTCCAAAGAGGCATTTGCCCAGGTTGAAGCCCGGCTGAACAAGGACTAACTCACATGAACGCGTTTGAAATCATCAAGACTGTCCGCCTCACGGAAAAAGGCACCCGCCAGGGCGAAAAGTTCAACCAATACACCGTGATGGCCGACCGTCTGGCCACCAAGCCGGAAATCCGGCAGGCGGTGCAGGAGCTCTTCAAGGTGAAGGTCGTCAAGGTCAACACCCTGAATGTCCGGGGCAAGGCCCGGCGGCAGCGTACGGCGCAGGCCGGCCGCAGCCTCACTTGGAAGAAGGCCATCGTCACCCTGAAGGAGGGCGACAAGATCATCATCACCTAGTCGGTGACATTTTCTAAGCGAGCGCGGAACTGAAAAGTTCCGCGCTTTTTTTGTGGTCCGCAGCTTGCAAAAACAGTGAGGCCAGCCCGGCCCCGGCCCGGGTGGGGGTTATTTTGCCGCGGCGAACGACCGGTGTGCGTGGCAGACTTTCCAATCCCCGTTCGTCAGTATCAATACCACCGACTGGGCAAAGTGCGTGGTAATGACGCGGCCATCCTCAATGGTGGCGGTGGACGTGCCTTCGCCGGTGGCGAGGGCAACGGTGGGTGAGAGCAGCGCCACGCGTTGCTGATCAAATTGGTAGCGGATCTGCCGCAGTCCTTGAAAGCCGCGTTTGGTTGAATTCAGCGCCGCCTCGCGGGTCGGAAAGAGTCTTCCGTTCTGGATGAGCACGCCCGCATCATTGTCGGTTACGAAGCTGAACACCTTGTCCGCATCCAGTGCTTGTGCCGCAGCCTGAATTTCATTCAATCGGTCCAGCACCGCCTGCTTCGCCTCGGGCGCGGAGGCGGTGCCGGGGGTGGATTCGCCTTGGGACCCGGTCACAACGGCAGCAATGGTTAGCAGAACGGCCAGGGCCACGAATAATGACGTTTTGGAGTTCATCTGGATTCCTTTCTCGTTAGGGTTGAAGGCTAAAACGGCGCCTTGATTTCGGGTCGATCTGCGAATGCAAGTCACCGGGCCGCCGGCGTCAGCTTGCTGGCCAGTTCGGCGGCCTGTTTAGGCGACAGGTTGCCAGTGAGATTGAACCGGCCCGCCGGAATGGGACTCTTGAGCGTGGCGGTACATACCGGTGTGCCGTCCAGGGTCAGCACCAGCCGTTCGCCAAGATGCTGTTTGGTGAACTGGTAAAAATAATCCTGCCTGTCGGCGAGCAGCTCAATTACCACCACCACTTTCTTGGAATCCGGCGATTCATAGGCCGAAACGGCCCGCTTGATCGCCGACGAATCTAGGACGACTTTGGGCGAGGCAAACAGCTCTTCGCCGCCCAGGAAGAGCGGAACCGCTCCCGGCGTATTCGGCGGGACTTCCAGGCGCAACTCGGCATGGCCGGAGGGCAGGGGGTTGGTTTTTACCGGGGCAGTAGTCTTGCAGCCGCAGAACAAGGCCAGGGTGAGTCCCAACAGGGGGTAGAGCGTTTTTTTCATGGCGATAGCGATTGACCAACCGGCATGGCGAAGCCGAAGGCTTCGGGTATCCACTACGGCATAGCTGATTTCTTCCATTTGGGCAATCCCATCGTGATGGATGTGGTTGATAAGGCTGCCGTAGAGTCAGTGGCCCCGCGCCGCATACCAATGAGCCAGCGGATAAATGGAAAGTTCCGCGACAATCAATACGACGAGATAAAAGATCCAGCCGTAGCTGCGCTCCCGGCGTAACAGGGCCACCAGCCAACGGCTGAAGACCATGGCGAATATCATAAAATCAAAGGGACGCAGCGGATCGGCCACCATTACACCCATTGGTAACGCGAGAACAATGGCAAGGGGAACCATCAGCCAGGTCGGCCAGGAACTTCGCTCCCGGCGGCGGCGGCGGACCAACACGGAAAACAGTCCGACAGCGCCGGCTAGCAAAACGGTGATGCCCAAATAATCACTGAACATGGACAGTTGGATTGGGTGAGATGCCGGCTGATTTGTTTTGGAAACGCTGTCAGTGGAACCTCTCGCCGGAAAGCGCCAGGAAACCTGTGGGGCCAAGCCGCCGGCCGGCAAGCTCAACCTTTGCGAAAGCAAAAGTAGAACACCGTGCCGAAGGCCGTCACCGAACCGAGCAGGCACAACAGCACATCCGCCCCATTCTCCATGCTGAAGGCTTTCAGGATGCCGACGCCGCCGGCAACCAAACAACCCAAAATGGCGAAGCCGATCATCGTATCGGCGGCTGAACTGGGCTCGGAGGCAGTGCTCTGAGGGGAGGTTTTTGCGGAACTACTCATTTTGGTTTAAAAGTCTTAAAACTCCCAGCCCCGGCTGGACAACTCCGAAGGCTTCTGGATGAGTCCATTGAAGCAGGCCAGCCGGAATCGGCAATGACAAAATTACGGGGTAGTGAATGTCGTTGGGCCCAGGGAGTGGCCCGGTTCATCCACCCCAATGGCCCAGGGCGGTGATGAAGAAAAGGAATGCCGGGATTAGGAAGAGCAGGGCCAGGATCTTCTGAACTAGCGAGCCACGGCGTAACGGGGAAAGGGAAAAAACGAAAGCGCCAGCGGCGAATATTGCCGAAATGATAAGGATGTAATTGGAAAGGGAAAATTTCTCCAACCGGTTGATGTAAGGCAGAAGCAACAGGGTTAACAAAGACATCAAACCGGCTGCCAACAGCCGGTCCTTATCCGTAACCTGTAGTTTGAGCGTCATGGCTGGTGTCCCCCGATTCCGCCGGCCGGGTGGCGGGCACTGACTATCGGTTGGCTTATGGCAGGACCATAAACCGGAAGTTGCCCTGAGGCAAGGGACGAACATCGGGAGGCCACTATACCATCAGCCGGGGGCTCATCCGGCGTTCGGGTAGGAGCAGACGAGGTCCATGACCTGCCCACAACTGCACTGGATGTGAATGCCGGTGATGCGATCGCCTTCGCGGTGGAGGGTGATTTGCGGCTGATGTCCGGTGGCCGGGGTCGGGGAATGGCCCGGGGCGGCCGGGGGGCTGGCCGTCGTCAGCGGCTGGAATGCCACCGTGGCGGCCTGGGCGTCCGACAGAAGCGTGACCCGGGGCGCGGCGCTTTGGCCGGCCAGAGGGGCCGCCGTGGTCAACGGAACAAAAGGTTCAGGGGCTGGTGCTGTCATTAACAGAAGTGGTGGGGTTGTTGACCGGCGGATTGTCGTTCTCCGCACCGGCGGCCAGGATGGAATCCTTCAGTTTGAGCAGCACTGTTACCCGCCGGTTGGCCTCGGCGGAGGGGGGCAAATTGGGCATGGGCGCGGTGTCGGCGAAGCCGGAGACCTTGCAAATCTGGACGGGGTCCACGCCGCTGGTGACAAGTTTGCGGCGGGCGGCATTGGCGCGTTCGGTGGAGAGCTCCCATTTGCCGTGCAGTTCGCGGGTGTTCTGATCGTGCGTTTCGGTGTGGCCTTCCAATTCCACGCGGAACGAGGTGTAGCGCGAGATTTCCCAGGCGAGCGTGGAGAAAACCCAGGCGCCATACTCGGTGAAGGTGTCGGTATCCGACTCGAAAATTGGCTTGTGCGTGCGGTCAAAAACATTGATGCGGATGCCATCGGGCGTAAGATCAATCTGGATGCTGTTATCTGCGCGGTCTTCGCGCTGGAGGATTTTGGCGAGGTCTTCGCTGATGCGGCGCATGGTCTCCATCTCCACGGCGGACACGGACTGGAAATTGCCGGCCTGCTTGTAGGTGGCGCTGGCATCCTTGCCCTGGCTGGGAATGATGCCGGTGGATTCCTTGGTGACGGCGGTAAACGGATTGCGAAAGGCGCGCTCCACGGCCTCCTTGATTTTGGTATCCTGCGCCGTGAGCCAGAGCACTAGAAACAAGGCCATCATCGCCGTGACGAAGTCGGCGTAGGCCACCTTCCAGGCGCCGCCATGATGTCCTCCGTGTTTCTTGCTCATGGTAGTAAGAGTTCCGGGCGGGGGGCTACTTGGCGCTCTTCAGGTTTTTGAACATCTGCTCCATTTCCTCGGCGGAGGGGCGGAGATCGCTGCCGAGACCGCGGCGGCCGAGCTCCACGGCGGTGACCGGGGCCATGCCGCCGGCAAAACCGGTGACACACGCGGCGATGCACCGGGTATAATCCAGTTCGGCGTCACCCATGAATTCCATGTTCACCGCCAGCGGATTCAGGAAGCCGTAGGAAAGCAAGATGCCCAGGAAGGTGCCCACCAGCGCGGCGGCCACGTGTTCGCCAATCTGCTCAATCGGTCCGGAGATGGACGCCATCGTGATGACAATGCCCAGCACGGCGGCCACAATGCCAAAGCCCGGCATGGCGTCGGCGGTTTTGGTCAGCACGTTCACGGGCGCATGATGCTCGGTTTCGAGGCGTTCAATTTCCACATCGAGCAGCAGGCGCAACTGGTCGGGCTTGATTTTGCCGTCGATGATGGGCTTCAGGCTGCCGCAGAGGAATTCCATCGCGTGATGGTTGCCGCTGAACTTGGGATACTTTTTGAAGATGCTGCTGTTTTGCGGCTCCAGGACATGTTCTTCCAGGGCGATCATGCCGTTGCGGCGGCCGAGCAGGAAGAGTTCGTAGAGCACCTTGAGCAGGTCCTCGTAGGCGGCACGATTATGGGGCGTGCCTTTGAGGCTGCCGAGCACGGATTTGAACATGTCCACCAGCACTTTCTTGGGCGACATGATGATCAGCCCGCCGAAGGCGCCGCCGCCGATGATGAGCACCTCATTGACGAAGGCGTGAATGAGGACGTCCAGTTTGCCGCCTTCCATCATGAAGCCGCCAAACACGCACAGCGTTACGATTATGGCCCCGATGATGACAATCATGATTTTTGGGGAAGGGCTTTGGCGGCCAGGCCCGACTCAAAACGTTGCAGGTAGGCGCGGAGCGCCAGGATGGCCTGCGAATGAATCTGGCAGATCCGCGATTCGGTGAGACCAAAGGCCTCGGCAATTTCCCGGAGGTGCAGGTCTTCGCCGTAGTAGAGCGCCAGCACCTTGCGCTGGATTTCCGGCAGTTCCTTGAGCCGCGACAGGACGATCTGCTTCAGCTCCTGCTGCGAAGCCTGCTCGGCGGGGCCTTCCTCGGAGGTATCGGGCACCACCTCGGAGAGGGTGCCACCGCTGCTGTTGTCGGTGGAGGCCACGGCATCGAGGCAGATGAACGCGGCGGGCCGGACTTCATCCAGCATTTCGCGATAGGCGGTGATCGTGACGCCCATGGCCTTGGCCACCTGTTCTTCGCTGGGCGGGCCGCCGTACTGCTGCTCCAGCCGGTTCATGACCGTCTGAATTTTGCGGGCCTTCTCATGAACGGTGCGCGGCACCCAGTCCATGCGGCGGAGTTCATCCAGCATGGCCCCGCGGATGCGGACCCGGGCGTAAGTTTCAAACGAAGTGCCGCACGCGGGATCGTAATTGCGCAGGGCTTGCAACAAGCCCACCAGGCCGGCGCTGCGGAGGTCGTCACGGTCCACGTGCTCGGGCAGGGTCATGGCCAGGCGGCCCAGCACGGTTACCACGAGGGGCAAATACTGTTCGACCAGGGCATTCTCCGTGCGGGAATCGGCTTTACGATGATAGCGCTTCCAGAGTTCCTGGGCGGTGGGCGTCACTTCCGTGCGGGCAAGTGGCGGATTTTGATTGGCCGGAGGGGACGCGCTCATACTTTGGCGGCTTTAGCATCTGGGGTGGATGGTTTCTGGGGATGACGGCGTTGTGCGAGCGAGTCCTGAAGTCCGCCCAGCCAGACACGGGTCCACCAACGGGTCAACAGGCCAGCCACCAAAGCCGCCACACAGGCCCGCCATAAGACGGTGGACCCGGGGCAGCCAGCACTCAACCCAGACGCCGCGCCGATGACAAAACCAATGATGGAACCGAGAATGATCAACGCTTTCATTTCTACGAATGGAGGTTTAGCAGGAGGTCTGCCACCCTTAAAACGATGCGGTCAACAGAAGTGTAAGTCCTTTATTTTCTGTTGTTTTCGTGTGGAAACAAAAGTCCGGACTCGGCAGAAAGGAACTCTCCGGGAATTTTTTGCCCGGCGCTCAGGAAGTTGAGGGAGCAATTTGTGCCCAACACAAAATTCCAGAGCTTCACCCGGCGGCGTTCCTCATCCAGATGCGTAAAGCTAACGTCTTGAGGCTGAAAGGGAGCAAAAGCATGGAATTGTTCCCACATTACGGCGGTCTCATAGGCGGCGTTGAGGACCAGATGCACGTGCGGGGCGGGGAGCACGGCCAGTTGATCGCGCAGGGCTGTAAGTCCCTGTTTATCACCTATTTCAACTCCAGGCAGATCAATGAATGAAAGGCCCGTGGCGCTGATATCCGGCTCCGACCAGAACCGGGTGACGGGCACCCCGAGCATCTCGCAATGCACGGTAAGAAATTCCGAGGTGTTGGCCGTGGCGCCGTCCAAGCGCCAGACGCGGGCTTTGCGTTCCTCGGTAAGTACCGCAGTGGTCAGCCATTTGCACAAAACGGTGGTTTTGCCGCTGCCCGGAGGCCCAATGAACACATGCGGGCGTTCCGGACCGGTGGAGTGGGTGGCCCGGGGACGCCAAAACTCCGTCAATACGCCTCTGACCGCCGACCATTCGGCAATCGGCATGGGCGGCGGCTTGTTCCCGTACCGGGCATGGACGCGGTCTTGAACCCGGTCGGCAAACGCCGGCAACAATCCCATGGATTCCAGCCAGGTAATGCTTTGCCACGGCCGCGGGGTGGGCGCGGTTTCGGGGAACATCCCGGAATCTTCCGGCAGCTCGAAAGGAACATAACCGGTGGCCGTCTTCACGGGGTCCACCAGGGGCGGCGACGCGATTTTTTCCTCCATCAGGCACGCAAGCACCTCCACGTGCCCGGGCTGGTGCAAGAGGCGCTTGAACCCGTGCGCGGGCAGTTGCCGGACGCTCAGGACCACCGCATCCGGGCCCAGTTCCGCATGAATCTTGGCCAGGGCGGCGGGAGCGTTTTCGGCAATGAAGGGGACGATTTTCATGAAATCATTTCCGGATCATGCGGGGACGACCCCGGCGGAAGTTTCTGGCGCAAAAAAATGGGATGCCCCATGGTCTGGGTCTTTCCCGGTTTCGTTTGAAAATGGATTGGCGTTGAACGGGGTCATTATTCCAGGCCAGGGATGACGGCGGCATTTTGCACCTGGATGCGGGGCGGAATTTCGGAATAGGAGAGCACCGCCAGATCGGTAAAGGTGCTTTCAAAGAACCGCCGGAAGGCCAGCCGCAGATGCGGCGCGCAGAGGATGACTGGCTGCTGGCCCGCCGAAAGCATCTGCTGCACGACCTTGGAGAGCGTATCCATCACGTGCCGGGCGAGGCGCGGTTCGATGACCAAAGCCACCTCCGTGGGCGACTGGCGCACGCCCTGGGCCAATTGCTGCTCCAGGTGCGGGTCCATGGTGATGGCGCGCAGGCCGCCATTTTCGCTCTGGTACGCTTTGGTAATTTGAGGGCCGAGGGCGCGGCGGGCGTATTCGGAAAGTTCGTCGGGATTCTTGGTGAATCCGGCGTAATCGCTGACCTTTTCCAGGATTCCGGCAAGATTTCGGATGGAAATGCCCTCGGCGAGAAGATTTTGCAAAATGCGCTGCACCTGGCCCACGTTGAGCTGGGCCGGGATGAGTTCGTTGACCACCGCCGGATGCGTCTGCTTGAGGTTGTCGAGCAGGGCTTGCACATCCTGGCGGGTAAGTATCTCGTGACAATGCCGGCGCACGGATTCGGAAAGATGCGTCACCAGCACTGACGGCGCGTCCACCACGGTATAACCGGCCACTTCGGCCGTTTTGCGTTCCACGTCCGAAACCCAGGTGGCGGGCAACTGGAACACCGGCTCTACCGTGGGCACGCCTTTGAGCGCAATCTTGCTGTTGGTGGCGTTCATGGCCAGCCACTGGTTGGGCATGAGCTGGCCCTGCGCAATGGGATTGCCCTTGAGCAGGAAGCGGTATTCGTTGGTGGAAAGCTGCAAGTTGTCCCGCAGGCGGATGGGCGGAACGAGCATGCCCATGTCCTGCGCAAAGGTGCGGCGCACTCCGGTAATGCGTTCCAGCAGGTCGCCGCCCTTGCGGGCATCGGCCATGGAAACCAGGCCGTAGCCCAGTTCAATCTGCAAGGTGTCGAGCGTGAGCAATGTTTCCAGTTTCTCGCTGGCGCGGGCTTCGGCCGCGGTGCTGGCCCCCGGGACGGCGCCATTGGTGGCGGCACCGGCCTTGGCCTCGCCCTTGGCATTGGCCACTGCGGCCTCCGGGCCTTTCATATGGTCCGGCATGCCATGCTTGTGCATGCTATAGGACAGCAGCCCGATGATGATGGCCAGCGTGAGAAACGGCAGGGTGGGCAACCCGGGCACCAGCGCCATGACCAGCAGCATGGCGGCGAGAATCGTGAGCGCGCGCGGATAGAACAGCAACTGCCGGCCGAGTTCATGGCCCAGGCTGTTCTTGGCCGTGGCGCGGGTAATCAAAATGCCCGCGGCGGTGGAGGTGATCAGAGCGGGAATCTGCGAAACCAGGCCGTCTCCGATGGACAGCATGGTGAAGCGTTGCAGCGATTCGGCCATCGTCATGTTCTTCTGCACGATGCCGATGGCAAAGCCGCCAACGACGTTGATGAGCGTGATGAGAATGGCGGCAATGGCGTCGCCGCGCACAAACTTGCTCGCACCGTCCATCGCCCCGTAGAAGTCGGCCTCTTCTTCCACGGACCGGCGGCGGGTCCGGGCGGTGGCTTCGTCAATGAGTCCGGCGTTGAGTTCGGCGTC
>Ga0310811_10011466_pt1 | contig 11499 bp, 8 predicted proteins | sample YCmetagenome_FD_207642 | JGI IMG/M metagenome (GOLD analysis project Ga0310811, IMG submission 207642) | Soil microbial communities from experimental microcosm in Duke University, North Carolina, United States - YC | ecosystem: Engineered > Artificial ecosystem > Soil microcosm > Unclassified ... | reverse complement strand
GAGCTGGCCTAGCTTGGGTGCGTCGGTTTTGCGTGCGCGGCGAACGGAGACGTCGGACATGTGGTGTGGTCGATGTCAGCGCTCTCCGGCCGGCACGCGGAACGTAAACGTGCTGCCGTGGTGCGGAACGCTCGCGACGGAGATGTCGCCGCCCAACAGCCTCGCCAACTCACGCGAGACCGTGAGCCCTAATCCCGTCCCCCCATGGCGGCGCGGGCCGGTCGAAGTCGCTTGTCGGAACGGCTCGAAGATCCGGTCCAGTTGATCCGGCGCGATGCCGACGCCGCTGTCGCGCACTTCGAGAGAGACTTCCTGACCCTCGTCGGTCACGCGGACACTGACGCCGCCGCGCTCGGTGAACTTGATCGCGTTCGACAAAAGATTGAGAAGGATCTGGCGCACCTTTCCGCCATCGCTCTTGATGAACAACCGCTCGGTCGGACCGTCGTAGTCGAAGGTCAGAGACTTCTGCACGGCGAGCGGCTCGATGAGCCGGCACGTTTCGACCGCAAGCTCGGCGACATCGATGGTTTCGAGATGAACCTCTTCGCGACCGGCCTCGATCCGGCTGAAGCTCAGGATCTCCTCGATCATTTTGAGGAGGTGACGCGAAGCGAGGTGGATGCGCTGCAGCTGGGACTTTTGTCCGTCGGTCAACGAGCCGGCGACTTCGGCGTCGAGCAGGTCCGTGTAGCCGAGGATCGCGTTCAGCGGGGTGCGGAGCTCGTGGCTCATCGTCGCCAGGAAGGTCGCTTTCACTCGGTTTGCGTCTTCGGCGGCCTGCCGCAGCGCCCGTTCTCGTTCCCCCGACGCGCGGCGCATACGCGCCATCTGTACGTGGGCGCCGACGCGGGCGAGGAGCTCGCGCGCCGAAAAGGGCTTCACCAAGTAGTCGTCGGCGCCGGCCCGCATTCCCTCGACGCGCGCTTCTTCGCCGGCGCGGGCCGAAAGGAGAACGATCGGCACCTCACGAGTGACCGGATCCTCGCGTAGCGCCTTGAGCAGTCCGTAGCCATCCAACGCCGGCATCATGACGTCCGCAAGCACGAGGTCGGGGAGCTGCGCGCGTACCGAGGCGAGCGCCGCCCGCCCGTCGGCGACGGCTTCCACTGCGAAATCCGGCGTCAGTAAGCGCGTCACGTACTCCCGCATGTCGGCGTTGTCGTCGGCGAGAAGGATTCGCGCGCCGATCGCTCGTTGCGTCGCCGTCGATGAGCCCGCGCCGCGATCTGTCCGTCGTTGCGTCGCGCTCGTATCGGAGTCCGCGGGCAGCCATCGCACGGCCTCTTCGACGTAGGCCCGGCTCGCTTCGCTGGCCCCGTCGAGGCGCTCGGGGCCGCGCTTCGGCTCCGTCGACAGCTGAGCAGAGCCCCGTGGAATGCGAACCCGAAAAGCGGTTCCCGTGCTCGGTGAGACGGTGCTCTCGACGGAAATATCGCCATGGTGGAGCTTCACCAGCTCCCGTACCAACGCGAGGCCGATTCCCGTCCCCTCCTGCGTGCGGCCTCGCGTGCTCTCGACCCGATGGAAACGCTCGAAGATGTGCGGCAGCTCGTCAGCCGGAATTCCGCTCCCGGTATCTCGCACCTCGAGCTCGATCTGGTCACCGACGGCTCGCAGTGAAACGCTGATCTCTCCTTCGAGCGTGAACTTGTACGCGTTCGAAAGAAGATTGAGGACGATCTTCTCCCACATCTGGCGATCGACCCACGCCCACTCCTCGACCGGACTGACATCGACGACGAAGCGGAGACCCGCCCGCTCGATCAATGACCGGAACGTGCTCGCCAGCTCCGCCGTGTAGGCGGCCAAATCGGTCCGCTCGTAGACCGCGTCGACTCGATGCGCCTCGATCCGCGAGAAGTCGAGCAGCGCGTTGACCATTTTGAGAAGACGAAGGGCGTTCCGCCGAATCATCTCTTGTCGCTCCCGCTGTTTCGGCGGGAGCGGCTGGTCCTCGTCGGCGAGACTGTCCTCCACGGGGCCGAGCATGAGCGTGAGCGGCGTTCGGAACTCATGGCTCACGTTCGAGAAGAATGCCGTCTTCGCCCGATCGATCGCGGCGAGCGCTTCGAGCTGTTTGCGCTCATCGTCATACGCTTGCGCGTTCGTGATCGCGGTGGCGAGCTGACCCGCGACGAGGTCGATGAACGACCGGTACTGGTCGTCGAACGGCTGCTGCGGATTGATCCCGACCGTGAATCGGCGCGGTCCAATGGTGATCTCGCTGACCAGGCTCGGGTCGGCGGCCGCGTACGCCGCCTCGGCTCCGGGGGTCGCCGCCTCGACGACGCCGTCGAGAAACACGAGCGCGAACCGAATGTCGGCCCGCTTGGTGGCAAGCGTTCCCATCGTCAAAACGCAGGCCTCGTGCGCGCTACGCGCCGACGCGTTGCGCGCGGCCAAGTCGCGCAGCAACGCGAGGCGACGCTCACCGACGACGCGACCGGTGGTCTCGCTGACGATGCAGTAGACGCCGCCGACATCGCCCGATTCGACACGCACGGGATCGTAGGAGACGTCGAAGTACGTTTCCTCCGCGAAGCCGTGGCGCTCGAGAACGAACAGCAGGTCCTTGGCGGCGAACGCTTCACCCGTGCGGACGACGCCCGCGAGCAACTCGTAAAGGTTCGCCTGAGCGTCCCAGACTTCGCTCCAGGCGACACGGCCGGGCTGTCCAAGGACCGCGGGGTGTTTGGCCCCGAACACCGGTCGGTACGCGTCGTTGTAGACGACGGCGAACTCCGGCCCCCAAAAGAGCACGATCTGCGCTTTGGACGGGAGCATCATGCCGATCGTCGTCCGCAGACTCTGCGGCCAGTCGTCGACTGGACCGAACGCCGTCGTGGACCAGTCGAGCGAGCGAATCCGCTCGCCCATCTCGCCACCGCCCGCGAGAAACGTCCAGGCCTGCTCGGTCTCGATCGTCACGCCGGCTATGGTATCCACGACCGCCTGCAACAGCAAATGCCCTGCCGAGACCGGTAGACTCTCGGAGGACAGCCGGCCAGCGGTCGACGCGACGTCGGGTAGATCCAACCCGCCCGTTTTCTTGTCTTCATGCTGCGGGGAGAAGGACGGATGCTGTAGTTCCATGCCCCGGTTCACTCGACAACATCACTTCGCCCTCCATGCGCCGGGCCAAGTCGCGAGCGATCGTCAGTCCCAAGCCGATGCCCGAGACGCGCCGTGTCGTCGCGTGTTCCGCCTGAAAGAACGGCTCGAAGACCTTTTCGAGCTCCTGCTGCGAGATGCCGGTGCCGGCGTCGTGGACCCAGATGCGAACTATGTCGTTTTTGCGCTCCGCGCCGAGCGTGACCGTACCGCCGTCTTTGCTGAACTTCGAGGCGTTCGACATCAATCGCATGAGAATCTGCTGAAGGCTCTTGGCGTCGGCCCGAACCGATAGCCCCGGGCGAATCGCGCTCCGCTGGACGACGCAGTGATGTTCCTCGAACTGCGACGCGATCAACGGCTGCACGGCGTCGAAGGCGTCCGATACGCGAATTGCTTCGCGCTGTACGGCCGTCTCTCCCTTTTCGGCGCTCACGAACCCCAGCACTTCGTCGACGAGCAACAAAAGCCGCTGCTCATTCCGATGGATGCGCTTGACGCCATTGCGTTGCTTTTCGTTGAGCCGACCATAAACGCCGTCTTCCAACAATTGAGAGTAGCCGGCGATCGCGTTGAGCGGCGTGCGCAGCTCATGGCTCATGATCGCGAGAAACTCCGACTTCACGCGATTCGCGACCTCGGCGTCCTCCTGGGCGCGCCAGCGTTCGTCGATCGTCGCCCCGAACAACAGAAAGGTGACTGCCGCCACCGCCATGAAGGTCTGCAGAGAAAGCAAGTCCTGGCTGAGGGCGTTTTGCGCGAACGGACCGTGACCTAGCACCGTCGCCGTTACCGCGGCCACCGAGATCAAGAATGCCGCACTAGCGGTCCCGCGCCGTCCACAGCGGAGCGCCGCCCAAACGAGCACGGCGAGCAACAAGTCGGCTTGATGAAAGGGCGTCGACAGTTCGCCGATGATCGACAGGTCGCCAAAGAATGTCACGCCGCTGACGAGAACGACGGCCGCCGCGATCGCGACGGATTCGAGGCGCCGTGGTCTGAGGCCGTTCGGCTTGCTCCACACGAGAATCACTGGGGCAACCACGAGCGCGCCTAGTATGTCGCCGACCCACCAGGCGCGCCACGCTTCGCGCAATTGGGGCCCGGCAATCACGCCGCCGGCGTGCAAAGATGCAACGCCAACGCTGGCGCTCACCGTCGCTCCCACGAGCGCACCGAGAATGAGCATCATCACGCTGCGCGCGTTCTCGAGCGCCGTGTTGAAATTGGCGATCCGAGTAGCGATGTAGGCGCAGACGAGCGCTTCCAGCGTGTTGCCGACGCCGATTCCAAGCGCGACCTGTACGGAGGCACCCGAGAGAAGATTCGCGACGAGCGCCCCGACAAAGACACCGGGCCACGCGCGCGTCCCGAAAAGCAGCAGCGCGGCGATCGCGATGCCGGTTGGCGGCCAAACAAGCGTGGCGAAACCGGCGATTGCGCCGAGGGAAAGACCGAGACGGGCGAAGATAACGTACAGGGACGCCAGCCCCAGGAAGCGTCCGGCGTCCCTGACACGCCCGTTCATGCGAAGCAACGTAGCGCTCGTTGGCGCCGTTGCCATGCGACGATGTGCTCAGGGAATCGCACGGTTCCCGGACCCATTGGTCTCGCGCGTTTTGGAAACCACGGCCCGACGCCATCCGTAGGGAACGCCTGGGAGGAGATCACCCATGCGCATTCTCTGGACGCTGTTGAAAGTCATCGTCGGGCTCGCCATTGCGATCCCTGTGGGATTCTTCGTGCTGGCGCTGGCCGCCGGCGTTCTTGGCGTGCTACTCGGCCTCGCGATCGTCGCGCTCAAGATCGCGTGTATCGGACTGGCGGGTTACGCGCTGTACCGACTCGTGCGGCACATGCTCGCGCCCGCGCCGAAGACCGGCGCCGCTCCACATCGCGAACTGCCCGCCGCCGATCCGTACTACGAAGCGGCGATGCGCGAGCTGAACGCGGATCTCACGACCACTTCAAGCTTCCGTCGATAATCGGCAGCGTCCGAACGCGAATACCGGTCGCGGCGAAGATGGCGTTGCACACCGCCGGCGCCGCGGCCGGAAGACCAGGCTCACCCAACCCGGTCGGCGGTGCGGTTGATTTGACGAACTGAACGTCGACGATCGGCGGCGAGTGATTCATTCGCAGCATCCGGTAGTCGTGGAAGTTCGTCTGCGCGGCAGCCCCACGCTCGATCGTGATCTTCTGGAACCACGCGGCGCTGATGCCGTCGAGCATGGCACCTTGCACCTGACTTTCCGCGGCGCTGAGATTGATGATCGTTCCGGCGTCGACGACGGCCGTGAGCTTCTTGATCGCCAGCTCGCCTTCGCGGCTTACCGTGACGTCGGCGACAATCGCGACGTAGGCGCTGTTGGTGTGCGTGATCGCCAAGCCCTGGCCCTCGCCGCGCGGGCGTGACTTGCCCCACCCCGCCTTTTCAGTCGCGAGCTTGAGGACATTCGTCATCTTCGCGGGATCGAGCCCGCGGCCCGTTCCAGCCGGCAACTCCGCGAGGAGATCGAGCGTGAATGTCAGCGGATCGCGGCCGGCCGCGTGCGCCATTTCGTCGACGAAACACTGCGTCGCCCAGACGTTCCCGTTGTCGCCCGGCGCGCGCCAATAACCAGTAGGAATTCCCGGCGGCAGCTTGCTCGACTTTACTTGCGAGCCCGGAATCGCGGTGAACGGGAAACCGCCGGCGCTCATGTCACCGGGCCCGCCCTGCATCTTCACGAACGCGTCGTGGAGAGCCACCACTTTGCCTCCGCCATCGAGGCCCGCCGTGAAGTAGTGCCAACCGTTCGAGCGGTAGTTGTCGTGCCCGAAGTCGTCTTCGCGGCGCCACATCAACTTGACCGGCGTTCCCTCGAGCTTCTTCGCGATGGCCGCTGCCTCGAGCGAGAACTCGTTACTGCCGCGCCGGCCGAACCCTCCGCCGAGCCGCGTGATGTGCACGATGACGTCCTTCGGCTGGAGGTCGAGGCCGCGCGTGACCAAACCTTGGCCGCTGGCGGGAATCTGCGTCGGCGTCCACATCTCCATCACGCCGTTCTTGAAGACCGCGGTACAGTTCTGCGGCTCGAGCGTTGCGTGCGCGAGGAACGGGTAGTGATACGTCGCTTCAATCAGCTTGGCGCCCACGGGAAGAGGCGCGGGCGGTGTCGACTTCGCGAGCTGCTCCGCCTGTTTCGCCATCTCGGTGCTGTTTTGGCTTGCCACCGGGCCGGCGTCCCACTGCACCTTCAGTGATTCGGCCGCGCTGAACGCATTCCACGTCGAGTCGGCGACGACGGCGACGCCCGGCGTCAGACCTTCGATGCCGTCCAGCACGAAGGCGTCGCGCACCCCCGGGCGCTTCTTGACTTCATCGACATTCGCGCTCACCACTTTGCCGCCGAACGTCGGGCACTTCGTGTACGTCGCGTACAACATCCCGGGCAACTTCACATCGATGCCGAAGAGCGGCGCGCCGGTCACGACCTTCTGATTGTCGACGCCGGGCACGCGAGTGCCGATCAGCTTGAAGTCCTTGGGGTCCTTGAGGCGAGCATTCTCGGGAGGCGTCAGCGTCGCGGCCTTCGCGGCGAGCTCACCGTACGTCGCTCGCCGCTTCGACGGCGCATGGATCACGGCGCCGTTGTCCGTCGTGCATTCGGCGACCGACACACCCCACGTGTCCGCGGCGGCCATGACGAGCATCGCGCGCGCGATCGCGCCGGCGCGACGGAGTGGCGCGTAGTTGGTCGGCGTCGATTGGCTTCCGACGGACATCTGCCGGCCGTAGGCGGGATTCAAATCGCCCTGTACGATCGTCACCTGCTCGAACGACACGTCGAGCTCCTCGGCCACGATCATCGGAAGCGACGTCTTGATGCCCTGCCCCATCTCGGAGTTGGGCGCGATGATCGAGATCGCGCCGGTCGGCGAGATGGTGATGAACGCGTTGGGCGTAAAGTTGCCGGCGGCGGAGACACTTTCCGCCAACGCCTCGGAAGCCCCGAAGCGCAAATAGGTGCCGACGAGAAGCCCGCCACCGGCGAGCGCGCTGACCTTGATGAACGCGCGACGATCGACGACCGACGCGGAAGAATCGAATAAGCGCTTCATGAGCGGCTTCCTCCTCGGTCCGCGGTGCCGGAGCTCGCGAGGTCGGCGGCACGCTTGATCCCGGCGCGGATGCGCACGTACGACGCGCAGCGACAGAGGTTCCCGGCCATCATCTTGTCGATGTCGGCGTCGCTCGGTCGCGGATTTCGCTTGAGCAGCGCGGCGGCGCTCATGATCTGGCCCGCTTGGCAATATCCGCATTGTGGCACATCGAGCTCAGTCCACGCGCGCTGGAGCGGATGCTTGCCCGCGGCGTCGAGGCCCTCGATCGTCGTGACTTCGGCGCGTCCGACTTCCGAGACCGGTGTCTGGCAGGCACGCGTCGGTGAGCCATTGAGGTGTACGGTGCACGCGCCGCATTCGCCGATGCCGCAGCCGTACTTCGTGCCGACGAGGCCGAGTGAGTCGCGGAGCACCCATAGCAACGGCGTGTCCGGAGTCACGTCCACGGTGTGGGACTGGCCGTTCACCCTGAGAGTGTACTTGCTCATACGCGCGGGGGTTGCGGTGTGAGGAAGGCGCCTAACCATCGAATACTACAGAAGTTGCAAACCAAGTTCAAACGCGCGGCGCTTTCCGGCCTTTCCGGGCACGACCGTTGCCACGTCGCTCCGGAAACGACAACGCATGCTTCGACGCCCTCCGCTTCTTCGCACGATCGCGCTCACTGGAGTGTCGCTCCTCGCGGCCTGCAACCCGTACCAGTGCTCGTACGAAACGAGATTTGTCGGGACAACGGGAACGACGAGCGGCGCCAATGGGACGGTCATCGTCACGTCGGTGAATTTCCGGCAATATCACGACGACGGGCCGGTGCCGAGTGATCTCACATGGAATATCCGCGGCGAGGGGCTGGCGTCGCCGGCGACCGGCTTGGTGCTTCGAAACGCGAGTGGTCAGAGTGTGCTGTCGTTGTCGATGTCGAGCACGTCGGCCGTTTCGATGACGGCGACGAGCGCCGCGACAATCACTGGAGCTGATCGCGATCGAATGTTCGAGCTCCTTGCCTCCGGCGCGGGCGTGGTCGTCCTCACCCTGCAAAGCGGCGGTACTATCTCGGTTCCGCTCGGCGTCGCGTCACAAGATGACTGGCATCATCCCGAATGCGACTAGAACAACGCGATCAGGTGCGCACCACGCTTTGGATCATGATCCGCACCAGTTCGCCGTCGATCCGCCCCGCGTTCGCCTCCTCGCGCAACACATCGAACGCCTCATCCACGGAGAGCGGGCGCTTGTATGGTCGGTCCGCTTCCGTCAATGCGTCGAACATGTCGCAGAGACAGACGATTTGTGTTTGCAGTGGAATGTTCGGGGCCCGGAGTCGATTCGGATAACCGCTGCCGTCCAACTTCTCGTGATGACCGGACGCGTAGCTGGGGACGTTCTTCAACTCGTCGGTCCAAAGGACGCTCTTCAGCAATCGGCGCGTTGCCTCGGCGTGATATTCGACCAGCGCGCGCTCGCGGTCGTCCAGCGTTCCGCGCCGCAACTCGAGGAAGTGCAGTTCCTCCTTCGTGAGGTAGGGCGTCTCCGTACCGTCTGGCCGGCGAAAGCGGCGGGCCGCGATCTCGGTCAGCTCGTTACTGGGTTTGCGGTCGCGAACGGATGGCTCATTGGCGCTGTGCACGGTCCGGCGCATTTCATCCAACTGGTCGAGGGCCGCCGCGAGCTCGCCGTTACTCGACGGTGCACCGCAGTGCTCGAGCTCGAGCGTTCGGTGAATCAGATCGAACCGGGCGAAGACGCGCTCGCAGAGCACCGGCGGCAGCTTTCGCGACTTGAGCAGGACATCCTCGGGTATCACGAGCTTGCCGACATCGTGCAAGAGGGCTGCGAAGCGAATCTCCCGCAGTTGCGCCGCGGAGAAATGAACGTCGGCAAACGGGCCGACGCTCGTCGCGTCCACGGCTCGCGCCAAGTTCAGGCACCGCTTGGCGACGCGGAGCGAATGCCCCGCCGTCGCGGGGTCTCGCTCGTCGATCGCCGTGACCGCGACTTCGACAACCGTTTCCATCATGCGTTCGATGCGCGCGTGAAGCTGGGCGTTCTCGATCGCCACCGCCGCCTGGCCGGCGAGGGACCGCGCGAGCTCGACGTCACCCGCCGAGTACGGCTGGACGTAGCGATCGACCGCCTCGATGCTCATGAGACGCGCCTGGGGATCCGACTTCCGGTTGACGAGCACCAGGAGGCCAACGAGCTGGTCGCGGTGATCGACCATTGGCACGAACGCCATCGACCGACGACGGTAGTGAAACTGCTCGTCGAATTGTCGAGTGAGCACGAACTCTTTGTCGGGCGGCAGGTCGTAGGCGTCGCGCACGACGAGCGGCTGCTTCGTGCGAGCCGCGTGGCCGGCGATGCTCGTGTCGTTGATCGGCACGCGTACGTGCGCCAGATCGGGTCGTGACACCGAGTCGATATGAACTTCGAAGAGCACCAGGTCGGGCGGTTGCGCCTCGGGGTCGACAACGAAGAGACCGCCGCCGTCACTTTGCGTCAGCGACTTGGCTGTAAAGAGAATTCGACCGAGGAGCACGGACAGGTCGTGCTCGAGCATCAACTCCATGCCGATGCGATTGAGAGCCTGAAGCTGATCGACCCTGAGCGACACGCGCGTCTCCTATCCGTCGGGCAAGCGACGCCTCCCTCGGGGCCACTGTGGCGACGGTCATGCCAGGAAACGTTGGACCTTCGTCCAAAGAAAACGCCGTCCAAAGCAATGCTCCGACGGCGTTCAACGTTGCTTCGTCCCGTTGTCTTCCCACTATGAGGTTATAGCGCGTTGGGGGGCTTGCGGCAATCCCTGGTCCCAGCTGTAAACTCGCGCGCTTCGTGGGAGGGGGTCCGCGCGTGAATCGCTATGTCTTGAATCTCGAAGAGATCGATCGAACGCAAATCACGGCTGTGGGCGGTAAGGGCGCGCACTTGGGAGAGCTCGCTCGAATCGAGGGCGTCCACGTGCCGCCGGGCTTCTGCGTGACGACGACTGCGTTCCGTCGAATCATGGCCGAAGCGCCGTCGATCGATGACGAAATCGGCCGGCTCGCGCGATTCGAGCCGGATGAGCACGCGGCGATCGGCGCGGTCAGCGCGGCAATTCGTCGGACGATCGAGGAGATCGCGATCCCGAAAGACGTGGCGTTGGCGATCGAACGCTCGATCGCGCGACTCGGAAGCCAACGCTCGTACGCTGTCCGATCGAGCGCGACCGCGGAGGACTCGCCGACGGCCTCGTTCGCTGGCCAACATGACACGTACTTGAATGTCCCGGCCGCGGCGGTCCTCGAGCACGTCAAGCGCTGTTGGGCATCGCTGTTCAGCGAGCGGGCCGTAGCCTACCGGCTGCGAAACCGTATCGACGGCCGGAAAGCCGGCATGGCGGTGGTCGTGCAGCAGATGGTCTTTGCCCAGACCTCCGGGATCCTGTTCACCGCCGATCCAGCCACGGGAAATCGGAAGATCTCCGCCGTGGAAGCCAGCTTCGGCCTCGGCGAGGCTCTCGTCTCCGGCTTGACCAACACGGATGTCTACCGCGTGCGCGACGGCCAGATTATCGACAAGAGGATCGGTACGAAACAGCTCGCCATTTCACCGGCCGCCGGGGGCGGCACAGCCGAGCACGCGATCGACCGCGAGCAGCAGCGCCAACCCGCGTTGACGGACGCGCAGGTGGTCCGGCTTGCCGACTTGGGCCGACGGATCGAAGCGCGTTTCGGTCGACCGCAGGACATCGAGTGGTGCTTGGCCGAAGGTGATTTTCAGATAGTTCAGAGTCGGCCGATCACGACCCTGTTCCCTGTTCCGAAAGCCGACGACAACGAGAATCGCGTTTACCTCTCGACCGGTCATCAGCAAATGATGACGGACGCGATCAGGCCGCTCGGCATTTCCGTCCGGCAGCTCACGGGCACCGTGCAGTTTCACGAGGCCGGAGGACGCTGGTTCGTCGACGTGACTCGGGCGCTTGCTTCTCCGGCGGGGTATGAGAATTTGCAGCAGCTCGCCGGCAAGTCCGATCCGCTGACCGGAGACGCCCTGCGGATCATCCACGATCGGGGATTTGTCGCCGCTCTCCCCGACGGACAACCCGGCGGGCCGCGGCCGGCTGCAACCCCGCCAATAGAGACCGACCCTCGCATCGTCGACAAACTGATCGAGCGAAGTGAGGAGTCCATCGCCGCCTTGAAGCGTGACATTCAGATGAAGTCAGGGGTCGAGTTGCTCGACTCCATTCTCGCCGACCAGGAACTGAAACGGACGTTGTTGGATCCGCGG
>Ga0310811_10011465_pt1 | contig 11499 bp, 9 predicted proteins | sample YCmetagenome_FD_207642 | JGI IMG/M metagenome (GOLD analysis project Ga0310811, IMG submission 207642) | Soil microbial communities from experimental microcosm in Duke University, North Carolina, United States - YC | ecosystem: Engineered > Artificial ecosystem > Soil microcosm > Unclassified ... | reverse complement strand
TTTCATCAACAACAGTGCCTTTAATATCAACCCCCAAACCATTGGAGTTAATAGCTTTAAAGGCAACCCGGGTGCGAATACCGCTTAGCATATTTCCACCTTCCGGAAAAAATTGTACATCTTTTGGTTTGGATGCAGTTTTTAATGAAAAATTGTTGGTTATGGTTTTTTTATAGTTGATCTCAATTTGGGTTATCAGGTCGGCAGCTTCAAATGCTCCGTGTTTGTTGCTTTGAAAGGTAATATCCAATACCCCATTGGCATCAGTTACTCCCTTACCTTTGTCGATAGTTTCATCGTCTGATTGTACTTTCCATGTTACCTTCCGGTTGCCATAAGCCATACCGTCCTGGTCTTTATAGGTTATTTTGGTGCTTATTTTTTCAACATCGTTAGTAACCGTATTAATAAATGAGACATGTGTATTTATAGGATTGTCTTTATCGGCGATGCTGCCAACAGTTATATTTTTGGTGAAGAAGTATGACTGATCAAAATTCCGCATCCAGTTGGTATAAGCCCTTATGTGGTAGTTCCCTTCAATAAATGTAAGCTGGGGCAATGCAATGCTGCCTGAAGCAGAACCGCTTACTACCGGTAAGCGTAATGATTGTACAACCGAGTCGCGGCTGTTTATCATGTCAACATATACAATTTTACTTATGGCCGATAGCTGGTGCTGTTCAAGTGTTACATATGCTTTAAACCATATGGTATCGCCAACAGCATAATAGGGCTTATCAAAATGCATGTAAACCTTTTCAGTTGGATAATTCTGCGAAAACTGGGCGGATTTTTCAATTATAGTTTTAAGCGGTATGCTATCATTTTGTGCAAAAACAGTTAATGAAACGGTGGTTAACAGGCAAACTGCAAGAACGATTTTTTTGTAGATCATCAACATCAAATAATAGATTTAATACAGTGGCTAAATATATCTATTTAAACGGACAGCGTAACCGCTTTAACATACCATTAACATATTTTTTACAATTTGGCGCTGTGATAGGGGATCGAAGGTGTTGTCAGCATAAAAATTAAATTTATGAGGCAACTATTTGCCGCCGGTTGTCGTGATTGATATAAACAAAAATTAAAGATACAACCGTATTATTAGTAATTGAAGAATAGTTTTAGGTTTTACAGGTTGATTTTTTTGCCGGTGGCAGGGCTTCTCCTGAAAAGTATTGGTGTGGGAACTGTACGTAGTACGGAGAAGAACTGCCCGGGCAAAAAAAAATCATTGCGAACCGTTTGTACGGGGTTGCAATGATTTTTTTCTTTTAAAAAGAATAAATTTTTACCAGCCTGAGCCTTTTTTAGCGTTGCCGTTTTTAATGTGTCCTTCTGCTGTGGCTTTGCTCATAATTGCAGCCATTTTGTTACCTGCACTGTCTTTACCTGTTGCAATATACCTTCCTGATTTTACATCGATAACCGGATCGATCATTGGTACATTCTTGGTTTTTGTCTTCACAGAATAGGCGGTAATACCGCCGCTTGTTGGTGTTGCCATAATTAGTTTAAATTGTTTTTTAAAATTAACTCCTTGTTAAGGACAATTGTTTTAACAAACATAGCTTATTGTATTTAAGTTGTATAAGGTTTGAACCAAAAATTATTAACAAATTATAGGTAATTAACACTTTTTGGCCTGTTTGCTACCTTTAACTGCTTTTAAGCAGGATTAAGTATAAAACACATATGGCATTTAAGTCGTTTATGCTTTATTAGTTTAGATTTTATTAATATTGAATAATAAATTCAACTACTGGTAGTATAACATAAAAGCAGATACTAAAATGGGAAAAAGAGACTCGAGTATATTGTACCTGGTTTTGGGCATTTACTCATTAATGATAAGCTGGTATTATAATCACTCCTTTATCATACTTTTAATAACCTATATTTTTTGGCCGGTATATCTTATTTATGAATTGCTATCAGGCCATCTTTCGCACGGCATGTGGAAGCAGATACCTATGTCGTATTTTAAGTAATAAGGCCATATTATAATAGTGCCCTATTATTTAAAATAGCTTCGGCAATAGCAATGTCTTCGGGAAAAGTTATTTTAATGTTTTCGTAGCTGCCTTCGGCAAGGTGGATTTTAAGGCCCGAATTTTCAACCACACTGGCATCATCGGTAAATTTTTGATCGTAAGACTGTTCGTAGGCTTTTTTTATTTGTACCGATTGAAATGTTTGCGGGGTTTGTATCAAATAAATATCATCGCGCATCAAGCTAATAGAATGGTCGCCTATTTGCTGCCTTACCGAATCGCGGCTTTTTACCGCTGTTATGGCGTTGCCATGTTCAGCAGCATAATTGTATGAATGGTCTATGATTACGGTGCCTGTTAGTGGCCTTACAGCATCATGTATAGCAATAATAGCTTCGGTATCTGTAATGCTATCCAGTCCGTTTTTAACGGAGTGGAAACGGGTTTCGCCACCTTTTATTAATTGGTGCGGTATATTGAAGTTGTATTCGGTACATAGCTGTTGCCAATAGTTATGATAATCAGCGTGTAATACTATAATAATTTGAGGCCGGGATGTAGAGTAATAAAACATCTGAATGGTATGCATTAAAACCGGCCTGCCATTCAATAATAGAAATTGCTTAGGTATAGCAGTTTGCATCCGGGTTCCTGAGCCACCGGCAACTATTATGGCGTAATGAGATGTGAGATTTAAAATGTGAGATTTGAGGCTATGATTGCTCATGTTGATTAATTAAGTATGTGAGATTTGAATTACCTCAAATCTCACATCTAATATCTCAAATCTAAATAATAAGCATGGCATCGCCATAGCTGTAGAAGCGATATTTTTCTTTAACAGCAACTTCGTACGCATGCATTACATGTTCGTAACCTCCAAAAGCGCATATCATCATCAACAGGGTTGATTCAGGCGTGTGGAAATTGGTGATCATGGAATTGGCTATGCTAAAATCATACGGCGGGAAAATGAACTTGCTTGTCCAGTCGTTAGCCGCCTTTAAAGTTTTATTGGCTGATACCGCCGATTCAATAGTGCGCATTGAGGTGGTACCAACAGCGCAAACGCGTTGTTTCCGTTCAATGGCGCGGTTTACAATATCAGCCTGTTTTTGCTCGATGATGAACTGCTCTGAATCCATTTTGTGTTTGGTCAGGTCCTCCACTTCAACAGGGCGGAAGGTGCCTAAACCAACATGCAGGGTTACTTCGGCAAATTCAATGCCTTTAAGTTCAAGGCGTTTCATCAGCTCGCGGCTAAAATGCAGGCCTGCGGTAGGTGCCGCTACAGCGCCTTCATGCTTTGCAAAAATGGTTTGATAGCGTTCTTTATCTTCGGCAGTAGCCTTGCGTTTTATGTATTTTGGCAGCGGTGTTTCGCCAAGTATTTCCACATTGCGTCGGAATTCTTCATCAGTCCCGTCAAACAAAAAGCGGATGGTGCGGCCACGTGATGTAGTATTGTCAACAACTTCTGCAATTAACAGGTCGTCATCGCCAAAATATAATTTGTTGCCTACGCGTATTTTGCGGGCGGGGTCAACCAAAACGTCCCATAAACGCAGTTCTTTATTAAGCTCCCTTAATAAAAAAACCTCGATGGTGGCGCCTGTTTTTTCCTTGTTACCATACATACGGGCAGGGAATACTTTGGTGTTATTAAGGATCATAACATCCTTATCATCAAAGTAATCCAGTACGTCTTTAAAAATTTTGTGCTCAATTTTACCTGAATCGCGGTGTAATACCATTAAGCGTGATTCATCGCGGGTTTGCGAAGGTGTGCTGGCAATTAATGAATCGGGTAGGTTGAATTTGAATTGAGATAATTTCATGCTTATCTATATGGATTTTCAGGGCGCAAATGTACGAATAATTTTAATGATTTCACCGATTATTTTTGATGGTTACATTGATTGTTACATTCGAAAGTTATGAATAATTTACAATTGATTGGCTTGATTGTTTGCATGTCATATCAATATAAAATAAATTGTAACTTAAACCCGCCGTTAACGTCTAAAAAATATATCGGCCCAAAATCAAAAAAACAATAATCGGTGGAATCATATCTTCATCGGTGAAATCAGTGTAAAGTATGATATTTTTAAAACTCTTGAGGGAAAGCTTTTTGTTCGCCTTTGATGCATTAAGGCAGAATAAGCTACGTACCTTATTGTCATTACTGGGGGTTACTATCGGTATTTTTACCATTATAGCGGTATTCTCTGCCGTTGACACCCTGCGCAATAACTTGCGCGCGAGCGTTGATAAGTTAGGCAACAATAGCGTTTATATAGGCAAATGGCCCTGGATGGGTAGCAATGATTTCCCCTGGTGGAAATATATGCAGCGCCCTGTGCCAAAGTTGCGTGAGTTTGCTGAGCTCCAGAAAAGGATGCCCAATGCTGCCGGAATATCGTATGAAATTGCTTTTGATGGCCGTACTATAAAATACAAAAGCCATACCGTTAGCGGAACAATTATAAACGCTGTTGCACAAGACCATAATAAGGTATGGAATTTTAACCTGGCCTCGGGCAGGTATTTTACTGATATTGATTCAAGAACCGGCGCGCCCGTGGCCGTTATAGGCTATGATATTGCTGATAATCTTTTCCCCGATGGCTCGGCAGTAGGTAAACAAATAAAGGTAATGGGGCACAACATTACCATTATTGGCGTATTTACAAAAGAAGGTAACGATATGCTGGGCAACAGCGACGATAAAAATGTTTTGATACCCATAAATTTTGTAAAGAATATTATTGACGTACAAAGCGACAACTACCAGCCGCAAATAGTTGTACGCGGTGCAAAGGGGGTAAGTGTTGAAGAGGTACAAAGCCAACTAAAACAACTAATGCGTTCTATAAGGCGTTTAAGGCCGAATGAAGATGATAATTTCGAACTAAACAACAGCACCATAGTCTCAAACGGTTTAGACCAGCTATTTGGCATAGTTGATATTGCCGGCGCTATAATAGGAGGGTTCTCGATATTGGTAGGTGGTTTTGGGATCGCAAATATCATGTTCGTGTCGGTAAAAGAACGCACCAATATTATCGGGATACAAAAATCATTAGGTGCTAAAAACTATTTTATTTTACTTCAATTTCTTATCGAATCAATAGTACTTTGTTTAATGGGTGGTTTGATAGGTCTTTTTATGGTACTCTTAGGAACACTTGCGGTTGAGGCGGCAGCGGATATAAAAATTGTGCTGGATACCAGTAATATTATATGGGGTATAGGAATATCTGTTGGTATTGGTTTGATCTCAGGTATTATACCCGCATACTTTGCTTCAAGACTTAACCCGGTTGAGGCCATACGCTCAAACTGATCGGATTTTCAATATAATTTCTGTTGCCAATACATTAACAAATTGTTAAATGTGCTGCGATTTATATTAAACTGGCTAAATTTTTACAATTGTAATGCCGCAAGCCGGTGTTTAATAAGGCAGATTTACTACATTTGTGCCTTACAAATATTTCTATGTCGGAAACAGCTCAATTAAAGATTGGCGATAAAACCTATGATCTTCCTGTTATAGAGGGTACCGAAGGTGAGAAAGCCATTGATATATCGAAACTAAGAGAACAAACCGGTTATGTAACGCTTGATATTGGTTATAAAAATACCGGTGCTACACAAAGTGCCATCACTTTCCTCGATGGCGAACAAGGCATACTTAAATACCGTGGTTATCCTATTGAACAACTGGCCGCAAAATCAGGCTTTATTGAAGTTGCTTACCTGCTGATCTATGGCGAACTGCCAACTGCCGAACAACTTAAATCTTTCAACTACGAATTGAGCCACCATACCCTGGTGCACGAGGATATGAAGAAGTTTTTTGATGGCTTCCCCTCAAAATCGCACCCGATGGGGCAGTTAAGCTCATTGGTTTGCTCGCTGTCCGCTTTTTATCCTGAATCGCTTAAGCAGAACCAGACACCCGAAGAGCTTAACCTGAGCATCATCAAGGTGCTGGCAAAAATGCCTACCATAGTTTCATGGATATATAAAAAATCGTTAGGCCATCCTGTAATCTATCCGCAAAACAGGTACGACTATGTAACTAACTTCCTTCACATGACCTTCGGCCAACGTACCGAAAGTGTTGAAATAGACCCGGTTATCGTCAGCGCCATGAATACCTTGTTAATACTGCATGCCGATCATGAGCAAAACTGCTCCACATCAACCGTGCGTATTGTAGGTTCATCGGCATCAAATATTTATGCTTCGGTATCAGCTGGTATATCGGCACTGTGGGGCCCGCTACATGGCGGCGCTAACCAGGAAGTGATAGAGATGTTGCAAAAAATACAGGAAGATGGCGGCGATACCGATAAATGGATAGCCAAAGCGAAGGATAAGAATGATCCTTTCCGCTTAATGGGCTTTGGTCACCGTGTGTATAAGAATTTCGATCCACGCGCCAGGATCATAAAAAAAGCCTGCGACGATATACTGGATAAATTAGGTATTGACGACGAGGTGCTTGAAATAGCCAAAAAGCTGGAAGAAGTGGCGTTGAAAGACCCTTACTTTATCGAGCGTAAATTATACCCTAACGTTGATTTTTACTCAGGTATCATTTACCGGGCTTTGGGGTTCCCAACGGATATGTTTACTGTATTGTTTGCACTTGGCCGTTTGCCGGGATGGATAGCGCAGTGGAAGGAAATGAAGGTGAATAAAGAGCCTATCGGCCGGCCACGCCAGATATATACCGGGGCCACTAACCGGGATTATGCAGATATAAAGGATAGATAATATCCCCGATTATAAGGCCCCGTTTACCGGGGCTTTTTTGTATACTTAAAAATGAAAAAGAAGCTATTTTTAACCGCTTGCCTTGTACTCAGCTGCACTTTATTGTTTGCGCAGGTTAAGGTTACGTTTAAAACCGGAGGGCTGCCGCCATCCAAAATACCTGTTAAAAATATTTTCCTGGCTGGTGATTTTAACAACTGGAACCCGGCGGATACGAACTGGATGCTGACAGCCAATGGGGTAGGTGCTTATACCATCACAAAAGATATCCCGGGAGGAAAATATAGTTTTAAGCTTACAAATGGCGGTTGGGAAAAGGTGGAATGTGCCACTAACGGACAGGACATTGATAACCGCGATGTGAACCTTACACACGATACTACAATTATTATGAATGTACAAAGCTGGAAAGACGACCATCCGGTAGTAGCTAAAAAACATACCGCCAGTACTAATGTACATATTATCAGCGAAAATTTTGATATGCCGCAGTTGGGCCGGCAGCGCTGTATATGGATATACCTGCCTGTTGATTATGCTACATCGAACAAAAAATACCCGGTAATTTATATGCATGACGGGCAAAACCTGTTTGATGAATACACATCAGGCTATGGGGAATGGGGTATTGACGAACTCATGGATAAGGTGCCTGTTCAAAAGCAATGCATTGTAGTGGGCATTGACCATGGTGGTGATTATCGCATAACCGAATACGACCCCTACGATTCAAAATATGGCAAGGGCAGGGGCAATGATTATGTTGATTTTTTGGTAAAGACCTTGAAGCCATATATTGATAAAAATTATCGTACTGAAAACGATGCAAGGCATACTACGGTTGCAGGCAGTTCGATGGGCGGGCTGATATCGGCTTATGCCATATTTAAATATCCTGATGTTTTTGGTAATGCCGGGATATTTTCGCCCTCATTTTGGATAGCACCGCAGATATATGATTACGTTTCGCAAAAGAATTTTAAAGCGCATAACCGCTTTTATTTTGTTTGCGGTGATAGTGAAAGCGACAGCATGGCGGTAGATATGCAAAAAATGGCAGACATTCTACATCATAAAGGCGTGAACCCAAACGATGCGCCGACCACAATTATACCCGGCGCAAAGCACAATGAAAAACAATGGAACGGGGACTTCCCGGCATTTTATAACTGGCTTTTAGCAGGCTTTTAATATATATCATAAACTATTAGTTTATTGCAATACAAATACCACCAATATGAACGAAGAGAAGGAAATTAAACAAGATGAAGCAAATATAAACCAGGCTAAAAAAATAGCCGAAGTACAAGGGCCTGTAAAATCGGGACTTAAAACAAAACAAGCCATAGTTGAAAACTGGCTGCCCCGTTATACAGGCAGGCCGCTTGAAGATTTTGGTAAATACATTATACTTACCAATTTCTCTAAATACATACAATTATTTTCGCAATGGCATGATGACGCGCAAATCCTCGGTTTGGATAAGCCTATGCAAAGCGTAACAGCGGACGGCATCACTATTATAAATTTTGGGATGGGTAGTTCAGTTGCGGCAACGGTGATGGATCTGCTAACTGCGATAAACCCTAAGGCAGTAATATTTTTAGGTAAATGCGGAAGTTTGAAAAAGAAAATCAATGTAGGCGACCTGATATTGCCGATAGCCGGTATAAGAGGTGAAGGGACATCCAACGATTATATGCCGGCTGAAGTACCTGCGTTGCCGGCTTTCGCCCTGCAAAAGGCTATATCAACCACTATACGCGACTTTAAACGCGATTACTGGACTGGAACCTGCTATACCACCAACCGCCGCGTATGGGAGCATGATAAGGTATTTAAACGCCTGTTAAAAAGACTCCGCGCCACAGCAGTAGATATGGAAACCGCCACCATATTTGTAACCGGCTTTGCCAATAAGATACCTTCCGGTGCTTTACTATTGGTATCTGATCAGCCGATGATACCTGAAGGTGTTAAAACAGCCGAGAGCGATTCGAAAATAACCGAGCAGTATGTGGAAACCCATTTACACATTGGTATTGAATCATTGAAGCAGCTTATTAATAATGGCCTTACGGTAAGGCATTTGAAATTTTGAGTTTAAAATTGGTGGAAATTTTACGGATAAAAGAGGTTTTTGCCTAAAATATGTGGGTTTAGAACGCTATTTTTGCCCTAACACTGAATAATACGCTAATATGTGGTATAATAATATATTGGAAACCATTGGCCATACACCAATGATAAAATTGAACAAGGTAACCAAGGATATCCCGGCTACGGTTTTGGCTAAAATTGAAACCACCAACCCGGGAAACTCGATAAAAGACCGTATGGCTCTTAAAATGATCGAGGACGCTGAGAAAAGCGGGAAGTTAAAACCGGGCGGAACCATTATTGAAGGTACATCGGGTAATACCGGCATGGGCCTGGCTATTGCAGCGGTTATAAAAGGCTATAAATGTATCTTTACCAGCACCGACAAACAATCGAAAGAAAAATTCGATGCCTTACGTGCCTTTGGTGCCGAGGTAATTGTTTGCCCTACCAATGTTGAGCCGGAAGACCCGCGTTCCTATTATTCCGTTTCGTCGAGGCTTGAGCGTGAAGTACCTAATTCGTGGAAGCCTAACCAGTACGATAACCTTTCTAACTCGCAGGCGCATTATGAATCAACAGGCCCCGAAATATGGGAGCAAACCGAAGGTAAAATAACCCATTTGGTGGCTGGCGTAGGTACGGGCGGTACTATATCGGGTATCGCGCGATATTTAAAAGAGCAAAACCCTGCTATCAAAGTATTAGGCATTGATACTTATGGTTCAGTGTTTAAGAAATATAAGGAAACCGGAGAATTTGATAAAAACGAGATATACCCTTACATAACCGAAGGCATAGGCGAGGACTTTTTACCGGCTAACGTTGATTTTAGACTGATAGACCATTTTGAAAAGGTAACGGATATGGATGCCGCCCTCATGACCCGCGAGATAGCCCGGAAGGAAGGGATCTTCGCTGGAAATTCTACAGGCTCGGCAATAGCAGGGGTTTTACAGATGAAGGATATGTTTAAAGAAGGCGATGTAGTGGTGGTAATATTCCCCGACCACGGTACACGTTATTTAGGCAAAATGTATAACGATGACTGGCTCCGCGACCGTGGATTTTTGAAGGATGGTAAGCTTACCGCGCATGACATTATACAGAAAAAGGAATCGCAGGAAATTATCACCATCGATTGCGAAAAAACAGTGCTGGAAGCTATCAATACCATCAAATCATTGAATATTTCGCAAATACCGGTTACCCAGGCGGGTATGGTAATAGGGAAAATCACCGAAAGCGATATTTTGGATGCCCTGCTCGAAAATCCTTCATTGAAATCTCAGCCCATAAAAAACATTACTACTGCGCCGTTCCCGTTTGTCGACCTGAATACGTCTATCGATAAAATATCGGCCATGATAAATAAAGACAATATAGCTGTGCTGGTTGAAGATAACGGGCAGATAGAGATCATTACGCAGTATGATATTATTAATGCGATATCGGCGTAAAGCTGAAAGGTAAAAGGATAAAGGTGAAAGGTATTGTGCTAAGCGCGATGCCTTTTTTTATATTTGTTTATGATTAAAACCTTATCTTCAATTGCATTCACATTATTGATTTGCTTAAATGGCTATTGTCAAACAGATACTACAAAATCTTATAGTTATTTTCAAAAGGGCTTCCAACAACAAAAAATAAAAAAATATCAGGAGGCGATTGCCTGTTATGATTCTTCGTTGAATTCTAATTCAAACTATAATAAGGTTTATTTTTTTCGGGGTTTAGCTAAATATCATTTGAACGATTTACAGGGTTCAATAGCTGACTATTCGGAATGTATAAAAAGAAATGTTCAGTTATCCAGCGCATATGATAACAGGGGATATTCTACATTCCTTCTAAAAGATAGCGAAGGGGCTTTAGCAGACTATAATAAGTCGATCGAAATAAACCCTAAAAACGACAGGACCTATCTAAATAGAGGCGGTTTAAAATATCAATTGAAACTTTTTAATGAAGCATTATCAGATTTTAATGAATCACTTGTTTTAAATCCGAAGAACACCCAGATTTTATATGATATAGCTTTATCAAAAGTTACTTTAAAAGATTTTAAAGGTGCTATTGCCGAATACGATAAATTTATAATGATATATCCCGATAACGCTAATGCTTATTTATTACGAGGTATGGCGAAAATGAACATTAGCGATAATTTGGGTGCGTGTTCAGATTTTCAAAAGGCACTAACCATGGGAAACAAAGATGCTGAAGAAGCGATTAAAGAGTTCTGTAAATAATCCATTTTTTTAACGTTCAAATATTGTCCATCCTTAACACAATATTATCTATTTACTTGCTATTGGATTTAATTTATCTTGAACGAAAATTAAGTCAAACGTTTGCATAATAATATTGAATAATTATTTATTAGGTTTGGGTAAACCAATTAAGCCATGATCAAAAAATTAAAGGTATTACTATTGCTGCTATTTTTAGCCTCGCCGTCATTGTTCGCCCAAAAGAAAATGATAGGTAACGAAACAGACGCCCAAAAGGAAAAGCGTATGGAATGGTGGAAGGATGCGCGGTTCGGCATGTTTATTCACTGGGGGTTGTATTCAGAAGGCGCAAGGCACGAATGGCTGAAGCA
>Ga0310811_10011464_pt1 | contig 11499 bp, 6 predicted proteins | sample YCmetagenome_FD_207642 | JGI IMG/M metagenome (GOLD analysis project Ga0310811, IMG submission 207642) | Soil microbial communities from experimental microcosm in Duke University, North Carolina, United States - YC | ecosystem: Engineered > Artificial ecosystem > Soil microcosm > Unclassified ... | reverse complement strand
GTCGCGCGGGAAGTTGAGGTCCGTGTGCAAGTACGTCTCGAACGTAGAGACGAACGCCGAGCTGATCGATGAGGACTGCGGGTCGTACGGCGCCCGTTGGGCGAGCAGATCGAACGTCGGCCCGGTGAAGCGCGCGTCGAGCCGGCCGACCACTTCGCCGTGCTCCCGCAAGAGCTCCTTCTCGAATTCCGACGCGTCCACATGAAGATTCGCCCGGTCGATGTAGGCGGTGTCGAGACCCGTGTACTTGTGGAGCTGCGCGATGACGCGTGCGCGTTCGTCGGGCGCGAGCTCGTCGCCCTGCATGAGCGCGTGCATGTAGTCGCTGGTCGCGAAGTGCTCGACCTCCTTCAAAAACGGCCGGAGCTGCGCCGGCTGGTCGGGCAGCGCGTGATGGTACCACGCGACGGCGGCGTACGACGGCAGGTACATCACGTACGGCATCAAATTACCCGGGTCGAACGTGATGGTCTGGAAGTCGAGCACCGACGACATCAGGATGACGCCGTTGAAATCCATGTTGTCGGACTGCTGGAGGTAGTTCACGAGCGCCGCCGACCGCGTGGTGCCGTAGCTTTCGCCTAACAGGTAGCGCGGCGAGTTCCAGCGGTCCTGCTCGGTGAGGTAGCGGCTGACGAACTGTCCCAGCGACCGCGCGTCTTCGTCGACGCCCCAGAACATCTTGCCGGTGGCTTTGCCTAACGGATGGCTGAAGCCGGTGCCGATCGGGTCGATGAACACGAGGTCGGTCTTGTCGAGCGGGCTGTAGGCGTTGTCGACCAGTTGGTAGGGCGGCGGCGGCGCGTGCGTCGTGTCGGGTGTGACGACGCGCTTGGGCCCGAACGCACCCATGTGCACCCAGACCGACGACGAGCCCGGGCCGCCGTTGTACGCGAACGTGATCGGGCGGCGCGACGGGTCGGTGACGCCGCGCCTGGTGTACGCGGTGAAGTAGAGCGCGCCGATCGGCTCGTCGACGCTGTCGCGGAGGATGATGTCGCCGACGGTCGCATCGTAGTCGATGCGCTGGCCGCCGATGACGACCGAGTGCTGCGTGACGACGCGCTGCACCTTGTCATCCGATGGCGACGCGTCTGCGTTAGGCGCAGGCTTGGCGGTCGAGTCGCGCTGCGGTTCCGCGCTGCGCCGGGGTTGGCGGCGCTGCTGCGCCGGGGCCGTCGCCGGCAGGGCGGCGGCGAGAAGAAGTAGGGCGACGAAACGCGACGTAGACATGATCGGTGCGGGCGGCTTGAGGGTGGCTGAGAGAGCGCGATGGATGGGATCGCCTTGAATAAGGCGATGGTTCGCGCTGCGCGCCACTCCGCCCGCGTGGCGCGCGATGCTTTACGGGTTCGAGCTCTTCCCGTCCTTGGACCCACTCATCAGACTGCCCATAATGCTGGCGACGCTCAACTTCTTATAGCTCGAGGGAGGAGTGAACATCGACGCGGCCACCGTGCCTTCCTTGATGTTGCGGAGCTCCATGTGGTCGCCGCTGTCCTCGGCCTTCGATACCACCTGCAGCCGGTCATCGATCCAGACGGTTCCGGTTCCGCCATCCTGCGCATCGTTCGTCCACTGCCACTTGTGCGCCGGGCGGCCGTCCACGCTCTCCGATCCGAGGCTCTTGCACGTGAAGTGGGGCGGCGCATCCGACTTGTTGTGCGACAGCGATGCGAACGGCATGGTCATCGTGTTCCACTGTACGCACGGATCGCCGGTGCCGGCAGGGCGGAAGAAGCGGAGCACCGGTCCGAACGTCGCGGTGACGAGCGACGTCATCATGCCGGCGTCGAGGTACTCCTTCTTCCGATCGTTGATCAGCAGCGTGGTGTTGTGCGACGGGTCGAGCACCAGCGCGCCTAACTGCGACGTGTCGGTGGACTCGATCCGGAGTTTGCCATCCGAGAGGTAGATGTGCGTCGTCGACTGGTCGGCGTGACTCGGGTCGACGAGATCGGCGGAGAACGGCGGACCGGTCCAGGCGGGCCCCCCAGCCTCTCCACCGATACACGCGGCGAGCATCGATGTTGCGCCTAACGCCACAGCGACGAACCATCGGGACATGTGTGACGACGTCGGCATCGGAGGTCTCCTGCGTTCGGTATCGGGCTCGAGCGGGGCGCGGCGCCCTACGTTACACGGGACGGCGTAGCGGCCGCAATTGTTTCAACGCGCCATGATGCTGTAGGGCAAAGCGCACAAAGCATGGACACAGGTCCTCGCGAGGCGTTTGGGGCGGTCGACCGAGGCCAATATCGGCCATCGGCGTCCGGACGGGCAGGGGACCGCGGATTCGTAGACCGCTTCGGAGCGTCTGATGGTGCCTCTCGAGGCGTAGCGCTTCCCTCTCTTGCCGCGACGAGAAATTCAGGCGGGGCTAGACGCCGTGTGCAGCCGCACCGAATCTTTGGGGCCGATGACTATCGACCGGGTCCCGGTCATCGCCTGATCGCCGCGGACCACGGCACCGAACCGCCCAACGTTAGGCAGGCACATGGCCAAGCCCATCTTCTTCGCGACGCCGGCGGCGTGGCGCGCGTGGCTCGAGCAGAACCACGCCTCCGCTCCGGAGATCGTGGTGGGATTCTACAAGCGCGGTTCGGGACGGCCGAGCATCACGTGGCCCGAGTCGGTCGACCAGGCGCTGTGTTTCGGCTGGATCGACGGCGTGCGCCGCTCGCTCGATACCGAGCGCTACACGATACGCTTCACGCCGCGCGCGGCGCGCAGCACGTGGAGCACCGTCAACATCGAGCGCATGAACGAGCTGATGAAACTCGGCCTGGCGCATCCGGCCGGGCGCGCCGCCTTCGCGGCGCGCGACGACAAGCGGTCGGGCATCTACGCGTACGAAGCTCGGCATCGCGCGGCGTTCGACACCGACGCGGAACGTCGCTTCCGGTCGAACACCGCGGCGTGGCGCTTCTTCAACGAGCAGGCGCCCTGGTATCGGCGAACGGCCACGCACTGGGTGACGAGCGCCAAGCGCGAGGCGACACGCCTGGCGCGCTTGGAAACCCTGATCACGCACTCGGCTGCGGGCCGGCGCATCCCGCCGCTCGACCGCACCAGCCCAACGAAACGTGCTAAGAACGCTCGTGGGTGAGGCGTCGCCGCGCCGCATCGGCACTGGCGGCTCGGCGCTGGAACGGCGGATCGCCGTGTTGCCAGCTCCGCGCGACGATCGCGTAGTGCGCGGCCGCGCTGTCCGGGAGTCCGGCCGCCTCGAAGCTCCGCGCGAGCATGTCGTGGATCTCGGTGCGCGTGAGGTAGAAGCTGGACGCTTCGACGGGCCCCCGCAGCGCCGAGGAGAGGATGGCGACGGCCGCGTGCGGCTGGCCGGCGCCTAACCAGGCCCGCGCGAGCTCGAGGTTGGCGCGTGTGTACCCATCGCTCGGCGAGAAAATCGCGTGCGACAGCTCGCTCAACGACCGCGCCGAATCGCCGCGCGCTCTCCAGAGGAGCCCGCGCAGGTAATGCGGCAGCGACCAATCGCGGCCGTACGAGCTGAGCCGCGCCGACCCCTCCACGGAGTCCGCCAACTGGGCAAGGCGAGCGGTGTCGCCGGCCGCCGCCCACGCGGTGGCGGCGTGCGTGAGCATCCAGCTGCGCTGCCGGGCGAGGGAGCCCGGTGCGTTAGGCGCCGGCGTCGGCGGGATCTCGGCCAGCGAGTCGAACATGTGCGCCGCGACCCGGTAGTGTCCTTGCTCGAACAGCACCTGCGCCACCGCGGCGCCACCCACCTCGCGCTGCTCGGCCCCGGGTGCCACCAGCGCTCGCGCCGCGGTCAGTGCGTCGCCTAACCGACCCTCGTTGCGGAACGCGATCACCTGCCACCACCGCACAATCCCCTCCGTCTCCGGGCCAGCCGACAGCAGGCGCGCCGACAACATCCGGTCCGCCTCCGCATAGTCGTCCGCGTGGATGGCGTTCACCGCCATCATGATGGCGGCGTCCGATGACGGATCGAGCGCGGCGGCTTGGCGCTCAGCCTCGTCCGCTTCGCGCTCGCGCCCGCCCCGCCCGATCACACCCACGAGCGCGATCCACGGCGTCGCCGATCGCGGCTGGCGCCGCACCCACTCGCGTGCCACCCGCTCGCTCGCGGCAAGCGAGTCCGCCATGACGTACGCCTGGACGAGGTTGTCGAACGCGACGCAGGTCGCGCACAGCGGCTGCGCGGCAATCACTGCGTTCGAGTCCATGCCGATCACGTGTCGCAAGTGCGGCACGGCCCCGAGGAAATCTCCGCCGGCGATGAGCGCCGTGGCGAGCGCAATGTGTCCCTCGGGCTCCAGCGGATAGCGCGTCGCCAACGACTCGGCGATTTCCATCCGGTTGGGGTCGTACGTCACGGACGCCCACGCGGTCTCGATGATGAGCCGCTCGCGCTCGCTGGCTCGCGGTGCGAGCCGCCTGGCGCGAACCATCAGCGCCGGTGCCTCGAGCGAGCCGAGGTCGCTCGCGCACTGCGCGGCGTAGTACGCGGCCATGGCGAACGACGTGTCTTCGCCTAACGCATCGAGGAACAACGATCGCGCCAGCCGCGTGTCGCCGTGGTCGTACAAGGCGCGCAGGCCGGCGGCGAAGAACCGGGCCGCGATGGGCGACGACGTAGTGACGATCTCGTGCGGTGCGTGCGACTGCCTAACGGACCCCAGGGCGTCGTCCACCGTCCCGGCCGCGGCGTCCGGCGGCTGCTCGTCGGAGTGCACGGCGCGCGCACCGTACAATGCGCCGGCGGCCACGAGGAGCGCCGCGGCCGCCGCGAGCCACACCCGAGAGCGTCGCACAAATGAGTACCGCGCCCCGCCGTCGTCGGCGGCCTCTAACTCGGCCTCCTCTGGCTCTGGCTCCGGCGCGAGCTCGTCGCTCGCTCGCGAAGGCGGCGCGACCGTTGTGGGAGCTGGCGTCGCAACCGGTGCATCCGCCATACGTGGCGGGCGCGCTGGACGAAATTTTCGTAGGCGCGCAACGCACCGGTCCGGTCGCCCAATCGATCGAGGAGCGCGATCAGCCGACGGTGCGACCGCTCGTCGTCGGGCGCGCGCTCGGCGGCCCACCGCGACCACCGCACCGCTTCGGTGCCGGAACCGGTCCCCTCGCAGCGGTCGGCGAGCGCCCAAGCCGATTCGATGGCCTGTTGGCGTCGTCGCGCACGCTGCTGCGCCAGCCACTCGTCGAACTCGTTCGACGCTCCGGTCACGAAAAACCCGTGCAGCAGATCGCCACCGTAGAGCTCGAGCGCTGCCGCGGATTCGCCGCGTGCGAGCGCATCATCAAATGCGCGCGCGTCGCACCAGAACGAATCGGACACGATGCCCAGATCTTCGCCGCCGTGTCCCTGCACGATGTCCGCACCCAACGTGCGCCGGAGAAAGTGCACGGCTTGTCGGAGGGCGCTGCGAGCACGGTCGCCATCCATCTCCGGCCACAGCAGCGCGAGGATGGTGTCTCGACGGTGGTAACCGGCGGGAGTGGCGATCGCCAGGTACGCGAGCAGGGCCAGGCGCTTGGGCTGACGCAGGATCGAGAGGAACTCGTGCCCGCTGTCGTCGCGCAGATCGAGGCCGCCAAGCGTGCGAAGGCGAATCATGGAATCGAGTGCGCTTGTTGCAATCTGGCCGGAGCTCGATGGGGCCGCGGCACATTGAAACGTGTGGCGCGTTCTGGTCCATAGTACTGGCTCAGGGCGCGGTCGGGAAGGCGGGCAGGGCGTCAGAATGCGGTGAAGCGACGTGGCTCGGGCCGGAACGATGCCGCGAGTCGCGGGCGACGTCGCGCTGGTTTACCTTCATCGCACTGCGTACGAAATGCTGGATCGCCTCTCCTGAGAGCAGCAATGACGCTTGACGCTTCGACCAACTTGGCAACGGCCGCGGAGGCCGGCGCCGGTGCGCCGCCCTCCGCCTCCACTGCGTCCGACCGTGCGCCGTCGCGCGTCTCGCGTGCGGCCGATTCGTTGCGCGCATCGCAGATCCTTCGCATTGCCGCCGAGATTCGCGCGCTGACGTCGGCCGGCAAATCCATTTGCAATCTGACGGTGGGCGACTTCAGTCCGCGCGAATTTCCAGCGCCGGCCGAGTTGGTGGCGGGATTGCAGGACGCGCTCCGGGCTGGGGAGACGAACTATCCGCCGTCGAGCGGCCTGCCCGAACTGCGCGATGCGATCGCGACGTTTTCTGGAGCGCGCCTCGGTCTCTCGCTCTCCGGGGAGAACGTGGTGGTGGCGTCGGGCGCGAGACCGGCGATCTACGCGGCGTACCGGACCCTGCTCGATCCCGGCGATGCGGTGGTGTATCCCGCGCCGTCGTGGAACAACGCCGACTATTGTCAGATGGTCGGCGCGACGCCGCGAGCCGTGGTGTGTTCCGCGGCGGATTCGTTCCTGCCGACGCGGGCCGCGCTCGAAGCCGCGGTGCGCGGCGCGCGCTTGCTCGTGCTCAACTCGCCGCTCAACCCGGCCGGCACCGCATTCGACGCGGACACGCTGCGGGACATCAGCGAGCTGGTGCTGGCGGAGAACACGCGCCGCGGCGCGGGTGAGCGTCCGCTGTTCCTGCTGTACGATCAGGTGTACTGGATGCTGACGTTAGGCAACGTGCGCCACGTGCATCCGGTGATTCTGTGTCCGGAGATCGAGCCGTACGTGATCACGGTGGATGCGATCTCGAAGGCGTTCGCGGCCACGGGCGTGCGCGTCGGCTGGGCAATGGGCCCGGCCGACGTGGTGCGGCACATGGCGGACTTCCTGAGTCACGTCGGGGCGTGGGCGCCGCGCGCGGCGCAGATCGCCACCGCGCGGTTGTTAGGCGATGGCGAATCGGTCGACACGTACCATCAGTCGATGCACGCCGCGATCGCGGCGAGGCTGGGCGCGATCCACGCCGCATGCGGCGCGATGCACGCGGTGGGGCTGCCCGTTACGTCGCTGCCGCCGGTCGGCACCATCTATGGTAGTGTGCGCCTGGAATTGGATGGCCGTCTGACGCGCGACGGTCGAGTACTTCGGGGCAGCGAGGATGTCCGGCGATACCTGCTCCAGGAGGCAGGCGTCGCGGCGATTCCCTTCCAGGCGTTCGGCGTTCCGGACGACGGCGGCTGGTTCCGATTTTCGATCGGGGCGGTCTCCGTTTCGGCGCTCGAGTCGGGCCTCGCGAGGATGCGCGCCGCGATCGAGTAGGCCGAGCCGCGCTGTTTTCACCCCACAATCGAGGTTGTGCACGCCCGGGTCTGGGCCACTCGCCCCGTATCCGTTGCGACGCGCCGCACGTTCATACACAATAACACAATGATTTTGTTGTGAATTCTCTAATTCACAATACCGCATCGTGTTATGTGTAGTGTGTGGCCGGTGTCTCTCGATTCTGCGGGGTGGACTATGCGTACAATCTCCGGGGCCGTTCCGCCCGGCGTTCGGCTCGCCGTGCGCTGCGGGTTCGTCGTGGCGATCGTTCTCGCGCCCTTGGCTTGCGGTGAGAGCTCACCCACGCGGCCGTCGCCCCAAGTAATCGCGTCGGGGAAGCAGATCTTCCGGTTCGATACCTACGGCGACGAAAAGTTCTGGACCGACACGCTGCACATGAACACCGTCATCCAGAACAACGTGGATCCAACCACCGCGTTGGCGGTCGGGCTCAAGGTGGATGCGGACACGCTGCCGCCGGCGGTGGTTCAGGCCATCCAGGCCGGGCAGGTGGATCTCCACAGTCCGGCCACGACGGTGCTGCTGCTCAAGTTGGGCGCGGTGGTCGGCGTGAAGGCGACCGTCGATTCCAACAACAACATCACCAGGCTCGGCATCACGTGCGCGCTCTGCCACTCGACCGTGGACAATCGCATTGCACCGGGCATCGGCTCGCGCCTCGATGGTTGGCCTAACCGGGATCTCAATCCGGGCGCGATCATCGCGCTCTCGCCCGCGCTCACGGCGGCGCAGAAGGCCGTGTACAACTCGTGGGGCGCCGGGAAGTACGACCCGCGGTTCAACTTCGATGGCCAGAACGGCCCTACGGTGATTCCGCCCGCGTACGGCCTGGCCGGCATCCACAGCGAGACCTTCACTGGGGACGGCCAGCAAGTCGCCTATTGGAACCAATACGTCGCCGTCACGCAGATGCACGGGCTCGGCTCGTTCTCGGATCCGCGGTTAGGCATCAACATCGTGCAGTCGCCCGACTCGGTCGCTCCGCAGCTCCCGGCGCTGCAAGCCTACGAGCTCAGCCTCGCCGCACCGGCGCCGCCCGCCGGCAGCTTCGACGCGAGCGCCGCCGCACGGGGAAAGCAAATCTTCGAAGGCCAGGGAAAGTGCTCCACCTGTCACGTCGGCTCGACGTTCACCGATGCGAACGAGCGGCTGCACCAGCTGTCGGAGATCCCCACCGATTCCACGTATGCCTTACGCACGGCCACGAAGATGTGGCGCACGTCACCGCTGCGCGGTGTGTGGCAGCACCCGCCGTACTTTCACGACGGCAGCGCGGCCACGTTGCTCGACGTCGTGAACCGATACGACTCGGCGAAGGGACTCAAGCTCAGCGATCAGCAGAAGGCGGACCTGGTGCAGTACCTCCTCTCGCTCTGACGCACGCTCGCGAGATACGCACGCATCCGGACCACGAATACCTGACGTTTCGCTGACTGCGTCCGGCTCTCTCATCGAGAGAGCCGGACGTGCATGCGCCCGCTGACAATCGCTCCTGCTGAGATCGGCGAGTGTTGACGTAGCGGTGACATGTTGATAACGTCGCCGAATCCAGGTCTACTCGCTGGGAGACGATGTAGGCACTCCCGATCCTCTCTCCCGCATGCAGGAGGTTACGTGCGAACCTGTCGTGTCTTTACATCCGCGGCGCTGCTCACGCTCTTGTGCAGCCCAGCCGCATTCGCGCAGCGGACCATCCACGGAACGGTGGTCGACATCGAGTCGAGCGCGCCCATTCTCTCCGTGCGTGTGGCCGTCAAAGGCGCACCCGTTGGCGCCTACTCGGACGCCGCAGGCAAGTTCACCATCAACAATGCCCCGGCCGGCGCGATCACGCTCCAAGCTCGACGCATCGGGTATGCGGCGAAGGACATCCCGCTGACAGCCGATCAAAACGAAATCACGATCCAACTCAAGGCTGACGTTCTGCAACTCAGCCAGATGGTCATCACCGGACAGGCGACGCAGGTTTCGAAAGCGAACCTCGCCAACGACGTCGGTACGGTGGGCGCCGAAGACATCTCACATACCCACGCGGCCACGTTGGACGACGCGCTCACCGGAAAGGTCGCCGGTGCCAACATCACGGCGAATTCCGGCGCGCCCGGCGGCGGCATGCAGATCCAGATGCGTGGCGTCACGTCGATCTTCGGCAACTCGGAGCCGTTGTACGTGGTGGACGGTCTGCCCATCTCCAACACCACCGTCCAGAATGGTTTAAACGCCGTCACCCAATCCGCTGGCGGAATGGGCGCCTCCAATCAGGACAATGGCGTGAATCGCATCGCTGATCTGAATCCGTCCGACATAGCGACGATCGAAATTCTGAAGGGACCCTCAGCTGCCGCGATTTACGGATCGGAAGCAGCCAACGGCGTGGTCGTGATCACGACCAAACGCGGCCAAGCGGGCAAGCCGCACTTCTCCTTCACGCAGCGGCTCGGAACCAACGAGCTCGAACATAAGATTGGTCTGCGCCGCTTTTCGCTCGCCGATGCGCAATCGTTCGCGTCGAACTTCGGCATCGACCCGGGCACGGTTCAATCCTGGTTCCAGGACAACGGCGGCTTCCACGACTTCGAGCAGCAAGCGTTCGGCGACAAGAGCCTGTCGTACGAGTCCGACCTGAGTGTGAGCGGAGGCAGCGAAAACACGCAGTACTTCGTGTCCGGTCTTGCCTCACACGACAACGGCATCATGAAAAACACCGGATACGACAAGCAGTCGCTGCGTGCAAACCTGACGCAGCTCTTCGGGTCGAAGCTCAAGGTGGACGTGAATACGAACCTGATTCACTCGCTCACGAAGCGCGGCATCAGCAACAACGACAACGTGAACGTGAGCCCGTACATCGTCTTCTCGGCGACGCCGTCATTCTTCGACTTCAAGCCCGTGAACGGCGTCTATCCGGCGAATCCATTCCTCAGCAACGGCAGCAACGTGCTGCAGACCATCGCGCTCGTGCGCACGCCCGAGGATGTGTATCGCTTCCTCGGGTCCGTCGATGCGACGTACACGGTGTTCACGAGTGGTCCGCAAAGCTTGCAAGCCGTCTTGAACCTCGGCATCGACCACTACGCCTACAACTCGAATCTCTACTCGCCGCCATCGCTCATCTGGGAGCCGGCAGACGGCTTCGATGGCACGGCGACCGACGAGAACGCGTCGGAGACGCGCGCGCCCGTGGCGCTCACGCTCAAGCATCAGTATTTGAACGGCGACAATGGATTTTCGGCCACCACGTCGCTCGGCGTGCGGCGCGGCTACGATGATCTTTCGACGACAAACGTCGTGACCCAGAACCTGCTCGCGACAGAGTCGAACATCGACCGCGGATCGGCAGTCAACGTATTTGAAAACCGCCAGTCTACCAGGACGCTGGCGCTGTTCGGACAAGAGGAAGTGCTGTTGCTCGATCAGAAGCTCTATCTCTCGGCCGGCCTCCTTGGGCAGCGCAGCACGAACAACGCATTCGTGAACCGTATGTACTACTTCCCGAAGTTCGCGGCCTCGTACCGGCTGCCAACCTTCGGCGTGTTCAACGAGTTCAAGCTTCGCGCAGCGTTCGGCGAGACAGGCAACGAACCGAACTATGGCGACAAGTTCACGTCGTTCACGTTCGTCACGAACGGCGGCCTGAACGGCGCGTCAATTGGCGGTACGGTCGCCGATCCTGACTTGCACCCGGAACGCGAGCGTGAAATCGAGGCCGGTATCGATGCGGCGCTCTTCAATTCGCGGATGTCGATCTCGCTGACGGGCTACCAGAAGGACAACACCGACCTGCTGCTGCAGGCCGCGCTCGCGCCGAGCACCGGCTTCGGCACGCGTATCTTCAACGGCGGGTCGATTCGGAATCGCGGTGCCGAGGTCTCGCTCAGTGGCTTCCCGATTCAGAGCAAGGATTTTACCTGGAATGCGCGCGTGACCTTCAGTCGCAACGAAGGCACCGTGACCAACCTGCCGGTGCCCGCGTTCGAAGCGCCTAACGCGTTCGCGGCGATCTTCGGCGAAGGCTTCATCCAGCAGGGACACTCGCCATCGCAGCTCGTGGGTCTCGACTCCTTGGGCAACTTGATTCAGATGGGTGACGCCCAACCGAAGTACATCATGGGCTTCTCGAGCGATTTCGCCATCGGCCCGGTCCACCTGTATGGCCTGTTCGACTGGCACCATGGCGGCAACGTCGTGAACCTCACGCAGACGCTCTTCGATCTGAACGGCACCTCCGCGGATACGGCGGCTGCAAGCGTTCGCGCCAACAAGTTCTTCAGCGGCGAGACGGCGTACAT
>Ga0310811_10011463_pt1 | contig 11500 bp, 9 predicted proteins | sample YCmetagenome_FD_207642 | JGI IMG/M metagenome (GOLD analysis project Ga0310811, IMG submission 207642) | Soil microbial communities from experimental microcosm in Duke University, North Carolina, United States - YC | ecosystem: Engineered > Artificial ecosystem > Soil microcosm > Unclassified ... | reverse complement strand
TGCGGGGTCCAATCAACTCGCCGATCCGCCTCACCATCAAGCGCGTCAACAAGGATCCGTTCGAGGTCACGCTCAACCGCGCGACCATCACCATCAAGTCGGTGCGGTCGCGGCTCGAGCGCGACGACATCGGTTACGTCCGCATCACCTCGTTCAGCGAGCAGACCTCGTCCGACCTCGAAAAGGCAGTGACCAATCTCCGCAACGAGTCGAAGAACCGGCTGCGCGGCCTGGTGCTCGACCTGCGGAACAATCCCGGCGGTCTCCTCGACCAGGCGGTCGCCGTATCCGACGATTTCCTCGAGAAGGGCGAGATCGTCTCGACGCGGACGCGCCGCTCGGACGACGCGCAGCGCTTCAACGCCAAGGCCGGCGATATCATCAAAGGGTTGCCAATGGTGGTGCTGGTCAACGCGGGCTCGGCCTCAGCGTCGGAGATCGTCGCCGGTGCGCTCCAGGATCATCACCGGGCGATCATCGTCGGCACCCGCTCGTTCGGTAAGGGCTCGGTGCAGACGATCATCCCGCTGCCGGGCCACGGCGCGATGCGACTGACCACGGCGCGCTATTACACGCCGTCGGGCAAGTCGATCCAGGGCAAGGGCATCGAGCCGGACATCAAGGTCGAGCAGATGAAGCTCGAGGCGGTGTCCGACGATGAGCGTCGGCGCGAGGCGGATCTGCCGGGTGCGCTCGATGTGAAGGCCAACGGCAACCAGCCTCTCGACGTGAAGAATCCGCCGCCGGGTACCGTCGCCAAGCCGACCGGCGGAGAGGTCCCGGGCACGACCGCGCAGGATTACCAGTTGAACCACGCCCTCGATGTCCTTCGCGGCATTACGCTCTACAGCGGCCGGGGCTCGGAATAGGCGTCGGGCACATCCGGCTCGCGGACCGCAGACCGTGAGGCGATCGCCGCTGTCTCCTCCGAGCCGAGGGCGCTCGGGGCCGTTGCTGGCGGGGCTCGTCCTCCTCATCGGCCTGTTGGGCCTGCTGGTGTGGCTCGGGCTGACCTACGATCCGTCGGAAGGCCCGCAGACCGCGGCGGTCGACCTGCCGCTGCCGGCGCGGGCCGCGGGTCCAACAGAGGCGGGGCCAACAGAGGCGCCCGCGCCCCAGGTACCGATCGAGACGGCGAACGTTCCGGCGCAGGACACCTCTGAAAGCCCTGCTCCGATACCCGCACCTGTCGAGACGGCACATCCCCCGCAGGCACCCTCCGCACCCACAGGGCAAGCACCAGCCGTGGTCGCGCCGCAGATTGCCTCCAGCCCCGACGCCCTGCCGACCGCTCCCGATCCTGCCTTGGTGGAGCGCAGCGGCGGCGGGCTGCTGCCCGTCGTCGGGGCGGACGGTCGGAAGCCCTGGAAGGTCTACGCACGTCCGTTCGACGCCAACAATCCCCGCCCGCGCATTGCCATCATCATCTCGGGCCTCGGCCAGTCGGCGGCGGTCACCGAGGCTGCGATCCAGACGCTGCCGGGCTCCGTGACCCTGGCGTTCAATCCGTACGGACAGCGGCTCGAGTATTGGGCGGCGCGCGCCCGCGCCGCCGGCCACGAGGTGCTGGTGATGGTGCCGATGGAGCCCGTCAACTACCCGGCCAACGACCCGGGTCCGCAGACGTTGCTGACGACGTTGAGTGCGCCCGAGAACCGCGAGCGGCTCAACTGGTCGCTGGCGCGGTTTCCGGGTTACGTCGGCGTGCTCAGCCTCGCCGGATCGAACTACACCACGGCACCCGAAAGCCTGCGACCGACGCTCGACGAAATTCGCGCCCGCGGTTTGATGTTCGTCGACATGCGGACGTCGCTGCGTTCGTCGGCGTTCCGTATCGCCGGCGACATCGGCGTGCCGCGCGCGTTCAACAACCGCGTCATCGACATTCAAGCCTCCAAGGACGAGATCGACCGCAAGCTCGACGACCTCGTCAAAATCGCGACGACGTCGGGCTTTGCCGTCGGCGTCGGTCAGCCATATCCGGCAACCGTCGAGCGGGTGCTCGCGTTCGTCCGCTCCGCGGAAGAACGCGGCCTCGCGATCGCGCCGGTGTCAGCGATCGCCGATCACCAGAAGGAATAAATCAGGACATGGCCAGCATTCCGGGCGGCACAGCGGCTGCCTCGCTCCCCTATCGGCGCGGTGTCGGCGTGATGCTCGTCAACACCCCGGGCCTCGTGTTCGTGGCCAAGCGCATCGACATGCCGTCAGATGCCTGGCAGATGCCGCAGGGCGGGATCGACGCGGGCGAGACGCCGCTCCAGGCGGCCAAGCGCGAGATGTTCGAGGAGGTCGGCACCGACAAGGCGGAGTTCGTGGCCGAGAGCGCCGGCTGGCATCGCTACGACCTGCCGGCCGATCTCATCGGCAAGATCTGGGGCGGACGCTATCGCGGGCAGGAGCAGAAGTGGTTCGTCGCCCGGTTCACCGGCAAGGACACCGACATCAACATCGCGACTGAGCACCCCGAGTTCCTCGACTGGAAATGGGCCGAGCCTCAGTTACTTCCGGACCTGATCGTGCCGTTCAAGCGCCCGCTCTACGCCGAGATTCTGCGCGAGTTCTCGGGCGTGATCGCCGGCCTGCGTCCGCGCGCCCGCTGATCGGAAAGAGGTCGGTGACGGCTAGGCTGCCTGCGCCAGGCGGCGCTGCCGGTAGGCCATGAACCGGCTCGCCGCCTTGGACAGCGCCGCCGCCACCCAGCCGTCCGACTTGAAGCCCGATGCCTTGAGCGACATCGCGATGCCGCGCTCGATGATCGGCGGCTTGTAATAACGATAAGCGCGCTTCGCGTATTCCTCGTTGCAGCGCTTGCGGTTGTAGGCCTCGCCCTCATCGTTCGCCGCGAAATAAGCATACGACAGCTCATCGTCGTCGGTCTCTGCGATGCGGCCGAAGGCGACCTTGAGTCGTTCCCAACGCGACAGGCCCTCGGTCTCGAGGTAGCGGCAGAGGTGGGCGTAGAACAGGTTGTAGTGGCGGATCTCGTCACCGGCGATGTGCTGGCAGATCGCCTTCAGCACCGGCTCCTCGGTGGCGTCGGCCAGCGAGGCGTAATAGGAGCTGGTGCCGACCTCGACGATGCAGCGGGCGACCAGCTCGCCCGCGCGCGAGCCACGGACCGATGCGGTGGCATCGAGCGGCAGATGGAAGCCCTCGCGGAACCGGCCGAACGCATGATCGAAGTCGAAAGACGGATCGGCGAGCATGGCCCAGCGCCCGAGAGCGTCACCGTGCTGGACCTCTTCCGTCGCCCAGTGCTCGGCAACCCGCTTGAATGCCACGTCCTCGGGGAAGACCTGTGCGAGGTACGCCGCGTAGTCGAGCCCGTTCTTCTCGACCAGGGCCGCAGCCTTGGCGAGCTTCAGGAGATCGGGGTCGACCTTGGAAGGATCGAACGACTCCCACGGGATGTCGTCGAGCGTCCAATGCTTCATCACACGATGCCTGCGTCCTAGGTCCCGTCCGATGGACGGCTTGTCATGATTATAGAAAAGCGCCGCCCCTCCGGGAAAGAGGGACGGCGCTCGAAAGGCAGTGATCTTTTAAGGGCTTAGAAGACCTAGGCAGAAACCGCCAGCATCGCCTCGGCAACCGCGACCGCGCGCTGCGCCTGGGCCTTGCCCTCGTCGGTCGTGGCCTCGTCGAGCTTCGAGCGGGCGTCGGCCAGGCGCGCCTCGGCGCGGGCGCGGCTGATATCCTCGACCGGCACGGCCTCCTCCGCCAGCACCGTGAGGCGCGAATCCGCGGTCTCGGCAAAGCCGCCGGCGACGAAGATGCGGGTCTTCAGGTTCGCCGGGTTGATGCCGCCGTCGTAGACGTCGAGCACGCCCGCGCGCACCGTTGAGATGAAAGGTGAATGGCCGGGGAGGATGCCGAAGTCACCCTCGGTGCCCGGCACCACCACCATGTCGACCTCGGCCGAGAACAGAAGCTTCTCGGGCGAGACGAGCTCGAAGGCGACCTTGTCCGCCATGACCGTTTCCCGCGTCTAGCTCAGGCCGCCGCGGCGGCGAGCTTCTTGGCCTTCTCGACCGCCGCCTCGATGGTCGACACCATGTAGAACGCGGCCTCCGGCAGCTCGTCGTACTTGCCTTCGACGATGCCCTTGAAGCCCTTGATGGTGTCGGCGAGCGACACCAGCACGCCCGGCGTGCCGGTGAACACCTCGGCGACGTGGAACGGCTGCGACAGGAAGCGCTGGATCTTGCGCGCGCGGCTGACGACCAGCTTGTCTTCTTCCGAGAGCTCGTCCATGCCCAGGATCGCGATGATGTCCTGCAGCGACTTGTAGGTCTGGAGAACGCGCTGCACGTCACGGGCGACCTTGTAGTGCTCCTCGCCGACGACGCGCGGATCAAGCATGCGCGAGGTCGAGTCGAGCGGGTCGACCGCCGGGTAGATGCCGAGCTCGGCGATCTGGCGCGACAGCACCGTGGTGGCGTCAAGGTGGGCGAACGAGGTCGCCGGCGCCGGGTCGGTCAAGTCGTCGGCGGGCACGTAAATCGCCTGCACCGAGGTGATCGAGCCCTTCTTCGTGGTGGTGATGCGCTCCTGCAGGTTGCCCATGTCGGTCGCGAGCGTCGGCTGGTAGCCGACCGCCGACGGAATGCGGCCCAGCAGCGCCGACACCTCGGAGCCCGCCTGCGTGAAGCGGAAGATGTTGTCGACGAAGAACAGCACGTCCTGGCCTTCCTCGTCGCGGAAGTACTCGGCCAGCGTCAGGCCGGTAAGGCCGACACGGGCGCGGGCGCCCGGCGGCTCGTTCATCTGGCCGTACACCAGCGCCACCTTGGAGCCAGGGCCATCGGGAATGATGACCTTCGATTCCATCATCTCGTGATAGAGGTCGTTGCCCTCGCGGGTACGCTCGCCGACGCCGGCGAACACCGAGTAACCGCCGTGGGCCTTCGCGACGTTGTTGATCAGCTCCATGATCAGCACCGTCTTGCCGACGCCGGCGCCGCCGAACAGGCCGATCTTGCCGCCCTTGGCGTACGGCGCGAGCAGGTCGATGACCTTGATGCCGGTGACGAGAATTTCGGATTCCGTCGACTGCTCGGCGAATTCCGGCGCATGACGGTGAATCGGGAACTTGGTCTTGGTGACGACCGGGCCGCGCTCGTCGACCGGCTCGCCGATGACGTTGATGATGCGGCCGAGCGTCTCGGGACCGACCGGAACCGAGATCGCGGCGCCGGTGTCGACGACTTCCTTGCCACGGACGAGACCGTCGGTCGAGTCCATCGCCACCGTGCGGACGGTGCCCTCGCCGAGGTGCTGCGCGACCTCGAGGACCAGGCGCTTGCCGGCGTTGTCGGTCTCGAGCGCGTTGAGGATCTGCGGCAGGTCGCCTTCGAACTGCACGTCCACGACGGCGCCGATAATCTGCGTGATCTTGCCGACGTTGTTCTTGGCCATCGCTTCGACTCCTAGATCGCCTCGGCCCCGGAGACGATCTCGATCATCTCCTTCGTGATAACGGCCTGGCGGGTGCGGTTGTAGTTGAGGGTAAGCCGATTGATCATGTCGCCCGCGTTGCGGGTGGCGTTGTCCATCGCCGCCATGCGAGCGCCCTGCTCGCCGGCGAAGCTCTCGAGCAGCGCCCGGTAGGTCTGGACCGCGAGATTGAGCGGCAGGATCTCGTCGAGAATGGCAGCGTCGTCCGGCTCGAACTCGTAGGTCGCCTGCGGGCCCGTGCCGGTCGCGGCGGCGGCGGGCAGCGCCAGCGGCACGAGCTGCTGGGTCGTCAGCACCTGCGAGATCGCGGACTTGAAGCGGTTGTAGATGAGCGTGCAGACGTCGAACTCGCCGGCCTCGAGCATACGGGTGATCTCGCTCGCGATCGTCACGCCGTTCTGGAACGTGAGGCGCGGCTTGCCGATGCCGTCGACCGACTTGACGATGAGGCGGCCGAACTCGCCCTTGAGCTGGTCGCGGCCCTTGCGGCCGACGGTGAAGATATTCACCGTCTTGCCCTGCTCGAGCAGCGAGCGGATGAACACGCGCGCACCGCGGACGACCGACGAGTTGAACGCGCCGCACAGGCCGCGGTCCGACGTCATGACGACGACGAGATGGACCTTATCCTCACCGGTGCCGGCCAGCAGCTTCGGCCCGCCGGGGATCCCGGCGACGCCGGCCGCGAGCGACGCGAGCATGCGCTCCATCCGCTCGGCGTACGGCCGCGCGGCCTCGGCCTGGTCCTGGGCGCGCTTCAGCTTCGACGCCGCGACCATCTTCATGGCCGAGGTGATCTTGCGCGTGTTGCGGACCGACTTGATGCGGACCCGCAGGTCCTTGAGGCTGGCCATCGACCGACGCTTTCAGATCAGACGAACTTCGCGGAGTAATCGGCGAGAGCCGCCTTGAGCTTCTCTTCCGTGCCCGCCGACAGATCCTTCTCGGTGCGGATCGCCTCGAGGATTCCCACGTACTTGTCGCGGATCGCGGCGAGCAGCCCCTGCTCGAAACGGCCGATGTCGCGCACCTCGATCTTGTCGAGATAACCGCGGACGCCGGCGTAGATCACCACGACCTGCTCCTCGACCGGCATCGGCGAGTACTGCGGCTGCTTCAGCAGCTCCGTCAGGCGCGCGCCGCGGGCCAGCAGTCGCTGGGTCGAGGCATCGAGGTCCGAGGAGAACTGCGCGAACGACTCCATCTCGCGGAACTGGGCGAGATCGAGCTTGATCGTGCCGGCGACCTTCTTCATCGCCTTGATCTGCGCGGCCGAGCCGACTCGCGACACCGAGATGCCGACGTTCACTGCCGGACGGACGCCCTTATAGAACAGCTCGGTCTCGAGGAAGATCTGGCCATCGGTGATCGAGATCACGTTGGTCGGAATGTAGGCCGAGACGTCGCCGGCCTGGGTCTCGATGACCGGCAACGCGGTCAGCGACCCGGCGCCGTTGGCGTCGTTCATCTTCGCCGCGCGCTCGAGGAGGCGCGAGTGAAGGAAGAACACGTCGCCCGGATACGCCTCGCGGCCCGGCGGACGGCGCAGCAGCAGCGACATCTGACGGTAGGCGACCGCCTGCTTCGACAGATCGTCATAGATGATGAGCGCGTGCATGCCGTTGTCGCGGAAGAACTCGCCCATCGTCGCCCCGGCGTAGGGCGCCAGGAACTGCAGCGGCGCCGGCTCCGACGCCGTCGCCGCGACGACGATCGAGTATTCCATCGCGCCGCGCTCTTCGAGCGTCTTGACGATCTGCGCGACGGTCGAGCGCTTCTGGCCGACGGCAACATAGATGCAGTACAGCTTCTGCTTCTCGTCGCCGCTCGCGTTGACCTTCTTCTGGTTGAGGATCGCGTCGATCGCGACGGCGGTCTTGCCGGTCTGACGGTCGCCGATGATCAGCTCGCGCTGGCCGCGGCCGACCGGGATCAGGCTGTCGATCGCCTTGAGACCAGTCTGCATCGGCTCGTGCACCGACTTGCGCGGAATGATGCCCGGGGCCTTGGTCTCGACGCGGCGGCGCTCGGTCGCCCGGATCGGACCCTTGCCGTCGATCGGGTTGCCGAGCGCGTCGACGACGCGGCCCAGGAGACCCTTGCCGACCGGCACGTCGACGATGGCGCCGGTCCGCTTCACGAGGTCGCCCTCGCGGATCGAGCGGTCGTCGCCGAAGATCACCACGCCGACGTTGTCGGTCTCGAGGTTCAGCGCCATGCCCTTGATGCCGCCGGGGAACTCGACCATCTCGCCGGCCTGGACGGAATCGAGCCCGTAAACGCGGGCGATACCGTCGCCGACCGACAGCACCTGGCCGACTTCCGCCACATCGGCTTCAGTGCCGAAGTTGGCGATTTCCTTCTTGAGGATGGAGGAAATCTCCGCGGGCCTGATATCCATCAACCGATCCCTTTCATTGCCAGCTCAAGCTTCTGCAGCTTGGTGCGAAGCGACGAGTCCACCATGCGGGAACCGACCCGCACGATCATTCCACCGAGCAGCGCGGGATCGACCCGCGTGCTCAAAGCAACCTTGGCGCCGGTTGCAGCCTTAAGCGCATCCGCGACCGCCGCGACGTGCCGCTCGGCGAGCGGCGTCGCGCTGACGACCTCGGCCGCGATCTCGCCGCGGCTATCGGCCAGCAGGCGCTGGAACGCGGCGATCATCGCCGAAAGCTCGAACAGACGGCGATTGCGCGCCAGCAGACCGAGGAAGTTGCCGGTCAGCGCATTGAATCCGGCGCTCTGGGCCAGGGCTCCGACCGCCCGCACCGCAGCATCGCGCTTGATCACCGGGCTGCGCACGAGGCGCACGAGGTCGGCGCTGTCGTCGAGCATGTGGCGAAGCGCCGCGAGGTCGCCGGCAACAGCATCGAGCGCGCCGCGCTCGTTCGCCAGTTCGAACAAAGCCTGCGCGTAACGCCCGGCAAGGCCGGTCGCGCCTGAGGAAGCTGTAGCCACTTCCGAAACTCTCCCGATAACGAGGGGAAATTGGAGCTGCTGTTCGGCGGTCAGCACAGCAACGCGAGAGCTCCGCGCCCGCCGAAAGCGTGCGTTAGGTAGCACACGGCCCCGGCGGTTGCAACCGGCGCAATGGGCGAAAAAAGCCAATAAAACCGCGGTTCTGGCCACTCCGTGCGGCTACAGGAAACTGACCGGGTCGACGTCGACCCGGACCTCCACTTGGGTGGGGACACGCACGTCCTCGAGCCAGCGCCGAAGCACCGGCTGGAGCGGCTGGCCGCGCTCCGCGCGGACCAGGAATCGACGCCGGTGACGGCCGCGCAGCAGGGCGAGAGGTGCCGGAGCGGGGCCGAGGACGGTGATGCCGTTGCCGTGGGGCGCCTTGGCGGCGAGCGCCCTGGCGCCACGTTCGACCTTGGCCTCATCGGGCCCCGACAGGATCACCGCCGCAAGCCGAGCGAAGGGCGGCATCTGGGCGAGCGCCCGCGCCTCGGTTTCGGCGGTCAGGAACTCATCCCTGTGGCCCGATGCCAGGGCGCGCATCACCGGATGGTCCGGCTGGTAGGTCTGGAGCAGAACGCGGCCAGGCCGTTGCTCGCGGCCGGCACGCCCCGCCACCTGCGACAGGACCTGGAACGTCTTCTCCGCCGCTCGGAGGTCGCCGCCGGCGAGGCCCAGGTCGGCGTCGATCACACCGACCAGCGTCAACGCCGGGAAATGGTGGCCCTTCGCCACCACCTGGGTGCCGACAATGATGTCGACGCGGTGAGCGAGGATGTCGCCGATCAAGGCTTCCGCGGACTTGGGCGTGGCCAACGTGTCGGACGCCGCCAGCACGACACGCGCCTGCGGAAACAGGCGCTGGGCTTCCTCGGCCACGCGTTCGATGCCGGGGCCGCAGGCTGCCCAATGCACGCCGCCGCACGCCGGACATGCCGGCGGAAGCGTCACGGTGTGGCCGCAGTGATGGCAGTGGTGGGCGCGGGTGCTGCGATGCTCGACGAGCCACGCCGAGCAGTTCGGGCACTGCAGACGATGGCCGCAGGTCCGGCACAAGGTCAGCGGCGCGTATCCGCGACGGTTGAGGAACAGCAGTGTCTGCTCGCCGGCGGCGAGCGTCTCCGCAATGGCAACGCGCAACGGCGGCGCCAGCCACTCGCCGCGCTCGGGCGGGGTTGCCCGCATGTCGATCGTCTCGATCGTCGGCAACTGCGCTCCGCCGTGGCGCTCCGGCAGATGTAACATGCGGTAGCGCCCGTCACGGACATTAGCCAGCGTTTCGAGCGATGGCGTGGCGGAGGCAAGCACGACCGGGCACGACGCGTGGTGCGCGCGCACCACCGCCATGTCGCGGGCGTTGTAGAGCACGCCCTCCTCCTGCTTGTAAGAAGAGTCGTGCTCCTCATCGACCACGATCAGTCCGAGTTTGCGATAGGGCAGGAACAGCGCCGATCGCGCTCCGACCACGACCAACGCTGTGCCTTCGGCCACGGCGCGCCAGGTGCGCCGCTTCTCACCCAGACCGATTTCGGAATGCCAGACGACCGGCGTGACGCCGAAGCGGCGCACAAACCGCAGCAGCCACTGGGCCGACAGGGCGATCTCCGGCAATAGCACCAGCGCCTGGCGACGATCGCGAATCGCTTCGGCGATGGCCTCGAAGTAGACCTCGGTCTTGCCGGAACCGGTGACACCCTCGAGGAGAATGGCGGAATAGGCATGCTTGGCGACGGCATCGCGCAGCGCGGCCGCGGCTTCGCTCTGGGCGGCCGATAGGGTCGGACCGCCATGACCCGGATCTGGTTGCGACGGCGGGGATTCGGGCTCCGGCGGGAGTTCCCGGAGGACTCCGGCATTGAGCATCGCGCGCACCACGCCGGTGCCCACGCCCGCGCGTTCCGCGAGTTCGCTTGTCGTGCCGGGACTCTTCCTCACCTCGTCGAGCACGCGCGACCGGGCCGGCGTGAGCTTCGCATCGTCCATTTCGCCTGGAGCGAGTCGTGGTGGAACGCGCGCCGGCTCGAGTGCCTCGGGCACGGGCAGCACCATCTTCAGCACCATGCCCGCGGGCGTCAGTGTGTAGGCCGCGACCCAGTCGACGAATCGCCGCTGATCGACGCCGAGCGACGGGACCGGCAGACGCTCGCCGACAGTCTTGAGCGCGACGCCTTCGGGCGGCGGCGCATCGCCGTCCCACACCACGCCGATCTCCGCCCTTTTCCCGAACGGCACGCGGACGATATCGCCCGGCGCCAGCGCAAGATCGGGCGCGACACGGTAGTGGTACGGACCAGGCAACCGCAGCGGCAGCAAAATCGGCACACGTGCGCCGCCCCTCTTTTCGCGAGTTGGGTTGTCGCTGGATTGGCCATCATTGCTGGAACGAGGAGAGTCCATCGGTTACACTTTACAGCAACCATGGCGACGCGACTGCGCCGCACCGCTGTCGAGTCCAGTGCGACGGACACCGTCCCGGAGACCCATCATGAAATTCTTCATCGACACCGCCGATATCGCAGAAATCCGCGACCTTGCAGCGACCGGGCTGCTCGACGGCGCGACCACCAACCCGACGCTGGTCGCCAAGTCCGGGCGGCCGATGGCCGACGTGATCCGCGAAATCTGCAGCGTCGTACCGGGCCCGGTCTCGGCCGAGGTCACCGCAACCGATTGGGAGACCATGGTCGCCGAGGGCCGCAAGCTCGCGGCGATCGCCTCGAACGTCACGGTCAAGGTGCCGCTGACCCGCGACGGCCTGCGCGCCTGCAAGGTGCTGTCCGGCGAAGGCAAGATGGTCAATGTCACGCTGTGCTTCTCGGCCGGTCAGGCGATTCTCGCCGCCAAGGCGGGCGCCACCTTCATCTCGCCGTTCGTCGGCCGTCTCGACGATATCTCCGAGGACGGCATGAAGCTGATCGAGGACATCGTCACCATCTACAAGCAGTACGGCACCTTCAAGACCGAGGTCCTGGTCGCCTCGATCCGCCATCCCCGCCACATCATCGACGCGGCGCGGATCGGCGCTCACGTCGCGACGATGCCGCCGTCGGTGCTGCGGCAGCTCTATCAGCACCCG
>Ga0310811_10011461_pt1 | contig 11502 bp, 14 predicted proteins | sample YCmetagenome_FD_207642 | JGI IMG/M metagenome (GOLD analysis project Ga0310811, IMG submission 207642) | Soil microbial communities from experimental microcosm in Duke University, North Carolina, United States - YC | ecosystem: Engineered > Artificial ecosystem > Soil microcosm > Unclassified ... | reverse complement strand
CGAGGGGGTGATGACCATGAGCGACGCTCGCGCGCTCAAGGAAGCTGTAGAGGCCTTCAACGCCCACGATCTGGATCGTGTTCTTCAGTGCCACAGCCGGGACGGGGTCCTGCGTCGCGGAAGGACATGACCAGATCGCCTCGTTCTACGAGGAGGTCTTCAAAGGGTTCCCCAACCTGCGCATGACGGTCTGGCACATGGTGTCCTGCGCCGATCCCGCAGTGACCGAATGGGTGCTCACCGGCACGCACGAAGGGCCTTTCCTGCTGCCCGGCGGGGGTGTGCTGGACGGAACCGGCCGTCCCGTCGCCGTTCGCGGCACCAGCACCTGCTCCGTCGGCAACGACAAGATCATCACTCATCGGATCTACTACGACCAACTGGAGCTGTACAGCCAGCTCGGTGGCGAACTCGCCTTCGACGATCACCCATCGACGGGGACGTGAGCATCTGCCGGAGTCGACTATCGTTCGGACGATAGGTCTGGCTGTGCGGTGCGTTCATGTGCTGACCCGCCAGGGTTCGTCCGGCGGCGGAGTGCCGGACGCTCCGGCGGGCTATGGTCTGCCATAACCGCTGCGGAGCAAAGGTGACGTTTATGGCCGAGGTCGTTGCCCAGCCACTGTTGTCCGAGGGGACCGCGCCCGGTCCGAAACCGATCTTCGACGGCAGGCGTCCGCTCCCGGCACAGGTGGGGGTCTACGCTTTCGTCGCGGTGCCGCTGCTGGCGGTGCTGGTGGCCGTGCCGGTCGCCTGGGGCTGGGGACTCGGCTGGGTCGACGTCATCCTCGCCGCGTTCTTCTACACGGTGACGTGCCTCGGCGTGACGGTCGGCTTCCACCGCTACTTCACCCATGGCGCCTTCAAGTCCCGCCGCGGTCTCCGGATCGCGCTGGCGGTGGTCGGCAGCATGGCGGTGCAGGGCCCGATCCTGCACTGGGTCGCCGACCACCGACGCCACCACGCCTTCGCCGACAAAGAGGGCGACCCGCACTCACCATGGCTGTTCGGCACCTCCCCGGCAGCGTTGGCGCGTGGCTTCTGGCACGCCCACATGGGCTGGGTACTCGACCGTGACCTGACCAACCAGCAGCGGTTCATCCCCGACCTGCTGACCGACCGGGACATTCGCCTGGTCCACCGGCTGTTCGGTCCGCTGACCGCCGCCACGATGATCCTGCCTGCCGTCCTCGGCGGCCTGCTCACCTGGACGTGGTGGGGTGCGGTGACCGCCTTCTTCTGGGCCGGTCTGGTCCGAGTCGCGTTGCTCCACCACGTCACCTGGTCGGTCAACTCGATCTGCCACATGATCGGCGACCGGCCGTTCACCACGCGCGACAGATCGGCGAACTTCTGGCCACTGGCGATCCTGAGCATGGGCGAGTCCTGGCACAACCTGCACCACGCCGACCCGACGTCCGCCCGGCACGGTGTACGGCCCGGCCAGATCGACATATCGGCCCGGCTCATCAGGATCTTCGAAAAGCTCGGTCTCGTCCACGACGTGCGGTGGCCGACGCCGGCCCGGCTCGCCCGCCTCGCGCGCGGCGAGCAGGCACGAGACGGATGATCGGATATCGATCTTCAGACCCGCGCCGGAGCCGTGGTCGGCCTCACACCGGGCGGTTGATCAGCGCGACGAGCCGCTTCGGCGCGATCAACCGGTAACTGTCTTCGACTAGTCCGGCGATCTCGCCCCAGTCCTGTTCGACGTCGAGCCGAGCCCCCACCCAGCCCTTGGCCCCCACGTATGCGGGGACGAAGAAGCGCTCGGGATCCGAGGAGACCAGAGCCTCCTGTACACCCGGACCCGCCTTGAACGTCATGGAACCGCCGTCCTCGCCGGTCATCAGGAAAAGCTTGTCGCGTACCCGGAACGACGGCGCCGTGTGCCCTCCGAACGGCTTCTCGACCGCCTCCGGCAAAGACAGACAGATGCGCCGCAGCCGCCCCAAGACATCCTCGTCATCCACCTGGCCACCATCCCTTTCAGTCCGGTCGTGAGTACGACATCACGTTCGTCTCATGGATCTCGATTGCCCGCAGCCCATTGACCGATCAGGACGGGCGGTGGGCTCGCACGATGAGGTCGGCGGTTTCGGCTGCGATGGTGTGGCGATGCCCGGCGGTGAGCGGCTTTGTGCCGTAGGCGCCGGCCACCCGCCCCTCGGTGATCAGCAGGTAGGCGAATTGCCGGGCGGTGCGGGCCGGGTCGGGCACGTCCAGCACGCCTGCGGCGTGGCAGCGGTGCAGGTAACCCGTCAATTCCTCGTCGAGGTAGGGGGCGGCTGTGTCGCCCCAGTGACGGCTCAGTTCGGGGTGGTTGCCGATCTCGGCGATGGTGAGGCGGTGCAGCGCGGCCACCGTCGGTGACAGCGCCACGACGAGGATCTGCTCGCCCATCCGGGTCAGGTCCTTCGCCGGGTCGCCGGTGTTCGGAGGGGCGGCCTTCGATCGGCCCTCGCCCGCCCCGCGGGCGGCGGCCAATGCCGCAAGGAAGAGCGCCTGTTTGTCGCCGAAGTGGCGGTAGACGGTCTGCTTGCCGACGCCGGCCGTGGCCGCGATGTCGTCGACGCTCGCCGCGTACCCCGAGCGTAGGAACGCCGCGGTGGCCGCCTCGAGGATCGCCTGTCGCTTCGCCTGGGAGGGAACGCCGGTCACGAAGGTCATCCTACGCCGTGCCTAGACGAGACCGTCTCGTCTCGCTATTGTCCAACAAGACGAGACGGTCTCGTCTTGTTTTGTAAGGAGGTGGTCATGGACGCCGACGTCGTCGTGGTCGGGGCGGGCCCGGTGGGCTTGCTGCTCGCCGCCGAACTCGCGCTCGCCGGGGTACGGCCGATCGTGCTGGAGCGCCTCGATTCCCCGGCCGAGCAGCCCAAGGCTCGCGGCATCGGGGTGCTTGCGGCTGAGGCGCTGCGCCGCCGGGGGCTCGGGGCGGACCTCGACCGTGAGCACGAGCGCGGCCTGCGGGCGCTGGCCCGCGACCACGGCACCACCAAGACGCACTTCGCATGGATCCACAAGATCCAGCAGGATGCCGCCGACCCGAGTCGACGTGGCGCCTTGATCGAGCAGCCCGCGCTGGAGCGGCTGCTGCGCGAGCATCTACAGGGCCTCGGCGTTCGGGTGCACCACGGTTGCACGGTCACGGGCCGGCAGGAGGGGCCGGACGAGGTCGACCTCACCGTCGAGACCTCGACCGGCAGCCGTCGGTTCACCGCAGCCTTTGCAGTCGGCTGCGACGGCGGGCACAGCGCCGTTCGCACGCTCGCCGGCTTCGGGTTCCCGGGCACCCCGCCATTGATGACCGTCCGCTACGCCCACGCCGAGATACGCGACCGTGACCTGCTGCCACCACCCGGCAGGCTGGCCGGCGGCACGCTGTTCCACGACGACGGCATGATCGCCACCTTCGACTTCGCCGACACCGCCCCCGGCCGTTCGGCGCTGCTCTCCGCCGATGAGGTCCGCGACAGCGTCCGCCGCGTCGCGGGGGCCGACGTCGAGTTCGTCTCGTTCCACGGCGGGCTGCGCTTCACCGACCAGGCTCGCCAGGCCGAGACCTACCGGCGCGGGCGCACCCTGCTGGCCGGCGACGCCGCCCATGTGCACTCGCCCAACGGCGGGCAAGGGCTCAACCTCGGGCTCATGGACGCGATGAACCTGGGGTGGAAGCTCGCCGCGACCGTCCGCGGCAAGGCGCCCGACTCATTGCTGGACACCTACACCAGCGAGCGGCACCCGGTCGGCGCCGCCGTCCTGCACAACACGCGGGCGCAGTCGGCGCTGCTGGCGCCGGGCCCGCACGTCGACGCGCTCCGTGACATCATCAGCGACCTGATGGACCTGCCGGAGGTCAACCGCCATCTCAGTCGGCTGCTGTCCGGCGTCGCACACCGTTACCCGCTGCCCCACCCGGCCGGGCACCCGGCAGTCGGCGCGCACTGTCCGCCGTTGACCATCGACGGCACCGTCTCACTGGACCAAGTCGCCGCCGGCGGACGTCCGTTGTTGCTGCACCCTCAGGCGAAGCAGATCGACACCGGCGGCAGGGTCGACGCCGTCCAGATCGACGGGCTGGGCGACGAGCGGCTCGCCGCCGTCCTGCTCCGGCCGGACGGCGTGATCGCCTGGGCCGCCGCACCGGGCGAGGACCTCCAGCCTGCGGCGCTCCGGCAGGCACTCCAGACGTGGTTCCCGGCGACGCACTGAGCGTCGACCACCGTCGGAGCACAGCCGCCGAGCGATCGGCGTGACCGATCGTGTGACAACGCCGGCAGCTGTGGCCAGGGCATATATGGCGGCGTACGAGCGTCATAAAGAGGTCCTGTCAGCTTGGGAGGAGCCGTTATGACAGATCGAATCGGGCCGGCACGGCAGAATTGCGCCGTCACCGTGCTCGGTGGGCCCACGACGGTGATCGACATCGGCGGCTTGCGGATCATCGCGGACCCCACCTTCGACGACCCGGGGCAGAAGTCGTACCTGACCAAACTCGCCGGGCCCGCCGCATCCGAGGCGGACGTCGGCCCGGTGGAGGCCGCGCTGGTCAGCCACGACCTCCATCCGGACAACCTCGACGAGCGTGGCCGGGCGTTCGCCCTGGCCGCACCGGTGCTGCTGACCGGGCCCGTGAGCGCCCGGAGGCTTGGCCCGCCCGCCGTCGGGCTCGCTCCCTGGACCACCCATGAACTCCCGCGGGCCGACGGTGGGGGACTCCTGAAGGTCCAGGCCCTGCCTGCCGTACATGGTCCGCAGGACGGCGACCGCGACGAGGACGGTCATGTGAACTGCGAGGTCACCGGGTTCCTGCTGTCGGGCCAGGACCTCCCCACCGTGTACGTCAGCGGTGACAACGCGTCGATGGGAGCGGTCGCCGAGATCGCCCGCCGGGTGGGCGCCGTCGATGTGGCCGTCCTCTTCATCGGTGGGGCACGGGTGCCCGCGAAGGAACGCGGCCGGCCTCTCACGCTCACCAGCGAGCGTGCCGCCGCGGCCGCGGCCGTCCTGGATGCGCCCATCGTCATTCCCGCGCATTACGACGGATGGGCTCATTTCTCCGAGGGACGCGCCGAGATCGATCGGGCCTTCGACGACGCCGGGCTCACCTCCCGCCTGCGCGGCGCCGATCACGGTGAGTGGACGGCGCTGGCGCCCTGACCCTCGGACCGACGGCGGACGGCTGTCAGCAGTCGCCTGGAAGCGGATGTGCCGCAGCCGGTGAGCGCAATCGGACCGCGCGCACGCTCACCAGGACCGGGCCGCACGAAGCAGTCGGTCGCGGACGAGAGTGACATGGCGGCGTTCCGGCGCGCCCGGGCGCTGCGCGAGGAAGCCGGTGTTGATGGGCGGGTCGTCGGGGTCGAGGAGTGCCACGAGTTCGCCGGTGCCGAGTTCACGGGCACAGAGATAGCGGGGGAGCACGGTGACTCCGGCTCCGGCCACGACGGCCGCCAGCACTCCACGCAGGTCGGGGACGACCACGGCGGGCGACCTGGTCAGACGCGCGTGGAAGACGTGGCGCCAATACCGGCGGACGATGGGCAGGTCCTCCGCGTAGGCGACCAGCGGGGCGCCGTTCAGGGGGCCGGCGTCATCGCAGCCGACGGGACCGATCCTGTCGGCCCACACGGGCGCGGCCACCAGCACGAACTCCTCGTCCATGAGCGGCACGGCGATCACGGAGCGCCCGCGTGGGCGGATCGCGGACAGGACCAGGTCGAAACGCCCCGCGCGCAGCCCGTCGAGCAGGTCCTCCGCGAGGCCGGTGGTGACCCGCAGTCGCAGACCCTGCTCGACCAGTGGGGCCAGGGCGGGCAGGACCCGGACGCTCAGCACCTCGGCCGGTCCCCCGAGATGCACCGGCTCGGAGGACACACCGCCCGGGCGGCCTCGTCCGGCCACCACGGCCAGTTCGTCCAGAGGCCCCGCGACCTGCACGGCCAGTTCGTCGGCCACTGACGTGGCGACCACGCCCCGGGGCAGTCGCTCGAACAGTCGGCGATCGAGCTGTGCCTCCAGAGCGCGTATCTGGCTCGTCACCGTCGGCTGGGACAGCCCCAGCAGTGCGCCCGCCGCGGTGAAGGAACCCGCGCGGTGCACGGCGAGGAACGTCCGCAGCAACATCAGGTCCAGCGGCCCACCATCTGCCCCATCGCCCAGGGGAGTGGCCAAGGTATCAGCATGCCTATGGCTCATAGAGCTAACACTATTGGTTTTCCTATGTATGGGCGGCCTACGATCCGTCCTGCCACGTACTCAACCCATCTACCGGAAAGAGCGGAACACATGGCACTGATTCTCATCACCGGCGCCTCGGACGGACTCGGCCGTGCGCTGGCGGAGGACCTCGCCGCCGAGGGGCGGCACCGGTTGCTGCTGCACGGACGAGACGCCCGCCGACTCGCCGAGGTCGCCGAAGCCACCGGAGGCGAAACGTTCACGGCCGATTTCTCGTCCCTCGCCGACGTACGGCGTCTCGCCGCGGAGATCGCCGAATCGCACGACCGGCTGGACGTCCTCGTCAACAACGCCGGCATCGGTTTCCACGTCGAAGGATCCGCCCGGCAGTCGTCGGCCGACGGGCATGAGTTGCGCCTCGCGGTCAACTATCTCGCGCCTGCGCTGCTCACCCGGGAACTGCTTCCCCTGCTCCGTCGAGCCGCACTCGCCCGGATCGTCAACGTCGCCTCGATCGGCCAGCAGCCGATCGACTTCGACGATCCGCAACTCGAACGCGGATACACCGACGTCGCCGCCTACTGCCGCTCCAAGCTCGCACTCATCTGCCACACCCGCGATCTGGCCGAGGAACTCGACGGGAGCGGTGTCACGGTGAACAGCGTCCATCCCGCGACCTACATGCCGACGGCCATGTCCCGGAGATCCGGCATGGAGATCGTCGACTCCCTGGAGAAGGGGGTGGCGGCCACCCGGCGTCTGGTGGAAGCGCCCGAACTGGCCGAGGTCACCGGCCGCTACTTCGACGGCGAGAAGGAGGCGCGCGCCTCCGAGGAGGCCTATGACCCGGACTACCGTCGGCGTCTCAGCGAACTGACGGGAAAGTTGCTGGCGAACGGCTGACCCTCGGGACAACCCGCCTCGTGTAACCGTGGGTCGACCGCCGCGGGGTCCGAAATCCCGCCGCCCCCACGCGGTGTCCGCGGGGAGGCTTCAGCGCGGGCAATCGCGTCGGCGGGATTTTGTCGGTCCCCGCAGGGACAATCGGCGCATGGAGAAGCCAACGATCGTTTCGGCCGAGGAGTGGGAGCAGGCCCGCGACGAGCTGCTCAAGGCCGAGAAGGAAGTCACCCGGGCTCAGGACGCGCTCGCCGCGCGGCGTCGCCGCCTCCCGATGGTCAAGTTCGCCGACGGGTACGCGTTCGACACGCCCAGCGGCACGAAGAGCCTGCTCGACCTGTTCGAGGGCCGGGGACAGCTGGTCGTCTATCAGTTCATGGACAACGGGCCCGACCACTACTGCCCCGGCTGCACCTGGTTGACGAACAACGTCCCCGTGGGCGGGGTGGCCGGGCTGGCCGAGCGCGGGATCACGTGGGTGACCGTGTCGAACATGCCGCTCGCCCAGATCGAGGCGTACAAGGCGCGGATGGGCTGGACGCTGCCGTTCGTGTCGTCACACGGCACATCGTTCGCGGACGACTGCGGCGCAGGCCGCGGCTTCATGCTCAGTGTGTTCCTCCGCGACGGCGAGGACGTCTACCGGACGTACAACACCACCTCGCGCGGCGTGGATCGGCTCGTCTTCGCCAACAGCATCTTCGACCTGACCCCGTACGGCAGGCAGGAGGACTGGGAGGACTCCCCGCCCGGCTGGCCGCAGCGCCCCACGTACGGATGATGGGGGCTGCGGCGTTGAGCCGGTGATCGAGTAGACGGCCGTTGGTCAGAACCAGCCTCGGCGGTGGGCCATGGCGGCGAGGCCGTCGCGCAACGACTGCTCCACCCCTCCCGGGTGGTCGCCGTACCGGACCGTGAACCGGTTGTAGACGTCGTGGCCGGAGGTCAGGAAGCCGCCCCGCGTGTCGGCCTCGAGGACCACGTCCATCGAGGACGGCCCGGCGATGAACGTCAGCTCGAGCTGGTTGAAGTGACGGCGCCATTCCGGGCCCGCGTGATATTCGATCTCCTGGTAGAAGGGCATCGACGAGCCGCGCAGCGTGCCCTTCTCCAGGTCGGCGCGGCCGAAGTGGAAGCCCATCCGGTCAAGGGCGGCGAGCAGGTGCCCCTGCTCCGGCAGGGGCTCGACGTACAGCGGGTCGAGGTCGCCCTTGTCGAGGGCCCCGGCGAGTGCGAGTTCGGTGGCCACCCCGAGCCGCATCCCCGGCAGCGGACGCCCGCCGATCGCGCTGAGAGGCGTCTCCCACGGCACGGGGATCGAGAACGGGAGCGCCCGAGCCTCGCCGGACCTGAGCTCGAACGGACCGGAGACGCGGGACCTCAGGAAGGTGTAGGTGGCGTGATGCTCGCTGTCGCCGTGCTCGACCTCCACGACGGCGGTGAAGTCGATGGTGATCTCGTCGACCTTGTGGTCGGCGGAGCCTCCCTTGAAACGGACCTCGCCTTGCAGGAGCCCACCCGGGCGTACCTGCGGTGTGCTCAGCACCGTGTCCACCTCGACACCGGCCCCGAATGCGGTCATCAACGTCCGGAACACCATTCACCCCTCACTTGGCTTCTCGCCGCGATCAACGGACGACGCCATGGTCGGGTTCCGGCATCCTTCAGGTCTTCTGCGTGACCGTGGACGAGGGTCAGACCTGGCGCTCGTCGAAGCGCTGACGGGCCTGGTCGATGTGGTCGACGTGCTGCCGGGTCCATATGCACATGGCGTTGACCGTCGTACGCAGCATGAGTCCGGCGTCGGTGAGGCTGTAGTCGACTCGGGGCGGCACCGTCGGATGCACGAGACGGTTCACCACGCCGTCGCGTTCCAGGATGCGAAGGGTCTGCGCGAGCATCTTGTGACTGATGCCCTCGACGGCGGCGCACAGTTCGGTGAAGCGCATGGTGCCCTCGCCGAGCGTGTTGATGATCAGCAGCGCCCACTTGTTGGCGATGTTGGTGAAGATCTCGGCTGACAGCGCTTCGGTCCGCTTCACCTCGGCGGGCTCCATGCTGTCGCTCATCTGCTTGGTCACCTCGAGGTTCCTCTCTCACCCAAAAGTGCGTTCTTCCGGACTGAAACTCATTTATCTACCGTAAAGGTATGAAATGCCATCAAACCTCATGGAGTAATCGATGAGCGTCCTCAGGACCTACGCCCGCCTCTGGGTGGACGACCTGGATCAGGCCCTGCCCGTCCTGCGGCAGTTGGTCGATGCGGAGCCGGACATCTATTTCGCGTTCGACAACGTCAAGGCCGCCGCTGTCGGGCACTTCCTGGTCATCGACGTGCCGGCGGAGGAACGGGCGAAGTATCCGGCCTCCGCGACTGTGGTCGTCTCCGACCTTGACGAGACCTCCCGGCTGGTCGTGGCGGGCGGGGGCTGGATCACCGTTCCCGAGACCACGACCGAGACCGGAAGATTCCTCTACGCCCGGCACGCGGACGGCGCCGAGATCGAGTACGTGGAATGGATGCCCGATCTCGTCCAGCGCATCGTGGGAGACCGTCACCTGCCCCCGGCGGCGTGACTTCCTGCCCCTCGCGGCCGGAGGCGGACGACAACCGACTGGGCGGGGCCTGCGCGATCCGGCCCGGGGGCGGCCATCTTCGTGCACGGCCGTGTCGGCTCAGGGTTTCCGTACCTTGGCGTAGTGGCGGGCGGCCCGTGCGCGGTTGCCGCAGCCGGGCGAGCACCATTCCCGCCGTGGTGTGTCGCGGACGAAGTGCAGCACGCATCCAGGTCCCTGGCAGGCGCATACCTCGAGGCGCAGCGGCCCGGCGAACAGGTGCATCGCCTCTTCGGCGATCATGGCGAGAACGGCCGCGACGGGCCGGCCCGCCGTGCCCACCGTGACGAGCGGTTCGGGGGCGATGCGCAGTTCGTGCCAGCGCGGGGTCTTCCGGGCATGACGGTTGAGCGTCTCGACCGCGCCGGGGTCGGCGCTCTGACCCGCCGCGGTCGCGACCGCGAGTAGCCGGATGGCGTCGCGGAGTTCCCTGCCGGAGACCGCGTCGACGTCGGTCACGGCGAGCAGGTCGGCGTCCGTGAGGCGAACTTCCAGGCGTGTTCGCACGTCGCGCAGCCAGGCGGCGAGGTGCTCGGCGGTCTGCAGGCCATCCCGGGGGCGGCCTCGCACCGCGTATGCGGTATTGCCGAGTTCGAGCGGCAACGGCTCCCCCAGGATGGGGGCTCCGCCATCGGTGAGGTCTGCCACATCCACTTTTCTAATGGTACTCGGCTATTGACTCCATGAGAAGTGTGGCATTATCTAGCGGTACGGCGGCGCATCAACCGTTAGAAGATGTGAAGACGGTGGTGCCTGCCTCGCGACGATCACTTGAATCCCCGGAGGTTTCCCCATGGGTACCGCTAGCTTGCACACCGGCCATGTCGGGTTGAACGTGACCGATCTGGCTCGTTCGATCACCTTCTACCGGCAGGTCTTCGGTTTCGAGATCATCGGACAGCAGAGCGACGGCGACCGTAAGTTCGCCTTCCTCGGTGTGGCAGGTACGCCGACGGTCACGTTGTGGGAGCAGAGCGGTGGCACGTTCGCCACCGGCCGGCCCGGACTTCATCACCTGGCCTTCCAGGTCCCCGACCTGGAAGCGGTGCATCGGGCCGAGGCCACACTGCGCGAGATCGGCGCTGAACTGATCTACGACGGCATCGTCGCGCACGGCGAAGCCGCGACCTCGGGTGGAGTGTTCTTCACCGATCCGGACGGAATCCGTCTGGAGATCTTTGCCCCGGCCGCGACAGGGCTCGCGCCCGCGCCCACCCAGGGCGCGCCGACCTGCGGTTTCTTCTAACAATCCGCTCGCCGGGCCGGACCGCGCCGCGTGGTCCGGCCGTCCGTAAGGAGTTCCCATGTTCCATCCAGGCGAACGCGCGGTGCAGCGCCGTGCCGGCGTCACGATCGGGGGCCACGGGTCGGCCGGTGTGGGCACGGTCATTCCGCCGGTGGCCGCCGAGTTCCTCAATCTGCAGCGCATGTTGGTGATCGCCGCCGCCGTCGACGACGGCACCGTATGGGCCAGTGTGCTCACAGGCCCGCCCGGTTTCATCACCACACCCGACGACCGCACCATCGTCGCCGACCGGTTGCCCGGTGCGGGCGATCCGCTCGCCGGGCGGTTCACCACCGGAGCGGACATCGGCATGCTCGCCATCGAGCAGGCGGCCAGTCGCAGGCGGATGCGGGTCAACGGCAGAGCCCACACAGACGGTGACCGGCTTTGGATCCATACCGAGCAGGTGTACTCGAACTGCCCGAAGTACATCCAGACTCGCACGGTCATGGAGACCGACGCCCGAACGGCGAACACGTCGACATATGTCACCCGCGAGCCGACCCCGGCCCATCGGC
>Ga0310811_10011459_pt1 | contig 11503 bp, 9 predicted proteins | sample YCmetagenome_FD_207642 | JGI IMG/M metagenome (GOLD analysis project Ga0310811, IMG submission 207642) | Soil microbial communities from experimental microcosm in Duke University, North Carolina, United States - YC | ecosystem: Engineered > Artificial ecosystem > Soil microcosm > Unclassified ... | reverse complement strand
GGTGTCGTAGTCGTCGTAATGCGCGGTGAACCACTGCGCCTCGCGGTCGTTGGCGCGCGTCCCTTCCTGGTCGTAGATGTACGGCATGTTCTGCTCGCGGAACGCGCCGTTGTGAAACCAGTCGTCGCCCATCCAGCCGTCGACCATCGGGTTCATCGGGACCGAGACCTTCAGGGCCGGATGCGGATTCACGAGCGCCATCAGCGGCAGGAAGCCGTCGTACGAAATGCCGAGGACGCCGACCTTTCCATTTGTCTCGGGGACGTTCTTGACGAGCCAGTCGATGGTGTCGTAGGTGTCGGTGGCGTGATCCACCTTCGTCGGATTCAGCGGCCCGACGAGCGGCCGATTCATCACATAGTCCCCTTCCGATCCGTACTTGCCCCGCACGTCCTGCACGACTCGGATGTAGCCGCCGTCGACGATCACATCGACCGCGTTGTCGTACCCCTGCAGGATCGGGCCGAGATGGGCGCTGTGTGCGTGGGTCGTCAGCGCATTGGCGTCGTAGGGCGTTCGGGTCAGCAGGATCGGCGCCGACTTCGCCGGCTTCGGAACGAGGATCACCGTGTGCAGCTTCACGCCGTCGCGCATCGGGATCATCTCCTCGCGGCGGACGTAGTCGAAGCTGCCGGTGACCGCCTTGAACTGGGCCGGCGTCTCGTTTGGCAGCCCTTGCTGCTGCGGCGCCTGTGCGCAAAGCAGCGCCGTCAGCGTCGCTGCGGCGATCGTCGCTGGAATCAGGCTGAGCTGCGTCATCAAGGCCGGATTCTATCGGCCCCGAGCCCCGCGCGCTACAGCGATCTCAGGAACGCGAGCAGATCGGCGCGCTCCTGCGCCGTGAGGCCGATGTGGAACCGGTTCTCGTAGAAGGTGATGACGTCTTCGAGGCTCGCCGCCGAGCCGTTATGGAAGTACGGCGGGCGCGCGGACAGCGCGCGCAGGACCGGTCCTTTGAACCGCCCGATGTCCGCCCACTTGCCGCTGCTCATCGCCAGGCCGGGATCGGTCGTCTCGATCGTGTCGCCGGTCGCGATATTTCGCAGCGTATAGACGGGCAGGTACGGCGCGATCGACGGATCCGTCAGTCCAATATTGAGCGGCGCCTTCACGGAATGGGTGCCTGCGTTCGGCGTGTCGTGGCACGTCGTGCAGGTGCCGACGAATGGGTCCGGGACGACGACGCCGTTCGAGAAGCGCTGGTTGTTCAGACCGCTGACGCCGGTCAGGACGATGGGCTTGGTGTTGAAGACCTCCTGACCGCGGGCAATCGCGCCGCGTGCCGCGGATACTGCGTCGTCGCCGGCCAAGTGCATCCATGGGTTGAAGATCGTGAACGCGCGCTTATCGAACACGCCGCCGGTCGGATTGAGGCCGACGGGATCGTTGACGCCGATGAAGAACGGCTGCATGGAAAGGGCGGCCGGCCCGCCGGTGGCGCCGCCGCTGTTGAGGCCGCCCGCGAGCGTATCGCGCAGCTGCGCCGCGAACACGCCGGTCTCGAAATCCACGATCTGCTGCGCCTCCTCAGCCGTCAAGTCGCGCGCGGCGGCAGCGTGGCCGCGCGTCGCGTCGTTCGCCTGATGCAGCAGGTCTTGCGCGATCGTCGTCGTCGCGGACGATTCGCGGCCGTCCCACATCACCGCGCTCAGGAAGCGCAGGTTCGCGGACGGCAACGGCCGGCGGTAGAGCGACGTGTCAGTCGTCGCGGGACCGCAGTTGTACGGATCGCGGACGCTGTCGATGATGAACTCGGGGTGGTCGGGCAGATCGCGGCCGACGCGGATCAGGCCGCGCGTCATCAGCAGGCTGTACGCCGCTTTCTTTTCGTCGACCGTTCGCGCGGGATCGCCCTCACAGTTCGATCCGTCGTTGTTGGAGAAGATCGGATCGGATCCATGCGAGGCCAGGAACCGCTGCTGCACGCTTTGCGGCGTGATGGTCCATGCGTTCCCCGGCTGGTGGCAGGTCACGCAGCGCCGGCCGTTCGTGCCGAGATCCTGGAAAAAGGGGTTCTGCAGATCGATGTCGCCGCTGGTCGAGAAGGTGCCCATCAGGCCGGCGGCATTGTCGAACACGAACATGGGCCGATCGCCCGAGTCCGCGCGGGCGAGACGTCCGCCGACGCCGATGGCCGCCGCCAGCACGGCTCCCCAGATGATGGCCGCCGCACCGAAAGAGGCTCGCCTGAACATGGACCTCACCCCCTGCACAGGGATGAGATGAAAGGCGGGCCAACCTGTCAGCGAAGGCCCTGTATCGGTGTCCAGTCCCCGGCCTGGATGAATCCGGCCCAGTAGAACGGATGGCGGGTCTCCCTGTTGGCCAGCGTGGCGCGCTGCACGTGGCGAAGCGCGGCTCCGCGGCCCTCGCCATGCGCCAGTCCCGCGTAATACCGCGTCATCACGGTGCGCGTCATGTAGTCGCTCACAGGCCAGAGACTCATGACGACCGATTCGGCGCCCGCGACGAAGAACGCCCGTCGCAACCCGTAGACGCCTTCGCCATTCCTGACGTCGCCGATGCCCGTGTCGCAGGCCGAGAGCGTGACCAGCCGCGTGCCCCAGAGATTGAGCGTCGACGCTTCGAGCGCGGTCAGGATCCCGGCGTCGGAGCCATGACCCGGGAGATTCGCGCCCGCCAGCGCGATGCCGGACCGCAGCAGCGGGTTCGGCGATTGCACGATCGACGTCATGCTGCGCGCGGCCTCGGTCTTGGTGCCGGTGCCTTCATCGGGGACGAAGAAGGCATGGCTCGCGACGTGGAGGATCGACGGGGCCTGAGGACGCGCGAGTGACGTCTTCGAGGCGCGGAGGCCAGTCAGTACCGTCGCGCCGGGGAGGAGCTTGGCGATCGCGGCGGCTTCCTGCGCCGTGCCGACGAGCGGCGCGAAGTACACCGCGCGTCCCGCCGTGTCGATGGAGCTCGATCGCGCAGCGGTCGGGCCCGGCGGTGGCGTGCCGAAGTCAGGGGCCGCGACGATCAGCGGCGGCCCGACCGCCGGCCGCGCGATCTGCATCCGCAGCAGCTCGCGGCCGCTTCCGAGATAGCTGATGTCATACCGCTCGACCTGGAAGCGTCCCGCTTCGTCGACAAGCGCTTCGAACGGAATGAGGTTCAGCGCGCCATCGGGCGCCACGAGGAGCTGCGTCGCGTCTCCGGTGAGAGATCGCACGGGCCGGAGCACGAGCTCGTCGAGGGCGCGCGACAGCCTGACCACATCGTGCCGGGCGGGATTGCGGAGGGCCGCGCGCACGCGAGTAACGGCCGCATCGATCGCCGGCGCGGGTCCGAGATCGACGCCACGCGCATCCGCGTCGCGGCGGATGACGTAGGCGGCGTAGTGTGCCTCGGCATGCGTCAGATCTTCGGAGACGGCCCCCGGATCCCCAGGCAGATATACCGCGAATTCGACGAGGGCGGCTTCCCGCGGCAGCGCCGCGCGAATTGACGCCGGCGTCACCATCTGGGCCTCGACCCGGAACTGCGCACTGCGGTCGCTGATCTCGCGCTCGAGATTGCCCTGCTCCGACTCGAGATCCTCGAGCTGCTTCTTGAACTGCGGGTACGGCATCCGGCCCGGCCCGTTGAGCGCGAACTGCGAGAGCTTTCGCGTCGTGGCCGCGAGAGTGTCGAGCAACTTCCGGTCATCCGGCTCCATGTGGGCGCGAAGCGCCTCGCGGCTGTCGGACAGCGCATCGAGCACGCGCCCTTTTCGGCGAAGGATCGCGGCCGCCGCAAGGTCTGCGGCTTCGCTGACGTCGGGCGCATACCGCAGGTGAAGCGAAATCGTGTGCCCCATCCACTCGAATGAGGTTTGGATGTACGCGAGCTTTTCACGTTCGGAGCCAACCGCGAGATCGAACGCGATCATCTTGTCGAGCGCCGCCGCCAATCGGACCTGATAGCGCAGCGCGTCTGCCAGATTGCCCGCCGCAAGACTGGAGCGCGCCGCATTGGTGAGCGCCATCACGGTGAAACTGTGATATGGGCCTGCTGTACGTTCGAGAACGTCCCTGGCGGTGTCATAGGCCTCCAGGGCCTTCTCGTAGTCCTTCATCGCGTGGTAGACGTTTCCCATGGTGATCAGGAGCGCGGCCGTTTCCGTGTGCTCTTTTCCGTACGTCTTCTCGCGAATCGCATAGGCGCGCCGGAGGTACTCGAGTGCGCGGTCGTAATCGCCGCGCTCGCGCGCAATGATCGACAACCTCACCAGTGGAAAGGTGACGCGGTAATGGTCAGGACCGAGCGTTCGCTCGAAGTCGTGCAGCGCGCGCTCGGTGAGCGGCTGCGCGTGATCGAAGTCGTCCACGGCGACGTAGAGGTCACCCAGGTTATTGACAATGGTGATCGCGTCGTAATCGTTCGGACTCATCGTCCGGTCTGCAACCTCCAGCGCATGCTGCAGCTCCGTGAGCGCCTGCCTGTAATCGCCGCGCTGCCTGTGCAGGATGGCAAGATCTCTCAGGCACAGTGCATATCGGGGGCTGTCGCCGAGCGCACGCTGGACAATCGCCGTGCCCTCGAGCATGAGCGGCTCGCCTCGCACGTAGTCGTCCTTCGCGTTCACCAGCATGACGCCGTAGGTTTCCATGTACGTCCCCGTATGGGGATGATCGTGTCCGCGTGCCGCCTCCGTGACCGAAATGGCGCGCTGATACCCGCTCTCAGCCTGCGGCAGCATCCCCTTCGAGCGCTGCACTCCCGCGAGCGAAAACAGCAGCGATCCGACATATGCGTCGTTCGGTCCCAGCGCCGACTGCGCCAGCTCCAGGGCCTTGGATGCCTTCTCGAGCGCCTCGTCGAACTTGCCCGCGGCATGCAGAGCCGACGCGGCCGTATTCAGCTGCCGCGATGCATAGACCGCGCGATCGCGATCCGTCGCCGCACGGACCTCGTCGACCCAGATCGCGTATCGGCCCGGATCGTGTTTCGAGTATGTGGCGGAGACGGTCAAGCGATAACTGCGCGACGTATCCGCAACGATCGCGACGTGCTCCCGTTCGGTCTTGCGGGGTTCGTCGTTGAACGTCGCAACGTCGGCGCCTGATGCGTCACCAACCTGGATGATGACGTCGACGCCCTGCTGATCGACCGTCACGCCGGCGCACTCGCCTGCCTGCAACTCGATCTCATAGGTGTGACGCTCCGATGCCTGGAGCTGGCGCTCGACCGGGGCACCCGGCTTCAGCCTCGTGACACCATCGGGCGTGGAAATGGCTGCTTGCTCTGGACGCGACTGCAGCGGCGCAGCTGAAAGGAGCACGGCCGCCGCGAAGACTGCTGCGCTTCGGGTCATGGCATCTCCCGAGTTGCCCGCGCGCTGGGGAGCGCTACTGTAGCACGATCGACAGGGGGTACGACTCGATGATTTCCCTCTGGCGCCCCGCGCGCACCGTGACGAGATAGCGGCCGCTTCGAAGAGCGCTCGCAGGGACGACGGCGTTCAGGACCTTGCCATCCGGCGTGCGGAGCGCGTCGATGCCGGCGACCATCCAGATGTCCTCATGGGACGCGACGTCGCCGATCGAGACGTCGTAGCGCGAATACTCGTTCGGCTCGAGACGCAGCGTCAGCCGGACTTCCGTCGTTCCGGCGGGAATGACCAGCCTGGGCGGCTCGGCGAGGCTCCGCAGCGCGGGCGCTAGCGTTAGCGCGACGAACCGCGGCTCCGCCGACGGCGCGTTGGGCTTCTCAGGGGCCGTCCGCTGGATGTCGGGTCGCCTTTCCGGGGCAACGGTTGCGGACGAGGGCGCCGGCGGCATCGCGCGGCGCTGAACGATCAGATAGCTGGTAACGGTGGCAATCGCGGCCAGACTGGCGGCAGCCGCGAGTCCCCACGTCCACGGTAATGACGGTCGCCGGACTGGCCCGCGGCGTTCGCGGGCCGCGAGCGCCTCCGCCAGCCGCAAGTCGTCTCGTCCCTGTGGCGACGACAGAAACCGGCGCTCCCAGCGCTGCTCCGCGAACCGGGGATCGACGACGCTCAGTTCGTCGAAGCGTTCTTCGTCTTCGTGAGGAAGCGTTCCGAGCAGATACCGGACGAGCGTGGCGTCGCTGGGAGGAGCCTGCGTCGGCATCTCATCCTCGATAAGACAGAAACGTAAGATCCATGTCATCGCTCCTTCCGACAGGCGGCGACGCACGTCCGCAGCCGGTCCCGCAGCCTGGATGCGCGCAGCATGAGGGCGTTCGGGCTGAGGCCATATTTCGCGGCCAGATCACGCCGGACGGCGATCCGCCCCGCCCCGTCGCCGGAGTAATAGGCCAGGATGAGCTCCCGATCGTCCGCCTCGAGGCGACCGAGGCAGTCGTCCAGGCAGGTCAGCCGCCGCTCCCGCTCCGGGTCCGTCGTCGTTTCGCGATCGCGCACGTCGCGCAGCTCGCCGCCTTTGTGTTCGGGGCTGCGCAGATACTCCAGCAGCACGAATCGCGCGACGATGTAGCAGTACTGGGCAGGGGCGACGCCGGTGATCGCGCCTTCCTCGCGCAGCCGCCGGGCGACGCGCGCCAGTGTCTCATCGGCAAGCTCCTGCGGCGTCGCGCACTCTTTTCGTGCGAAGTACGACACGAGCCGCGCGTGCATCTCGGTGTACGACCGGCCGTCCGATGCCGCGCCGGCGTCGAGCCACTCGATGAACGCATCGAAGTCCGTGGACACGCACGGTCATGGTAAGCCAAGCAACGGCGTGAAGCTCGGCAATTTGCAGCGGAGTAAGATAGCGCACATGGAACGAAAGACCTCGCGTGATTTCGATCGGGAACTGCTCGATCTGTTCGATCAGTACGTGCACGGCGGCATCGACCGGCGGGGATTCCTCGACCGCGCCGCGAAGTTCGCCGTCGGCGGCATGACCGCAGCGATGCTGCTCGATCAACTCAGTCCGACGTTCGCTGAGGCGCAGCAGGTCAAGCCGGACGACGCCCGTCTGAAGATCGAGCGGGTTTCGTACCCATCGCCGAACGGCAACGCCAAGACCAGCGGCTATCTCGTGCGTCCCGCGAAGGCGTCCGGCACGCTGCCCGGCGTCCTCGTCGTCCACGAAAACCGCGGCTTGAATCCGCACATCGAAGACATCGCGCGCAGGGTCGCGCTCGAGAACTTCTTGGCGTTTGCGCCCGACGCGCTCGCGCCGCTCGGCGGCTACCCGGGCGACGAGGACAAGGCGCGCACGCTGTTTCCACAGCTCGATCAGGCGAAGACACGTGAGGACTTCATCGCCGCCGCGAACTGGCTCAAAGCGCGTCCTGACTGTACCGGAAAGATCGGCGCCGTCGGCTTCTGCTACGGCGGCGGCATCGTGAACATGCTGGCGACAAAGCTGCCGGACCTCGCGGCCGCCGTGCCCTTCTACGGTAACCAGCCGTCGGCGGAAGACACGGCGAAGATCAAGGCCGCGATGCTGATTCATTACGCCGAGAACGATCAGATCACCACGCGCAGCCCGGCCTTCGAAGCCGCTCTGAAGGCAAACCACGTGAGCTACGAGATGTTCACGTATCCCGGCACGCAACATGGCTTCAACAACGACACCACGCCGCGCTACGACGCCGAAGCCGCGAAGCTGGCCTGGACGAGGACGATCGATTTCTTTCAGAAACATCTTCGATGACGCTTCGCAAGAGAGTCAGGCTCCGACCGGCAGTCTGACGACGAAGATCGCGCCGCCGCGTTCGTGGTTGCCGGCGACGATCGATCCGCCGTGCAGCCGGACGAGCTCGCGGGTGATCGCCAGGCCCAGTCCAAGCCCGCCGTACTCCCTCGTCGTCCCCTGATCGGCCTGCCGGAACGGCTCGAACACATAGGGCAGGAATGCGGGATCGATCCCCGGGCCGCTGTCCGAGACGACGATTTCCACGTCGCGATCGCCGAACGTCGCCGTCAGCCCCACCGTGCCCTCGTTCGGCGTGAACTTCGCGGCGTTCGCGAGCAGGTTCCAGAGGATCTGCTGCAGCCGCTGTCCGTCGCCCTCCAGCACGATGTCGGTGGGAACCGAGATCGACAACGCGAGGTTCTTCGCCGAAATCATCGGACGGATGACGTCGAGCGCGTCTTCGACGATCGTGGCGAGACGCACGGGACTGCGCTCGATTCGGAGCGTGCCGCTGCGCATGCGCGAAACGTCGAGGATGTCGGAAACGAGCTGCGCCTGAATCGTCACGTTCCGGTGGATGGCCTCGATCGCCTTTGAGCGGAGCGGCCCCGAGAGCGTATCGTCACGGAGCATCTGCGACCACCCGAGCACGGTGTTGATCGGCGTCCGCAGCTCGTGCGAGAGCGTCGCGAGGAATTCATCCTTGACGCGAACGCTCCCGGCCAGCTCCTCGTTCAGGACCCGCATTTCGTCCTCGATGCTGCGGCGGCGCGTGAATTCCGCGACGAGGGCGAGGACGACGATGGCGGTGACGCTGAGGTAGGCCTGGAGCAGCAGCAGCGATTCGGCGGGCGTCCAGGCGCCGAACGGGCCGTAGCCGCGGATCGTGCCGGCCGTCGAGAGCGTCGACGTCAGCAGCAGCGCGACGGTAACTTCCCGCCGTCCGAACCGGAGCGACACCCAGACGAGCACGGCGAGCACGAAGAACATCATCGGGTAATGGCGCTCGCCCGCCGCAGTCGGCCCGAAGACGATGTAGCAGCTCGCGACCAGAACGATCCCCATTCCCGTCGCCTCGAGCAGGTGCGCCCAGGATCGCGGCAGACTGCGTGCCCGCGCCCAGCAGACGATGGCCGGCGTCACGAGGAGCGCACCGGACAGATCGCCAAGCCACCACGTCACCCAGATCGAAGCCGCATCTGAGGAGCGCCCCAGTCCGCTCCAGAGCAGCGCTGCCACGCCGATCGTGGAGGCGATGGCGGCGGCGCACGTCGCGCACGCGGTGTAGCGCAACAGCAGCGGGGCCGTCTCGAACGCGCGGAGCCCGCCTGCCGCCCGCCGCACGAGCCACGCGCCCGCGGCGCTTTCGAGCGTGTTGCCGATCGCGATGAGGAACGCCGGAGCGATCGCGGGTGCCGTGGTGGCGTTCACCACGAACGCGCCGGCAAAGACCGCCGGCCAGACCCAGTTGCCGCCGAGCAGAAACGCGGCCAGCGCAATCCCCGTCGGCGGCCAGATCGCCGTCGCGCTCTGGTTGACGAAGGCGAGCGACAGCCCGAGTTTTCCGGCCGCAACGTAGATCACGAACAGCACGACAAGGGTGAGCGCGCGGTAAGCGCGTGGCGGAATCATGTACGCGCGAAGAGGTTACTTCGGATGGAGCGTCAGTTTCTGCACGCGCCAGTTCAACAGTTCCGCGACGTAGAGTTCGTTTTCCGACGGACACGCGATTTCATGAATCCAGCCGAACTGGCGCGGCTGTTTGCCGGACCTGCCGAGAATGCCGAGCACCTTGCCGTCAAGCGAGAGTTTGTAGATGCGCCCGGGATACGCGTCCGACATGAAGAGAACCTGATTCGGCCCCGGCGTGATGCACACGGCCCATGGCGCTCCTGGGGCCTGACTTCCCGTCGCGTCCGGAGCCGGGGGATTGCCGATGGCGGGCTTGGCGTCCGGCGGCACCGGTACGTTGGCGACGCTGATCGACCGCACGAAGGTTCCATCGGGATTGAAGACCTGGATTCGCCGGTTGCCGCGATCCGCGACGTAGACGTTCCCGCGCGCATCGGCCGCAATGCTGTGCGGCGTGTCGAACTCCCCATCCTTGGTGCCCTTCTGCCCCCACGACTTCAGCCAGTCGCCGTTCCTGTCGTACTTCGCGACGCGCGAGTTGATGTAGCCGTCGCTGATGAAGATGTCGCCCTGCGCGTCCCAGGTCACGTCGGTCGGCTGGCGGAATTGGCCGTCCACATGGGCGCGCGGCGGCGTGACCCGCGTCCACGGCACGGCCGTGTCGTCAGACGCTTCCTTCTTCCGGCCGAAGACCATGGCGACGCGTCCGGCGGGAGTGAATTTCACCACCATGTCGGATCCTTTGTCGACGATCCAGATGTTGTCGTCGCGATCGATCCGGACGGCGTGCGCATACGCCATCGCGTAGACGCCCTTGCCGATCTCGCGGACGAAGGCGCCGTTGCGATCGAATTCGAAGAGCTGGGCGGCGGCGGCGCCGAACGCCGGGCCGACCGTCCCGCCGCGGGAGAAGACGAAGACGTGGCGCTGCGAGTTGACCGCGACGCCGGCGACCTCGCCGAAATAGACGTTGGTCGGCAGCTTGAGGAAATCGACGTCGCCGTCGAAGGAGATTTCGGGTACCGTCGGCGGCTGCACCAGGGCGGCCAGCAGGACGAGGGTAAGTGAGACGGCTCGAGTCATGAGTCCCTCCGTCGCTACCATACCGTATCGTCCTCGCGCGGGGACACCGGAGACGCCTGACCTTGCAATGGGCCCGGGCAATGAACAAGATGACCGCTGTTCGTCGACGAGGCGAAGGAGGACCTGTGAAGCTGACTGAACTATTCGTGGCGGATCTGGACCGCGAGAGCCGCCTGACACGCCGCGCGCTGGAGGCAGTCCCTGAAGGAAAGGACGACTGGAAGCCGCACCCCAAGTCGATGCCGCTCGGCCGACTTGCCGGCCTGGTCGCGATGATGCCCTCGTGGCTGACGATGATGAACGAGAAAGACGAGTTCGACGTCGCGCCGCAGACCCCCAGCGGAGGATCTCAGTTCTCCCGTCAGCTCAAGACCCGGCAGGAGTTGCTGAAAGCGGTGGACGAGGGATTCGCCGGCGCGCGCGCGGCGATGGAGGGCACGACCGACGAGCACTTGATGAAGCCCTGGCGCCTGAAAGCGCGCGGCAGCGTCGTTGCCGAGGCGCCGCGGCACGTGATGATGCGCGATGCGTTGATGCACCTCTCGCATCACCGCGGACAGCTTACCGTGTATCTCCGGCTGAACGACGTTCCGGTGCCGGCGATTTACGGTCCGTCGGCGGACGATCAGCGGTTCTAGATCCGCCTCCGGCACGCCGACGGCACTCGAGGCGGGCGGCCGCTACGACTCGCCGCCCGCTACTCGCGGCGATCGCTGCCTCAGCTCATCGATTCGCTTCGAGGCTTCGGCTTTCGTCAGCGTGTCGGCCACCTCCTCGCCCGTGTCCTGCGCCAGCGTCTCGAGGTACGACCGCTGCGCGGGCGTCATTGGTTCGTCACCGGTCTTCCACTCGTCCGGGTCTTTCTGCAGAGCCGGATTTCCCTGCGTCGTCTGCTGCTGATTCCTCATGCGGCGAACAAACAGCAAAACTCTGGCCAGGGCCGTCTACTACTTCGTCTTAAAGTAAGCGGCCAGCGTGGAGCCGTCCTGTGCGGTCATGGTTACCTTGAGGCACAGCCCCGGCTGGCTCGGCGTCTGCCAGTTCTGGATGAACTGGCCATTGTCGTACCGCAGGCTTGTGCCGCCGGTGGTGGAGAACGTTGGATCCACGTCAGTCAGCAGCGCGGCGGTTCCGCACGACACCGCATCGAGGGCAAAGGAGGCTGCCAACGCGCTCGTGATCGCCGGCCCTCC
>Ga0310811_10011458_pt1 | contig 11504 bp, 10 predicted proteins | sample YCmetagenome_FD_207642 | JGI IMG/M metagenome (GOLD analysis project Ga0310811, IMG submission 207642) | Soil microbial communities from experimental microcosm in Duke University, North Carolina, United States - YC | ecosystem: Engineered > Artificial ecosystem > Soil microcosm > Unclassified ... | reverse complement strand
TCTTGGCGCTGGCGCCGCTTTGCGCCGTGCTGACGGTGCTGCTCTACGGGCTCGCGTGGTTCGCCTTCAAGGCTAGGTCGCTCGATTTGTCGGGCGATGCGGTCAAGGAGCCCGTGGACCGCGCCTATGCGGGCGTCGCCGCCGTGCTTTTCGTCGCCTTCGTACTGCTCGCCGATTCGCATCACGCCGGCATCGGGCTGGCGGGCGTGGCCAGCGGCTTCCTGCTGTGGCGACGCGACGCGGTGCTCAAGATCGACTGGGCGCTGTTGTTGATTTTCGTGCTGATGTTCATCGTGCTGCGCAGCGTGGCCGCGCTCGCCTGGGTACATGAAACGGTCGGGCATCTGGGGCTGCAGACGCCACTGCGCGCATATGTCGCAGGCGCCGTATTGTCGCAAGGCATCAGCAACGTGCCCGCCGCGATCATGCTCGCCGAGTTCACGAAGGATTGGCGGGCGTTGGCCTACGGCGTGAGCGTCGGCGGCTTCGGCATCGCCATCGGGTCGCTCGCGAATCTCATCGCCGTCCGGCTTTCGAAAGAACGCGGTGTCTGGTTGCCGTTTCATCTCGTCTCGATCCCGTTCTGGCTCGTCGCCGGCGTGCTGGGAGGGTGGCTGTTGCTGCATCGATGATGCGGGGGCGGGCAGGCCGCGAACGCTCTCGCGGCACCTTTCGGTTTAGTCAGATGACGCTCCCCGGTAAGCCGCTCGGACGTCGCTTCCGGGCAGTTTTTTGTCGCGGCTAAAGTCTTGAATCGCCTGCAACTATCGCTTACAATCGCCCGGATTTATTTGCTAGGCAGTCCCGTAAGCACGGCGAAAGCTGCGGGCTGGAAACTGGGTTTTGCGGGATAGAGCGATGGCGGATCGAGAGCCGGGCACAAGGCACGACGAACGCGCGCGGCACGATCCTTCTTCCGCTCGCGCAGGCGGTCGTTCGGAAACGTTCGACGATGCGTGGGATGCCGAGCAGCAAGATAAGAATTTCGTTCCCCTCACGCGGGCCGAGGCTGAAAAGCTCTTTGGCTCCGATGTGAGCAGCCCTTCGCGCGCGACGCCGTTCAAGGTCGTGGCGGCGCAAGTGGTTTTGTCCCTCGTCGTCACGCTGGTTTGGTGGCTGTTTTATGAGCCGCGGGGCGCGGCTGCGCTGTCGGCCTTGCTGGGGGGGGCGATTTGCTGGGTGCCGAGCGCGTTGTTCGCGGCACGTCTGAAAGGAGCGGGCGGCGCCGGATCGATCCTCACGTGGATGATCGGCGAGATGCTCAAGATGGGGGCCACGGTCGCGATGTTCGTCGCGGTAGCCGTGTGGTATCACGACGTGCGGTGGCTGCCGCTCTTCGTGACCTTCCTCGTCACGCTGCAGACGTACTGGCTGGCGCTGGCTTGGCGCTGAAAAGAGATGACGGTGGCCGGCGGCGGGTGCGCGCGGAAAGCGCGGCGCGCTCACGTCCGGCTCCTTCGTGCGACGCAGGGCGCTTCGGCCCGCGCCGCGCGAGCACCGAAGGGTTTTCGACAATTTAGGTGGCAATAAACGATATGGCAGCTACAGAAAGTACGCACTTGGATCCGTCCGAGTATATCTCGCACCACTTGCAGAATTTCGCCACTTCGCATCAGACGTCGATCATCGACATGCACGTGTTGAACATCGACACGCTGTTCTGGTCGATCGTGTGCGGTCTCGTGACGATCTTCATCCTGCGCATGGCCGCCCGCGGCGCCACGCCAGGCGTGCCTGGCCGTTTCCAATGCGCGATCGAAATGCTCGTCGAGATGGTGGAAGACCAATCGAAGGCCATCATCCACGGCAATCGCACGTTCATCGCCCCGCTCGCGCTGTTCGTGTTCGTGTGGGTCGCGCTGATGAACTCGCTCGATTTCATCCCCGTCGACCTGCCGGGCCATGTGATCGGCTGGCTGGGCCTGTCGAACGTCATTTCGCATCACCGCATCGTGCCGACGGCCGATCTGAACGGCACGTTCGGCATCGCGCTCGGCGTGTTCGTGCTGATGATCTACTACAACATCAAGATCAAGGGCCCCGGCGGTTTCGTCCACGAACTGATCTCGGCCCCGTTCGGCTCGAACCCGCTGCTGTGGATCCCGAATCTTGCATTGAACATCATCGAGTTCGTCGCCAAGACGGTTTCGCTCGCGTTGCGGTTGTTCGGCAACATGTACGCGGGCGAGCTGCTGTTCCTGCTCATCGCACTGCTCGGCAGCCTCTGGACCTTCGGCGCGGACGCGACCGTGCTCGGCTTCATCGGCCACGTGATCGCCGGCACCGTTTGGGCGATCTTCCACATCCTGATCGTCTTGTTGCAAGCGTTCATCTTCATGATGCTGACGCTCGTGTACATCGGCCAGGCGCACGACTCGCACTGACCCAGGGGCGTGTCGCGGCGTAAGCAGATTCGTTTTCCGTTTCTTTAAATCCAGTTCCAAAAAGTCTTTTACAAAGGAGTGATCATGCAAGCTTTCATCGCCAACATCCAAGGTCTGACCGCCATCGGTATCGGCATCATCATCGGCCTGGGTGCAATCGGCGCCTGTATCGGTATCGGCCTGATGGGCGGCAAGTACATCGAAGCTTGCGCGCGTCAGCCGGAACTGATGAACCCGCTGCAAACCAAGATGTTCCTCTTGGCTGGTCTGATCGACGCGGCGTTCCTGATCGGCGTTGGTGTGGCAATGCTGTTTGCGTTCGCGAACCCGCTGCTCTCGAAGTTGGCAGGCTAAAGGTTCCTCGGAGTTTTGCGCCGCGGCTTCAAGTCGGCGCAAGGGGCGAAACGGAGGCTTGGGGCGCTGATCGTACGTAACGTCGATGAGCGCCTTGCCGTTTCACTTTCCGAATTAGCAACGATTAAGGAAACACCGTGAATCTCAACGCAACTCTGATTGCGCAAATGGTCGTGTTCCTGATCCTCGCGTGGTTCACGATGAAGTTCGTGTGGCCGCCGATGGTCAAAGCCCTCGACGAGCGTGCGAAGAAAATCGCCGACGGCCTCGCGGCCGCCGAAAAGGGCAAGACGGAACTCGAAGCCGCGCACAAGCGAGTCGATCAAGAGCTGGCGCAGGCGCGCAACGACGGTCAGCAGCGCATTGCGGACGCCGAAAAGCGTGCACTTACCGTGGCCGAGGAAATCAAGGCCAATGCACAAGCCGAAGCCGCGCGCATCGTCGCTCAAGCCAAGGCCGACGCCGAGCAGCAGGTCGTGAAGGCTCGTGAAACGCTGCGTGCCGAAGTGGCGTCGCTGGCGGTCAAGGGCGCTGAGCAGATCCTGAAGCGCGAAGTCGATCAGGCCGCGCATGCGCAATTGCTCAATCAACTGAAAACCGAGCTCTGATCATGGCCGAACTTGCAACCATCGCCCGTCCGTACGCGGAGGCGCTGTTCAGCGTAGCCGAAGGCGGTGACCTCTCCGCCTGGTCCGCCCTAGTGCAGGAGTTGGGCCAGGTTGCGCGTCTGCCCGAGCTCATGTCGGTCGCCTCGAGCCCGAAGGTGAGCCGCGCACAGGTCGTCGACCTGCTGCTCGCAGCAGCCCAGTCCTCGTTGAAAGACTCGCCGCAGGCCAAGAACTTCGTGCAGATGCTGGTCGACAATCACCGTCTCTCGCTGCTGCCCGAAATCGCCGTCCAGTTCGATGCACTGAAAAATGCTCGCGACGGCGCGGCCGATGCGCTGATCGTCAGCGCGTTCCCGCTGCAAGAGGCCCAGCTCGCCGATCTCGTCGCGAGCCTCGAGCGCAAGTTCGAGCGTAAGCTCAAGCCGACGGTGGAAGTCGATGCTTCGTTGATCGGTGGCGTGCGCGTCACCGTCGGCGACGAAGTGCTCGACACCTCGGTTCGCGCACGGCTCGCCGACATGCGCACGGCGCTCACCGCGTAAAGCGGCGCGCACGCGCACGGCACGCAACAGAATTGACTATCAGGAGCGAATAATGCAACTCAATCCCTCTGAGATCAGCGAGCTGATCAAGAGCCGGATCCAGGGCCTTGAAGCGAGCACCGACGTTCGCAATCAGGGCACCGTGATCTCCGTGACCGACGGTATCGTGCGTGTTCACGGCCTGTCGGACGTGATGCAGGGCGAAATGCTCGAATTCCCGGGCAACACGTTCGGCCTCGCGCTGAACCTCGAGCGCGACTCGGTCGGCGCCGTGATTCTCGGCGAGTACGAGCACATCTCGGAAGGCGACGTCGTCAAGACGACGGGCCGCATTCTCGAAGTGCCGGTCGGCCCGGAACTCGTCGGCCGCGTTGTCGACGCGCTCGGCAATCCGATCGACGGCAAGGGCCCGATCAACGCGAAGATGACGGACGCGGTCGAGAAGATCGCCCCGGGCGTGATTTGGCGTAAGTCGGTGTCGCAACCGGTGCAAACGGGTCTGAAGTCGATCGACTCGATGGTGCCGATCGGCCGCGGCCAGCGCGAGCTGATCATCGGCGACCGCCAGTGCGGCAAGACGGCCGTGGCCGTCGACGCGATCATCAATCAGAAGGGCAAGGACCTGATCTGTATTTATGTCGCGATCGGCCAGAAGGCTTCGTCGATCATGAACGTCGTGCGCAAGCTCGAAGAGTCGGGTGCGATGGAATACACGATCGTCGTCGCCGCGTCGGCATCGGAATCGGCTGCGATGCAATACCTCGCGCCGTACTCGGGCTGCACGATGGGCGAATACTTCCGCGATCGCGGCCAAGACGCCCTCATCATTTATGACGATTTGACCAAGCAAGCTTGGGCCTATCGCCAAATCTCGCTGCTGCTGCGCCGTCCGCCGGGCCGTGAAGCGTACCCGGGCGACGTGTTCTATCTTCACTCGCGTCTGCTCGAGCGCGCCGCACGCGTGTCGGAAGAGTACGTCGAGAAGTTCACGAACGGCGAAGTGAAGGGCAAGAGCGGTTCGCTTACCGCGCTGCCCGTCATCGAGACGCAAGCAGGCGACGTGACGGCGTTCGTTCCGACGAACGTGATCTCGATCACGGACGGCCAGATCTTCCTCGAAACCGACTTGTTCAACGCCGGTATCCGTCCCGCGATCAACGCGGGCGTGTCGGTGTCGCGCGTCGGCGGCGCCGCTCAAACGAAGATCGTCAAGAAGCTCTCGGGCGGTATCCGTACCGACTTGGCGCAGTACCGTGAGCTGGCTGCGTTCGCGCAGTTCGCGTCGGATCTGGACGAAGCCACCCGCAAGCAGCTCGAGCGCGGCCGCCGCGTGACGGAACTCTTGAAGCAGCCGCAGTATCAGCCGCTGCAAGTGTGGGAGCTGGCGATGTCGCTGTTCGCCGCGAACAACGGCTATCTCGACGATCTCGAAGTCAAGGACGTGCTGTCGTTCGAAAAGGGCGCGCGCGAATTCCTGAAGACGAGCCATGCCGACCTCATCAAGCGCATCGAAGACACGAAGGACTTGTCGAAGGACGACGAAGCGGCGCTGCACGCCGCTCTGAAGGACTTCAAGAAGTCGGGTGCTTATTGATCGAGGCATGAGGACCTTGAAGCGGTGAACGCACGTTTTGACGAAGTCGTTTCAACGATGCGCTCGCCGCTTCGATCAGCTGTGCATGGCGCCTGAGTAAGCGCTAAAGCGCTAACTCAGGCGGGCAAAGGAGCAAGCAATGGCCGGAATGAAGGAAATCCGCGGCAAGATCAAGAGCGTCCAAAACACGCGCAAGATCACCAAAGCCATGGAGATGGTGGCGGCGTCGAAGATGCGCCGCGCGCAGGAGCGCATGCGTTCCGCTCGCCCGTACGCCGACAAGGTCCGCGACATCGCCGCGCACATGAGCCGCGCGAACCCCGAGTATCGTCACCCGTTCATGGTGTCGAACGAAGGCGCGAAGGCGGCCGGCATGATCCTCGTCACGACCGACAAGGGTCTGTGCGGCGGCATGAACACGAACGTGCTGCGCGCGACGGTGGGCAAGTTCAAGGAGCTCGAAGAGAAAGGCCAAACCATCGAAGCTACGGCGATCGGCGGCAAGGGCATGGGCTTCTTGGGCCGCGTCGGCGCGAAGGTGGTCTCGCACGTCGTTCAGCTCGGCGATACGCCGCACCTCGAAAAGCTGATCGGCGCGGTGAAGGTGCAGCTCGATCTGTACTCGGAAGGCAAGGTCTCGGCCGTGTATCTCGCGTACACGCGCTTCGTCAACACGATGAAGCAAGAGCCCGTGATCGAGCAGTTGCTGCCGCTCGCGTCCGAGGATTTCGAGCGTGACGAGAGCACGCCGAACTCCGCGTGGGACTACATCTACGAGCCCGATGCGCAGGCTGTCGTCGACGAGCTGCTCGTTCGCTACGTCGAGGCGCTCGTGTACCAGGCCGTCGCGGAAAACATGGCGTCCGAGCAATCGGCGCGCATGGTGGCGATGAAGGCTGCGTCGGATAACGCGAAGACGGTGATCAGCGAATTGCAGCTCGTCTACAACAAGAGCCGCCAGGCCGCGATCACGAAGGAATTGTCGGAAATCGTGGGCGGCGCCGCCGCGGTGTAACGCGAGTCGGGTCGACCCGTCTTTCCACGCGCCGTTTGCGCGAGTGAAGAATTGAGTATCTAAAGGAAAAGCGATGAGTACTACTGCTTTGGTAGAAGGCAAGATCGTACAGTGCATCGGCGCGGTGATCGACGTGGAATTCCCGCGTGAACACATGCCGAAGGTCTACGACGCCCTCGTGCTCGAAGGCACGGAACTGACGCTCGAAGTTCAGCAGCAGCTGGGCGACGGCGTCGTGCGCACGATCTGTTTGGGCGCGTCCGACGGTCTGCGCCGCGGCGTCATGGTGAAGAACACGGGCCTGCCCATCAGCGTGCCCGTTGGCAAGCCGACGCTCGGCCGCATCATGGACGTGCTCGGCCGTCCGATCGACGAAGCCGGTCCGATCGAAAGCGCGACGAAGCGCTCGATCCACCAAAAGGCGCCGGCGTTCGACGAACTGTCGCCGTCGACCGAACTCTTGGAAACGGGCATCAAGGTTATCGATTTGATCTGCCCGTTCGCGAAGGGCGGCAAGGTGGGCCTGTTCGGTGGCGCCGGCGTCGGCAAGACCGTGAACATGATGGAGCTCATCAACAACATCGCCAAGGAACACGGCGGCTACTCCGTGTTCGCGGGCGTGGGCGAGCGTACCCGTGAAGGGAACGACTTCTACCACGAAATGAAGGACTCGAACGTGCTCGACAAGGTCGCGCTCGTGTACGGTCAGATGAACGAGCCGCCGGGCAACCGTCTGCGCGTGGCGCTGACGGGCCTCACGATGGCCGAGCACTTCCGTGACGAAGGCCTCGACGTGCTGTTCTTCGTCGACAACATCTACCGTTTCACGCTGGCCGGCACCGAAGTGTCGGCACTGCTCGGCCGGATGCCGTCGGCCGTGGGCTATCAGCCGACGCTGGCTGAAGAAATGGGTAAGCTGCAAGAGCGTATTACCTCGACCAAGAAGGGCTCGATCACGTCGGTGCAAGCCGTGTACGTTCCCGCGGATGACTTGACCGACCCGTCGCCCGCCACGACCTTCGGCCACTTGGACGCAACGGTCGTGCTCTCGCGTGACATCGCTTCGCTCGGTATTTATCCGGCCGTCGACCCGCTCGATTCGACCTCGCGTCAGATCGACCCGAACGTCATCGGCGAAGAGCACTACTCGATCACGCGCGGCGTGCAGCAAACGCTGCAGCGCTACAAGGAACTGCGCGACATCATCGCGATTCTGGGCATGGACGAACTGTCGCCGGAAGACAAGCTGTCCGTGGCACGGGCGCGTAAGATCCAGCGTTTCCTGTCGCAGCCGTTCCACGTCGCGGAAGTGTTCACGGGTTCGCCGGGCAAGTACGTGCCGTTGAAGGAAACGATCCGCGGCTTCAAGATGATCGTCGAAGGCGAGTGCGATCATCTGCCCGAGCAGGCGTTCTACATGGTCGGCACGATCGACGAAGCCTTCGAAAAGGCCAAGAAGATCCAGTAACGGTGAGTGTGCACGCTTGGAAAGCAAGCTCGGCGGCCGTATCGGCCGCCGGGTGCGCGACACGCAACACACCCAACCAGCTTTGCATGGGATCCGAGCGACATGCTCGGCGGAAAATGGCGATCGGCGCGAGAACGTGCGCTGGAGCCGCTTCGCCGAAGCATTGAAGCGCGTCCCCAGGAGTCGATATGGCAACCATCAAAGTAGACGTCGTCAGTGCGGAAGAGCAGATCTTCTCGGGCCAGGCGAAATTCGTCGCGCTGCCGGGCGAGGCCGGTGAACTCGGCATTTTGCCGGGCCACACGCCGCTCATCACGCGTATTCGTCCGGGCGCCGTGCGTATCGAGGCCGAAAGCGGCGAAGAAGAGTTCGTCTTCGTTGCCGGCGGCATTCTCGAAGTGCAACCGGGCGCCGTGACCGTGCTCGCCGATACGGCGATCCGCGGCAAGGATCTGGACGAGGCGAAGGCCGAGCAAGCGCGCAAGCGCGCCGAGGAAGTATTGCAGAACTCGGGTTCGAACATCGAGTATGCGACCGCGCAAGCCGAGTTGGCGTATGCCACGGCTCAGCTCGCCGCCATCGCTCGTCTGCGCAAGCTGCGCTCGCAGGCGCACTGACCGCCACGCCGGGCCTGCCTCGCATCGAGCGATATCGACCGATATCTTTCGATAGGCAGGGCTGCGGCAACAGGATGACAAATAGGATGTTTACGCCGCCGGCTATGCGCCGAGCGGCGTTTTTTTTGGGCCGAACGGTGCGCAGGCCCGCTTGCTGCGGGTAACACTTGATGCGGGCCGGCCTCGCTCGATGGCAGAATCAGTCGGAAAATTTTCCAAGACATGGAGACATCGAGATGGCGACGCAACCTCCCGAGGAAGGCGCTCTCATTGCGCCGATCAACGGCCTCTCGTACGTGCGCGGTTCGACCGACGTGCCGCTCAGCGAAGCGACGATCGGCCAGCTCCTATGCGACACCGCTTCGCGCTTTCCCGACCGTCCGGCCGTTGTGTTTCGCGAGCAGGACATTCGATGGACATGGCGCGAGTTTGCCGACGAGGTGGACGTGCTCGCCGCGGGGTTGGCGTCGCTGGGCATCGTCCGGGGGGACCGGGTGGGCATCTGGTCGCCCAACCGCGTCGAATGGCTGCTCACGCAATTCGCGACGGCCCGCATCGGTGCAATCCTCGTCAACGTCAATCCCGCTTACCGGCTGGCGGAACTCGAATATGCGTTGAACAAGTCGGCATGCTGCGCGCTCGTCACGGCGCAAAGCTTCAAGACGTCGCAATACGTGGAGATGCTGCAGACGTTGGCGCCGGAACTCGCGCAGTGCGAGCCGGGGCAACTGCGCGCGGCGCGCTTGCCGCATCTTCGCACCGTCGTGCGCATGTGCGACACGATCACGCCCGGGATGATGACGTTCTCCGACCTCGTCGAGGCAGGGCGTGTGGCCATCGACGCCACGAATCTCGATGCGATCGGCGCATCGCTCTCCTGCACCGATCCCATCAACATTCAATTTACGAGCGGCACGACAGGCAACCCCAAGGGTGCGACGCTCACGCATCGCAACGTCGTCAACAACGCGCGCTACATCGCGATGGCCATGCGCTTCACCGAAGCCGATGCGCTCTGCATTCCCGTGCCGTTGTATCACTGCTTCGGCATGGTGCTGTCGGTACTCGCCAGCGTGTCGACGGGAGCGAAGATGGTGTTTCCGGGCGAAGCCTTCGATCCCGCCGCCTCGCTGGCCGCCGTCGCAAGCGAGCGCTGCACCGCGTTGCACGGCGTACCGACGATGTTCATCGCCGAACTCGATCATTCGGACTTCGCGTCCTTCGACTTATCGACGCTGCGCACCGGCATCATGGCCGGCTCGCCATGCCCGATCGAGACGATGAAGCGAGTGGTCTCGCGCATGCACCAGTCCGAAATCACGATTGCCTACGGCATGACGGAGACGAGCCCCGTCTCGTTCCAGAGCTCGACCACGGATCCGCTCGACAAACGCACTTCGACCGTTGGCCGCATACAGCCGCATTTGGAAGCGAAGGTCGTCGATGCATTGGGCAACACGGTGCCTACCGGCGAGACGGGTGAATTATGGACGCGCGGGTATTCCGTCATGCAGGGGTATTGGGACGACGAGGTGCGCACGCGCGAATCGATCGTCGACGGCTGGATGCGCACCGGCGATCTGGCAACGATCGATGCCGAGGGCTATTGCAACATCGTCGGGCGGCTCAAGGACATGCTGATTCGCGGCGGCGAAAACATCTATCCGCGCGAGGTCGAGGAGTTCTTGTTTCGGCACCCCAAGATTCAGAGCGTGCAGGTATTCGGTGTGCCCGACGACAAATACGGCGAGGAAGTGTGCGCATGGATCATCGTGCGCGCGGGCGAGCAACTGACGGAGGACGAGGTGAAGGAGTACTGCCGCGGCCAGATCGCCCACTACAAAGTGCCGCGCTACGTTCGCTTCGTCGAGGAAATGCCGATGACGGTGACGGGCAAGGTGCAGAAATTCGTCATGCGGGAACGGATGATCGACGAACTGCGGCACTTGCGTTGAAGCGCCGAACACGTTCGAGCGACGTTCGCGCGCGCTGCATGGGCCCGCACCGGGCGGACCATGCATACATAAAAAAAAAGCGGGCTTAGTAGCCCGCTAAAAACCACACGCTACGGGGTTAGCGCGAGGAGACCAATGAAGGAGCCGCTGGACGCTACATCTGGCTAAGCGCACCGGCAACGACTCCAACAGAGATGCCCCGAGAGGGATTCGGCGCTGCCGACCGGTTCGCGTTGCTTCGTGCACTGAAACACACGACACGCTGAACCACATCCGTGTTGAAACCGTTGAAAGGCATTGTGGGCGAATTGAGAATCGGACGCGGTAACAAAGTGTTTCAGGTTGTAACGTCCATCCGATAAGGCTTTGCGGGATTTTTTACGGATTCGTGTATGCGATTGAGTCAGTATTTCCGATTAATGGAAAAAAGGAAATGAAGCCCGAAAGGCTTTCCGCGCATGATATCGAAGAAATGCGCTAAATGGGTTTTGTCTGCACAATCTCGAGCTTAAGATGGGTCCACATGCTCGCACGTCGCACGCGGATTTGACCGAGCATTGCACGCGCCGCGCCTTTTTACCTTCCGCCGTCGAAACACAATGAACGAGCCCGAGACCTTGAAGCGCATCCTGAATCGCGATCGTGTGATCGCCGTCGTCGGCTTGTCCACCCATCCGTATCGCCCGAGTCATTCCGTCGCGGCCTACATGCAGTCGCACGGCTACCGCATCGTTCCCATCAACCCCGCCTATGCAAACGACACCGCCGGCGTGCTAGGCGAGCGCTGCTATGCATCGTTGGCCGACGCGGCTGATGCGCTTGCGCAAGAAGGCGCCGCCATCGACATGGTCGACGTCTTTCGTCGCCCGGAAGAAGTCGCGGCCGTCGTCGAGCAGGCGATCGCGATCGGGGCGAAATCGGTTTGGCTGCAAGTCGGCGTCGTCAATGAGGAAGCGGCCGAGCACGC
>Ga0310811_10011456_pt1 | contig 11505 bp, 9 predicted proteins | sample YCmetagenome_FD_207642 | JGI IMG/M metagenome (GOLD analysis project Ga0310811, IMG submission 207642) | Soil microbial communities from experimental microcosm in Duke University, North Carolina, United States - YC | ecosystem: Engineered > Artificial ecosystem > Soil microcosm > Unclassified ... | reverse complement strand
GGCTCGGGGACCCTTTGAGATCTGCCAGAAGGTGGCAGCCCAGGCGAGCGAAAACGGCGCTACGACCAACGCGTTGACGACGAGCCCCACGGTATATCCGGCAGCGTAGACACCAACGGCGGCGTGGCCCTGGAACGCGCCGACCAGGTACCGGTCGGAGAGGTTGAGCGTCCATCCGGCGATCGCCGCGGGCACCAGTGGCAGGGAAAAGGCGAGCATCCCGCGGGCCAGCGGCGGATCGAGCGCAACGCGCAGCCTGTCGGCTCGCCACAACAGCACGATCCCGACGAGCGCCACGGTCGCGGCCGATGTCAGCGCGCCGAGCACGACGCCGAACACCCCAAGTCGAAAGCCGACGACGAAGACGATGATCATCAGGCTGCCAAGGACCGCACGCGAGAACGAGAGCGCCGCATACACCGCCGGCTGGCGCTCGGCCCGGAAGAAAGAAAGTGGAACCAGGTTGAGGGTGTCGCAGAAGACGATCGGCCCAATGGCCAGGATCGTGGGAAGCTGCGAGGTCTCGCCGAAGAGCAGCCTGGTCAGCGGGAAGGCGACGGCGAGCAGGAGTCCGAGCCCGATCACCGAGACGAGCAGGCGAAGGCCCAGGGCCGTACTCAGGACACTGGCTCGCCCTGGCTCGTCATCGTGCTCCATCAGGTAGGAGCGGAAGAATGCCTGGGGAAGCGCCAGCGTCACGATCATGGTCGCCAGTGACAGGGTGGTGTTGACGAGCGCCATCAGGCCGAAGTCCTCGACACCCAGCACGTTCGCGTAGATCGGCACCAGGATCACGGCCAGCGACTGGTTGGCCACCCCGCCCAACCCGTAGATCGCCGAGTCGGAGATGAGCCGGCGCGCGGAGGTCACGGCGTCGCATCCGGGGCGATCGGCTCCCCGACCAGCCCGAGCAACCGATTGCGGAGCGCCGGGTTGTGGTCGAGCGCGAGGGCCGATGCCCCGCAGCGTCGAACGAGATCGCCGACGTACCCCTTCAGCGCTGCTTCCGAGAGGCCCCAACCGTGCACGTAGCGAAGCGTCTTCGGGTCATAGCGCCAGGCACCGGGGGGCTCGGCGGCGGCGAGCTCCAGGTAGCGGCCTGCGACCGCCGCCCGTGACCACCGATCGCGCACGAAGCGCGAGAGCTCGGCGGCCAGCGCGAGCCTGGCCGCACCGTCGACCGCGAGCTCACGGATAGCCGCGCACATGTGCTCGGGCAGGACGTAGCGGCTTGGGGGAATGAGCTCGGGTGGGACGTCGGCGGCGATCTCGCCGGCGTAGTAGCCGCCGACCACGGCGGCTCGTCCGCGGTACCCCGCTTCCGTCGCGAAGACCGCCAGGGGGCTGTCACTGTAGACCTGGTCGACCACCAGGTCACTCTCGCCGATCGCCTCGAGCACCTCGGCGTGCGGGCGGCCGGTGATCTGGTGATAGCTCACCGCGATGTCCTGGCGGTCGAGCTCGCCGATGCAGTCGCGAATGACATCCGTGCCCTTTGCGGGATCGGACGGGCTGTGCAGGATGCGGATCTCTGGCCCGGCCGGGACGACCCCATCCCGCGATGGTGTCGGCTCGTCGTCGGCACCGCCGTGCGGGATGCCGATCGCCAGCAGGTGGACGAACGGTCGCGCATGGAGCTGGGCCGAGGCGCTCATCGCGACGACAACGTGCGCCCCTCGCTCGATCCGCCGCACGATCTTCCGGTACGCGAGCGCGCGCGAGGCCATTGCCTCGAAACCGCCATCGCCCGTTGCCAGCGCGTCGCGGACCCATTTGCCATTGAGATATGGCGGACGGTGGTCCGATCCGAGGAAGACCCAGACGATCCGCTTCCCCATGAGCCGCAGGACGGGGAGGTCGGTGTTTCGCCAGAGCAGGCTGTGGTGCCCGGTGAAGATGAACAGGTCCGCGTGCGCGATCGCCCAGGCCGTGATCAGCAGGTCGATCAGCCCGGTCGCCAGCCGCCATGCCCCGCGGCGGGGGGAGCGGCGTGGCGTGGCATTCGCCCTGCGACTTGCCGAGCGGCGAAGGCGGGTCAGCCTCGGCAGGGCCGGCGAACGGTCATAGCCAAACGGGTGCTCACCGAGGTCCAGGAAATGGCAGGTGCAGCCGATCTCCTCGAACCCGCGCTGGAGGTTGCCGAGGTATCCGGCCGTCTCGGCCATCCCCAGCAGGACCCGCGGCTGACGGTGAGGCACGCGTTCAGGAGGAACGGATCGCCGCCTTCAACGCCTCGACGACCTCGTCCACCTGCTCCGGGCCGATTCCCGCATGCAGCGGCAGCGCGAGCGAGCTGAGGAACGCCCGGTACGAGTTCGGCAGGTCGCCGGGCGAGCATCCGAGGGAGCGGGCGAAGAAGGGCTGGGCGTGGAGGGCGTAGGTGCCGAGGGTCGTCTCGATCCCGTCCGCGGCCAGCCGAGCGATGACGGCGTCGCGGTCGATCTGCGGGTCGAGCAGCACGGCGTAGGTCTGGTAGGTGTGGGTCCGCCCCGCCGGGCAGGTTGGGATCGTCACCCCCGTCACGCCGGCAAGGGCCGCGTCGTACAGCGCCGCCACTGCGCGACGCGCGCGCAGCATCGCGTCGAGCTTCCGCATCTGGGCAACCCCCACCGCGGCCAGGATGTCGCTCAACCGGTAGTTGAAGCCGGCGTCCTCGAAGACGAATCGCCCGCCCTGCCGGACGCCGCCGTGGCTGCGGAGCAGCTTGATGCGATCCGCCACGTCATCCTCCCCCGTCGCGATCATCCCGCCCTCGCCGGTGGTGATCGACTTGCGCGGATGGAAGCTGAAGCAGCCCGCCGTGCCGATCACTCCCACTGGCCGGCCGTGGTACTCCGCCCCCAGGGCACAGGCGGCATCTTCGATGACGGCCAGCCCGCTGGCGGTGGCGACCTCCAGGATGGGATCCATGTCGGCGGGGAGGCCAAAGGGATGGACCGGCATCACCGCGCGGGCTCGCGTCGTCGCCTTCCGCGCGAGGTCGGCGGGATCCATTGCGAAGGTCGCCAGGTCGATGTCCACCAGCACCGGCGTCGCGCCCTGCTGCACCACCACGTTGGCGGTGGCCGGGAAGGTGAAGTCCGGCACCAGTACCTCGTCCCCAGGCCCGATCCCGAGCGCCGCAAGGGTGAGGTGGAGCGCGGTGGTAGCCGAAGTGGTGGCGAAGGTATGCGGCGCCCCGATCCGCTCGGCAACGAGCCCCTCGAACTCCGCGACCTTCGGGCCCTGGGTCAGGTACCCGCTCTGCATCACCGCGCGGATCTCGTCGATCTCCGCCTCACCGGTCTGCGGGCGGGCCAGCCAGATGCGGCGCGGGACGTCGGTCATGCCGGCTGCCCCTTACGCGCCTGGTACCACGCAACCGTCTCGACGAGTCCCTGCCGGAGGGATGTCGCCGGCTCGAACCCGATCAGCTCGCGGGCGAGGTCGATCGATGCCAGGTGGCGGCGAACGTCGCCCGGCCGCGGGTCGACGTGCTGCACCGGCACGTCCACCCCGAGGACGTCGAGCAGCTCCGCGACGAGGCGGTTCACCGAGACCTCCCGCCCGCTCGCGATGTTCACGATCCGTCCCCGCGTCGCGGGCGTCGCGTGGATCCGGACCGCGGCGTCAGCGGTGTCGCGCACGAAGACGAAGTCGCGAGTCTGCTCGCCATCACCGTAGATCTCGATCGGCTCGCCTCGCATCCCGCGCTCGACGACGATCGGGATGATTCCCGCATACGTGCCGGAGTTCTGGCGAGGTCCGAAGTTGTTGAACGGTCGCACGATCGCGGCGTCGAGCCCGAACGTGTGCCAGTAGGAGAGCACCACGTGATCGCTGCTCACCTTGCTGGCCGCGTAAGGAGTGGACGGGATCGACGGGTGCGCCTCGTCCATCGGGACGTAGGCGGCCGACCCGTAGGCCTCGGAAGACGAGAAATGGAGAAGCGATCGATAGGCGCCCGTTCGCAGCAGCTCGCAGAGGACCGTGGTGATCGACACGTTCTGCTCGATCGTCCAGCGCGGCCGCACCAGTGACGCGGGAAGCGGGATCACCGCCAGGTTGAAGACCGAATCGATCCGCTCCTCGGCGATGATCCGCTCCATCGCCTCGTAGTCCGTCGCGTCGAGGCGACGGAAGGCGAGGTCCGGGAAGGCGGTGCGAGCTTCCGCGAGGTTCTCCTCGCGACCGAGGTACAGGTTGTCCACGACGACCAGCCGTTCCGGCCCGTCCTGAACGATGCGATCAACGAGGTGGCTGCCGATGAAGCCGGCGCCTCCCGTGACCAGCACCCGCGTTCCCTTCAGGGTCGGCTGAGGCGTCACAGGGGTCTCCGATGCGGTCGGCCGATCTTAGCGCAGCGGTGCAGGGTATTCTCGGCGGCGAGATGCCGCCATCGCACGACGACCTGACCGAGCTGTACCACGAGTTGCGTCAGGCGACCTCGGAGCGCTGGAGTCGCGACCTGCCGTTCCAGGACCTCATCACCGACCGCTGGGAGCGCGCCGCCCAGCTTGGCTTCGGAGAGGGATCGAGCATCTACCAGTCCGCCTACGTCTATGGCGATGTGACGGTCGGAGCCGGCACCTGGATCGGCCCCATGGTGCTGCTCGACGGCACCGGTGGGCTGCGGATCGGCGTGGGATGCGACATCAGCGCTGGTGTGCAGATCTACACCCACGACACCGTTGAACGAGTCCTGAGCGAGGGGCGGACCGGGATCCAGCACGCACCGGTGACGATCGGGGATCACAGCCACGTCGGCGCGCAGTCGGTGATCGTGAAGGGCGTCAGCGTGGGCGATCACTCGGTCATTGGCGCCGCTTCGTTCGTGAACCGCGATATCCCGCCGTACACCGTGGCGGTGGGGGTTCCGTGCCGGCCGGTTGGCCGCGTCGAGGTCAGCCCCGAGGGCGAGGTCACGCTCAGGTACGACTGAGCGAGGACGGCTCAGCGGCCGCGGGCCATCACCACGTTCGGCATCGTCCGCAGCAGGATGCTGAGGTCGAGCCACAGCGTCCAGCGGTCGATGTAGCTCAGGTCGAGCTCGACCCATCGGTCGAAGTTTGCCTCGTTGCGCGACTCCACCTGCCAGAGGCCGGTGATCCCCGGCTTCATGCTGAGCCGGCGCCGGTGCCAGATGTCGTACGCCACGACCTCGGAGGGAAGCGGCGGACGCGGGCCGACCAGGCTCATCTCGCCCTTCAGCACGTTCCACAGCTGTGGCAGCTCGTCGAGGCTCAGCTGGCGGAGGCGGCGACCGAGCGGGCTCATGCGCGGGTCGTTGCTGGCCTTGAAGGCCGCCCCCTGGAGCTCGTTCAGGTGCGCGACCTCGTGCAGCCGCTCCTCGGCATCGGGCGCCATGGTGCGGAACTTGAGGATCGTGAATGGCCGGCCGTGGAGGCCCACGCGGGTCTGGCGGAAGATGATCGGCCTCCCGTCCCTGGCCTGGATGAGCAGCGCCGTCACCAGCATGATCGGGCTCAGGATCACCAGCCCGACCACCGCGCCGGCGATGTCGATGAGACGCTTGATGACGAGCCCGGCCTCGCGATGCCCATCGTGGACGAGCGATCGGACGAGGAGACCCTCGAACTCCTCCTCGCGAGCGTTGCGAAAGGCGCCCTCGGAGGGGTCGACCGGGATCCGGACCGTCTTCCCCTCATCTGCGGCGAGGCTGGCGATCGGCTCAAGGAGGCCGGCCTGTTCTGGTGCCAGGCAGGCCCCGACCTCGTCGACGACATTCGTGTGGAGGACCTCCTCGATCCCGTCGAGTGTGCCCAGAATCCGGCGGGTAACGACCGGCTGGGTCTCGCCCGGGACCGAGATGTGGCCGATGACGCGCAGCCCGAGGCTGGGACGGGTCTCGACCAGGTCGGCGAAGTCCTGCGCCAGCTTGCCGGTGCCCACGACCAGCATGTAGCGGGCGTTGTGGCCGCGGCTGCGCAGCTCGCTGAAGGCGAAGCGGAGGAGCCCCCTGCCGGCCAGGGTGACGAGCGGCTCCGCGGTGAAGAGTGCGATCAGGAAGATCCGGCTGACATCCTCCTGCTTGAAGAGGAAGAGGATCGAGAGGGTGAGGGCGGCCACCAGGATCGTCGCCTGCACGATGTCGGCGGCCTCGGTGCGCAGTCGCCACCGCGCGCGCAGGCGGTAGAGCCCCTGGTACCACAGCACGACGACCCAGATCAGCCCGAAGCCGATGGCGGCCAGCCGGATATCGATCCCGAGTCGAGTCCAGATCCCGGTCCATCCGCTGTTGCCGAAGCGGAAGAACGAGACGAGGAGGAAGACGAGAGCCGCCGTGACGCCGTCGCCCAGCATGAGCGCGAGGCGCAGCGCCATGAGGTGTCGTCGGATCATTCGCCGCCCACTCTACGGGAGCCTGCTTCGCATTATCAAACTCTTGACACTTCCCGTAACCCGATTCCGGCGGGAAGGCTGGTCTACACTCTGGCACGTTCACCGAGTCGGCCCCGCCCGCGAGGAAGCGGGTCCCCAACCCCGGGAGGCTTCAATGGCGCTGAAGGGTGTCGTGCTGGCCGGAGGCAGCGGCTCGCGCCTCTTTCCGATGACGCTCGTCACCAACAAGCACCTGCTGCCCGTCTACGACCGGCCGATGATCTTCTACCCGCTCCAGACCCTGGCCGAGATGGGCTGCCGCGAGGTCCTGGTGGTCGTTGGTGGCAGGTCGGTGGGGGACATCCTCGAGCTGCTCCACGACGGGTCCGACCTCGGCCTGAGCCTCACCTATCGCTACCAGCGCGGAGCGCTCGGGATTGCCCATGCCATCGGGCTGGCGAAGGACTTTGCCGGCGACGATCCGATTGCGATCGTGCTGGGCGACAACATCCTCAACGGCTCGCTGCGCGCATTCGCCGACGAGTTCGCCGCCGGAGCGTCCGAGGCGGGCGCCGTCCTCAAGCAGGTCCCCGACCCGCACCGATTCGGCGTGGCCGAGTTCGACAATGACGGTCGGATCGTCGGCTTCGAGGAGAAGCCGGAGCACCCGAAGAGCGATCTGATCCCGATCGGCGTCTACCTCTTCCGGCCGTCGGTCTTCGACGCGATCCACTCGCTCAGGCCCTCGGCCCGCGGCGAGTTCGAGATCACCGACCTCCTGAACCACTACCTGCGCGCCGGCCAGCTGGCTCACACCGTCTTCGCCGGGGAGTGGCACGACGCGGGCACCATCGACTCGCTCCGTGAGTCGACCAACTTCGCCGCCGAGTGGGCGAGCGAGCGCCCCGTCGTCACCGGCCACGACCCCTCGGAAGTCGACGCCGAAGCCATCGACGCGGGCGAGCTCTCGTCGTGACGCTGCGGCACCTCCTCGTCACCGGTGGCGCCGGCTTCATCGGCTCGAACTTCGTGCGCCACGCCCTCGCCCGTGACTCTGCGGTACGGGTCACCGTCCTCGACAAGCTCACCTATGCGGGAAACCTGGCCAACCTGGCCGATCTCGCCGACGAGCCGCGCTACGCCTTCGTGCAGGGAGACATAGGGGATCCAGAGGTCGTCGACCAGCTCGCCGCCGAGGCCGATGCGATCGTCAACTTCGCGGCCGAGTCGCACGTCGACCGCAGCATCGACGCCCCCGACGCATTCATCCAGACCGATGTGCACGGCACCTTCGTCCTGCTGGAGGCCGCCCGGCGGCACGGGCACGCGCGCTACCTCCAGGTCAGCACCGACGAGGTGTATGGCAATGTCGCGACCGGCTCATCCAGCGAGGACGACCCGCTTCGGCCGCGCAGTCCCTACTCGGCGAGCAAGGCTGCGGGCGACCTGCTCGTCCTTGCCTATCACGCGACCTACGGCCTGCCGGTGCTCGTCACCCGCGCCAGCAACAACTTCGGCCCGTTCCAGTACCCCGAGAAGATCATTCCGCTCTTCGTCACGAACGCGATCGACGACGAGCCACTCCCGCTCTACGGCGACGGCCAGCAGATCCGCGACTGGCTCTTCGTCAGCGACCACTGCGAGGCGATCTCTGCGGTCCTTGAGCGCGGGGAGCCGGGCGAGGTCTACAACGTCGGAGGCGGCAACGAGCTCACCAACCAGGCCCTGACGAACGCCATCCTCGAGCTGCTCGGCAAGCCGGCCACCCTGATCCGGCGGGTGGAGGATCGTCCCGGCCACGACCGGCGCTATTCGGTCGACTCCGCCAAGCTCCGGGCTCTCGGCTGGGAGCCGAGCCAGTCGTTCGAGGACGACCTGGCGGCGACGGTGGCCTGGTACCGCGATCGCGATGACTGGTGGCGGCCGTTGAAGAGCGGCGAGTACCTCGACTACTACCGTCGTCAGTACGGCGAGCGGCTCGCGAACAGCGCGATGGTCGATTGAGATGAGCCAGCGCGTCGTGGTGGTGGGTGCCAGGGGCCAGCTCGGACGACAGCTCGTCGACGCCTTTGCCGCCGCCGGAAATGCCGTCGTCAGCGTGAATCGCTCCCAGCTCGACCTCGCCGACCCCGCGGCGGGCGAGGTGATTGCATCGCTCGAGCCGGAGATCGTTGTGAATGCGGCGGCCTGGACCGATGTTGACGGCTGCGCCCGCTCACCCGAGCGCGCCATGCTGCTGAACGGTGTCGCTCCCGGACGGATGGCTGGCGGTGCCGCCCGCGCCGGCGCGCTCTTTGTACAGATCAGCACGAACGAGGTCTTCGACGGGAGCGCCTCGGCACCATACGCGGAGGACGGTCTGCCGAGCCCCATCAATCCGTACGGCGCATCGAAGCTGGCGGGGGAGCGCGCAGTCGCGGAGGCCGCGCCGCGCCATCTGATCGTGCGGACGGCATGGCTCTTTGGGCCAGGGGGCACGAACTTCGTCACGAAGATCCTCGCCGCGGCAGATCGAGCGCTGGCCGGCGACACCCCACTGGGCGTCGTCGCCGACGAGTGGGGGAACCCGACCTGGACGCCGGCCCTCGCCGCCGCGATCGTCGGGGTGACCGACGCCCATGTGCCCGGCAGCATCGTGCACCTGGCCGGGTCGCCGGCGGCGAGCCGGCTCGAGTGGGCCACGGTCGCGCTGGAGGGGCGTCGCGAGGTGCGGCTCGAGCCGACCTCGCGATCGGCGTTTCCACGGGCCTCCCGGGTCCCCCCTCGCGCCGTCCTCCGCCCGACCCCGGGATTGCCGCGGCTCACCTGGGGAGAGGAGACGCGCGCCTACGTCGCCTCCCTGGTCGAGGCCGCGTCGAGCGCCGGGCCGGCGCGGTGAGGCCAGAGGCCCCCGAGCTGCTGGCGGCGGCGGTGGCCGGTCGGTACGCGCTGCCCGCCTTCAACGTGAACAACATGGAGACGATCCAGGGGATCCTCGCCGCGGCCGAGGCGGCCGGCTCGCCGGTGATCCTGCAGATCAGCCCGGGCGCGATCGCCTACGCGGGGTACGAGACGATCCGCGACCTCGCCTTCACCGCCGCGACGCGGTCGAGCGCGGCAGTCCTCGTGCACCTGGACCATTGCCGCGACCCCGAAATGGTCGACCGGGCGCTGGCCGATGGATTCACGTCGGTCATGTTCGACGGCTCGCCGCTCCCACTCGCTGAGAACGTCGCGATCACGCGTCGCCTGGTCTCGGACGCGCACGCGGCCGGCGCCATCCTCGAGGGCGAGCTCGGCACGATCGGCGGGTCGGAGGATTCCAGCCTCGAGGCCGCTCGACGGGAAGCCGCGACGCCCGACCAGGTCGCGGCTTTCGCCGCCGATACCGGGGTGGACATCCTGGCGCCCGCGCTGGGCAGCCTCCACCGGATGCCCGACGACTCGGTCAAACTGGACATCGCGCTCCTCGCGGCGCTCGCACGGGCGGCCGGCACCCCGCTCGCGCTGCATGGTGGCTCAGGGGTCGTGCGTGCCCAGCTCCCGGCCGCCGTGGACGCGGGGGTCGGGAAGGTGAACATCTCGTCGCGAGTTGGGCGCGCGCTCGCCGACGGCATCGCCCGGGAGCTCGAGGGACCGAGCAGGGACCTGCGGCACTACCTCGGCGCTGGAAGGTCGGCCGTCCGCGAGCTCGCGATCGAGTACATGGAGCTCTGCGGGAGCGCAGGCCGCGCACCGCGAGCCACGGCCCTGGTCGACGCCGCGGCCGGGACCGAGGAGCCGGAATGAGCGACGTCCTCGTGCTCAACCTCGGGCTGAAGTCGATGCGAGCTGCGGTCTTCGGACCCGCCGGTGAGCGGCGCGGGATCGCCTACCGGCCGATCGCCACCTCCCTCGCCGAGGGTCGGGTCGAGCAGGATCCGAACGAATGGTGGCGCACCGGCGAGGAGGTGATCGCGGAGGTGCTCGGGCAGGTCGACCTCTCGGCCGTCGGCGCGATCACCGTCACTGCCTCCGCAGGCTGCCTCGTCCCGCTGGACGCCAGCTGCCGCCCGCTCGGCATGGCGATCATGATCAGCGACGTTCGCGCCGCCTCCCAGGCGGAGGCGATCGGAGGCCAGCGCGTCTTCCTGGAGATGGCCAGACCGCAGCGCCGGGTGACTCCGGACCTGATGCTTCCCAAGATCATGTGGCTGCGGGACCACGAGCCCGAGCGCTACGCGGCGGCCCGCTGGTTTGCCTCCCCGAATGATTTCCTCGTTGCGTGCCTCACCGGCGAAGTGGTCACCGATCCCCTGAACGCCAGCAAGTACCTCCATGGCCTCGGCGGAGATGGCTATCCGGAGGCGCTGCTCTCCGCGATCGGCCTCGATTCCGGTTCGTTCCCACCGGTGGCCGGCACCGACCTGGGTCTGCCGGTCCGGCCCGAGCTGCAGGAGCGCTTCGGCCTGCCCGCCGGATGCCAGGTTGTCCTCTCAGCCTACGACGCGATTTGCGCGGTCTACGGCGCCGGCGTTTCGGTCAGCGGCGAGGCGTGCGACGTCTCGGGCACGGTGACGAGCTTTCGCGCCGTGACGGACCTTGAGATCCGCGACCCGGCGGGCCGACTATTCTCCGCGCCTTACGTGCGACCCGGGTTATTCCTGATCGGCGGTTCCAACAACCTCGGCGGCGGCGCCATCGAGTGGGTGAAGCAGCTCCTGTACGACCTCGAGGCCGATCCCTATGCCGCCATGGATCTGGACGCGGCCGATCCGCCGCCCGGGGCAGCGGGGATCACCTTCTTGCCCTACTTGCTTGGCGAGCGCGCGCCGGTCTGGGACCCGAGCGCCCGCGCGGTCTTCTTCGGGCTCGGACGCAACCATCGGCGCAGCGACCTGCTCCGAGCTGTTTTCGAGGGGGTTGGATACAGCGTGCTCGATATCGCGGAGCGACTGCGCGAGCTCGGAATCCGGGTCGACCGGGTGGTCGCGTCGGGCGGGCTCGCCCGCATCGAGCCGATCCTCCAGATCAAGGCGGACATGCTGGGCGTCCCGTTGACGGTGACGCAGGAGCTGGAGAGCACCGCCCTCGGCGCCGCGATCCTGGTGAGCGTGAAGACCGGTGGCTACGCATCGATCGACGAGGCGATCAGGGCGGCGGTCAGGTTCGGGCGCACGTTCGAGCCGGACCCGGCGCGCACCGAGATGTACCGGGACTTCTTCG
>Ga0310811_10011455_pt1 | contig 11505 bp, 13 predicted proteins | sample YCmetagenome_FD_207642 | JGI IMG/M metagenome (GOLD analysis project Ga0310811, IMG submission 207642) | Soil microbial communities from experimental microcosm in Duke University, North Carolina, United States - YC | ecosystem: Engineered > Artificial ecosystem > Soil microcosm > Unclassified ... | reverse complement strand
GCTGTGCACCACGCGGCTGAACAGGTCGCGCCCGAGCTGGTCGGTGCCGAAGAGATGCCCGGCGCCCGGGGGCCGCAGTATCGCGGCCGGGTCGATCGCGTCGGGCGGGTGCGGCGCCACGACATCGGGCATGAGCACGCACACCGCCAAGGCGAGCACGGTCAGGACGGCGAGCAGGAGACCGGGTCTGCGCGGCAGGGTCATCGCTCTCCCCGGCGGGCCATGGTCACCCGGGGGTCGACCCACAGGTGCAGGAGATCGACGACCAGGTTGACCAGCACGTAGACGACACCGAGGAGCACGACGATCCCTTGCAGCACGGGAAAGTCGTGGTCGGTGATCGCGGTGACGGTCAGCCTGCCGAGGCCCTGCCGGGCGAACACCGTCTCGGCGACGACCGAGGCCGCGAGCAGGTTGCCGACCGTGGTGCCGAGCAGGGTGACGGTGGGCACCACGGCGTTGCGCAGCGCGTGCCGGACCAGCACGCGCCACGGACTCGCCCCCTTGGCCTGCGCGGTGAAAACGTAGGGTTCCAGCCGTGCCGCCTCCAGTGCGTTGGCGAGCACCTGCGCGATCACCCCGGCCGGGGGCAGCGCCACGGTGATCGCGGGCAGGACGAGTCCGGCGGCGCCGTTCCCGCCGGTGGCGGGGAACAGACCCAGGTCGAACGAGAACACCTGGATGAGCAGGATCGCCACCCAGTAACCGGGCATGGACATCGCGAACACGGGCAGCGCGTCGAAGACCGTGCGCGCCGGCCCGGGACGGAGCCGAGTGGTCAGCAACGCGGCGGCGAAGCCGAGGACCACGGCGATCCCGAAGCCGGCCCCGGCGAGCGCCGCGCTGGCCGGGATCGCCGCGCCGATCACCTGCGACACCGGCTCACCGGTGACGATCGACCGTCCGAAGTCGCCGCGCACCGCGTGCCAGAGGTAGCTCAGGTACTGCTGTGCCAGCGGTTGGTCCAGACCAAGCTGGTGCCGCAGCGCCTGCTCCTGTCCGGGCGAGGGCACCGAACCGCCGATGCTCAGCATCATCTGCACCGGGTCGCCGGGAACGAGGTGGATCACGGCGAACGCGACGGTCAGCGCGGCCAGCACGACCGGCAGGATGGCGAGTGTCCGCCGTGCCGCGTAATTCCAGGTCCGGGTACGGAAATTGGGGAAAGCGCTATCTCGCTTTCCCGGTGCCGTTACCGCGCTACCCATGCGTCGTAGAACTCGGGAAGTCCCTGCGGGTCGAAGGCGATGCCGCGCGCGGCGCCGGACACGCCGAGCAGATAGGTGGGGTCATAGATCGGGATCACGATGGCCGCGTCCACCGCCAGGCGTTGCGCCTGTGCGTAGTCGGAAGCACGCCGCGCCGGGTCGGTGGTACTCGTCGCGTCGGTCAGCTCCCGTGCGAGCTGGGGATCGGTGAAGGCCGGCTTTCCCCCTTGTGGTGCGTAAAACGCGCTTCGCAGCACGTCGCCGTCGGCGCGGACGAAACTCATATCCGACAGCTCGACGTTTCCGGACAGCTGCCGGCTGATCGTTTCACCGGCGGGCAGCGGGTTGAGCCGGACCTCGATCCCGACCGCCTTCAGCTGTTGTTGCACCAGCTGGGCGAGCACGTCGCGTTGCTCCCGGGCGGGCGAGCTGTAGGTCCACTCGACGCTCAGCCTGGTGCCGTTCTTGGACCTTGTGCCGTCCGCCCCGATCACCCAGCCGGCCTGATCCAGCGCCCGTTCCGCCGCGCCCGGATCGAACTGGCCGGCGTCGAGCACGTCGGCGTAGCCGGGCGTCGTCGGGGTCAGGATGCTTTTCGCGCGCGGGTACCTGTCCTCGTACAGGGTACTGACGATCTGCTCGGTGTTGATCGACTTGGCGATGGCCTGTCGCACCACGGGATCGGTGAGCACCCCGCGCCCGGTGTTGAGGAGCAGGCTGTAGGCCAGGCCCGGCTGTTGTTTGCTCAGCACCTGGAAATCTCCGGTCAGCGAGCCCGCATCGCGGGGCGGCACGTTCGCGACCGCGTCGAACTCCCCGCTGCGCAGGCTGCCCAGTCGCACCCCGTTCTCGGGAACGATCTTGATCGCGACCTTGTCCAGGTAGACCGCGCCCTGGTGCCCGGCGGTCGGAGGCGCCCACGCGTAACCGGCCCGCCGGTCCAGTTCGATGCTCTGCTGCGGTACCACGGCGCCGAGCACGAACGGCCCGCTGCCGATCACCTTCTGGCACAGGGCCTGCGGGCCCGGGGCGAACGACGCCGGGGACTCCATGCCGAGGAACGCGGTGCTCGCCGCCTGGAGGAACGGGGCGTTGGGGGCGGAGAACCGCACGATGACCGTCCGCACGTCCGGCACCGTGGTGCCCGCGTAACCGGTGAGCAGGCTCGCCGCCAGCAACGACTTCGTCGCCGGGTCGACGATGCGGTCCAGGTTCGCCTTCACCGCCGCGGCGTCGAACGGGGTGCCGTCGCTGAAGGTCACGCCGTCACGCAGGTGGAAGGTGAAGGTCGTGGCGTCCGGCGAAACCTCCCAGGACTGGGCCAGCCACGGCTTGATCTCCAGGGTCCGCGGATCCTGCGCCACCAGGGAGTCGACCACTCCCCGGCTGATCAGTTGTGACGCCGCGGTGGCCGATTGCTGCGGGTCGAGGCAGCCGGGGTCGGCGTCGGTGGCGAAGGTGAGCGTCCCGCCGGGTTTCGGCGGCGCGTCGGCGGGGACGGCACCGGCGCCACCGGCCGCGCTGCAGCCGGCCGCGAGCAGCGCGGAAACCACCAGCGCGAGGCCCGCCTTACCCTGTCTCAGCCTGTTCACGTCTTCCTCCCGGATCGGTTGATGACTCCTCCAGCAGCCGCAGCTCGCGCGCGGTGAGCGGCGGCGAGTCCGCCGGCCGGCCGTAGGAGGGCGACAGGACCGCGAACGCGGTTCGCGGGCGGAGCAGCTTCGACAGCGGAGCATCGAGGGTGTACGAGGCGAGCAGCTTCGCCGTCACCGCGGGGTCGACCGCGGCCGCGCGCCCCACTCGCTCCGCGTACCGGCTCCGCAGCCGGTCGGCGAGGTTCGGGCGCGGACCGATCGTGTGCTCGTACCGGATGTCCTGCCCCACGGCCAAGGCCCACGCGTCGGCGGCCGCGCGCGCCACGGCTCGCTGCACACCACGGGCGAGTCCCGGCCCGCTCCCGTGCCGACGCAGGTGATCGCGCAGCACCCGCGCGCCGAACGCCGCCACCGACATCCCATGGCCGTACAGCGGATTGAACGTGCACGCGGAGTCGCCCAGTACGACGAGGCCTTCGGGCCAGCTCGGCATCCGGTCGAAACGGCGCCACCGGTTGGGCCCGGCGCGAAATCCGTGCACCGGGCCGAGCGGCTCCGCGGTGGCGATCAACCGCCCGATGACGGGGTGGCGCAGTGCGCGGGCGAAGTCGAGGAAGTCGGGGGCCGAGGAGGGCGGCGGCGAACCGCGCATGCCCATCAGGCTGACGATCCACTTCTCGCCCTCGATGGGGAGCACGACCCCGGCGCGGCCGGAACCGAGCGGATCGGGTTGCACGAACACGGCGGGAAACTCCCGCGCCAGCGTGGCGGGCGGGCGGAATTCCCGGGTGGCATAGCCGACTCCGCCGTCGACGACTTCCTCCGGCACGGACAGGCCCAGTTCACCGAGCCACCGCGTGATCTTCGAGCTGGACCCGGTGGCGTCGAGCACGAGTTCCGCGGCGATCGACCGCTCTCGCCGGGTGTCGCGGTCCCGGATCCGCGCGCCGGTCACCCGCCCGCGGTCGCCGTCGAGGCCGACGACTTCGCCGCCCTCGACGGCGGTGATCCGCTCGTCGGCGAGCACGCGTTCGCGCAGCACCTCCTCCACCAGTCCCCGGGTGGCGCTGAGCAGGAACTGCACCTGCGGGAAACGCGGCATCCAGCCCTGCGGGGTGTAGGTGAGGATGCCCTCGGGCATGCCGATTCTGCGCCCACCGCGGGCCAGCACCGCCTGGACCGTTCCGGGCACCAGTTCGTCCACGGCGCGGGCACCGCTGCCGAGGAACAGATGCGCGTGCCGGGCCTGGGGAACGCCGGGCCGCCGGGCGGCGAAGCGATCCCGCTCGACGAGGGTCACCGCGCCGAAGCGGTCGGCCACGACCGAGGCGGCGAGCAGGCCGGCGACGCCGCCTCCCAGCACGAGACCCGTCATGTCCCGCCCCTTCAGATCTTTCGCCAGGGCCGCAGCCCCTCGGCGAGGAAGGTTCGCCGCAGCGCCACGAAATAGACGGCGTCGAAGACCAGTTCCGCCGCGACGAACTGGTAAAGCAGCCACCGGTCGGGATACCGCGAAATCAGGGCGATGCCGCCGGCCAGATCGACGATCGTCTTCAGCACGGCGAAGTACATGGTCTGGCCCGCTGTCGAACGGCGTTGCCGGAGCATGACGACGAACATCGCCTCCATGAACAGGGCGACGAAGACCTGGCTGTAGGTGGCGTCGGTGTCGCCGAACTCGCGGGTCACCAGCAGCATGAACGCCAGGCTGAACGCCAGCCAGCCCAGGACCATCCAAGCGAAGGCCGGCCGGGACAGCCCGGCGAAGTCCCGCCGCCCGTAACGCACGGCCTGGTAGGCCAGGACAAGGTTGAGCGGCAGCCACAGCAGCACCACCGCCCGCAGCGGCCCCGCCAGCGGATGCACCACGGAGAACACGAATTCCCATGACACGTTAGTGAGTACCACGAGCACCGGAATCGTGGTGCGCTTTTCACGAAATCCCCGGCGAATACCCAGCAGGTAGTAAACCAGGGTGGCGAGCCCGACCAGCCCGAAAGCGGCGGCGCTCAGCACGCCCGGGACGGCCCGGGGCTCGGCCATGACCGGCGGCAGCAGCGCGTTCATACGGCCGGATTGAAGTCGGCGGGGTTCGACCCCGGCAGCCCGAGCGCGCGGTCCCGCGCGTCCTGCCATTGCGCCAGCGCGAAAAGCACCGTGTAGCCGAGGAAAAGGGCGGCGCAGGCGAGCACCGAGGACGGCGGGAGGCCATCCGCCGGGGCCCACCACACGACGGCCACCAGCATGCCCAGGGTCGCGGCGAAACAGGTGGACGCGGCGTGCACGGTCGCCAGCAGCGCGATCCTGGCCGCGCCGAGGAGATCCGCGGCCGACGGGGGCGTGCGCAGCACCTTCCGGCTCACCGGATAGGCCAGGAAAGCGGTGAGCAGCACCGCGATTCCGGCCGGCGCCGGCAGCACGCCCAGGACGGTCATCGCCAGCACGCCGGTGTAGGCGATGATCTGCGCCGCGGTGAACAGCAGCGCCGCCCGGCGCGGGCCGAGCAGGTTGGGCAGGGTGCGCTTGCCCACGGCGAGGTCGGAGTCGCGGTCGCAGAAGTTCATCACGATCATCCGCGCGCCCATCACCAGGAACAGCGGCACCCCGAGCGCGAACAGCAGGGCCGGGACGGTGCCCGCCTGTCCCAGCACGGCCAGCGCCGGACAGCACAGGGTCAGTACGCCGGAGGTGGTGACCTCACCGAAGGCGTGATAGTTCAGCCGGACCGGTGGCGCGGTGTAGAACCACGCCAGCGCGAGGACCACGAGCGCGGCGTACCGCTCGATGGCCGAAGGCATCGCCATGACCAGCGCCAGGATCCCGAAGAGCAGGACGAACGCCGCGGAAAGGCTGACCCGCGGCCGAAGCCTGCCCTCGACCAGGACCCGGCTGCCCCCGGTCCAGGTGTTGGCCCCGGTGTGCGCCCGGTCGGCTTCGAGGTCGAAGTATTCGTTGCAGTAGTGCGTCATGAGGTGGGTCGCCGTGACGAACAGCTGGACCGTCAGCCACGGGCCGAACCGCCACGGGTGTCCTGAATAGACGGACACGGTGCACCCCATGATGACCGTGATCAGGCTTTCCAGCAGGAACTTCGGCCTGCTCAACCGCACGAACGCGGCGAGCACCGCGCGCCGGGCCGTCACCGGTTCCGCCAGGGTCGCCTCGGCGTGAACACGCGCGCCCCGGTGCGCGACTCGTACGGCCTGCCGTGCGGGAGATGGATCAGCTCCAGCTGCATTCCCCACGGGGTGGTGAAGTACACCCAGCGGTCGCCCGCGATCGGACCGTCCACAATGGTCTCCGGCTCGCCCAGGACGGTCACCCCGGGAAATGCGCGCAGGTACTCGACGGCGGTGTCCACATCGTCGACGTAGATCGCGAGATGGTGCCCGCCCCAGTCGCTGTTGCGGGGCAGGACACGGTGCTGGCCCGGCGCGCGGTACTCGAACAGTTCCAGATTGGTCACCGGGCCGAGTCGCAGCATCGCGATCCGGGCGAACGCGTCGGCGGGCACGCCCAGCTTGCGCGCCATCCAGCCGGGATCGTCAGCGGGAGCCGACACCGAATCGAGCCGGTAAACCTCCTCCCCGCCGATGACGCGCACGAAGAAGTCCACCGCCTCGTCGAGATCGGGCACGGTGCAGGCGACATGGTGCACCGCGCGAGCGCCGGGAATGCCGGTCATCGCAGCCCTCCGCCGTCTTCCTGGTTGGGTATGGCCCCCATCAGCATCAGTCCGCCGTCGATCAGCAGCGCCGTGCCGGTGACGTAGGCGGCGTCGGGTTCGAGCAGGTGCGCGATCAGCGCGGCCACCTCGCGCGCCCGCCCTGGTCGTCCGAGCGGGATCGACGGGCGCCGCAGCGACGCGACGTCGGTGCCCGGCGCGACGTTGTTCATCGGCGTCGCGGTCTCGCCGGGGCTCACCGCGTTGACCGTGATGCCGTAGCGGGCCAGTTCGAGGGCCATCACCTGGGTCAGCATGGTGAGGCCGCCCTTGGCCGCGCAGTAGGCGGATCCGCCGCGGATCGGGGTGCGGTCGTGCACGGAGCTGACATTGACGATCCGGCCGCCATGGCCCTGCCCGACCATGATCCGGGCGGCGGCCTGGGCGCAGGCGAACGGCCCGGTCAGGTCCACGGTGAGCACGCGCTGCCAGTCTTCGACGGTTTCGGCGAGGAAGTCCGCGCGGCGGTTGACGCCGGCATTGTTGACGAAGGCGTCCAGACCGCCGAGTTCGCCGGCCACCGCCTCGACCGCCGCGGCGGCGGCTTCCGGAGCGGAGTGGTCCAGCCGGAACACCACGGCCCGGCGGCCCGCGGACTCCACCATTGCCGCGACCCGCGCGGCGCCGGCGGCATCCGAGCGGTAGCCGAGTCCGAGGTCGAACCCGCGCTCGGCGAGGACGAGCGCCGTCGCTTCGCCGATCCCCGAACTGGCCCCGGTCACGACGGCCGTGCGCACGTACCGGCCTCCTTCCGGTCGAGTTCGTAACCGGCCGCCTCGAGACTGCCCGCACCGAGGTAGCCGTAGATCGCCCTGGTCACGGTGCCGGGATCGGTGCGATACCCGTGCCATTCCCCGGCCGGAACGAACACCAGATCACCGGCGCGCAGGCGGATCGGCCCCCGGGGCGCGCAGTGCTCGCCGGAGCCGTACACGAGGAGAAAGAACTCCGCCGCGTGCGGATGGCGATGTGGTTCGTGCCGACCGCCGGGCTGGAACACCGACGTCGCGACGACCACGCCCGCGCTCCCCACGGTCGCGGAGGTGACGAGCCAGCGCACGCCCATACCGGAGAACCCGCCGACCCCGGCAAGCACACCGCCGTCGGCCTGCCGGGCCGCCGCATACTTCCAGCCGACCACCTCGCCGGAACCCGCTTTCTCGCCGTGGACGACCAGAATCCGGGTTTCCGCGCTCGCGGCACGCAGGCCGCAGTCACCGCCGGAGGGCAGGTAGACGCCGTCGCCGGGCGCGAGCGTTTCGTCGCACCGAACGGCCGATCCGGTGACCACGACCAGCGCGCATTCCCGGCCCGGCGGCTGGGGAAGCGCCGCACCGGCGCGCAGCGGGTGGATCCCGACCCGGCCACCGGCGAGCCCGCGGTACCCGCGTGCCCGATCGACCGACGGCACGAGGACGGTCGCGCCGCTGTCCACCCGGGGCCGCGTCACAGTCCGCCGCCGAGGTCGAGAACGATCTTGGGCCGGCCCGTCCGGCCGTGTTCGAGAACCTTGAACGCGCGTGCGACATCGGTCGCCGGCAGGACATCGGCGACCAGCTCGCCGCCGTCCAGCACGCCTTCGGCGAAGAGCCGGACCACCGGGTCATAGTGGTCCAGGCCATGCTGGATGCCGTGGACGGAGATCCCCCGCAGCACCAGCGTGGCCGGCACGATCCCGTCGACCGGTTCGTTGATCACGCCGACCACCGCGATCCGCCCACCGGTCTGGACCATTTCGAAGGCGGACCGGAAGGCCGCTCCCGCCCCGGAAGCCTCGACGACGAGCGAATACTCCCCGGCCGGTGCGGTGTCCGGGGAGTGCGTCGCCTCGGCACCGGCCCGTGCCGCGAGTGCCCGCCCCGCTGCCTCGATGCCGATCGCGTCGACCCGGGCACCGCGGTGACCGGCCAGCCGCACGGTGAGCAGGCCGATGGTTCCCGTGCCCAGCACGGCGACCCGGTCGAGCGGGCCGCACCGCGTCCGCTCCAGCGCCTCCATCGCCGTGACAGCCGGTTCGACGAGCACCGCGCCCGGGACAGCCAGCCGCGTCGGCAACCGGGTCAGCGCGTGCGCGGGCATCCGGAGGTACTCCGCGGCCGCGCCCTGCTGCCCGTACAGGCCGACTTCGGCCAGGCGCAGGCAGATCTGCCGCCTCCCGCGACGGCAGTTCGCACACAGCCCGCAGGGCAGCATGGTGTGGCCGACCACCGCCTCGCCCGCGGCGAACCCCGCGCTGTCCGTGACCACCTCGCCCCACCACTCGTGACCGAACACCTGCGGATAGCTCGCCCGGCCGTCGCGGAAATAGGGCACCGCGCCGCGCAGCAGTTCCAGGTCGGTGCCGCACAGCCCGACATACCGTGGCCGGATCAGCACGTGGTCCGGGCGGGGTGGCGGGATCGGCAGCACCGTCCGGCCCAGGCGCCCGGGGCCGGCCACGGTCAGCGCCACCATGCTGCCGCTCGGCCAGGTCATGACACCGCCGGCCTGCGCGACGGCAGCGCGCGGGACACGGCCTCGGGATACACCGCGAGCCACAACAGTTCCAGGCCCACCCGGCCGGCTTCGAGCCGGATCTCCGCCGATGCCGGCGCGAGCACCAGGTCACCCGCGCGAACGGGAACGGCCTCCCCGCCCGCGCGCGAAGTCGTGCCTTCCCCGTCGAGCACGAACCAGGCGGACTCGACGCCTTCCCGGCCACGCGGCCCGAGCACCGCGTGGGGCCCGAGGCGAACGTGATCGATCGACTCGCATTCGCTGTACAACATCCCGCGCCGTGCCAGACACCGCCAGCCCGCCGCGATCCCGGAGCCGGCCAGTGACCGAGACGGGTGCTCGGTGGTCGACACGATCATCCGGCGCCGTCCTCTCGCACCGCGAGTTCGGCATAGAAGTACTCCAGGCCTTCGCTTCCGGCTTCCAGTTTCAGGACGGTCTTCAGCGGAGCGGTCACCGAAACCCCTTGGCGCAGCGTGACTTCAGCGTCCCCGGACCTCCCCACACCGGAGCCGGAAAGCACGAACAACGTGAACTCGCTCCCGTCGGCGGACACGACGACGCGTTCGCCGGGGGAAAGCCGCACCCGCCGGAGGCTGGTCAGCGGCCCGCTGAGCACCGTCCTGGGATCGATCTCTCCCGGCTCGCGCAAGCTGAGCACAACGGCGTTTCTCACCCGGACACCTCGTTACGCAACACCGCCGCCGTGTCCGGAGAGGACACCTCGATCACGAGCCAGCACAGTTCCTCGTCGCCGGTGTTGACCAGACCATGGGTGGCGCCCACGCCGGTCAGGACCAGATCACCCGCGAACACCGGGGAAGCGCTTCCATCGAGCAGGATCTCCCCGCGACCGGAGATGATGAAATAGATTTCCTCGGTGCGGGTGTGGCGATGTTCGCCGCTGATGCCGCCCGGTGGGAGCCGCGCCCATTCGACGGCTTCCCAGTCGCCGGCCAGTCCGGTCCGGCGGGTGAAGCATTTCCAACCGGAAGCACCCCGGGTGCCGTGTACGCCGTGCACCACGGAAGCCGACCCGGTGTCCCCCACGAGGAGTTCACCCGGCATTTTCGCTCCCCAGTTCCTTCGCGGCGACGGCGAGTTCGTCGTCGGAAACGTCGGAGAACATCCGGGCGGCACCGATTTTCACCGGAATCGGCAACCGTTGCCGCCCACCACGATGCCGGGTGGTCTCGGCCAGGGCCCGGCTCAGCACGGAGATCTCCAGCAGCGGATGGCTGACCGGTAGTCCCAGTCCGCGCAGGACGGCCAGGATCCGGTCCCGGTCGGCGGCGGCGAGGAGTCCTCGCCGCGCGGACAGCACGGCGAAAAGCGCCATGTCGATGGCCACGGCTTCGCCGTGCAGCAGTTCGGGAAGAGCCAGCATTTCGATCAGCGGGCTCACCGAATGCCCGTAGTCGACTATCCGCTCGAGCTGGTGCTCCCACAGGTTCCCGGCGAGTTCGGTGAGCATTCCGGAAATGGCCCTGGCGAGCACCTCGCCGGCGGCACCGTCGCTGGTCGGCGTATTCCCCTGGAAACGCTCCTCGACGAGTGCCGGACCGTGCTCTTCGAGCAGGCGGAAAAGCCGTTCGTCGGCGACGATCGCCATTTTCAGGATTTCCGCGACGCCATTGGTTATGTGCCGCCGGTCCAGGGTCCGCAGAAAGGTCCGGTCGAGCAGGACTTCCCGCGGCGGGTGGTAGGCGCCGAGCCGGCTCTTGCCGTCGCCGTGGTTGACCCCGGTCTTGGCACCGATTCCGGCGTCTACCAGACCGACGAGGGTGGTCGGCACCCGGACATGGGCGGTGCCGCGCCGATACAGGCTCGCCGCGAGCCCCACGACGTCGAGCAGGACGCCGCCACCGAAGGCGACCACGGTTTCCCCGCGCGCCACCCGGAACTCGTCGAAGGCATCGACGACCGCGGTAACACGTTCTATCGTCTTACCCGGCTCGGAAACCGGGAGCGCGAACATCTCGCAGGGCATATCGTGGTGTGCGAAATAGGAACGGATCTCCGCGCCGTAGCGGGCCTCCACCGTGCTGTCCGCGACGATCAGCGCCCGGTTCACCGGGTCACCCGGGGGCACCGCGGCCGTCATCAGCGCGCTGTTATCGTGATCCAGCAGCCGTTCCAGGAGAGTCACCCGGTAGGAAACCTTGCGTTCCGTCGCCACCGTCCAGTCGCCGTGTGCCCACGAGGGATTTCTGGGCTCTGGCAACCCAGCCACGAGACCTCCTTCGGCCACGGCAAAGGGTTCCTGATGAAGGCGGGCCCCACCGAGGTAGATCTTGTTTCACTCGGGCTGCCCCAGAATAGGGGGAACCGCAGACGACGAGACACGGCCGAACGAGTGACGTCGGCGGCTGGCGGCCGCGCCGCGGACAGACCATCGACACGCCATGATCGAGCACCCGACAAGCACCGAACAGCGCACTACCCGGACACCGAATCGCCACCGATCACGCACCGGACAGCG